>Ga0181593_10000959_pt1 | contig 25988 bp, 28 predicted proteins | sample 071ome_19_FD_133756 | JGI IMG/M metagenome (GOLD analysis project Ga0181593, IMG submission 133756) | Coastal salt marsh microbial communities from the Groves Creek Marsh, Skidaway Island, Georgia - 071413AT metaG (megahit assembly) | ecosystem: Environmental > Aquatic > Marine > Intertidal...
GAACAGGCCGAGCGGTAGCCGCTGTCGACGCGCTCCACCTCGCGGGCGACCAGGCCGTAGCAGACATGGTTGACCCCGGCGCAGCCATAGCCGTCAATGGTCGAGCCGAGGAAACCGAGCTCGCCCATTTCGTTCATGATCTCGCGATCGAATTGCTCGTTGCGAAAGGCGTTCTGAACGCGGGACAAAAGCTTGTCCTGGCAGTAGTCGCGGGCCGCGTCTCGAACCATCCGCTCCTCTTCGGAGAGTTGCTGCTCCAAAAGCAGGGGATCGTCCCACTGGAAACTGGGCTTGGAGGATTTGGGCTTGCCGGCGATCTTGCTGGTCGCCTCGGCGGTGGCGGCGGAATCGGGGCTCATCGGGGTCTCCAATCTGTGCGGCGTATCGGCTTGGCAAACGTATATACACAGGTGGAGCGTTTCGCGAGCCCGTTTTGTCGCTTGATGGCGGACCGGCCATTCCGTCCCGCGTCGCGGCGGCGTATAATCGCTCACTCCGCATTGGGATGATCGTCGTGGCGCTCAACGAAAATCAGGTCATTATAGAATTTATTCGTGTCGGTGCTTACGTGAAGGTTAGCGCCGTGGACCCGGTGACGCGGGTAGAGGTGTCGATCGTCGGCAATCCCGCGAGCGGCGAAGCGACGCTGAAGCGAACCGCGCTTCGCAAGCTAAGATACGTGCTCGAGAAGCGAAACAAGTAGCCGTTTAGTCGACGGCGACCGGGGCGCGCGAATTCAAGGGGGACGAGGCGCCGCGCGTCTAACTCGCCTTCCCGCCACGCTTGTTCGACCCCTTGCCAAGTCCGATTTTCTTCGCGAATACCGAACGCTGCGCCGCGTAGGCCGGCGCAACCATCGGATAGCTGGCCGGTAGTCTCCACTTCGCCCGATACTCCTCGAGGGTCATGTTGTAGGCGGTCCGCAGGTGTCGTTTCAGCATCTTCAGGCGTTTGCCGTCTTCCAAGCAGATCAGGTAGTCGTCGGTGATTGATTTTCGGATTGAAACCGCTGGCTTAAGCGGCGCATTCTCAGCTTCCGCGTCATTCGAATTCAGTTTTTGAATTGATTGATGGACTGTGCTCATTAGTTCCGGAACCTGGGCAACGGGTACCGTATTATTCTCTAGAAAAGCAACTGTCACGTCGACGGTTAATCTCAGTAGTTCCGTTGGCGTCAAGTTGTCGACCATTTTTTCCTCTGACATTACCACAATCCAGGATTGACGACATGATTCACATTGTTTGATTACAAAAATGCGGATGAAAGTCAATTATCAAGTTTGCGGGCCGAAAAAACATCCGACAATTGGAGAGTGACAACGATAGTATTGTTGTTGGTGGCATGTTTTTATTTAATAGAAGGGATTTTCCTGCAAGGATTCGCCGAGGTCGGGCGTCGATTGGGCGAGGTGGACGTGGGCTCGGTCGTGTCCATGACAAACACAAAATGTAGCAATTTGCTCCGGAAATGCCGTATATAGAGGGTAGATCTAATTCTAGTTAACGCGCGCGCGCGCCAGTCGAGCATGGGTCCACGCATGGAGCAGAAAACAGTCGCGATCGGTGTCGATCATGGAGGCCTGGTTCTTAAGGTCGAGTTGATCGCCCTGCTCATGGAACAGGGATTCACGCCCCTGGATCTCGGTACCCATGACACCCAGTCCGTGGACTACCCGGATTTTGCCTATGAGGTCGCAGAGGCGATTCGAGACGGACGGGCGGAACTGGGGCTTTTGGTCTGTGGCACCGGGATCGGCATGAGCATCGCGGCCAACCGCTTCCCATGGATTCGGGCCGGCTTGTGCCATGACGTGACGACGGCTCGCCTCGCGCGCGAGCATAACGACGCGAATGTGCTGACGCTCGGCGCGCGGTTGGTGGCACCGGAGCTGGCGAAGGAATGTTTGACGGTTTTCTTGCAAACCGAGTTCGGGGCGGCTAGGCACGTCGCGCGCGTGCGCAAGTTGACGGAGCCGCCGGTTCTTGACGACGCGAGCAACGCCGCGTGAACGAAACCCTCTTTTTGGTGCTGCCATGACGATGACCTCCACGGCGCGTGACGACGACCATTCGAACAGCGCGAACACCCATGACGATTTCTTTGGCACCGCTCTCGTGAATGCCGACCCGGAACTATACGCCTCGATAAAAAGCGAGCTGGGGCGGCAACGCAATCAGATTGAACTGATTGCCTCGGAGAATATCGTCTCCAGGGCGGTCCTCGAGGCGCAGGGCTCGGTTCTGACCAACAAATACGCCGAGGGTTATCCGGGGCGGCGCTATTACGGCGGCTGCGAGTTCGTCGACATCGCGGAGAGTCTGGCCATTGAAAGGGCGAAGACCCTGTTCGATTGCGGTTTCGCCAATGTTCAGCCGCATTCCGGCGCCCAGGCCAATCAGACGGTCTTCATGGCGTTGCTATCGCCGGGCGATACGATTCTCGGTCTTTCCCTGGCGGCCGGAGGTCATCTGACCCACGGCGCGCCGCCCAATCAGTCCGGCAAATGGTTCAAGGCGGTTCAATACGGGGTTAGCCCGGAGGATCACCGGATCGACTTCGATGAAGTGACGCGGCTCGCGGAGGAGCATCGACCCAAGCTGATTGTTGCCGGTGGGTCCGCGTATCCCAGGGTGCTCGACTTCAAGCGGTTTCGCGAAATAGCGGATTCCATCGGCGCCTATCTGATGGTCGACATGGCGCATTTCGCGGGGCTCGTCGCCGGCGGGGCGCATCCGAGCCCCTTGCCCCATGCCCATGTCGTGACCACGACGACGCACAAAACCCTTCGCGGACCGCGCGGCGGCATGGTGCTGACCAATGACGAGGCAATCGCCAAGAAGGTTAACTCGGCTCTGTTCCCGGGACTTCAGGGTGGCCCATTGATGCATGTGATCGCCGCCAAGGCCGTTGCTTTCGGCGAGGCATTGCGTCCGTCGTTTCGAACCTATGCCCATAACGTGGCGGCGAACGCGCGGGCCTTGTCGGCTCGGCTGGTCGAGCGTGGTGTCGATATCGTCTCGGGCGGAACGGACACGCATCTGATGTTGGTGGATCTCCGCCCGAAAGGCTTGACGGGCAAGGCCACGGAGGCGGCGCTCGAGCGCGCGGGAATCACCTGCAACAAGAACGGCGTGCCGTTTGATCCACAGAAACCGACGATCACCTCCGGTGTTCGCCTCGGCACGCCGGCGGGGACCACGCGGGGGTTCGGCATCGCGGAATTCGAATTGGTCGGCGATCTCATCGGTGACGTGCTCGACAGCATGGCCGGCGGAACCGAGCCGGACCCGACGGTGGAACGGGCGGTCCTGAAGCGGGTCGAGGAATTGTGCGCGCGGTTTCCGATCTACGATTCCGGAGCGTGACACACCGCCCGAAAACGGGCGAAAAGGAAAAAGGGGGGAGCCATGCGGTGCCCATTTTGTGGACATAGCGATACCCAGGTGAAGGATTCGCGACCGACGGAGGACAACGCGGCAATCCGGCGACGGCGTTTCTGCACCTCTTGCGGCGCCCGGTTCACCACCTTCGAGCGGGTGCAGCTGCGTGAGCTCACCATCCTGAAGAAAAGCGGCAAGCGCGCCCCCTTCGATCGCGACAAGTTGGAGCGTTCGGTGCAGATTTCGCTGCGCAAGCGGCCGGTCGACCAGGATCGGCTGGAGCGCATGATCACCGGCATCCAGCGCCGGCTGGAAAGCATGGGCGAGGCCGAGATCCCGTCCAGTGTGATCGGCGAGATGGTGATGGACTCGCTGGCCAATCTCGATCCCGTCGCCTATGTGCGTTTCGCCTCGGTATATCGCAATTTCCGCGAGGCGAAGGACTTCGAGGACTTTGTCGAGGATCTCGGTCGGTTCGACGACGACGATTGATCGGGCTGTGATGTCGAATGGCCAGCTCTGACCTCGCGACGTCCGGTATCTCCTCCGCTCAAGCCAAGGATGACGAGCGTTGGATGCGTCTGGCGATCCGTGTGGCCGCGAGGGGGCGGGGGACGACCGCGCCCAATCCGTCGGTCGGATGCGTGCTGGTGAAGGAAGGACGTCTTATCGCCCGAGGCTGGACGCAACCGGGCGGCAGACCGCATGCCGAGGCTGTCGCGCTGTCGGCGGCGGATGGAGCGGCGGAGGGCTGCACGGCCTATGTCTCGCTTGAGCCTTGTGCCCATGTCGGGCGGACCCCACCTTGCGCGAAGGCCTTGATCGCGGCCGGTGTCGCGCGCGTGGTGATCGCCGCCAGGGATCCCGATCCCAGGGTGGACGGAAATGGCGCGCGGATGCTCCGCGAGGCCGGAATTGAGGTTCGCGAGGGGGTTTGCCGCGAGGCGGCGGAGCGCGATCTCGCCGGCTTTCTCGGACGCGTTCGCGATGGACTACCGCGTGTCACCTTAAAGCTTGCCACGAGCTTGGACGCGCGGATCGCGACCCGAGAGGGCGAGAGCAAGTGGATCACCGGAGAGGCGTCTCGACGGATGGTTCATGGCCTGCGCGCCCGTCACGATGCTATCTTGACGGGAGTGGGAACGATTCTGGCCGATGATCCCATGTTGAACTGCCGGTTGCCGGGATTGGCGGGGCGATCTCCCGACCGCGTTGTCCTTGATTCCCGTCTGCGGACGCCGGTTTCCAGCGCCCTGGTCACCTCCGCGCGCGATATCAAAACGATGATCATTGCGACATCCGCCGCGCCGGCGACGTCGGAACACGGCCTCGCGGAACGGGGGGTGGAGGTCATTCATCTACCTTGGGACGAGGCCGGGCGCGTCGCGCCGCGAGAAGCGTTGAAGGCGCTTGGAGATCGCGGAACCACTAGTGTTTTCATCGAGTCGGGAAGCGAAATCGCGATCTCGTTTCTGGCCGCCGACCTGGTCGATGAACTGGTCTGGTTCCGCGCGCCGATGCTCATCGGGGGGGATGGAAAACCGGCGGTCGAGGGGCTCGGAATCGACGCTTTGAGGCTTGCGCCCGGGTTCCGGTGCGTCGATGCGAGGCCGGTGGGTGAAGATGTTGTGGAAACCTACAGGCGGCGGCCCTAGTTTACGGCGATGTTTACGGGAATCATTACCGATGTCGGGACCATCCGGGCGCTGGAGCAACGCGGCGACCTGCGCGCGGCTATCGCCACGTCCTACGAAACCGCTGGAATCGCCGATGGCGCGTCCATCGCCTGTTCCGGGGCCTGCCTGACGGTTGTCGACAAGGGCGATGACTGGTTCGCGGTCGATATCTCGAAGGAAACCTTGGATCACACTACCCTCGGGGGATGGGAGGCCGGCGCGCGGGTCAATCTCGAACGCTCCCTGTCGCTCGGCGACGAGCTGGGCGGGCATATTGTCTCTGGCCACGTGGACGGCGTGGCCACCGTGCTGTCCGTGCGCGACGAGGGCGATAGTCGCCGGCTTTCGATCGAGGTGCCGCGCGAGCTGGCGCGCTTCATCGCCTCGAAGGGCTCGGTCGCGCTCGACGGTATCTCCTTGACGGTCAACGAAGTCGACGGCGCGGTGTTCGGCGTGAATATCATTCCACACACCTGGGAGCGGACCACCTTGGCGGGGGTGAGGCCCGGGAGTCGATTGAATGTTGAAATCGACATGCTGGCGCGCTACGTCGCGCGCTTGACCCAAGCAATGGAGGCTGATCGCGATGGCGGCGCCTGAGCAATTGAGCGATGTCTACCAGGGCGCGTTGTCGTCGATCGAGGAAGTCGTCGAGGAAGCAAAAGCCGGCCGGATGTTCATCCTCGTCGATGACGAGGGACGCGAGAACGAGGGCGATCTGTGCATCCCGGCGGAGATGGCGACTGCGGAAGTCATCAACTTCATGGCCATGCACGCGCGCGGCTTGATCTGCTTGTCGATGACCCGGGCAAGGGTCGAGCAGCTCGGTCTGCCGCTGATGTCGTCGCGGAACGAAACCCGGCATGAAACCGCCTTCACCGTTTCGATCGAGGCGCGGGAGGGGGTGACCACCGGTATCTCCGCCCATGACCGGGCCCGCACGATCGCCGTGGCTACGGATCCGGATCTCGGACGCGAGGATATCGTGACCCCGGGGCATGTCTTCCCGTTGGTGGCCAGGGATGGCGGCACCTTGGTTCGCGCCGGGCATACCGAGGCGGTCGTCGACATCGCCCGGATGGCCGGCATGAACCCGTCCGGGGTGATCTGCGAGATCATGAAGGACGACGGCACCATGGCGCGGCTGCCGGATCTGATCCAGTTCGCCCAACTGCACAATCTAAAGGTCGCGACGATCGCCGACCTGATCGCGCATCGCCGGCGCAACGAGACCATTGTCGAGCGTTCCGTCGACACCATGCTTAACAGTAAGTATGGCGGCGAATGGCGGATGATCGTTTATCTGAACAAGGTCACCTATGCCGAGCATATCGCCTTGATCAAGGGAGACATCACCACCAGTGAACCCGTACTTGTGCGCATGCATGCCCTGAACGTGATGGAGGATGTCCTCGGCGATCAGTCCAGTGGGCGCGGCGGCAGGCAGGTACAGGCCGCGATGGCGGCGATCGCCGAGGAGGGACGCGGCGTGGTGGTGATGATCCGCGAGCCGACGCCCACCGCCCTGTCCGAGCGCATACGAAACACACTGAAGGCCCAGGCCGAGGGGCGGCGCGCGGAGAACGAGCTTCGCGACTACGGCATCGGGGCTCAGATTCTGGGAGATCTCGGCGTTCGCGAGATGGTCCTGCTTAGTAACTCTCAACGCACGGTGGTTGGTCTTGACGGCTATGGCCTCAGCATCGTGGGACGCCGTCCGACGCAACCGGAACATGATGAGCTAGATTGATGACAAGAGTGCTGATAGTCGACGCGGATTTCTACGAGGATTTGGCGAGCGAACTGGTACGCGGGGCAACCGCCGAGCTGGACGCGCGCGGGATCGGGTTTGATCGGGTTTCGGTTCCCGGCGCCCTGGAGATCCCGGCGGCGATCTCGCTGGCGTCCAAGCGGACCGATGGGCCGGCCTATGACGGCTATGTCGCGCTGGGCTGCGTGATCCGAGGCGAGACGTCGCATTATGACATCGTCTGCGGCGAGAGCGCGCGGGGGCTGACCGAATTGGCGCTGGAACGGGATCTGGCGATCGGAAACGGAATTCTCACGGTTGATACCGGCGAGCAGGCCTGGGCGAGGGCGGATGTGGGACGCAAGAACAAGGGCCGGGACGCGGTTGTCGCTTGCCTGAGCCTGGTGGAACTAAAGGCGAGGTTCGGAGTTTGAAGCCGGCGGAACGACGCGCGGGGCGCAAGGAACGAAAATCGGTGCTGCGACCGCGCACCACGTCGCGGCTCGCGGCGGTCCAGGCGCTCTATCAGATTCATATGACGGACAAGCCCGCCTCCTTGATCGTCGAGGAGTTCGTGGCCCATCGCCTGACCGAATTGGAGGATACGACCAGCTTTGGTCTGGCGGACGAGGAGTTGTTCCGTGAGTTGACGCTCGGCGCGGCCAAGGAACGCGAGGCCGTCGACGCGATCATTGCCGATACCCTGGTCGAGGGATGGTCGATCGATCGCTTGGAAAGCACCCTGTTGGCGATCCTGCGCGTCGGAGCGCATGAGCTGCTGAACCATGGAAGCACGCCGACCGCCGTCGTGATCAGCGAGTATGTCGACGTTACCCACGCGTTTTACGACGAAGCGGCGGTGGGGTTGGTCAACGGGGTCCTGGACAGGGTGGCGCAAGTGGTGCGCGAGCGGGACGGCACCGACGATGACGACGAGGACGAGGATTTCGCGCCGAGGACGGATCGGACGGGATAGGCCATGGGGCTGGGCGAATTCGGCCGCATAGAAAAGTTCTTCAAACCCTTGGCTACCGGATTTCCCGGCGCGCTTGACCTTGGCGACGACGCCGCCGTGTTGCCGGTCGAGGGGCTGTCGGGGCTGGTGGTATCCAACGACGCGGTCGTCGCCGGCGTGCATTTTCGAGCCAATGATCCCGCCGATCTCGTCGCGCGAAAGGCGCTTCGTTGCAATCTTTCGGACATGGCGGCGATGGGGGCCGAGCCCTTGGCCTACACGCTTACCCTGGCGTTGAACCGAAGTGACGCGACGACCAATGACCAATGGGTCGAGCGGCTGGCGTCTGGGTTGGCCACCGATCAGGAATGCTTCGGCGTGCATCTGATCGGCGGAGACTCGGTCTCGACACCCGGGCCGACGATGCTGTCGATCACGATTTTCGGCAAACAACGCGGAGATGTCGTGTTGCGACGCTCCGGCGCGCGCGTCGGAGACGATATCTACGTCTCCGGCACGATTGGCGACGCGGCGCTCGGACTAAAGGTGCTTGAAGAAGCGCTTGACGCCGGAGCGGACGCGGCGTTTTTAGCGGACCGTTATCATCTGCCGCGGCCACGCGTGGCCCTCGGTCTTGCGGTGTTGGGGAGCGCGACCGCCGCGATGGACGTATCCGACGGCCTGGCTCAGGATTTGTCGCATATTTGCGCCGCCTCGAAGGTCGCGGGCGAGCTGTCGGCCCAGGATGTGCCGCTATCCGCGCCGGCGCGCGCGCTTCTGGCGGCGGGGCGGGTCACGATCGAGGATATCCTCGGAGGCGGCGACGATTACGAGCTGCTGTTTACCGCGCCGCCGGCCGCGCGTGAAACCGTGGTGGCCATTTCGCGGGACGTGGCGACCGAGGTCTCCCGGATCGGCCGGATCGTGGAGGGGCGGGGGATAACCCTCCACGAAGCCGACGGGCGGGTGGTGCCCCTGGAGCGGCTGGGGTACCGTCATGAATGATCCGCGCCGGGTGAGCCGGACAAGAGAGGTAATCGGTCGACCTTCATGAAATTGGTCATCATCCTGGTGGGCGTCTTGGCTCTGGTGGGCGGCGGGGTTTTCGGCACCGCGATGTTCGCGCCCGGCCTGTTGCCGCCGGCGGTGGTGACGATGCTGGGGCAGGAGGTTCCGCCGGAGCCGGAGAAACCGGCCGTCGAGCCACGTCCGGAGAACACCGTCCTGATCGACCTGGAACCGCTTCAGATACCGCTGTTCCGCAACGACGATGTCGACAGGTTCCTGGCCATTCACATTCTGATCGAGGTCCGTCCCGGCAAGGACGCCGATCTTGTGAACAACAAACTGCTAAGGATCATTGACACGTTCATCACTTACATTCATGCATTGAACGCCTTGGATATCGAACCCGGTGTCGGCGATCGGGCATTTCTCAAGCAACGTCTTCTGGTCAAGGCCGAGGAGATTTTGGGAGAGGGCGTCGTCGTCGACCTGTTATTCGTCAACATCTTCGAACGCCCCATCAAGTAGCCGTCGCGATCGCGACAAACCGAGCGAGCCCCGTTATGACCGAGCGCGATCCAACCGTCCGGAACGTTGTCCTGTTGGCCTGTTGCCAGGCCCTGTCGATGTCGGCGATGTCGATGAGCATGACGGTCACGGCCCTGGTCGGGCAGTCGCTGTCGCCGGATCCGGCCTTGTCGACCTTGCCGCTGGCCCTTCAGTTCACCGCGACCATGCTGACCACCATGCCGGCCTCGCTGCTGATGCGCCGGTTCGGGCGGCAGATGGGTTTCTCGCTCGGCGTGGTCATCGGTGTCGCGGGCGCGCTGCTCGCCACCTTTGTGATCTTCGAGCGCAGTTTTGTCGGATTCTGCGTGGGCTCGATCATGATGGGCGTCTTCATGGGGTTTTCGGTCTTCTATCGCCATGCCGCGGCCGACACCGCCAGCGACGCCTTCCGCAGCAAGGCGATTTCCCTCGTCATGGCCGGCGGCGTTGTTTCGGCGCTTCTGGGGCCTGAATTGGCAAAGCAATCCTATGATCTGTTCGATATCGAAGGCGTCGGCACGGTTACTTACGCCGGCTGCTTCGTGGTCGCGGCGGCGTTGCAGGCCTTAATCCTGGTGGTTCTGAGATTTGTCGAGATTCCCCGCGAGACGGCGGAACAGCAAAAGGACTCCGGGCGTCCCTTGCCCCAGATCATGCGTCAGCCCCGATTCGTGGTGGCGGCGGCCGGCGCGATGATCGGATACGGGGTGATGAGCTTCGTTATGACCGCGACCCCGCTGGCGATCGTCGCCTGCGGCTTCGCCTTCACGGATTCAGCTTTTGTGATTCAGTGGCACGCCTTCGCCATGTTCGCGCCGTCGTTTTTCACCGGCTCGCTCATCGCGCGCTTTGGTGTCCTGAGGATCATGATGACCGGCGCCCTGGCGCTTGTCCTGAGCGTCGGGATCTCGGTGTCCGGGATCGAGCTCTATCAGTTCTGGTGGGGCTTGGTGATGCTCGGAATCGGCTGGAACTTCCTGTTTATCGGCGGCACGAGCCTGTTGGCCGAATGCCATACGCCGGCGGAAAAGGCCAAGGTTCAGGGGCTGAACGACTTCATGGTTTTCTCGACGGTCACGGTTTCCTCGTTCTCCGCGGGCGCGATTTTCCACCATTTCGGCTGGCTCGAGGTGAACCTCAGCGTGCTTCCGCTGATCGGTATTGTCATCGTGCTTTTGTTCTGGTTGATGCGGCGGAACAGCGCGGCGGCGGCGGTGGGATCGAAAAAAGCCGCCGAAACAGGCGCTTCGCGGTTGCCACAACCGATTTTTTTGCTATGTTCCGCGCGATTTCGTGGGCGCGATCCGCAAGACCGTTGCCCCATGTCCACGTCGGGCCTTCCAAAACCCGAAAGCCGAGTACCGCTCCCAGGAAAGTCTGTCCCGGCGCGACGTTAATTGAACCAATGAAGGATCCCCGAACATGACTGAAATGTTCACCCTCGTCATCGTCTGTGGAACGCTCGCGTTGCTCTACGGCGTGTTGGCGGCGCGCAGCGTGCTCGCGGCCGATGCCGGTAACGAGAAGATGCAGCAAATCGCCGCGGCCATTCAGGAAGGCGCCGCCGCTTATCTGAACCGGCAGTATTCGACCATCGCCATGGTCGGCGTTGTCGTGACCATCATCCTGGCCTGGTCGCTGGGCATGACGGTTGCCGTCGGTTTCGTGCTCGGCGCCGTGCTTTCGGGGATCGCCGGATATATCGGCATGTACGTCTCCGTGCGCGCCAATGTCCGCACCACCCAGGCCGCGACCGTCGGCTTGGAGCCGGCGCTGGATATCGCGTTCAAGTCCGGCGCGATCACCGGAATGCTGGTGGTCGGCCTCGGTCTCCTGGGCGTCGCCGGCTATTACTTCTTCCTGCTCGGTTACTACGACACCAGCACCGACGCGGGCATGCGGCACGTACTGGAGGCGCTGGTCGCGCTCAGCTTCGGGGCCTCGTTGATTTCGATCTTCGCGCGTCTCGGCGGCGGCATCTTCACCAAGGGCGCCGACGTGGGTGGCGACATGGTGGGCAAGGTCGAGGCCGGCATCCCCGAGGATGATCCCCGCAACGCCGCCTCGATCGCGGACAACGTGGGTGACAATGTCGGCGACTGCGCCGGCATGGCCGCCGACCTGTTCGAGACCTACGCGGTCACGGTTGTCGCGACGATGCTGCTCGCGGCGATCTTCTTCACCGGCGAGACCGCCGCGACCCTGATGCTGTTCCCGCTGGTTATCGGCGCGGTCTGCATCGTCGGTTCGGTCATTGGCACCTTCTTCGTCAAGCTCGGCGCCAGCCAGAACATCATGTGGGCCCTCTACAAGGGCTTCATTTCCAGCGCGGTGATTTCCGCCGTGCTGATCGGCGTGGTGACCTGGCAGATGCTGGGCTTCGACACGGTCTTCAAGCTGTCGAACGGCGTTGAGACCACCGGGCGTTATATCTTCTACTGCGCCATGGTCGGCTTGGTCGTGACCGGTCTGATCATCTGGGTGACGGAGTACTACACCTCCACCGAGTATCGCCCGGTTCGCAGCGTCGCCAAGTCCTCGGAAACCGGTGACGGCACCAACGTCATTCAGGGCCTCGCGGTCTCCATGGAAGCCTGCGCGTTGCCGGCGCTGATCATCTCCGGCGGCATCCTCGCGGCCTATATCTGGGGTGGCATCTTCGGGATCGGCATCGCCGCGACCACGATGTTGGCCCTGGCCGGCATGGTTGTCGCCCTCGACGCCTACGGCCCGGTCACGGACAACGCCGGTGGCATCGCCGAGATGGCGGAACTGCCGGAGAATGTTCGTAACACCACCGACGCGCTGGACGCGGTCGGCAACACCACCAAGGCGGTGACCAAGGGCTATGCCATCGGTTCCGCCGGCCTCGCGGCCCTGGTGCTGTTCGCGGCCTATACCGAGGATCTGAAGCATTACTTCCCGAACCTGGAAGTCGAGTTCGTGCTGCAGGATCCGTATGTCGTCGTCGGCCTGTTCATCGGCGGCATGCTGCCCTACCTATTCGGCTCGATGGGCATGCAGGCCGTGGGCCGCGCCGCCGGTTCGGTCGTCGAGGAGGTTCGTCGCCAGTTCCGCGAGAACCCCGGCATCATGGAAGGCACGGTCAAGCCGGAATACGGCCGCGCCGTTGACTTGCTGACCAAGGCCGCGATCAAGGAAATGATCGTCCCGTCCTTGCTGCCGGTCCTGGCGCCGGTGGTGATGTACTTCGTTATCAAGTGGATCGGTGGCGAGGCCGCGGCCTTCACCGCGATCGGCGCGATGCTGCTCGGCACCATCGTTACCGGCATCTTCGTCGCCATCTCGATGACGGCGGGTGGCGGTGCCTGGGATAACGCCAAGAAGTACATCGAGGACGGTAACCACGGCGGAAAGGGCTCCGACGCCCACAAGGCCGCGGTCACCGGCGATACCGTCGGCGATCCCTATAAGGACACCGCCGGTCCGGCCATTAACCCGATGATCAAGATCATCAACATCGTCGCGATCCTGCTGCTGGCCGCGCTAGCCGCCTGATCCGACCGTATATCGACATGGAAAGGGCCTTGGATGGTGATCCAAGGCCCTTTTTCCTTGTGGAACGCCGGCGTCGCCGGCTCGACCGGGTCATTTTCCGGGATCGTTGAAGCGACCGATATTGCCGATCAGCTGCTGCAACAGCGTGATGCGCTGGCCGGCGGTCGGGGTCTCGCGGTCGACGATCTCGATTTTCTTGCCGTCGGCCTCGGATAGTTTACCGATCGAACCAACGACACCTTCCTGGTCGAAGGAGATGTAGACGACCTTGCGGTTGATCAGTTCGGGGCTGAAAAAGCCGACGGTCTTTGTCGTCGAGCCGATATAAAACCACGTATCCTCGCCGAAATCCGAGGTTGAGGACGGCGCGCCCAACAACGCGCTCACCCGGCTTTTCCGGGTTTTGCCGGGCTCGATCTCCACCAGATTGTCCAGATCAATCTCGTTGCCGTGATTGTCGATGCGAGGGGTGCAGGACAACATCATTCCGGCTATCGCGATCGCGAACGCCGCGCTCATGATCCTGGGACGTCTGGTTTGGCGTTTTAGCGAGAGACGTGGCATGACCGACCGCCGAATTGGTTGACGTTAAGGGCCGCCGCCCGATTTGCGGGGCGCGCGGGTGGCAATGTGGTCCGAAGCGGGCCTATCGTCAATGTCGGCGAAAATTCGTCGTTGACGCGTCGCGGGGGCTTTGCGAAGTGAAGCGACCCAGGGGAGAGTTTCGGAATGTTTGGATGGCTGCGTCGGCGCTCCGAGGATAAAACGGTAGCGCGCATTTACGAGCGAATCGTCGCTCAATCCAGACGTCCGGAGTTTTACCGCGATCTCGGTGTCGCGGATTCCCTGGATGGTCGGTTCGACATGCTGGCGCTGCACGCCATGTTGATCCTGCGCCGCTTAAAGGACGAACCCGAAAGAACCAGGGTGATCGGCCAGGCGCTTTTTGATCACATGTTCTTCGACATGGACCGCTCCCTGCGCGAAATCGGGGTTAGCGATCTCGCGGTCGGGAAGCGCGTGAAGCAGATGAGTTCGGCTTTTCTGGGGCGTATCGCGGCCTATGAGGAGGGGTTGGAGAGTGTGGGCGATATCTTGGTGGCCGGATTGATTCGCAATGTCTACCGGGACCAGGCGCCCGAGGGCGACGCGGCGGATCGATTGGCGGCCTATATGCGGCGCGCCGACACGACGTTGCGCGAGATGCCGCTAGAACCCATTCTCGAGGGTGAGGACGTTTTCGACGGAGTGGTCCCGTGACGAAGGATTCCCCACGGTTCGAGTTTAGCCGTCTGGTTCGTCTGGATGATGTAAGGAAAGCGCCCGTCACGATCACCGCGTCGGCTTCGGCGATGGAACGGGACGCGCTGGCCCGGCGCCTTCAGGTCAGCGATATCGCCGCGCTGGAGGCCGATGTGAAGGTCTCGTGCCTTTCGGATGGGGTATACGAGGCCGTGGGGCGTTTCGTGGCCGAGATCACCTTTATCGGCGAACACGCGGACGAAGCCCTGGATTTCACCGTCAGTGAGGGTTTCGAAGAGATATTCGCCACCGAAACCGGCTGGAACCATCTCAAGGAAACATCCCTGGACGATGAGGTCGACGCGGAACTTATGAGTGCTGATCAGATCGATATCGGCGAGGTTGTCGCGCAGAATCTTTCCCTGGGATTGGATCCGGCATTACTGGAATCCGGTGCCTTGGAAGAGGGAGCCGTGACGTATTCGGTGGGGGGCGATGACGGCGATTCCGCCTCGGATAACCCTTTTGGCGCGCTGGCAAGCTTGCGGGCAAGAGGGAATCAAGGCGGTGATTCCTCGGTCAATTGAATATACCCGCCGCCCAAAACCCACGCGCCACGGGGCTTGCGGCGTCGGTCCAGGGCTTTGATTGTCTTAACAATGGTGAATTGTGTTACCGTCTTTGGGTAACGCCAGCTATAAGGGGCACCCGTCTTCCAATGGCAACGGTTCTCGGAAACCTCCGGTAAACATGACGTCACCCATTACATTGTCCCTCGACGCGATGGGCGGCGATCGGGCGCCCGCGCTGGTGGTGGATGGCGCCGATATCGCGATAGAGCGGTTGCCGGACATGCGTCTGGTATTGGTGGGTGACGAGCCTAGATTGCGGCCGTTGATCGACGGAACGAAGCGCCTTAAGCACGCCGCGTACGAGATCATTCATACGGACCAAGTCGTCGGTCCGGCAGATAAGCCGTCGGTGGCCCTGCGATCCGGACGGAAATCAAGCATGCGCATGGCGATCGACCTGGTCTCGAAGGGCGACGCGCATGGCATTGTGTCGGCCGGGAACACGGGCGCGCTCATGGCGATGTCGAAGCTCGCCCTGAGGATGTGCCCGGGCATTGACCGGCCCGCGATCGCCAGCTTCTTTCCCACGATGCGCGGGGAAAGCTGCATGCTGGATCTCGGCGCCAATATCGAATGCGATACCAACAATCTGGTTCAGTTCGCGATCATGGGCGAGATCTTTGCCCGTCTGGTGTTGGGCCTGAACCGTCCGTCGGTTGGGTTGCTCAATGTCGGCAGCGAGGAGCAAAAAGGGCACGAGGAACTTCGGGAGGCCGCCGCGATCCTCCGCGAAATCGAAGCCGAGATGGATTTCCACGGCTTTGTGGAGGGCGACGATATCACCGCCGGCACGGTGGATGTGGTGGTCACGGACGGTTTCTCGGGGAATATCGCGCTGAAGACCGCCGAGGGCACGTCGCGCATGTTCAGCCACTACATGCGGGAATCCTTCAAGTCGACGCTATTCACCAAACTCGGATACTTGCTGTGCAAATCCGCGATAGCTCAGCTTCGGGACCGGTTGGACCCGCGGCGATATAACGGCGCGGTGTTCTTGGGATTGAACGGCATCGCCGTTAAAAGTCACGGCGGAACCGACGCCCTCGGCTTCGCCAACGCAATCGGTGTCGCCGCCGATATGGCGCGTTACGGGTTCCTGGAAAAGGTGAAGGAGGAATTGGCGGTGCTACACACGGTAAAAGACGGCGAGGATGATCAGAAGGCCGCGGTATCGTGAGCGTGCGTCGTTCCCTGCTTGTCGGATGCGGCTCATACCTGCCCGAACGCGTGTTGAGCAACGCCGAACTCGCCGAGAAGGTCGACACCTCCCATGATTGGATCGTGCAGCGCACGGGCATCCATCAACGCCATGTGGCGGCGGAAGGCGAATTGACCTCGGATCTCGCGATGAAGGCGTCGGTGAAGGCTCTCGCCGCGGCCGGAATTGAGGCCCGGGACGTCGATCTTATCGTTGTCGCGACAACGACGCCGGATGATACGTTTCCCGCGACGGCGACCAAGGTTCAGGCCGGGCTGGGCGTGACCAAGGGCGCGGCCTTCGATGTTCAAGCCGTCTGCGCCGGCTTCGTCTACGCCTTGGCGGTCGCCGATAACTTCATCAAGGTCGGCCAGTGCGAGAATGCCTTGGTGATCGGCGCCGAGACCTTCACCCGGATCCTTGACTGGGAAGACCGGACCACCTGCGTGCTGTTCGGCGACGGCGCCGGCGCGGTGGTTTTGAAGGCACATGAGGGCACTGGAAGCGCGGACGACCACGGTATTCTCTCGACCCATCTGCATTCCGACGGCCGGGAGCGCGATATTCTTTATGTCGATGGAGGGCCGTCGAGCACCGGCACGACGGGACATGTGCGCATGGAAGGCAAGGAAGTCTTCAAGCACGCGGTCTCCAAGCTCGGCGGGGTCATCGAGGAGGCGCTGGACGCCAATGGGCTGAGCGCGTCGGACGTGGACTGGCTGGTGCCGCATCAGGCCAATCGACGGATCATCGATGCCATGGCCAAGCGGATGAAGCTGTCTTCCGACAAGGTCGTGTGCTGCATAGAGCGTCACGCCAACACATCCGCGGCCTCGGTTCCTCTCGCGTTGACCGAGGCGGTGGGGGATGGCCGCGTGAAGTCGGGCGACCTCGTCTTGTTCGAGGCGATCGGCGGAGGCCTAGCCTGGGGGGCTGGTCTTGTCCGAATGGGTTACCCGCCCTCGGCGTGACATGGCCTCAGAAAACCGGCGCAAAACCCTGTTATTGACCAATAATTGACTGATTCGCATCAAGAGGCTAGGCTAGCGATCTTGGATGGGGATCTGATCATGGCTGGTAGCACGGTTACACGAGCCCAATTGAGCGAGGCGGTCTATAACGAAGTCGGACTCTCGCGCAATGAATCCGCCGAACTGGTGGAAGCGGTTCTCAATGAAGTCGGTGACGCACTTACACGAGGCGAGCCGGTGAAAATCTCATCGTTCGGCAGCTTCTCCGTGCGCCAAAAGGGTGAGCGGATTGGTCGTAATCCGAAAACCGGCGACGAGGTGCCGATTTTGCCACGCAAGGTGTTGGTGTTTCGACCGTCACATGTGTTGAAAAATCGAATCAACGAGACCCAGGCGGGTTCCTCTTGAGCGAGGCTTGATCGGAAATGGCTGTCGAAACCGGCACCTATACGAACGGGCGACGCAACGGCAAGTCAGCCGCCGCCTTTCGAACCATTAGCGAGGTCGCGGACGACCTTGAGGTGCCCCCACACGTTCTGCGGTTTTGGGAGACCAAGTTCACCCAGGTCCGCCCGCTGAAACGCGGAGGCGGGCGCCGGTATTACCGTCCCGAGGACGTCTCCCTTCTAAGGCGGATCCGCGAGCTGCTTTACGCCGATGGCTATACGATCAAGGGCGTTCAAAAGCTGCTGCGCGACGGCTCGGTGAAGCCGTCCCTTTCGGACGCCGGGGATGCGGGCGAGGCGGAAACGGCCGAACAGGCCACCGCGTCGGCGGATGAAAACGGCGTCGAAAGCGCCGCGCTCAGTGCCCAAACCCGCGCCGAGCTATCCGAGCTGCTTAACGAGTTGGTGGCGCTCAGGAAAAAGCTCGCGGACATGCGCCGTTAGGCAAGCGGTCGAGATTTCCTCAATGCGATGAATTTAGCCATTGCGTCGGCGCGCCCAAAACCCTAGAAATCTCAAGCCTTCGGGCCGGTCGGAGCGTAGCGCAGTCTGGTAGCGCACTATACTGGGGGTGTAGGGGTCGTGGGTTCAAATCCCGCCGCTCCGACCAATCTACTCCCCCGCTTTCGAGAGGATCCACACTGGTGCCGGCTCGCGATGGCTCATTGAATGGGTGTCGAGAGTTCACGTGGTGATCTCAACCGATCTCATTGCAAAAGCCGAGACCGCGATACGGGTGGGTGACCTTGACGCCGCCGCGCGGCATGCCATGGAAGCCGAGAAACGGGTGCCGGCTGATCCTCTGGTATCCGCGCTCAGAGCGCATATCGCGCGCTTGCGCCGCTCTCGCGCGGATGTTCGATCCATTATCTCCGGCGCTCTTTCCAGATGGTACGAAACCGTCGCGTCCGGATCTTCGCGCGACATCTCCTCGGGCGATCTGGAGACGCAAGTCAAAAGGTCGGTGGTGCTCGGCGATATCGTCGAGCACGGCGCGGCGCTGCACTATATCGATCCCGTCGAGCAGGTGATGACCGACCTGCCGGACAGGCCGAGCGCCTGGCCGTGTTTTCATGGCCTTGCCGACGCGACGATGACACCGGATGGTGAATGGTCGCCGCTTACCGATGACGGCACGCTTCTGGTTCACGGCATGGGCATCAATCCGCGACTGGTCGCGGCGGCGCTCGGCGGCGAGCGGCCCGAGATTGAGCAGACCGTGCTCCATCACCCCGATCAGTGGGTGATCGTGATCGGCACGAACGAGAATTGGTACCATTTCGTGCTGGACTACCTGCCGCGGCTTTTGGCGGTGCTGGAATGCGGGCTGCTGGAGGCGGGATGGAAGGTAGCTCTCGGACGGGACAGGGCGAACCTGTTTCCCCAGGTGCTGGAACTCCTCCGGCTGCCGGAAGAAACAGTCCTTTGGCTCGACGCGGCGCGCGGTCATCATTTCCCTCGCGCGATCTACATTTCCAATATGGGCCTGCGCGGCATTCCCCATGACTTCGCCCTTGCCCTGTTGCGTCGCTATTTCCTGCCCAAGGTGATCGACCTCGACGCGCCACCTACCGGACCCAAGCGTCTGTTCATCAGCCGCACCGACACCACCTGGCGGCGTCTCGCCGGAGAGGAGGACCTGCATGGCCCGCTTCGGGAGCGGGGTTTCGAGATCGTCCATCCCGCGCGGCTTTCCATGCTTGAGCAGATCCAGCTCTTCCGCTCGGCGAGCCTGGTGGCGGGGGTGCATGGCTCGGGCATGGTCAACACCGTCTGGTCGGCAAGCCCGCCGCGTATCATCGAGATCTCGCCCCACACCGCCCGCGACACGCATTTCTCGAACCTGGTCAAGCGTCTGGGCGGCAAGCACTGGCGCCTGCGCGCCGGGCCCGAGGAAACCGTCCACGCGGGCGGTAATCAGAGCGATTTCAGTATCGACCCGGCTCGCGTGATCGAACTGATCGACCGGGTGATCGCCGAAGAGGGCGATCGTTGACGCCGGGCCTGCTAGATTGCTCCGGCACCGGGTAGTCCGGGCAAGACAATGAAGATTGATTACGGGGGCGACATGGCGGGTTCAGGGGATGCGATGACGGGGCCAGACGCCGCGTGGCAAGCGCGGGTTGATCTCGCGGCGATGCTGCGGATCGCGGTTCATCTGGACCTGCACGAAGGCGTGGACAATCATTTCAGCGTGCTGGTGCCGGGGCGCTCGGACCGGTTTCTGATCAACCCACACCGCCGCCATTGGTCAGAGGTGCGGGCCAGCGACATTGTCGAGGTGGATCTGGAGGGGCGCCCCGTCGACGGAAAGCAGCCGCCGGAAGCGACGGCGCTCAACATCCATTCCCGGATGCATCAGAAGTGCCCGCACGCGACCTGTATCCTGCATGCTCATACCCGGTTCGCCACCGCGCTCAGCATGCTGGACGGTGTGCGGGTCGAGCCGGCGGTCCAGGGCGCGCTGAAGTTTTACGGTCAGATCGCCTATGACGATGTCTTCGGCGGGCTGGTCCTCGATTCAGACGAAGGCGACCGGGGTGCCGAGGCCCTGGGGGACCGGCGTATCCTGTTCATGGCCAATCACGGCGTGACGGTGGTCGGCCCGACCATCGCCCATGCCTTTAATGATCTCTATTACCTGGAGCGTGTCTGCCGGGCGCAGATCACCGCGATGTCCAGCGGCGCGCCCTTGAAACGCATTCCCCAGGACGTGGCCCAGCACACCTTCGAGCAGATGCAGGCCGACCGCGACGACCAGGCCACCCACCACTTCGCCGCGATGAAGCGTCTGCTCGACCGAGAGGGGGCTGATTACGCGAGCTGAGGGGGAAGCTGGGTCGGACAAGACCCTACGAGATCCTGGATCAGGCCCAGGACAGGCAGTGCTGCCGCACCTCCTCAGGGTGAGTGCCGACTAGTTTCCATACTCACCCTGAGGAGCACGCCCTGGCGTGAGTCTCGAAGGGTTTTGTCCGCCACCGTGCGCCGAAAGCCAGCCTCACGCCACCTTCTGATACACCGTCTCCGGCGTCAGGCCGGCCGCGTCCATGCAGGCGCGGATCTTGGCGATCTCGGCCTCGTGCAGCTTCATCAGCGGCGGACGGACATGGGGCTCGGGCAGGCGGCCGAGATAGTGCAGGGCCTCCTTCATGCGGTTATGCATGTCCAGGAACGGCGCGTCGTAGAACGCCCGCGTCGTCGGGTGCAGGCGGTCGGAGATCCGTCGGGCCTCGTCCAGATTGCCTTCCTTGAAGGCGCGGAACAGGGCCACCTGAAGGTTCGCCACCACGCTACCGGCGCCTGAGAGCACGCCGTCCACGCCCTGTACCAGCGAGGAAAGTAGCCAGGCGCTGTGGGTCGAGAGCATGTTCACCGGCTTGTCCAGGGCGTGCAACTCGCGGATATGCCGCTCATGCAGGGCCGGGTCGTTGCACCAATCCTTGATGGCACGGATTTTCGGAACCCGCCGGCAAACCTCGAGCAAGGTGTCGATCGGATAGCCGAGGCCAGGACCCATCGGGTACTGAAACAGGATGATCGGCAGGTCGGTCGCCTCGGCGATCACCTCGAAATGCCGGATCGCCATCTCCGGGCGCATCTGGCCGCCCATGGCCATGGTGTTCGGCGGAAAGACCAGCAGGCACCGCGCGCCACCGGCGGCGGCCTGCTTGGCGATCCGGGCGCCGTTGGCGGAGCCGTCGGCATAGACCCCATGCACCAGCGGGATCTGGTCGCCGATCTCGTCCATCGCGATATCCAGGGTCCGCGCCTGCTCCTCGAGCGAGAGCGCGTGCACCTCCATGGAATGCGCGTTCAGCGTGATCGCCGAGATCCCCTCGACCGCCGTAAGGTCTCGCAGGTGAGAGCGGAACGACGCTTCGTCGATCCCCATGTCGGCATCGAACGGGAGCAAACAGGCGGGAATGATTCCCTTGGGCTCGAACGGCATTTGTACGGTCATGGCTCTTCCTTCCTTCGCGGGCCATCGCGGGGCGGCGGCATGTGCAATTCGACACAGGATACGCCGATGCGCCGGACCTGAAAAGACCGGGAGCGGCGGCATCCGCTCCTCCGGTCCCTGGCCTCGATGATTATCATGGACAGGGCACGGATTTAAATTTATGAATTCTGAATTCACAAATGGACACCCCTCGACCATGCGGATGATCGCCCCGGAACCGGAACTGACCGAACGCGTTCGCGACGCGATCCTAGGCGGTATCGTGGACGGGACCTTCAAGACCGGTGATCGCTTGGGGCAGATCGAAATCGCCAGCCAACTCGGCGTCTCGCGCCAGCCGGTTAGCCACGCGCTCAAGGTTTTGCGAGAGCAGGGGGTGCTGGTACAGCTTGGCCGCAAGGGCCTGACGGTCGCGCCGATGGACGCGGACCACCTCGTGCATCTCTATCAGGTGCGCGGGACCATGGACGCCCTGGCCGCGCGGTTGGCGGCGGAACGGGTCTTGAATGGCGAAATTCACGCGACCGAGTTAGAGCCTTTGCGCGATCTGATCGACGGCCATCTGGACCCGACGCGGAAGAAGCCCTTCGCCGACCGGGTCGATGCCGACGTCACTTTTCACGTCTCGCTGTACCGATTGTCCGGTAATCCGCTGATCGAGGAAGTCACCCGTCCGCAATGGGTACATTTTCGCCGGACCATTCGGACCGTGCTCGGCGACCCCAGGATGTATCCCCCGGTCTGGGAGCAACACCGCGAGATTTTGAACGCCGTCGCCGCGGGGGATGCCGATAGGGCCTCCATCCTGGCGCTGGAACACACGCAGTCGTCGGCGAGAAAAACCGCCGAACGGCTGCGCGGGGCTGAAGATATCAAGGAGAAAGCCACATGAAACTCACCGATGCCCAGTTGAAGCAGTTCGACGAAGAGGGCTACCTCTTCATGCCGTCGCTGTTCACGCCCGAGGAAGTCGCGGTTCTGAATACCGCCGCCGCCGAGATCTACGCGACCGATCGCGAGGAAGTCTGGCGCGAGACCTCCGGCGTCGCCCGCACCGCCTTTGCCGCCCATACCTATAACGAGGCGCATCGCCGGCTCGGCGCGCATCCCCGTCTGATCAACCCGGTTGAGCAGGTGATCGGCGAGCGGCTCTACATGCATCAGTACAAGATCAACGCCAAGGCCGCCTTCGACGGCGAGGTCTGGCAGTGGCACCAGGATTTCGGAACCTGGCACCGTGACGACGGCATGCCGGAACCCAAGGCGATGAATATCGCGGTGTTTCTCGACGACGTGACCGCCGCCAACGGCCCGCTGCTGTTCCTGCCGCGCAGCCATAAGAGCGGCGTGATCGACGCCGGTCATGATCTTGAGACCACGAGCTATCCGCTCTGGACCCTGGATCGCGAAACGGTCACCCAGTTGTGCGATCAGGGCGGCTGTGTCGCGCCGACGGGACCGGCCGGCAGCATGCTGATGTTCTCGTCGCTTCTGGTGCACGCGAGCCCGCCGAATATCAGCCCCTTGCCCAGGACCATTGTTTATCTCTCGCTGTGTCAGGTCGACAATCACATCACCAAGTTCCAGCGCGCCGAGTGGATCGCGCACCGCGATTTCACGCCGATCGAGGCGCTGGACGACAGCTGCCTGGCCGATCTCGCGGCCGAACAAGCCGCCGTCGCCGCGGAATAGAGCCTGGAGCCCAGCCATGTATCTTCACGCCGAACTCGCGGCCCGCGCCGCCGAGGGCAAGCCGGTGCGCGTCTGTCTGATCGGGGCCGGCAAGTTCGGCTCGATGTTCCTGAGCCAGCTGCCGACAACGCCCGGCCTCGCGGTCACCGTCATCGCCGATCTGCGCCCCGACGCCGCCCGCGCGGCTTGCCGAACCGTCGGCTGGTCCGAGGAGCGCATCGCGGCGACGGATTTCAGTGACGACGCGGTCGGCGCGCTCGCCCGAGACGATGTCGACGTGGTGGTCGAGGCCACCGGACACCCACCCGCCGGTATTCGCCATGCCCGCGCGGCCTTCGCCGCCGGCAAGCATATCGTCATGGTGAATGTCGAGGCCGATGTCCTGGCCGGGCCGCTCCTGGCCGAGGAAGCGCGGTCGGCGGGCACGGTCTATTCCATGGCCTATGGCGATCAGCCGGCCCTGACGGCGGAGCAGGTGGAATGGGCGCGGTCCTGCGGCTTCGAGGTGATCGCGGCGGGCAAGGGCACGAAGTATCTGCCGGCCTATCACGCCTCGACCCCGGATACGGTCTGGGACCATTATGGCTTGACCGCCGAGGAAGCGGCGGCGGCGGGCATGAACAGCAAGATGTTCAATTCCTTCCTGGACGGCACCAAGTCGGGGCTGGAGATGGCGGCGATCGCCAATGCCTGTGATCTCTCGCCGCCCAGCGACGGGCTGATGTTTCCTCCCTGCGGCATGGATGACCTGGCTCACGTCCTGCGTCCGATCGACGAGGGCGGCCAATTGGAAGGCAGGGGGCAGGTTGAGGTTGTCTCCTCTCTTGAACGGGATGGTCGTCCGGTTTTCAAGGATTTACGCTGGGGAGTTTATGTGGTGCTTGAAGCGCCGAATGACTATGCCGCCGGCTGTTTCCGCCAATACGGCATGAATACCGACGCCTCGGGCCGCTACTCGGCGATGTTCAAGCCGTTTCATCTGATCGGCTTGGAGTTGAACATGTCGGTGCTCTCGGCGGGCTTGCTGGGCCGCCCGACCGGCGCCACACGGGGCTTTCGCGGTGACGTGGTCGCCACGGCCAAGCGCGCCCTGGCGGCGGGCGAGGTGCTGGACGGCGAGGGCGGGGCGACGGTCTGGGGCAAGCTGCTTCCGGCGTCGCGTTCCCTGCGCGAGAACCGTTTGCCGATCGGCCTCGCCCATGGGGTCAAGTTGCGCCGTCCCGTCGCCGAGGGAGCGACCGTCGGCTGGGACGATGTCGAGGTGGATGCCTCGGACGAGACGGTGAAGGCGCGACGCGAGATGGAACAGCGCTTCGCCGGATTGGCGGCGGCGGCCGAATAGGGGAAAGACCCGGGAAATGATTAAGCATATCGCCTTTATCGGCTTTGGCGAGGCCGGCTGGAATTTCTCCGATGGTCTGCGCGGGGTGAACCCGGATCTGCGGATTTCCGCCCATGACATCCGCTTTCCCTCTGATCCAGAGGCGCGCGAGCGGGCCGCCGCCCTGAATGTGTCCATCGCCGACGCGGTGGACGCCTCGATCGCAGCGGCCGACATGGTGATGTCCTTTGTCGTCGCCAAGGCTTCGGTCGAGGTCGCCGAGGCCTCGGCGGCGGTGATGCGTGAGGGGCAGTTTTATATCGATTGCAACTCCACCTCGCCGCAAATGAAGCAAAGGGTCGAGGCGGCTTTCGCCGGCTCGCCGGTCCAGATGGTGGATTCCTCCGTGATGTCGGGCCTTCCGGGGAATCAACATCGGGTGCCGATGAACCTGTCCGGCGCCGATGCCGGGAGCGCGGCGGAACGGCTGAACGCGCTCGGCTGTGTCGCCACAGCCATGGGCGAGACCGTCGGCGCGGCCTCGGCGCTCAAGATGATGCGCAGCGTGATGATGAAGGGGATCGACGCGCTGTTGTTGGAATGCATCCAGGGCGCTCGGCACTACGGCGCGGCGGAGGCGGCGCTTGCTTCCATGGCCGATGCCTATCCCGGCACGGATTGGGTGGCGCGCGCGCCGAAGTCGCTCTCCCGGGTCTCCGAGCACGCGGTACGCCGATCCTCCGAAATGCGCGAGGTCGCCGAAACCCTGCGCGCGGTCGGCGTCGAGCCGATGATGGCCGAGGCCACCTCGCGCCGCATCGCCTTGGCCGAGCCACTGTTCAAGAATAACGGCGGCAAGGTTTTCGCCTCGCTCGATGATCTCATGGCGGGGATGGCGCGGGAAGACGGTTGATCAAGTCCCGCGTGATAACAGCCACTTCATCCGTCGTCCTCGCGCGGAGGCACTGCTGTCCGGGAAGAAATTCAACGCCGCGCGTGACCTTGTGAACCCGTCGCCCAGCGATAGTTGGGGCTCAAATCCGCTTGCCAAAAGCCCCGGCTTGTCCCCGGCGGGGCGGAGAACGCGGGATCGCGGCGGATATGCGGCGGATCCCGATAAACCGGGCTTTCTCGTCGTCCTGGCGAACGGCGGAACCCCGCGATGGTTGATACAGGCGAGGCAGCATCCGTCACTGTAACAATCCCGAGCCGAAGGCCCTGCCGTTCGCCAGGGCGACGGTGGAGCGTGGTTTTGAGTTCTTCTCCGCGTCCTGGCGCAAGGCAGGACCCCGCGATGGTTGATACAGGCGAGGCAGCATCCGTCACGGTGACAATCCCGAGCCGGAGGCCCTGCCGTGCGCCAGGGCGACGGTGGAGCGTGGTTGTGCGATCTGTCTTCGTCGTCCTGGCGCAAGGCGGGACTTCGCGATGGTTGATACACGCGAGGAAGTATCCGTCACGGTGAAACTCCCGAGCCGGAGGCCCTGCCTTGCGCCAGGGCGACAGAGGAGCGCGGTTTTGCGTTCTTCTCCGTCGTCCTGGCGCAAGGCAGGACCCCGCGACGGAAGATCAAAGCGAGGGAGTATCCGTCACGCTGATACCCCCGAGCCGAAGGCCCTGCCGTTCGCCAGGGCGACGGTGGAGCGTGGTTTTGCGTTCTTCTCCGTCGTCCTGGCGCAAGGCAGGA
>Ga0181593_10000960_pt1 | contig 25980 bp, 25 predicted proteins | sample 071ome_19_FD_133756 | JGI IMG/M metagenome (GOLD analysis project Ga0181593, IMG submission 133756) | Coastal salt marsh microbial communities from the Groves Creek Marsh, Skidaway Island, Georgia - 071413AT metaG (megahit assembly) | ecosystem: Environmental > Aquatic > Marine > Intertidal...
CAAGACACTATGAGAAAACGGCGCTTGGCCCACACCCGTCAAGCCGCGTAACATCAACCAAAAGGAGCCAGAGCCTCCGTTGCGGAACCCTCGCCCATGTCCCAATTAATCTGACGACGGACATCCAAGCCGCTCTTTGCGAACGTCCCCGACAACGCACTTTGGACCGTGCCAGCGATTGGTTTCACAACGAGTTAGCGCTTGGCGGAGAGTTTTCCATTCACGCTGTCTGATCCAAAAGTGCGCCGGTGTCGTATCTAGGGTTCTTGTCACCCTGGAGAATAGAACAATGACGATGGTCAAAGTCGTGATGGATCCCGAAACAAATCCTCTGCGGCGACTTCCTTCCGCTCAGCGGTTCCAGCTAATGGTGCTCCTCAGTGTTATGTGGACGACGATCTTTTGCGCCAGCGCGAGCGCGTGGATTTGGTATGGCGAACTGATGGTTGGCCACCTGCTCGTCGCGCTTGGAATCATCGCCACGACTTTCGTGTTCCAGACATCTCAGCCGAAAATGACCTACCGAGACTTCCCAGCAAGAGATGGGAGCACTCGATACGACGATGTTTAGGGAGGCTGAAAACTTCCCCCAACGCCCTGTAGGCCGGACTGGCGAACCCGGCTCGACGCTCGTGTTCGCCACCCCGGTTCGTGTTTATGGATGAAAGCCAGTTGGTGATGATCCGGAGCCATTCATCCACAATAGACAACTCTTGAATAGAGCCTTTGGAGCCCAGATGCGAGTTCTCGTCAGCCTTTTGGGCATGTTGCTAATTGTTGGATGTACGTCGATGAATCTCGATGACTTTAAAGGAACGTCTCCCAAACTCCTGATCGAGGAGTATTTCCAAGGCAAAACCGAAGCCTGGGGGGTATTCTACGACCGCTTTGGAAATCTGCGTCGGCAATTCACAGTGTCCATTGAGGGGACCTGGGACAGTGAACGAAAAACCCTGACTCTTGTCGAAGACTTCATCTACTCCGACGGCGAAACCGAGCAACGCGTTTGGACCATCAAGAAATCGGCTGACGGCTCGTATGAAGGCAGGGCGGATGGCGTCGTTGGCGTGGCATCGGGACGTTCCAATGGCAGGGCGTTCTATTGGACTTACGATTTCAATCTGCTCGTTGGAGACGATACCTGGAAGGTTCGTTTCGAGGACTGGATGATCCTTCAAGACGACGCTGTGATGTTCAATCGGGCGACTTTGTCAAAGCTTGGCATCCGACTAGGAGAAGTCTCCATCTTCTTCAGAAAATCAGCCCCCACTCAGACCTCATCGGTTCCTGTTACGGATCGAGCGGCATGACCAGTTCGGCAAATTCAACTGAGGGGATTCTAGGACTACGTTCACCAAGATTTCGAAATGACCATTCGGGGGAAACCTGGAAATGACAACCCAACTTCGGCAGCTCGTTTACATCTCGGACGCACGAATTCCTACCTCGAACGAGGAGATCTCTGGGATCCTTGAAAGTTCCCGTCGGAACAATCCAGCCAAGAGCATCACTGGCTTGCTTCTCTATTGCGACGGCGTCTTCATTCAGACACTTGAAGGATCGTCCGAAGCGGTGGAGCAACTCTATGGAATCATCTGCGACGATCCACGCCATTCGAATGCCGAAGTGTTGAACGACTCCATGGTTGATGACCGGGTTTTTGGCGATTGGGCGATGGCGTATTTGGAACCATCATCAGCAGACGATAGATCGCAGATCGGTCTCGAAGGAACACTGGACCGCGAAGAAACCCTGCGCTTAATAGGATCTGGTCAAACAAACACGGAACAGTTTCTGCGTAACTTCGCGTCTGCGTTGACCTAATCCCGATCGATACGACCGGCTCACTCGTTAAAACTGATGTTTCGGAAGGCTTGAAAAGTACTGAACTATGCGATGGCGAACGCCCTTGGCGTCATTAGCGATCCTTGCAAGCCTTATCCTCTATGTTTTGGTGGCTTCTCTTTTGTCGGAGATGCTGCCTGACAACATATTTATTAACACGATCTTCTATCTTTTCGCCGGTATCGCTTGGTTGCCTCCAGTGATTTGGATCATGGGTTGGGCGACCACAGATCCAGACGCACGCGAATGAGAGGAGGCTCGACGGGCTGGATTTCTGTAGGTCGGCTCAATCCAAACAACACGATGACCATTTGAACGAAGATTGGCTCCAGATGGACCGATGGACGTGATCCATCCATGTGCATTTCTCGTAATTAGAACGAATCTAAACTACCTTCCCAACCTGACATATCCGAGGACTGAAATGAATACCGGAACCAGTTCAAACTCGATTTTCAAGGTACGTGCCATCACCGTATCGATTGCCAAAAAAGTGCCGCTTCTCATCGGTGGAATGTTGGGGTTTTATGCTTTCGCGGCCACATTGGTATGGAGCGTAAGCTCGGCCAAGGCCGAACCGTCGATGGCTCCGATCGAAGTCGCCAAGCACATTTTCAAACACGCAGACATCAACGCAGACGGCGTCCTTTCGAAGTCGGAGTATGAGAAAGCGGGGCTTGCGAAGTTCGGATCCAGTCTCGAGGCATTCGACGCTGATTCGGACGGACGGGTCTTGCTGAACGAGTATCTCCAAGTTTTTGAGAAGTTTCATCCGTCTCGCGCGGAGAAGGATGCCTAGAGCAAACCTTGGGCGGCGGCGCTCGTTCCATCCTGATTACCGTCGCCCAATACCTGGTGCAATCCAGAAGGCCTCCGGCTCGTAAAAGTAAAGATGCAATTTTTGTTAAGTGATTTCAAAAAGTTGCATCTGAACAACAACCACAAGAATGGCTGAAATCGCTCCGACGCTAAGAACGCGCCGGAGAGCACGGTACCATTCCTGATCATCTTTCCCGCGGAAGGCGCGATCGTCGAAGACAAGGGTCAGAACGAAACCCAACAACAACGTCACGAGTGCGACCGCTGGAGCCATCAGGGTCGCCACCCAGCCGAGCAAGGACGGCGAAACGCTCCAAACAATTCGCCCCCATGTCGCCGCATCGCGTGACGCGACAGCGAGGCCCCAGTGTACGGCCCCCAGAAAAGATAGGATTATTGCCCCATAATTGATCTGCGCGTCGATCGCCAATTCATAGTCTCGGGGACTCAGAAACCAACACGCCACGGCGAGAAACCAGAACGGGATGAGGCCCGCCAACCCAACCGCACGGCATGGCGAGGGAACTTGGTTCAAAAGTTTCATCGGGGCGATACCCTTCCACAAGCAATCCGAACTCTCGACGCATCTCGCGATAGAAATGTTCCATTCGCCATGTTCGTCGGCCCTTTGACCACTCCGCGAACCTGTCACGGCTCGCCAAGAATCTGCGGTCCTCCCGAATTTGGGTTGGTTTGCCAATTTCGGCCCTCGTTTCGAAGCCCGCATCAAGGAACAAGGTTAGCACGCGCCTGAGTGATTGATACCAGCCTTGATCAATTTGATCCTCAAAGGCGCTGACGGCGGACAGGCATCAAGAGCAGACATCTCCTACGCCACCAAATCCACGCTCAGTCGATAGTTTGAATAAGTTGTTGTTTTCGCGGATATCTTCGTTTCCGATGCATAAGATTGATTGGTGTTCGGTATAAGCCAAATCGAGCCCCCGCAATCAAGTCCCCTATAACCGTTCCAAGAGTCAACTATCGGTGGTTTCAGGCCCAGAATTTGAACCTACGAAAGAGCCAACTCTCGGTGGTTTCAGGCCCCCGATTTGAACCTGCGAGCCGGGTGCGTCTTTCCGCCTCGACTGAAAAATCGCGGAACAGCACAATTCGACTGGACTGTTGGGTCAAAGGAAGCGTTCCTGGGTCCAGGAAATGATGATGGGTCCTACCCGCACCGAAGAGCCGCCCGGAAAACCTCCGGGCTCTGGGTGGTGGGAGCGCCGCGATCCTCGCGGCGCCGAATTGGAGGACCCGGAGATGGCCCGCAAGATCGCGGCTGACCCGAGCAAAGGCGGCGACGCCATGACCCCGTTCAAGGACATGAAATCCCACGCCCCAGCTAAAGGCGTGACCGGGAGAGCGGTGATGGCCGTCCTGCGCTCCTCGGAAACGACAATAGCGAATCATCCGTCAGCCTCGCAACAACTGTTCGCGCGGCGGTACACCTTCAAAATGTACCCGAACAAGGCCCAGGCCCACGCGATGCATGTTCAGCGGCGTTTGTGCGGTGATATTTGGAACGCGGCCATTCAGCAACGCGGGGAGTGCTACCGACGGCGCGGCAAATCGCTATCGTTTTACGACCAGTCCAAAGAGGTCAAAACGCTCCGTTCTGAGTGCCCAGAATTTCAAGATCTGTCCGCAGCAACCGCCGCGTTGGCAGTAAAGGCCGTCGACTTGGCGTATGCCGCTTTCTTCCGACGCCTGAAAGAAGGCAAGAGTTTCGCCGAAGCGGGACACCCGAGATTCCACCACCCCGACCGGCACCCGTCTATCCTGTTCCGAGATCGGGGCTGGAAGATGCGTAAAACGGGGAAGGCCTGGCGCGCTAAGTTTTTCGGCATAGGCGAAGTAAAGGTGCGTGGTCGGTTTCCGATCGACCCAACCGAACCCGAACAAATCCGGTCATGTGAGGTATTGTGGTGCGAGGGCGCATGGTGGTTATCCGCCGTGGTGAAACTGCCCGCTCGGCGCGTTTCCGGCTCGGATGACCTTACCGTTCACATGAACCTAATCGACGAATTCGCTCGCGTTGAGCGGAATGGGGGGATGTCCTCCCCGCGCTTTCCAATGACGGAAGTCGCGAATCACCAGCCTACTTCAACGGCTTATTCAACATCTGGTGTTGAAGCCGGTCAAATGGCCGGTGACGACAGGGGTAGCTTCGCCATGAACGTCTCAATCAGGGGTGTTGAAGTCGGTCAAATGGCTGGTGACGACAGGGGGATAAAGACGCCGCCGCCCGCCAATGTGGGCGTTGAAGCCGGTCAAATGGCAGCTGCCGCCCGCCTCACGGTAAAGGCTGACCGAATCAAATCCGAACGCGACACCCGCTTCAAACGGGGGTCGCGGCGGTGGAAGGGGTGGACACGCCGAGCGCAACTCGCCAGCGGCAAGGCTGCACGCATCCGCCGCGAGTTCCTCCATCAATGGACAAGCGAGTTATTGAAGGGCGCTGGCGCAATCACTTTGATTGCTCCCGCCATCAAGACAACAACCAAGTCCGCGAAGGGCGACAAGAAAACCCACGGGAACGCCGTTCGAACCGTGGCCATGGTTAATCGCGCGATCCTGGAGTAGGCCCCCGGCACAGCAATTCAGTTTCTCGAATACAAGGCCAATGAAGCGGGCATTGCGTTTCGATCCACAACGGATGAAGCGCCGCGCGCCGCCATCGGCAAAGAGATTTCCGCCGCCGTGGCGGAAGTAAAGAGCGCACGTCGCGCCGTCAAAAAGAGAAGGAAAGCAGCATGAACGAACATCTCAAAGACGTATGCAAAGATATGGCCGAAGTCCGCAAGCGGTGCCTGGCCGATCAGATTTCGTCCGAGCATGCGGACGCCGCCGCGCGGGCTGGGTTTGCCGCCGTGAAAGCGGAGGAAGTCGCGCTCCATCAGGCGCTCAATAGTCCCGCCGTCGAGGCGCAGAAACCGGCTCTGGCGGCGTGATCATCGAACAAAAATACGGCCCATGCGGGGCCGCGCGGACCGGCTGGGGGAGGAATTCTCCAGCCGCGAAGCGAAATCGCTTTGGCCAATCAATCGGTTGCTCTTCATCAGGTGCGGAGGCCGTCAAATTGGCCGGTGAACGTAGGGAGCAGCTGCTTCCGAGAGACCGGCAGATTGGTGCGGAGGCCGTCAAATTGGCCGGTGAACGTAGGGAGGGATAGAGACCATGGCCGCTCCGTCCGCCATAATCGTACAGACCCCACCGCTGGCCGTTTCGGTCAGGACGGCGGCGGAACTGTTCGACTATGAGCCGGACACAATGCGGCGGCTGTTGAAAAAGCACGAGGTCCCGACTTTGGCGGGCGGAAGACGCATTGCCTACACGGACTTGCTCAATCTGGTTGATAGTCTTCGAGACGACGGGTCATCATCGCGCGCTGGAGATCCATATGACGAAGGGCTCTAAGGCAATGGTGAAAGCCAACTTCAAATATGTGCGGGAGTCCGCGCCGGGCTATTTCTATACCCGGAAAAAGGGCTACGACCCGATCCGTGTCCACTATATCGACGCGGACGGCGAAAAGGTTTTCCCGACGCTGGATCAGCCCGAGGAATTCGCCCGCGCCCACAAATACACCCTCGCCCTTCTCGACACCCCGGCGCCAGGCAAAAGCGAGGCGCTTCCCGGCTCCTTCGCGGCCCTGGTTGAAGAGCACAAGGGATCGGCGGAATACCGGACCAAGAAGCCGAAAACGAAAAAGAGCTACATCGCCAGCCTGAATCGGATCGTCGAGTATTGGGGGCACCTTTCCGTCGAGGGCTTGAAGCGGGTCAACATCCTGCGCCGCCGCGACGCCCTGTCCGACACCCCCCGGACAGCCGACCAATTCGTAACCATGACCTCGACGCTGATCAACTTCGGGATGGATCGTGGTTATCGCGAGAGTAACCCGGCCCAACGAGTGAAGAAGATCAATATCCCCACGCCCTATGAGCCGTGGCCAGCCGAGGCGATCAACCGCATCATCGCAGACGGCAACGCTCGGGTCGCCGATGCAGTCATGGTTTTGCTCTACACCGGACAACGCGAGAGCGACGCGGTGAAGATGCGACGCGGTGAAGATGCGACGCGGCGACATCAAGAATGGCAAAATCCGCGTCGTCCAAGAGAAGACCAGAAAGTCCCTTTGGGTGCCGCTACACCCGCGATTGCAAGCGCATATCCGATCCCGAAAAGTATCCGGGCTCGGCCCCATACTGGTCAATCTTCGCGGCCAGCAATGGACCGTCGACGGCCTACGTGGCGCAATAGCATCGGAACGCGAGCGCCTGGGCTTGCTAGACCACATGCCTCATGGTCTTCGGAAGAACGCGGTGATCGCCTTGCTTGAAGCCGGGTGCACCGTTCCCGAAACAGCCTCTATTACGGGTCAAAGCCACCAGATGGTTGAGCATTACGCGAAGGAAGTGAATCAATCTCGGCTCGCTGATTCGGCCATGGACAAGTGGGCAAAAGCGGATGCGGGAGAGAAAAGTGTCTAAAGCCCAGCTTGCCATTTTTAGCCTGGGCAGCATCGCGAACGATTTCAAGGGTTTGCGTGGTGAGCGCGACAGGATTCGAACCTGTGACCCGCTGATTAAAAGTCAGCTGCTCTACCAACTGAGCTACGCGCCCACGCGCGCCGGAAATTAGGGAATCAAAACCCCTGGGTCAACCTCGACTATTCGGCGAACGACCCGCGCCGAGTCAGACACCCCCGCCGAGTCGCCCGAGTATCGCCCTCGCCTCGGTCACGATGTCTTCGACCACCGCGCCGGCCGGCTTCACCGAGCCAATCAAACCCGAGCCTTGGCCCGCCGCGAGAACTCCGTTTTCCGCGTCACCCTCGACCCGACCGGCCACCGACGCGGCCAAGCCGACTTCCTGGAGCTGTTGAGGGAACGGCTTTATGTCATGCTCTCGGTTCTTCCACGATTCGGTGAAGGCGTTGCGAATCATCCGCGCCGTCTTGCCGGAATTGGCCCGGCTGACCACCGTGCCGTCCTCGTCGATCTCGACGATCTTGTTCTTGTAGTTGATATGCCCGCGCGCCTCCTCGGTGGCGATGAAGCGGGTGCCCATCCAAACCCCTTGCGCCCCCAAGGCCAATGCCGCGACCAAGCCGCGGCCGTCGGTGAGGCCGCCCGCCGCGAGAACCGGGATCCTGACCCGGTCGACCACGCTCGCGACCAGGGGCAGGGTTCCGACGCGTCCGACATGGCCGCCACCCTCATGGCCCGAGGCGATCACAACGTCGACACCCGAGGCCTCGACCTTCAGAGCCTGGCGCGAGGTGCCGACAAGCGACATGACGACCATTCCGGCGGCATGCGCCCGGGGAACGATGCGCCCGGGATCGCCGAGCCCGGAGACGATCACCGGCGCGCCTTCCTCGAAGGTCACCTCGATATGTTCCTCGACTTCCCGCGTATAGGTCGCCGAGGCATCGTCGGAACCCCGCGCCTCCGCGAACAGAATATCGACGCCGAAAGGCCTGTCGGTGATCTCCTTCACCAACCGGATCTCGCGACGCAATTGTTCGGCATCCATGAAGGCAGAGCCGATCACCCCCAGGCCACCGGCCTTCGATACCGCGCCGGCAAGGCTTCCATGCGCGACCGAGTACATCCCCGCCTGGCAAATCGGATAGTCGATGCCGAGCAGCTTACATAGCGGGTTGTCGTCAAGAACGCCAAAGCGGGCCATCATCGCTCTCCAATAATCTCGCGGGTCGCCATGACCCTATCCAGGGCGCCGGCAAGCGGCAAGCCGGCAAGATTGACAGTCTCGTTGAGAGAGCATAATGGACATATGTGTCTAGAGATTTGCCGAACGACCCATCAGGAGGCGATAATGGCCGAGAAACGCGAAAGCGGAGGACGTCGTGGTCGCCGTGACGCGCGGCGCCGAGGTCGACAAGACGAGGCTCAGGATCGACCGACCCGCGATATCGATTACCGCCTGCTCCGCAACCCGTTCCCGCCGATGCGTGTTTTCTCGGAGGACCAGGTCGCGCATATCCACGACACCGCGCTTCGAGTGCTCGAGGAACTCGGCATGCGCGTGCTGCTTCCCAAGGCGCGGGCGTTTTTCAAGGCCGCCGGCGTCGATGTCGACGACGCCGAACAGATGGTACGGGTTGATCGGGGCCTGGTGGCCGAGGCGCTACGGACCGCGCCGAGCGAAATTCCGGTGACCGCCGGCGCCCCCAATCGCTCCTACACCCTCGGCGGCGATCGCGTGGTGTTCGGCTCGGTCGCCGGCGCCCCGCACGCCAGTGATACCGACCGCGGTAAACGGCCAGGCACGCTCGCGGATTTTCGCGATCTGACCCGGCTCTGTCAGTCCTTCGACGTCATTCACTTTCTAGGGCCGGTGGCGGAGCCACAGGATGTCGACAACGCGACGAGACATCTGGAAACCGGGCGCATCGCTCTGTTCGACAGTGACAAGCTGGCCTTCATTTTCGCGCGCGGCACGCCCCAAGCTCGCGATTGCTTCGAGATGATCAAGCTGGCCCGCGGCCTGCCCGACGACGAGGCGTTGCGCCGCGCGGTCTATTGCCAGACCGTGATCAACACCAACTCGCCCCTCACCCTCGACAGCCCGATGGCCAACGGCATCATCGACTTCGCCGAAATGGGCCAGTTGCTGATCATAACGCCGTTCTGTCTGTCCGGCGCGATGGCGCCGATCACCATCGCCGGCGCGTTGACCCAACAACACGCCGAGGCGCTGGCGGCGATTACCTTGTCGCAGATCGTCCGACCCGGCTCACCGGTGATGTATGGCAGTTTCAGCTCCAACGTGGACATGAAGTCCGGTTCTCCGGCCTTCGGCACGCCGGAGCACGTGAAGACCACCTTCGGCGCCGGGCAGCTCGCGCGGCATATCGATCTGCCCTGGCGCTCGGCGGCGGGAACCGCGTCCAATATCGCCGACGCCCAGGCGACCTACGAGACCAGCGCCAGCCTTTGGGCCGCGGTCATGTCCGGCAGTGACCTGGTGCTGCACGGCGCCGGCTGGCTGGAAGGCGGGCTGACCGCGTCCTTCGAGAAGTTCATCCTGGATATCGAGATGCTCCAGGGATTCGCCGAGATGTTCGCGCCCGTGCCCGCCAGTGACGACGACCTCGGCTTCGACGCCATGGCCGAGGTCGGCCCCGGCGGCCACTATTTCGCCGCCGAGCACACCATGAGCCGTTATCAGACCGCGTTCTACGAGCCCCTGGTCTCGGACTGGCGCAATTTCGGTCAATGGACCGAGGCCGGCGCCCCCACCGACACCGAGCGCGCCGACACGATCTGGAAACGGGTCCTGGAGGAGTTCGAGCCGCCGAAACTCGACATCGCGCGCCGGGACGCGGTCAATGACTTCGTGGAACGCCGCATCCGCGAGGGCGGCGCCATGCCGGAAAGTTAAACCCTGTTCGAATCCTTGGGTTCGGGTGATAAAGGGATGTCGCCCAGGCGAAAGGCAAGGCCTCGGCTTGGGATTGTCACCGTGACGGACGCGTCCGCGCGTCGATCATCTGTCGCGAGGTCCCGCCGTGCGCCAGGACGACGAGGAAAAATCACGCTATCACGCTCCGCCGTCGCCCTGGCGAAAGGCAGGGCCTCGGCTTGGGATTGTCACCGTGACGGACGCTTCCGCGCCTCGATCATCCATCGAGAGGCCCTGCCGTGCGCCAGGGCGACGAGGAAAAATCACGCGATCCCACTCCGCCGTCGCCCTGGCGAAAGGCAGGGCCTCGGCTCGGAGTTGTCACCGTGACGGACGCTTCCGCGCATGCATCATCCGTCGCGAGGTCCCGCCGTGCGCCAGGGCGACGGGGTGTGCCGGGTGTGGCTATGTCCAACGCCTCGCCCGATCGCGCCCCCTACACCGCGTAACCCGGATTTTCGCGGTCGAGCTTGCGCAACAGCGCGGGCCACTCGAATTGGCCGATCGGGCGGTGGCCGGTGGCGCTGATTGCCTTTCGCGAACGCTCGATGGAGATATCCTGCACCGCTTGCGGGATCTCCACGGCCTTGGCGCCGGCCTGCTGAAACGACAGCTGGAAACGGCAGGCGCGTTCGGCCCGGAACATCCACACGAACGCCTCGGCCACGGTGCGGCCCACCGTCAGCAAGCCGTGGTTGCGCAGGATCAGGACGTTGTTCTCGCCGAGATCTGCGATCAGTCGCTCCCGCTCGCCGAGATCGAAAGCCGGCCCCTCATAGTCGTGATAGCTGGTCTGGGCGATCACCGCCAAGGCCATCTGGGTCAGCGGCAGAAGACCGTCTTGCTGGGTCGCCACGCCGAGACCGGCCGCGGTATGGGTATGCATCACGCAGCCGGCGTCCTCGCGGCCCATATGCACGGCGCTGTGGATCGTAAAGCCGGCGGGGTTGATGCCGAACTCGGAATCCGACAGCAGATTGCCGTCGACATCGACCTTGACCAGGCAGGACGCGGTCATCTCATCGAACATCATGCCGACCGGGTTGATCAGAAAGTGATCCTCGGTGCCGGGAATGCGCGCCGACAAATGGGTGGCCAGCATGTCGGACCAGCCATAGAGGTCCACCAGGCGAAAACACGCCGCGAGATCGACGCGGGTCTCCCACTCGGCCTTTGACATATCGCGGATCGGGACAACGGTCTCGGACATCGCTTGGAACTCCTCAATACAGGACTAGGCGGCGGCCTTGGCGGCACCGGATTTCGCGTCTTCCTTGATCATATCGGCGGCTTTTTCCGCGGTCATGATCACCGGCGCGTTGATATTGCCGGACGGCATGGTCGGGAAGATCGAGGCATCGACCACCCGAAGCCCCTGCATCCCATGAACCCGGAGGCGATCGTCGACCACGGCCATGGGATCGCTTCCCATCTTGCAGGTACCCATCGGGTGATATGTGGTGGCGCCGGTATCGCGCGCGAATTGCAGCATGCCCTCGTCACTGGTCACATCGGCGCCAGGGTTCATCTCGTGATCGATGTACTGGCCCAGCGCCTTGGTCTGGCCGATCTTGCGGCAGAGATGCAGGCCCGCGACCAGAGTGTCCTGATCGAGCTTGTTGGCGAGGAAGTTTGGGCGGATCAGCGGCGCGTCATAGGGATTGCCGCCGCCGATATGGATCGAGCCCTGACTTTCCGGACGGCACTGATAGCACGCGAGCGTCATGCCCGGCTCCTTATCGAGCTTGCGGTCGGTCGCGGTCTTGAAGCTACCGTGAACAAAGAAGAATTGGACATCCGGGGTCTCCAATTCCTCGCGGGTTTTCATGAAGCCGTGGCCGACACCCGCCGTCCAGGTCAGCACGCCGCGGCGGGTAAACGCCCATTTCACCGCCTCCTTTACCAGGTTGAGGCCCCGGGTTTCCTCGTTCAGCGTGATCGGTTTGTTGACCCGCCAGTTCATCCGCGCGGCGTAATGATCGCGATAGTTCTCGCCGACGCCCTGGAGCTCGTGCACCACCTCGATACCGTGCGCGCGCAGCAATTCCGGCTGACCGATCCCCGACAGTTCCAGCATCTGCGGCGACTGCACGGCGCCGGCGGAAACGATGACCTCGGCGTTCGCGCGCTCCTCTCTTTTCAGGCCGTCCACCTCGAAGGCGACACCGACGGCGCGCTTGCCTTCGGTCAGGATCTTGGTCGCGTGGGCGCGCGAGATCACCGTCAGATTGCGCCGCGACTTGGCGGGATTGAGAAAGGCACGGGCCGTGCTTTCGCGCCGGCCGTTGCGCTGGGTGATCTGGTAGTAGCCGAAACCCTCCTGGTCGGCGCCGTTATAGTCCGGGTTGCGCTTGGAGCCGATCTCGACACCGGCGTCGATGAAGGCATCAATCAACTCATGCCGCTCGTACATGTCATCGACATTGAGCGGGCCGGAGCCGCCGCGATAATCATCGCCGCCGCGCTCGAAGGTCTCGGATTTCTGGAAATACGGCAGCACGTCCGAATAGGACCAGCCGCGATTGCCGAGCTGTCCCCAGACGTCATAATCAAAGGCCTGCCCCCTCACGTAGAGCATGCCGTTGATCGAGCTGGAACCACCCAGGACCCGGCCACGCGGGATCGGGATCGAGCGACCCGAGACATTGTCCTCGGGTTCGGTTTTGAAGTTCCAGTTCACCTCGGTATTGTTGAGAGTCTTGGTGAAGCCGACCGGCACATGGATCCAGAAGTTGCTGTCCTTGTCGCCGGCTTCCAACAGCAGCACGCTGGTCCCGGGGTCCTCGCTCAGCCGGTTCGCCAAGACACAGCCTGCCGAACCGGCGCCAATGATGATGTAGTCGAAAGCCATGGATCGTCCCTCCCAAGAGCCGCCCTCTGATTTTGCAAGAAGATGCCTCCAAAAACCACGTTTGGCGATCACGAATGCACTATCGCCGCGCCTGGGCTGTACGACGGGGCCGACTTCGCCTTTGCTTGTCTCCCGATAAACGACATCCATGGGGAGCCGCATCATGAACATCGGAAAACGTCTGGAAGGCAAGGTCGCCATCGTCACCGGCGGCGCGTCGGGGATCGGGGCAGAGACGGCGCGGGCCTTCGCGGCGCATGGCGCCTCGGTGATGCTCGCCGATGTGCAGGACGATCTCGGCGCCACGGTGGTGGAGGAAATCACCGGCGCCGGCGGGACCGCGCGCTACATGCAACTCGATGTCGCCGACGAAGGCGGCTGGAGCGCGGTGGTCGGCGCGACGGTCGAGGCTTTCGGCGCGCTCCACGTGCTCGGCAATATCGCCGGCATCTCGGGGCGCGACCCCAATATGGTGGTTCAGACCAGCGGCACCGCCGGCCCCAGGCTGGAGGATCAGACCCTGGAGCAATGGAACCGTGTGATGGAGATCAACGCGACCGGCGTCTTCCTCGGTACCAAGGCGGCGATCCCGCATATGCGCGAAGCCGGCGGCGGCTCGATCATCAACATTTCCTCGATCTGCGGCATTGTCGGCAGCCACGCCAATGCCGGCTATCACGCCTCCAAGGGCGCGGTGCGGATCTTCTCGAAGGCCGCCGCGATCCAATACGCCCCCGACAAGATCCGGGTGAACTCAATCCACCCCGGCTTCGTCGACACTCCCATGACCAAGCCCGGCCACTCCAACAACGAGGTCGCCAAGGCCCGTATGGAAGCCACCCCGCTGGGGAGATTTGGAAGGCCCGAGGACATCGCCATGGGTTGCCTCTACCTCGCCTCCGACGAGGCTTCCTGGGTCACGGGGAGCGAGCTGGTCATCGACGGGGGCATGACGGCGAACTAGGCGGCGCCTCTCAACCATATCCCAGACGAAGGTCGGGGCCCACACCCGCGGCACCAAAGCGTGTTCGGTAGCAGAGCACTTTCAAGGATTGTCTGAAGTGATCCGCTAGCCCGCGGATGGACAGGTATCAGGCGTCGACCCCGACCTTCGTCGGGGATACGGTAAGTTTACTTTAGTTGTTGTTCACGCCGCCCGCGCCTTGTCTTCGGATCCCGCCTCATCCCGTTGGCGGCGCAGCAGCGCGACCAATTCCGGGTCCGGCGTCTCGGGAAGGGTGATCTGGAGCGTCACGAGCTGGTCACCCGCGGGTTTGCCGGAGCGCTGGACGCCCTTGCCCTTGAGGCGCAGCACCTTGCCGCCGATGGAGTTCACCGGGACCGTCAGCGCGATCTCGCCGGAGATCGTCGGCACCCGGACCTTGCCGCCCAACACCGCGTCGGCGAGGGAAATCGGCTGGGTGACGTGAATGTCTTCGCCGTCGCGTCGGAAGCTCGGATGCGGGCGAACCTTGACCGTGACCAGCGCGTCGCCAGCGGGCGCGCCGTTCATGCCGGCCATGCCCTTGCCCTTGAGACGAATGGTCTGACCATCGTTCAAGCCCTTCGGCAGGTTCACGTCGAGAGACCCGCCATCAGCCATCGTGATCCGCTTTTTCGCGCCGTTCACCGCATCCAGGAAATCCACCGTCAGCTCATAGCGCAGATCCTGGCCCCGCATCTGGTGCCGGCGGGCGCCGCCGAAGCCTTGACCGCCGGCGAAGCCACGCCCGCCACCGAAAAGACTGGAAAAAATGTCGCCGAGATCGCCGAGGTCCGCGTCCTCGCCGTTCACCGTGTAGTGGAAACCGCCATTGCCACCGGGGTGACCGCCGGGATGGCGGCCATGGAAGGGATTCGCCATCCGCTCGTTACCGTCGGCGTCGATCCCGCCCCGGTCGAACATGGCGCGTTTCGTCTCGTCGCCCAAGATCGCATAGGCCTGGGAGATCTCCTTGAACCGCCGCTCCGCCTCGGCGTCACCGGGATGCAGGTCCGGGTGATGGGTCTTGGCGAGCTTGCGATACGCCTTCTTTATGTCGCCCGACGGCGCATCCTTGCCGACGTTCAATACCTCATACGGATTCCGTGCCATGTCACCCATCCCCTGCCATGCCATCAATCGATTGTGGCATTTATGCAACAGTGAATTTGGTGTGACTTCCTGTCTTTTCAAGGGTCTTGGAAGTGAATGTTGACCCTGATCAGATGGTTTCGGAGAAGACCCTTTCCAGCGACCTGATTAAACACGAAACCACTGGCGATCCGCGCCCACACCTGTGACCATATCCGTCATTCAAGCAGCGGGCGACGCGAGAGGACGCGATGATCACCAAGTTCACTACCGTTTACCCCGGCCATATCGACCTTCCCAACATGGGTCAGGACGCCACCCCGGCGAATGAGCGGCGCTTCGACAACAGCCAACTCGCCGGTGTCTTCGAGAAGACCGAGAAGCTCGCCAAGTGCCTGGACGAAAACGGTTACGACATGCTGTGGCTGGCCGAGCATCATTTTCAGCACGAGGGATACGAGGTGATCCCGAATCTGCTGATGATGGCGGTGCATCTTTCGCATCTGACGGAGAAGCTGCGGATCGGCTGCGGCTTCAATATCTCACCCATGTGGCATCCCCTGCGGCTGGCCGAGGATTTCGCGACCGCCGATATCATGACCAAGGGGCGCACGGTGTTCGGCGTCGGCCGCGGTTATCACGGCCGCGAGGTAGAGACCTTCGGCGCGCCGCTCAGGGATTCCGACGCCAATCGCGAACTGTTCGAGGAGCAGGTCGAGATCATGTTCAAGGCCTTCAACAACGAGTCCTTCAGTCACCAGGGCAAGCACTACACCCTGCCTCCGGAGATGCCCTATCGCGGCTATGATCTGAAGGAACTGACCTTGGTGCCGCGCCCGGTCAACATGCCGGTGGAATGCTGGCAGCCGGTGGTGAGCGCCAATCCGCGCGGTCTCGACTTCATGATCCGGCATGGCATCCGGGGCGCGGTCGGTGGCGGCGCGGCGACCCTGTCGGACGGCCCGATCCAGGCCTATCGCGACGCGGCGGCGCGGGCCGGGCAAGATCTGGAGCTCGGCGAGAACCTCACCATCGGGATCTTCTTTCATCTCGCCGACACCAAGGAAAAGGCGATCGCCGAGATGACGCCGTTCTACGAGGAACATGTGAAGATGTTCGGCCCGCTTGGCTTCGTGCCCGGCCTGACACCCGAACAGGTCAAGATTACCCAAGGCCGCGGCGGCTGGTACGAGGCCGGGGTTCCAGATCTCCGGCACTTCATGGATCTCGGGTCCTGGTTCGCCGGCACGCCGGACGAATTGACCGAGAAGCTGAAGGACTTGGAGGGGCGATATCCGGGCATGGAACTGATCAATCTTTCCTGCTCCATGGGCACGCCACTCTCGGTGATGCTGGAACAATATGAACGGCTCGCCAAGGAAGTGATGCCGCATTTCGGAGGCTGACGGGCCATGCATGACGTTGTCATCATCGGTGGTGGACTGCACGGCTGTTCAACAGCCTATCACCTGCTCCGCCGGGAGCCGACCCTGCGGGTGGCGGTGATCGAAAAGGACTCCACCTACGAGCACGCGGCCTCGGCGCGCTCGAACGCCGGGGTGCGGATCCTGTTCTCGCAGGAAGAGAACATCGCGATGTCTCGCTATGGCCACGAGGTCTACGGCAACTATGCCGAGCTTATGGCCGTCGACGGAGAGCCCGGCCAACTCGACTTCAACAGGCATGGCTATCTCTTCATTTCCAATACCGAGGCCGAAGCCGAATTGATGCGGGCCAACCATGCTTTCCAAACAAGTCTCGGCTGCGAGGTGCAACTGCTGGACGGCCCCGGCGTGGCGGCGCTCTATCCGTGCTTCAATCCCGATATCATCGTCTGCGCCGCCTATTCGCCGAATGACGGCTGGCTCGACCCGCACGGCGCGCTCCAGGGCATGCGGCGCAAGGCCCGCTCCATGGGCGCTGATTTCATCGACGGCGAGGTTACCGGGATCCAGACCGATGACGGTCCCAATGGCCGGCTAGTCCGCGCCGTGACCTTGCGCGACGGCCAGCGCCTGGAATGCGGGCATCTGGTCAACAACACCGGCGCCTGGGCGAACGAGATCTGCCGTATGGCCGGTTTCGAGATTCCGGTCGCGCCACTACACCGAGCCACCTTCTATTTGGAGCCGGGAAGCCCCATCGGCATGACCCCGCAGACCCGCGACGGACAGCCCGTGGGCATCCGCCCCGAGGGCAAGGGCTTCATAACCGGCAACACCGATTTCAGCCGCGCCGGCGCCTTTGACTGGACCATCGATCACGACATTTTCGAGAATATCTTGTGGCCGAGATTGGCGCGGATGGTCCCGGCGCTCGAGACCTTGAAGGTGATGAATTCCTGGCCCTGCCACTACGCCTACAACACCTTCGACGGCAACATGCTGATCGGCGCCTGGCCGGACGGGCCCTCCAACATGGTGATGGCGACGGGGTTCTCAGGGCATGGACTGCAACACGCGCCGGCGGCGGGACGCGCTCTGACGGAGCTGATCCTGGCGGGCCGCTTCGAGACCATCGACCTCGACCGCTTCCACTGCCGCCGCGTCAAGGAAGACCGGGCCGAGCCGGAAGTCGGGGTCTTGGCTTAAGAGGCCCGCCACCCGGGCTCGCCCCTAGAGAGATGAAGCCGGAGGGAACGCCTGATCCTGGGCCCTGCTTTCGCCAGGGCGACGGCAACGACTTATCTGATGACAACGGGTAGTGACGCAAAACGTCCGAAACAAAGCCGACATGCCCATCGTCTTGTAAGGTTTAAGCTTCCTGTAACATCGTCGCCCTGGCGAACGGCAGGGCCTCTCGCCGTTACCTGGCGAAAAATCTGCCCATTAATCCTCGCCGCCCTAGCGAACCGGATCACCCTCGAGCTGGGTGCGCTGCATGCGCCGCACCGCGTCGTGGTTGTCATGGATCGCCAGATGCTGGACACAACGATTGTCCCAGAACGCCACCGATCCGGTGCGCCAGCGGAACCGGCAGGTGAATTCCGGTCGACAGGAATGCTCGTAGAGATAGTTCAGAAGCGGCGCGCTCTCTTCCTCGGTCAGGCCCTCGAACCGGCTGACATAAGTGCCGTTCACGAACAGGCATTTGCGCCCGGTCTCGGGATGGGTGCGGGCGACGGGATGGGCGTTCTCGGTCATCCGCCAATCATCGTCCTCGCGGACCTTGGAGGTTCGGGTCGCGTTCTTTCTGGCCTGGGGGCCGGCAACCTTGATGTCGTTATGGACCGCCTTCATGCCGTCCAGCATCTTTTTCATGCCGTCCGACAAGCTCTCATAAGCCAGATACTGGTTGGCGAAGAGCGTGTCGCCGCCGGTCTCGGGCGTCTCCAGCGCGTAGAGGATCGCGCCCATCGGCGGGTTTGCCATCATCGTCGTATCCGCGTGCCAGGTCTCGCCCGCCGCGCTCCGGTCCCCAGGCATCCGGGTCAGATAGACCATCTCCGGGTTTTCCTGACCCAGGTTATAGTTCGGGTGGATGAACAACTCGCCGAAATGGCGGGTGAAGGCCTTGTGCCGCTCGATATCCGTGAGATCCTGATCGCGGAAAAAGATGACGAGATGGTCAAGCAGCGCTTGCCGGATCTCGGCGATGACCACGTCGTCCAGATCCTGGGAGATATCCACCCCGCCGATCTCCGCCCCGACCGCCATGGATAGCGGCGCCACGGTTATATGCTGGAAATTCGTCATCTCGGCCTCCAATTTGCCGTACCTGGTTCAATCCGCGGCATGCTTGCCGACGTCCCAACCGCGAGCGGCGAGTTTCTCCGTCGCGAAGGCCCTCGGCGCCTCCTCCAGATCGCTGGCGAAGGTGTCGTTCCAGCGATTGAGCCATCCGAACAGCGAGATCACCGAAACCATTTCGACGATCTGACCTTGGGTGAAATGCTTACGAAGCTCATCGAAATGCCCGCGGTTCGTGGCGTTCGGCAACTCGCCGGCGGCGAGCCCGAACTCGATCACCGCGCGCTCCGCGTCATTGAAAAGCGGGCTCTCGCGATAGTTCAGCAACTCCTGAACCTTCTCGGTGGCGAGACCCTTCTTGCCGCCATTGGCCGCGGTATGCGCCTGGCAATAGACGCAACCCGCCGCCGTGCTGACGGCATGGGCGGTGAGCCACTTGGTCACCATCGGCAATTCCGTCTCGGTGCGCATGATCGCGCCGATCAGGCCGCCGAAGGCACGCAGGATGTCGGGCTTGTGGGCCATGATCCGCATACTGGTCGGCACATAGCCGCTGGCCTGACGGGCGACGGAGATCACGTCTTCCACTTCCGCCAGGGCATCAAGCGCGACGGGCTCGATATGCGCAGACCCAGATAGCGTTGATCCCGGGGGTTTCACATCGGTCATGGCCTACCCCTCCTAGCTCATCAGCTCACGGCACTTGGCCATGATATTGGCGGCGCTCATGCCATAGCGCTCCCGCACTTTCGGCGTCGGGCCGACGATAGCGAACTCATCCGGCATACCGACGAAGCGCATACGTGTCGGGTGCTCCTCAGCGACCAGTTCGGCCACCGCGCCGCCGAGACCGCCGGTCAGATGATGCTCCTCGGCCGTGACGATGCCCCTGGTTTCCGCGGCCGCCGCCAACACCGCCTCTCGGTCCAGCGGCTTGATCGTGTGCATGTTGATAACCCGCACCCCGATGCCTTCTCCCGCCAGTTCATCCGCCGCCGCCAGGGCCTCGGGCACCAGCACCCCGCAGGCGATGACGGCGATATCGGTGCCGCGCCGCAAGGTCGTGGCCTTGCCGATGACCGGCGTCGCGTCATGGGCGGTCACCGGCACTTCCTCGATCCGGCCGCCGATCCGGACATAGCTCGGACCGTCGAGATCATCGGTCGCCTGGGTGAGATGCCAGGCCTCCAGCGCGTCGGCGGGGACCAGGACGGTCATATTCGGCAGGCTTCGCATCAGCGCGATATCCTCGACCGCGTGATGGGTGCCGCCGGAGACGCCGAGCGTGATGCCGGAACAAGCGGCCCCGATCACCACGCGCTGATTGGCGTAGGCGACATCGTTGCGCAGCTGCTCCATGGAGCGCGCGGTGATGAACGGCGCGTAGCCGCAGAGATAGGGCCGCATGCCGGTGGTGGCGAGACCGCTGGCGACTCCCATGGCGTTCTGCTCGGCGATACCGGCCTCTATCACCCGATCCGGGGCGGCGGCGACCATCTCGCGCAGACCGATCAGATCCAGGGTATCGGCGGAGATCGCGACCACCTTGTCATCCCGCGCCGCCATGTCGGTCACCGCCAGGCCAAACGAAAGCCGCGACTGGTTCTGAACCTTTTCCACCCAGGCCGGGGCCGCCTTCGCCGCGCTCATGCCGGTTCTCCAAGTTCAGCCAAGGCCTTCTCATAAACATCGTCCGGCACCATGTTGTTGTGCCAGAGATGGGTGTCCTCGGCGAAGCTGACGCCCTTGCCCTTGACGGTATGGGCGATGATCATCGACGGCTTGTCCTTCTCGTAGGGCAGATCGTCGAGCGCGCTTACCACCTGATCCATGTCGTGGCCGTCGACCTCGCGCACCGCCCAGCCGAAGGCGCTCCACTTATTCGCCACGGGCTCCAACGCCATCATGTCCGAGACATGGCCGCTTTGCTGAACCTTGTTGTAGTCGAGGATCGCGGTAAGGTTTGAGACCTTCTGATGCGCCGCCGCCATCGCCGCCTCCCAGTTCGAGCCCTCCTGCAGCTCGCCGTCGCCGATCATCACGATGGTCCGGAATTTTTTCTTCTGAAGCCGCGCGCCGAGCGCCATGCCGAGACCGATGGAAAGCCCGTGGCCAAGACCGCCGGTGCTCATCTCAACCCCGGCCATCTTGATGTCCGGATGCATGCCGAACAGGGACTCATAGGCATAGAACTGATCCAGCACCGCGTCCTCGATGAACCCTGCCTGGGCCAACACCGCGCCAAGCGCCGCGTTGGCATGGCCCTTGGACAGGATGAACCGGTCGCGATCCGGCCAGTCCGGCTCGTCCGGTCGGATCTTAAGATGATAGAAATAAAGCGCCGCCAGGAACTCCGCCGCCGACAACGAGCCGCCCATGTGACCCGACCCCGCCGCCTTGAGGGCCCGCCAGACATTGCGCCGGATCTTCAGCGCTTCATTGCGCAGGCTGTCGAGCGTGGCTTCGCGGTTGGATTTCTTCGCCCTGGCCATCGGCATTCCCCTGGTCGCGTGATCACACCGCGTTAGTTTTTCAAATGCCGGCGTCGCTGACCAGTCGCTTCTATCGCGAGGGTGTGATGGTTTGCGGCCGCATGGCCATTCCAGCACTATGATTCATCGTCGTCCCGCGCCTGCCCTCGAGAAATCGAGGGTCAAGCGCGGGATGACGGTGAAGGGGAGCCGCCGGCTATCCCGCCAGGCGCTTCAGGCGTTCCAGCGACTCCACCGGCCAATAGGCTTTGTTGTCGTAGTAGTTCTCAACAGCCGGCACCCCGTCCGGAAGCGTCACCCACGGCTGTTTGGACACCGTGTGGATATGAATGTCCGGCTCAAGCCTGTCCGGCTCCTCCATGGTTCCGACGCGCACGAAGCGGATTTTCTCACCCGCCCGCAGATAGTTGCTCCAGACAGAGATCCGACACGTCGGACAACGGAAAACCTTCTGACCGGCGCCGCTGGGCGTCGGCACGAGAAACGGCTCGGGCTCCCCTTGCAACAACTCCACCCGGTCGGCCTCGATCATCGCGTTGATCGCGAAGGCGCCGCCGCTTTCGCGCTGACACCACCGGCAATGGCAGCCATGCACGAAAAGCGGTTTCGAGACGATCCGATACTTGACCGCGCCGCATGTACAGCGGCCCTCCAGGATATCCGTGTCCGTGCTAATGAACCCTCTCCGCTCGTCGCGCCCGGCATCAGACCAGGCCGCCGTTCACATGAATGACCTGTCCCGTCACGTAGGACGCGTCGGGCGAGGCGATGAAGTCGATCACCGCCGCGACCTCTTCCTGGCTCCCCTTGCGGCCCATGGGGATCTGTTGGTTGATCGCGGCGGCGGTTTCAGGTGGCACCGCGAAATGGGCGCCCGCGTCCTTTTCGATAAAGCCCGGCGCGACGACATTCACCGTGATGCCTTCCGGAGCGAGGTCCAGCGCCAGGGACTTGGCCATGGTCTCCATCGACGCCTTGGCCGCGGAGGTCACAGCGAAGCTCGGCACCTGGGTGCGCCAGACATGCGGGCCAAAGGCACTGACCGCGATAATGCGTCCGGCGGGGGATTGCCGAAGATGGGGTATGGCCGAGGTGGCCATCTGGTAAAATCCGCGCGAGATCGCGCCATGCGCCGCCTCGAACGCCGCGTCACCCGCCTCCAAGGCGGACTTCCGCAGGGCATAACCGGCATTGGCCACGAGAACATCAAGCCCACCAAGCGCGTCCACCGCCTGTTCCACTAGGGAGCGGCCAGCGCCCGCGGCCTCGAGATCGACCAACGCCACCTCAACCTCGGCGCCGGCGACGCGAGCTTCGGCCGCGACCTTTTCGATGCCCTCGCGATTTTTTCGGGTGTGAATAAGCATCGCGGTTCCCGGACTTGCGATGCGCCTGGCAAGGGCCGCGCCGATGCCGCTCGCGGCGCCGGTAATCAAAACGCGACGTTGGGCACTCATGCGACTTCCTTCCTCGACTCTCCGAGCAGATGCGCCAGACCGTCCAGCAGGCGCGCGCGATCGGCCTCGTCGTTGTAAAGATGCGGGGTCACGCGCAGGGAATCACCGCGCTTGCTGACAAAGACGTTTCGCGCCGCCAGACGTTCCACCGCGCCCTCGGGCAATCCTCCGGGAAAGCGAATACCGACGAAATGGCCGGCGCGCAAAGGATCGGTGGCGACCCGCAGCCCACGTTCCCGCGCCCAGGCGGCGATCGGCGCGGTATAGGCCGCGAGCGTCTTCTGGATCGCCGCCGGCCCCCAGGCCGCCAGTTGCTCCATCGCCGCGCAAGCCGCCGGCACCAGCGCGAAATTCGCCGACTCTCCGACATCAAACCGGTGCGCGCCGATCTCGAAGGGCATGTCCCGCGCCACCTGATCCTTGAACAACGGGTGGGTGGCTCGGGCGATAAACCCGACCTCCAGGGCCTTGCCGGCGCGGTACTTCGGCGCGACCCACAAAAAACCGATGGAATACGGCGCCATCAGCCATTTGTAGCCCGCGGCAACCAGGAAATCGGGTTGCACCGTGGCGACATCGAACGGCATCGCGCCGATACTTTGGGTGATATCCAAGGCCAACGCCGCCCCGACCTCTCGGCATCGCGCCCCGACGGCGACGAGATCAACCAACGTTCCATCGGTCCAATGGCAGTTCGGCAGGGCGACGACGCCGGTCCGCGCGTCGATCGCCTCCAGGATGCGGGGCGTCCAGTCGCTGTCGGCGGGCCTCGAAACCCTTATCACCTCGGCGGAATTCGCTTCCGCCAGTTCAACCCAATGAACCACGTTGGAGGGAAACTGCTCCTCCAGCAACACAATGTTCTGACCTTTTCCCAATGGCAGGTTCGAGGCTGCGGTCGCCATGCCGTAGCTCGCCGAGGGAACCAGGGCGACGCCCTCGGCGTCGGCGTTGATCAGCCCCGCGAAAAGCTCCCGAGCACGGTTCGGGCCGAGCCAGAAATCATCTCCGCCGATTTCCCATGGCCGCGCCTTGCGCTCCAGGCCCCGACGCCCGGCCTCAAGAACCGAGTGCATCAGGGGCGAGAGATAAGCGCAGTTGAGGTATGCAATCTCTTTTGGAATATCGAAGAGCGCGCGCTGGTTCTCGATCATGGCGGCTGTCTCCCTTGTCCGAACCGCGGCTAGACGGCGAATCTCCGATCCAGCCAGTCCCGCAGCTGATAATAGCCGCCAACCATGGGCAGGAACCAGGGATTGCCGCCGTAAAACGGGATCGAGGGTAGTTCGACCGCCTCGAAGGCGCTGACCCGATTGGTCCGGCCGAGGATCTTGAGCGCCGTTTGGTGTCCCAGATGGCTCATCATCACCACGCCGCTGCCATTGCAGCCGAGGCAGTAGTGCAACCCACTCTGGGTGCCCATATGCGGGACCCGGTCATAGGTGAAGGCGACATTGCCGGTCCAGCCATGGGTGATCCGCGTCCCCTTCAATTGCGGAAATACACGAAGCATGAATTCATGCAGACGCGGCGCGGTCTCCAGCACCGACTTCGCCGCGAAGCTCGCCCGACCGCCGAAGATCACCCGCTTCAGGTCAGGCGACGGGCGGAAGTAGTACAGCACCCGCTTGGTGTCGCCGACGACCTTGAGCTTGGGAAACAACGCGCGCACCCGCTCCTCGCCAAGTTCCTCGGTGGCGATGATGTAGCTTGAGACGGGCACGACACGCTGTTGATGCCAAGGCGTCGCTTCGCCGGTATAGCCGTTGGTCGCAACGACCACTTGTCTCGCTCGAATCCGGCCCCGGGATGTATCGACGGTGAAATCATCCTCGTTGCCGGCGATGTATCCCGCCCGGGTGCGCGGACAAAGCGTCACCTCGGCGGCTCGGCAGGCCTTGAGCAGTCCCCCATGATACAGGGCCGGGTGCAGACACCCGGACAACTCCACCGTCATGCCGCCGTAATAGAAATCGGTGTTCAGCTCCTCGCGCTGTCGCTCGCGCGGGATCATCTCGGCGCCGGAATCCGCGTGGGCGTTCAACTCCTCCACCCGGCGCTCCAGCTTGGCGTAGGCACTGGGGCAATGCGCGCCGACAAAGCGGCCGGAGCGGCGATAAAAGCAATCGATGTTCTCGCGCTCGATGACGTCCTCGAGATGCTGATAGGACTCAGCCGCTTCCTCGATCATCGCGTTGATCTGCTTGGCCGGCAGGCCGCTGGACTTGCCGATATTCACCCCGCCCGAGACATGTCCGCCATTGCGCGAACTGGCGCCCCAACCGAGGGCCTCGGCGTCGACGACACAGACATCAACCCCATTGCGTTTAAGCTCGAGAGCAGCGGAAAGCCCGGCGAAACCACTACCGATGACCAACACGTCGCAAGCATCGGGGAGCGCCCGTTCCTCTTCGTGGTCGGGCCGCGCTGCCTCCCACCAATAGGGATCGGTTTTGAAATTCTCGGTAAAAACGCTATCCGCGCTCATGATCGGACACGATCCGTGTCTTGCGCGTCGGACGGGATGGTCATCCAGCCATTGAGCGGTTGAATCGACATCACGCGTACAGCCAACTCGCCCTCAAGCACCAACGTCTCCGCTTTCGGACACAAGTCGGTTTTCAGCTCCATCGTCTCTCTCCGTCCGGATGGTCGGTTTTCGCTAGACCAAAGCCGCGCGTCAAACCGGGATCACGACTTCCCGATTACCAGGAACATCGTGGGAAGAGGGTGTTTTCTTTCCATTCGCATCGCGCCCCTCTCGATCGCGATGATCCGCATCCCGGCGGACCGCGTGGCGGTCTCGACGTATCCGAAGGAGTGACTATAGGTATTGCCGACGGCGATCCCAAATCCTTCTTCGTCTCGCTCGTGCACGGTCATCGCCAGCACCCCCGTGGGAAGAAGTGCCTCCGACACGGCCTCGAGGAACGGCGCCAGGTCTCCGATGTATGACGTCACATCCGCCGCCATCGCGATATCGAACCCGCCGGCGCTCTCCCGCAACCAGGAAACCGCCTCGGCCTTGCAAAGCGCGTCGTAAACGCCACGTTCGCGCGCACGCTCCAGCATCCGCTCGGAAAGATCGACACCGGTGAGATGATCGGTGAAACGCCGAAGTTCCGCGCCCGAGAGGCCACTACCGCAGCCAAGATCGAGGCCACGGCGGCCCCGCCCGACCGACAGTTCATCTAGCATTCGGCCAAGCACCGGCGGCCCGACATATCCCAGCGTGCCAGTCAGGTGCTCGTCGAAGCGATCGGAATAGCCGTCGAACACACCCGCGACGAAATCCGGCGACATCGCCTGATCCGTC
>Ga0181593_10000962_pt1 | contig 25973 bp, 24 predicted proteins | sample 071ome_19_FD_133756 | JGI IMG/M metagenome (GOLD analysis project Ga0181593, IMG submission 133756) | Coastal salt marsh microbial communities from the Groves Creek Marsh, Skidaway Island, Georgia - 071413AT metaG (megahit assembly) | ecosystem: Environmental > Aquatic > Marine > Intertidal...
CCGGGACTGTCTAATAGGAGCGTCGTGTTGGGTTGGCGCTCGGTTAAGCCATAGGGCGCTTCTTGGGCTGAAAGGATGCCGGAAGCGATATAGATAAGGACGAGAGCGCGTTGGAGCACGTTTTTCTTTTGCATCTTGATTGGGCTTAAACGGTGTTTATGGACCATGCTGTACGACTGTGCTATCGCCCTTTATTCTGCGCCACAAGCGGGACAGCAGTTCGCCTGAAAGGGCGAAGGTCGGCGTTCTCTGTGCAAAGTCGACCATCTGATTGGGATCGTTCGGGTCGCGTAGCAGGCGAAATGAAAAGATGTATAATCCGTCGGTATCTAGCCAGAGGTCGGATCGGCCAAAGCGCAAGTCGTGGTAGAAAATTTCGTCGTTTTCCATCGTCGCGCGATAATAGCCGCGCGAAAACCAGTTGAGCCTGCGCAGCGGTCGGTGCGTTTGATACGGGTTGACCAACGCCGCATTTTTCTCAATCCGGCGGAAGTGAGTTGGTGATTCGGCATCAAAGAGGGAGTAGAGTCCGACGTAGAGTGCATCCTCCGACTCGGCAATGCCCATCCACAGAATATTGTTTAAAGGAGTCGGCGTCGCAAAGAGGCGTTGGTGTGCTATGTTGTTTTGCGCTAGTCCCTCGGTAAATTGGGCGCGCACGTGGAGTGCATTGGCTCCGGTTAGCAAGAGATAGCATGAGCTGATGATCAGCCCCGCCGCGTTGAGTTGACGTCTTGCACGAGCGCCGGGCGGATGGCCAAGTGCCATGAGGAGCAAGATGAGCAGGGGCAGCGTGTAGAGCGGGTCGATGATGAAAATCGTCGAAAGGGCGACTGGATAGTCGCTAAATGGGTTAAAGAGCTGGGTGCCGTACAGGGTGAAGGCATCGAGCAGGGAATGTGTGAGTAGGCCCCAAAACCAGAGCTTGCTCCAGTCGCGCCATCCGATGTCCAGTGCTGCGTGTATATAAGCCGTTAGCCGTCCACCGGCCAAGCAGCCCAAGGCGGCAAAGAGAAATGAGTGCGATAGGCCGCGATGTATGCCCAGCTGGGTTGTCTCACTGGTGAAGACACCGAAAAGAACGTCTAGATCGGGCGTCATGCCCGCTACGGCACCCCAAAGCGCTGCGCGTCGCCCCGCACGGCGTCCGAGTACGGCTTCGCCAACGGCAGCGCCTAGGGTTAGTTGGGTTACGGTATCGATGGGAAGAATCCTTGGATGGGTGATGAGTGCTGACAGAGTCGAATATACGCTGTATGTGCGTGCGGTCCATGCGGTCGCCGACTGGCTGCTTGACACGAAACTACGGGAAGAAGATATTGGGCGACCGTGATTGGGTGAGAGGTGCAGCGAGCGTTAGGCCAGCTGTATATCAGGCCATTTGCCCATCAGCAGCACGTGTCCCCGAATCGTGGGCCGCTGTCCCGGCCAGGCAAGAAGCGGCTCGTCCGTTTCCCAGGCCCCAAGCGTACCGTTTAGATGTTCCACGCAGTGGCGCGCGAACGCGAGGAAAGGAGGCCGCCCGGGATCTGCGATCAGGAGCTGATCGACGCCGGCGTCTAAGGCTCGTTCAACCAGCCCGAGGAGGGGGGATATCAGAGCGTGGCGGTAGCATATATCGGCGCCTAGCACGATATCCTGCAATGCGAGAAGTCGTCTATCTACGTCGGAGAATGAGATTGGCTGGGTGTCGATCTCAACGTCGTTGAGCCGAGCGTGAAGCGCCACAAAAGGGAATACGCGCGGGTCGATGTCTAGGGAGGTAACGCGCGCGCTGAAGGTGCGGGCGCAAAAGAGACCACACAGTCCCCACCCGCAGCCAATGTCCAGCACGCGGAGGCTTTCTTTCGGGGGATGGCGCTGGAGAAAGTCCATCAGTAGCCAGCCTGCGTTCCACGCCTTATGGCCCTGCTCTTGCGGCGTGTCGCCTCCCTTTAACTGGCGCAGTTGTGGATGAGTTGGACGGGGGATGCGCAGGCCGAAAGCCAGACGCTCGTGCGGCTTCAAACCCTTCATAGCATGAGAGCCCTTTCGCAGCAGTCAAATTCGATTATATAAAAAGGTAAGGAGGGGCTGGGTGTCCAGCCAGAACAGACCTATGCACGATCGCTGGTCCTTTTCACAGATTGTCGGAGCGCTCCCTCCTTCTGTACCCTTTGTCCCCCCCGAAGCATTAGAGCGTCGCATGGGGTGCGCGCTGCGTCTCCGCGTCGGCGCCAACGAGAGCAATTTTGGGGCATCTCCTCGCGCGCGTGCTGCGATGCGCGAAGCAGCCGACGGCATACACTGGTACGGTGACCCAGAAGGGTATGCGCTGCGCGAGGCGTTGGCTCAGAAACATGGAGTGCACAGGGGTGAAATTGCGCTGGGAAGTGGAATTGACGACCTGCTTGGCCTGTTTGTACGTCTGTTTATAAATCCCGGAGATCCCGTCGTCACCTCGTTGGGAGCCTATCCCACGTTCAACTATCACGTCGAAGGCTACGGCGGGCGCTTGCACACAGTGCCTTACAGAGACGACTGCGAAGATCTGCAGGCGCTGGATGAGATCGCACGCAGGGAAGAGCCCAAGCTCGTCTACGTCGCCAATCCAGACAATCCGATGGGCACGTGGCATCACCGCGAAGCGCTCGCTGCGCTCGTTGCTAATCTGCCCGAACGGAGCGTGCTGCTCTTGGACGAAGCGTACGCCGATTTTGCACCCGAAGAGGCATTGCTCGATCCCGATGTCAACGGAGCACGCGTCGTGCATTTGCGCACGTTTTCCAAAGCGCATGGAATGGCTGGAGCGCGTATCGGCTATGCGATCGCACCGCGTGCGCTCGTAGAGGGACTAGACAAGATACGAAATCATTTTGGCATCAATCGGGTTGCCCTCGCCGGAGCCCTCGCCTCTCTTGGAGACGTCTCGTACATCGACTCGGTCGTCGCAGAAGTTGAGCAGGGAAGGGGAGAATATGCGCGCTTGGCGCAATCGCTTGGGACGCGGACTGTGCCCTCTGCGACAAATTTTGTCGCGCTAGATGCCGGTAGCGGAACGCGGGCCCGCGATTTGGTTAGAGCGCTCTTGGAGCGTGGCGTTTTTGTGCGGATGCCGTCCGTTGCACCCTTGGATCGCTGTATCCGCATAACGGTGGGGCCCGCGCCGGAGCGCGCGCTATTGGCAGACGAGGTGCGAACCGCATGGCAAGAGGTTTAACGTGAAAATATTGATAGCTGGTGGCAGTGGGTTAATTGGAACGGCTCTTATCGGGCTTCTGCGCGATGAGGGGCACAGCGTAGTGCGATTGGTGCGGACGCGTCCGCAAACAGAGGATGAATTTGTTTGGGACATTGAACGAGCGGAGATCGATGCCGCTGCGCTTGAGGGCGTGGATGCCGTCATACATTTGGGGGGAGACAATATTGCGGCAGGGCGTTGGACGGCGGCGCGCAAAGAGGTTTTGTGGAAGAGTCGGATCGACAGCACGGCGCTGCTGGTTAATGCGCTACAGCGCTGCGCAGCTCCGCCGAAGATCTTTGTCTGCGCTTCTGCAATTGGCATATATGGCAACCGCGGCGACGAGGTGCTTTCAGAAGAGAGCGAACTCGGTCACGGTTTCTTAGCCGACCTGGGGCGAGCCTGGGAGTCGGCGGCTGCGGCTGCGCCCATGCAGGTGGTCCACGCCCGCTTTGGCGTCGTACTGAGTCGCGCTGGAGGTGCCCTAGCAAAAATGCATTTGCCCTTCAAGCTGGGGCTGGGCGGGCGATTGGGCAGCGGCCAGCAGTTTATGAGCTGGATTAGCCTAGAGGATGCCGTCGCGGCAATCTATTGGATGGTGAGTGCTCGCGCCCTGAGCGGACCGGTCAACGTGGTCGCGCCCGCGCCTGTCCGCAACGGCGAGTTCACGCGGGCACTGGGTCGGGCGCTAGGTCGGCCTACGCTCTTTCCCGCTCCGGTCTTTGCGCTTCGCATGGCCTTGGGTGAAATGGCCGACGAGGCGCTCTTATCCAGTCAGCGCGTCGAGCCGGCTAAACTGCTGGCAGCAGATTTTACTTTTTCTCTACCTGACGTGGACAGCGCCCTGTCTGCGGAGTTGGGATAGACGATTCTACGGAACCTCGGGCTGACTGACATGCCGAAGCGCGGCGTACGTCAGGGCGCGTTGACCGTGAAGCCAACAGAGTCGACGGCCGCAGAGGCAAAGAAGCCAATGCCCCCATCCACGTTAAAGACGGGTCGCTGAAACTGTTCACCTACGAGGCCGCCGCCCCCGCCCCCGTCGCTGTCTGGATCCGTGCGCACAAAGTCGTACCAGTTTTTATCCAATGCGTAAATCAGAAATTTATGACGTCCTTCAAAGGCAATGCCGAACCAAGGTAAACGCGCGTTGCCATCGCTGATGGCCAGAGGAGGAGACGCGCCCGAGCGATCGAATTCCTCTAGGTCATCCTCTTCTAAGAAATCTGCTTCAATAAGCAGCGGGGAATCTTTCTCCAGATTAAATATGGCCAGCTGGTATGCCTCTACGTCGCTGGCACTTAGGCGGACCTCGAGTAGTCCTTCGCGATACGTCACCTGGTTGGTCTGCACTTCGTATACGTCTTCCCCTAGCTCCGAAAATAGGGCCAGCTGGCTGTCTACCTCTAGGCTCTCTTCGTCGAGAAGAAGAAATTCTTGCACCTCTATGCGCTGTGGAGTCGTCGTCTGGGCGCGCAGCGTGCGACCATCCGGCGCGCTGGCCTCAATGGTGTAAACCCGCGCTGGCAAAACGGTTGGAGCATCTGCTGGGGGGAGGTAGCGTCCCAGCGAGTCGGGATCGGAGGTATATGCGTACGATGAGTCTCCCACGCGCAGGACGAGCTGGGCATCCTCTACGATGAGGGCATTGGCTGTCTGCAGGGCGCCCGGCGCGATGGTTTGTTTGAGAAAGAGATCGGGCAGCTTCTGATCGACGACGAGGATGGCGTCAATGACCAGCACGCCTTCCTCGCTAGGTCCAAAGAGTTCGCCCGGCTTGCGGTCGGCAGAGCAGGCTACAAAGAGGGCACACAGAGCTGTGGCACATGCTATATGGTGGACTTTATGAAAAAGAGAGCTTGTTTTCATAGGGCTTAAAAGGAAAAGTTGAGGCCGAAGGTCGGCACTACGGGCAACATCTTAACCACTTCGGGTTCGGTCGCTGGATCTTCGGTGTCATATTGGACAAACCACTCGTTGCGTCGGCTGTAGGCATTGAAAACTTGCAGATAGAATTCGGCGTCATTTCCCCAGAGTGACAGGGATCGGCGGACGCCGGTGTCGAGTCTGTGATACGGCAGCAGGCGCCCACTGTTACGCGCGGCCGGCAGGGCGCGGTCCTCGAAGATACCCGTGGCCGGATCGCGGAGCTGGTAGCGTGCTGCTGCCGGAGTGAAGGCCTGGCCGGTTCCGTAGACAACGCTGGCGCTGGCGATCCACTTGCCCAAGCTGTAGGTGGCCGTGAGCGAAGCGTCGTGCCTGCGGTCGTACTTGGGCGGGAAAGCGCGTCCCTCGTTAATTTCGGGAAAGGTGCGCCGCGTCCAGCCCAACGTGTAGCCCAACCATCCGCGCAGCTTACCGGTCCGCTTTTCCAAGAAGACTTCAAGACCTGTGGCATAGCCGCTTCCCCCAGTCTTAAACACGTTTTCCGAGCGCGTCTGATCGCTGTCTGCTACGCTGTCGTTGTCGAGGACCACCAGATTGTCCAAGTCCGTATAGTACGCTTCGGTGCTCATTCGATAGCGCTGGGAGGGCTCCCACTCCAGGCCGGCAACGAGCTGCCAAGAACGACCGGGGGGCACGCTTTCGTCCAGTGGAACCCAGAAGTCCCCTCCGCTAAATCCTTCGGAGGTTACCAGCTGGAGATACTGGTGATACAGGCCGCCGGCCAGTTTGGCACGCCAGCCGGGCTGGAGCGTGCGAGAGAGCGAGAATCGGGGTTCGAGCAAGGTGCGATTGCCCTCACTAAAAAAGCTTGAACGCAGGCCTAATCGCAGGTCGGTTAACGGGGTTATCTGCCAGTCATCTTGGGCATAGGCCGATAGCAGGAGTGGGTTGGTCTCAAGCGAGAACTGCGACTGTCGGTTAAAAGAGGAGGCGAAATCAAAGGCGTAGCGACTGAGCTGTAAACCGCTTTTGATGGTGTGGCGAGCGCTTGCAAAATAGTCGATGTCAGCTCCAAAGGTCAGATCGCGCACCTGATTTCCAAAAGAGATTGGCGTTTCGAAGAAACTCAGTGCGATATCGCTTTCGTATTCGGAGAAAAATGCGGTAAAGCGCCCGAAGAGCGTGGGGGAAAAAACCCGTTTCCAACGCCCGCTTACCGCTCTATTGCCCCAGAGGATGTTAAAGTACGTCTCCGCGTCTGGGTCGAGCGTAAAGTCGAGTCGATCTCGTCCCCAATAGGCGCTCAGTACCATCGTGTCGGAGTCGCTTAGTGAGCGATTTACCTTGACATTAAAGTCGTAGAAATAGTAGTCGGGTACATCGACTCCCGTCCTGCGAACGGCGGCTAGGACGGGATCTAAATACGTCCTTCTACCGGCAACGAGCCAAGACCCATTGTCCAGAGGTCCTTCGGTGAGCAAGCGGCCTGAAATGAGGCTGATGCCGCCGCGTCCGCTTATGCGCCGACGATTACCCTCTTTGTTTTGCACATCGAGCACGGCCCCTAGGTTGCCCCCGTACTGTGCGGGGTAGGCGCCCTTGTAAAAGGTGATGTCTTTTATGGCATCCGGATTGAACGTCGAGAAAAAGCCAAAGGCGTGAGCGGGATTGTAGAGAGGGACTTGGTCAAGCAAAATGCGCGTCTGGTCTGGCCCGCCACCGCGCACGTAAAGGCCGCTGCTGATGTCAGAAGCCGATTGGACCCCGGGTAGGAGTTGGAGGCTACGGAGCAGGTCGGGTTCACCTACAGAAGGCAGGCGCTCTAGCGTTTTGGCCTGTAATGACGTAACGCTGACCTGTTGCCGCAGTTCGTCTTGCAGGCGATCAGCTGTGACGATGGTTTCTTCTTCTATGCGGATAGATTCACTGCGTAGCTCAACGTCTATGCGAATCTGATCTTCCTCGACGCATTCGATGGTATCGCGCCAGGCTTGGTATCCAACGTAGGAGACCGTCAGTGCGTGGCGGCCAGCGGGGATATTTTGCACGGCATAGTAGCCGTCTGCATTACTCAGCGTGCCGAGGGTAAGATCGTCGAAAGCGATGGTTGCATTGGGTAGGTTTTCGCCGTCTTCTCTGTCTCTCACAAAGCCGCTTAGGGTCGCGGCATTTGCCTCTTGGTAGGCGATGAATACGAGAAAGAGTAATCGGAGGAGGACGACACTACGCTGCATTGAGACGGAGGGCAGATAGCGTTGGACGGAGCTCGTTAAGCTGGTCTACGTAAATGGCGTCGACGTGTTCGAGAATATCTCGACACTGTGAGGCGCCTGCACCGCCCGCAATAATGACAGCGCCGCGCCCCAGATGCTGGCGAAGCTGGCTGAGTTCATCGCGCAACGTTTCTTTGTCGATCGAATACACGATGCTCAGAGCTATGGCGCGGGCGCCCTGTCTCTGTGCCGCTACGGCGATATCAGCGGCCGATATATTGCAGCCCAAATACGTCGTCTGCCATCCCTCTGTCGCAGCCAAGGCCGATACAAAGAGGGCACCCAGCTCGTGCATTTGTCCGAGGGGCGTTGTAACCAGCAGATTCGGCGCATCGTCTGGGACCTGTAGAGTAGTGCGAATGCTGTCTATGAAAGAGCGCACTACGACGGACGCGAGATGTTCACTGGCAATGCGCAGGTTGCCTTCTCGCCACTGCTGGCCAATCATCGACATAAAGGGCTCGATGATATGCGTTATGAGCTTAGCGTGATCAAACTGGAGTGCCGCCCGTCGGAGCTCAATATCCAAGGCTTGTGGGTCCAGGCTCGTTACGGCGCCCATGCAGCGCTCCACAATGGCCTGAGCGGTACGCTCGTTTACGGACTGTTCGGGTGGGGGGATTAGCTGTGGCACTTCGGTCGGCGTTTCAGAGGCCATATCCTGCAGCTGCTCATCCGAGAGATTCGCAATGTGCCCGATAGAATGACCGGCCTGCGTAAGGCAGCTCAGCGACTTTAATCGCTCAATCTGGGCTGGACTATAAAGTCGCCTGCCGCTTGCCGTGCGCTGAGGCGTAACGGCCTCATAGCGCTTTTCCCATATGCGAATAACGTGCGCTGTGAGGCCAGAGCGCTGGGCCGCAATTTTGATCGAATAGTTTATTTGATCTTTCATTGGACGAATATACCCCGAGTTTCGCATTCGTCAAATCGCCAAATGGGATTATATGAGTGTGGCTCCAAAGAGATGATGCTAGAGGAGAAAGGCATTCAAGAAGGCATTATTGGCCACCAGGGGAGCGGGTCCAATGACAACGATATACATATACAGTCGCTGCAGGCGACGATCCCAATGGCGAGGCTCTATGAGAAGCGCAATGCCCTGAATCAAAAAGTAGGCGGCCATGGGGCCAAACTGGACTGGAAACCCCATGAAGTAGTGCGGCACGGTCAGGATTAGTTCATGCCAGATACCCGAAGCGACAAAGGCCGCGAAAAGGCCAAGGCGCGGGTGGCGCATGAGAGGAAAGAAAAATATATGACGCAGCCACTCGCCTACCCAACGATTCCAGCAGCTGCCCCAAAAGTGGGCGAGGGAACGAGCTAAGAGTGGACGATTGTGCACGGGGCCAATCAGGCGTCCGCTGCTCAAAAACAGCAGGCGAAATATTGCGCCCATCGTTTCGGTTATGACGTAAAAGCAGGGAAAGGCCATATAGGCTCGGATAAATGCGGACGGGGCGTAGCGATCCACCAAGTGCCAATAGATGGCATATATGCAGAAGCATATGAGAAGCCACTGTAGCGCAGTCCGGCCGGCGAAGGAAAGATCACCTGCGGCTCTAGTGGGGCTACGATCCCAAGACCGAGGGGAATAGAACGGAACGATCGTGTAGAACAGCAGTTTTTGTGACCAAGGCTGACGAAAGAGCGCACCGCCAATGAGCTTGAGCGGAAAGCCCACAATAAAGTAGGCTGCGGCAAAGGCTACTGCGCCGCCTAGGCTGGGTTTCAGAGATAGATATTCGCCTTCCATAGACTATAATAAAGCGCAATAAGTCCCTAGAACGCAAAGACCGCCAGCGCAATGCCATGTGCGCTGGCGGTTCTGTGCGATGAAGATCTTACGTGTGGAGCTGCTGTACTAGCGGACTGCTTCGTCTTTCACCGTGCCCCAAGAAGTGCTCTCGACGGCGGTAGGACCAGCCGGGGGCAAAATGACAGAGTCGATGACGTGAATTACACCGTTGCTGGCCAAAATATCGACAGCAGTAACGTTGGCGGCATCAACCATCACGCCCATGTCGGAGGTGGTGATCGTAACGGATGCACCGTTCACCGTTGCAGCGGAGTCCAGAGTGACGACCACATCTGATGTGACTGAGCCAGCAACTACGTGGTAAAGGAGGATGGCGATGAGCTGATCTTTGTTCTCAGGTAGAAGAAGCGATTCGACGGTACCCTCAGGTAGCTTGGCAAAGGCCTCGTCCGTTGGTGCGAATACGGTGAAAGGACCCTCTCCCTTAAGGACTTCAATTAGATCGGCGGCGGTTAAAGCAGCAGCCAGCGTGTTAAACGTGCCTGCTTCTACGGCCGTATCGACAATGTCCTTGTCTTGTGCCTGGGTGGGGCTAGCGGAAAAGCAAAGACTTGCGACTGCGAAGGCTGAAACTGCTAAACGGGCGATTCTCATGACATTCTCCTTAATAAAGCGCCGTATTGCGCTATAAGTTACTCAACTTGTCATGAGTATATCTTCAGCCTATGCTTTGTCAACCTTTTGTCTATAAAAAAAATTAGACGAAGTGATTTCTGAAAGCAATTCGGGCATTAGAGCGAGCTGCCCTATGTAATGTGCGCCAATTTCGTCAATCGTAGGCTTGTAGTGCAATGCGGCGCGACCGCCTATGAGAAGCGGTATATCGGGCAATGCGCGCTGAATCTTGGCCAGTTCGGTGCTGAGGAGGCTATCGTCCCCGGGATAGATGATGCTCAGTGCCACGGCACTGGCCGAATGGGCAATAGCTGCTCCAGCGATTTCCTCAGCAGGTAGATTGGGGCCCATATACAGCGTGTTCCATCCTGCGCTTTGCGCAGTTAGGCTCGCCAGGAGTGCGCCGATCTCATGCCACTGCCCTGCCGGCGTTGTGGCAACGAGCACGGGAGCTCCTTGAGGGGCACGATTATTGGAATGCATCGTGCCCAAGAATGTGCGTATTACTGAGGTCGCCAGATGTTCATCTGCAACGCGCAGAGTTCCTTCACTCCACATTTCTCCGACCCTATTCATTATAGGATCTATGACGGAGACGAGTAGGCGATTGCGCCCCATCGCAATTTCTGCGTCCATGAGTTCGCGCGTGAGTGCATTGCTGTCCATTACTGCTACGGCATCTAGGCAGCGTTGAACGGAGGATTCTGCGATTGGATCTTCCCCTGTGAAATGGGGCGATGTGGAACCGGGCTGCGTCACAGCCGGAGGGAGAGAGTGCTCGTCAATGAGAGTTTTGAGTTCTTCGTCTGAGAGAGGCGCGATGCGGCCTATGCTATGTCCCTGGGCCGTGGCTCTGTGCAGTAGTAGGAGTCGCTCAACGTCTGCTTCGGAATAGAGGCGGCGATTAGTCGACGTTCGCTCCGGATTGACTGCACCGTAGCGCTTTTCCCACACTCGAATCGTGTGTTGGGTTAGGCCAGTGCGCTGGGTGACTACTTTCATCGTGTAATTTTTATTATCAGGCATACTATGAAATTGGCATGATTCTGCGGTTTGTCAAACAAAAAACGCGTATTTTTCAAAATAAACGTTGACAAAACATAGACACTTGTTTAGATTGTGGTGTAGAAAAGTTATAATTCAAGGTTTTGTCTAACTTTAGGAGGCGCACGATGCGTGAAGTTCGCGACAATAAAAAAAGTGGAAGCAGCGACATCCTAGACGTATACTGGGAAGAGATCAAGAATAACCAGCCTCTGAAACGGAAAGAAGAAATCGAACTTTTCGCGAAGATACGCAGTGGTGACCAAGACGCTCTTGAGAAATTGGTAAAAGCTAATCTTCGCTTTGTGGTGAGCGTTGCTCGCGAGTATTGTCCTCAGGATGGTCCACTGCTCATGGACTTGATTGCGGAAGGCAACATGGGGTTGATCCGCGCGGTCAACAAATTTGATGAAACACGTGGATTCAAGTTTATAACCTATGCCGTGTGGTGGATTCGTCAGGCGATTTTAAAAGCCCTGCCGCGCGATTTCCGCGCAGCGCGTCTGCCCATGAGTCACATCCACGATCAGCATGCCGTAGAGCGCGAGACGTCTGAACTAAGCCAGACCTTGGGACGGCAGCCCACATTTTTCGAGGTTTCCGACCGAATGGACATGACCTCAGATCGCCTGCGTAATGCGATGGAAGCCGGTCTGCAGGATATGTCACTTGATGCGCCGCTCTTTGAGGGAGAAGAGACGCCTACGTTAGAAGCGTTCGCTATTGGAGACGACAACAATGGTGTGGATCCCGAAGAACTCGTTGAGGTGCTGAGCGAAAGTCTGCAAACGCTTGAACCCCGTGAGGTGCAAATTATCAACGACTACTTCGGCCTTGAAGGAGCCTCTTGCAAAACGTTAGAGGAAATCGGCGGAGAAATGGGCGTAACGCGCGAGCGCGTGCGCCAGTTGCGCAACCGCGCCTTGCAAAAGATGCGTTCTCACCTGGAAACGCTGGAGTTTGAAGTCTTCAATAACTAATGACTGTAGTGACTGGGATGAGGCGATCTTTCCCATTCGCATTATTTGCGTGCGTGACAGCATGCTGCTACGCGTGGGCCGTTTACGCAGAAGAGGAGAGCGCAGTGTCATACGGAGAGGCGTTAGAACAGACGGCGCTTGTCATAGGAGACGGCTTTGTTGAGGGCAGCCCTGATGAAGTGCAGGCAATTGCTCGCTTCACCGAGTTTCTGCGTGAGTGGGATCCTGAGACCATTGCTGACAGCGTGCGCTCTGTATATGCCTCTGACGCTTATTTCAACGATACAATTAAAGAAATCAGCACAAATGAGGAGATCGCCCACTATTTGGCTGAAAGTTTAGCGGCCACTGAAATGGTGCGTATTGAAGTGAAAGATGTAGCTCGCTCTGGGGTAGACTACTATTTCCGCTGGGTAATGGATATCAAGTTCCGAAATTTAAACAACGGGGCCTGGACGCAATCTGAAGGAATGAGCCAGATTCGCTTTGATCGCGAAGGCAGGGTCGTAATGCATCGTGACTTCTGGGATGCTGCCGGCGGTCTGTTTGCCTATATGCCGGTTGTCGGATCTCTGTTGAGATGGATTAAAGGTCGTCTGTGAGCGAACCCGTTGCCATCGTTTGGTATCGTCGTGACCTGCGCATAGAAGACCATGCAGGTATAGCTGCTGCTTGTGATCACGGTGGACACGCACTACCCCTGTATATTCACGATGAGAGAGAGATGGGGGATTGGTCGCTGGGTGCGGCCAGTCGGTGGTGGCTTCACCACTCGCTACAGGCACTTTCCTCTGGTTTAGAAGCACGAGGTAGTTACCTACACCTCCGACGGGGAGATCCAACGGAAGTGCTAGTGGATGTGGCGCAGCGAATCGGTGCGACGAGCATCTATTTTGAGCGTCGCTGTGAGCCCGCTGCGCGTGCGGTAGAATCAAAGGTTGAACAGGCGTGCGCGCGGGTTGGAATCGAGACGCACGCCAGCAACGACGCATTCTTTTTCGAACCCGGAACTATCGCGACTGGCCAAGGGAATCCCTATCAGGTATTCACGCCGTTTTGGAAGCGCTGTCTGCAGGAAGGGGTCGACTATAGCACTGCCTCTGTTCCGAGCGTTTTCCCATCGCCCTCTGAGCCTGCCGACGGCCTCGCGCTGTCGGCACTGAGTCTGCTGCCGAAGGTTGACTGGGCTACCGGACTGCGCGCAGAATGGCACCCTGGTTACGGGGGAGCCCAAGAAGCATTACAGTGCTTTCTGTCGGAATCCGTGCACAGATATGCCGAGGGGCGCGATCGTCCGGCAGAGCGGTGGACCTCGGGCTTGTCTCCCCACCTGCACTTTGGAGAAATAAGTCCGCGCCAAATTGCTTCGGCGCTGCGCGAGGTGCGCGGAGAAGGGGCCTCTTCTTTTTTACGCGAATTGGGTTGGCGAGAGTTTTCTCATCATCTTCTGTACCATTTTCCCCATTTAGATCAGCATCCGCTGCGCGAGCAGTTTGCCTCTTTTCCCTGGTGCGAAGATCGGGATGGACTGCGTGCTTGGCAGATAGGGCAGACTGGATATCCGCTGGTGGATGCAGGTATGCGGCAGCTGTGGCAAACGGGTTGGATGCATAATCGAGTGCGGATGATCGTCGGGTCTTTCTTGGTCAAGGATCTGCTGATCGATTGGCGTCGCGGTGCAGAGTGGTTTTGGGATACGCTGGTAGATGCTGACCTGGCAAACAACAGTATGGGATGGCAGTGGGTTGCCGGATGTGGAGCCGACGCCGCCCCGTTCTTTCGCATATTTAATCCCATATCGCAGGGTGAAAAGTTTGACCAGGAGGGCACGTATGTCAGGCGCTGGGTCCCCGAATTGGCCCAGGTGCCGTCTCGCTATATCCACGCACCATGGCGCGCACCTGATCACGTGTTGCGCACCGCAGGCGTGACGCTCGGCTCAGACTATCCAGAGCCGATTGTTGACCACGCGTTTGCGCGCCAGCGCGCGCTAGATGCCCTACAGAAGAGTAAAGCGTGAAGGCGCTTTTGCTGCTGCACGCGGCTGCTACCTGCTATATGTGCGGGGTAATATGGTTTGTGCAGCTGGTCCACTATCCACTTTTTTCAACCGTTGGACGCGGTGGGTTTGTTGCTTACCAACTGCAGCACGTGCGTCGCACGGGGTGGGTTGTTGGCCCGGCTATGCTTTTGGAAGCAAGTGCAGCGCTGGCTCTGTGTGTTTCCTTTACATCAGATCTATCACCGGCCCTGCTTTGGATAGGCCTAGGGCTGCTCGCTCTAGTCTGGCTTTCCACCTTTGCGTGGCAGGTCCCTTGCCACAACGCGCTGATAAAGGGGTTCGACCCAGAGCGCCACGCCTGGCTGGTGCGGAGCAACTGGCTGCGCACAGCTCTATGGACGGTGCGTGCGGGCTTAGCTCTCTATTTGTTGCCAATATGGAACTAGCTGCGTTTGACCATGCAGTAGTGCGACACCCACCACTCCTGTCCTCTGTCGTAGCCGAATAATTCCTCACACGACATAAAGAAAATACGCCAACGCTGCCGCCAAACGGTGCTGTCGGCTTGGCCATATGTCTCGACAAATAGCGCGTCTATTTCGTCGCGCTGCATATCCAACTTTTCGAGCCAGTGGCGGGCGGTGCGCGCATAGTGAGTTCCGCTTATGCGCCAGTGTCCTTGGAGGTGAAAATCTTCTTGCAGGTAGTGAAAAAGGTCGTCACTGGGCATCATGCCCCCCGTAAAGAAATACTTGCTCATCCAGTCGTCGTCGCTCTTCACTTCAAATAAGTAGGGGTTCTGGCGGTGGACGAAAATATGGAGGAATAACTTGCCGTCGTCTTTAAGCCAGCTCGCAACGCGTTTGAGCATCGCGCGGTAGTTTCGCAAATGCTCGAACATTTCGACTGAAACGACCCGGTCGTAGGTTCCTTCGGGCGCAAACTCGTTCATGTCGCAGGTGAGGACGCGCACGTTGTCGATGCCGCGTTTGGCGCAGCGGTCTTCAATAAATTGTCGCTGCGGCGCCGAGTTTGACACCGCCGTAATTTGGCTATTGGGGAAGGTTGTCGCCATCCATAGGGTGAGCGAACCCCAGCCGCATCCCAGCTCTAGTATTTCCATGCCGTCGGCGAGTTCGGCTCGCTCTCCGTAGAGTTCGAGCATGGCAGCCTCTGCCTCGTCGAGCGTTTCTTTTCCCGTGGCATAGTAGCAGGAGCTGTACTTCAAGTGTGCGCCGAGCACCTTCTCAAAAAAGGCCGGTGGTAGTTCATAGTGCTGTTCGTTGGCCTCGCGCGTATGCAGCGCAATAGGGCTCTCGTCCATTGCTGCGATAAACTGCTCTAGGTGTTGGGTGCGATCTTGGCAGTCTCCGGGATCTATTTCGGCGATTCGATGGCCCAGGAGTTTGCGGATCCCCGTGCGAATAAGAGCATCGGGGAGCAGGCCGCGCTCGGCCCATCGTAGTGCGTTCTTCATAGCGTGACCTCTTTTGCGGATACGTCTTTAGTTCGGGCTGTCTTGTGAAAAAAGGGAAAAAAGGCATGCGTGCGCTCTTGATATGCGCGGTATTCGTCCCCTCGACTCAGCAGGGCGCGCTTTTCAGCATAGGGTATACCCGTGACGGAGAAGAGCAGATAGAGCATGACGACGGGGGCCATTAGACTCAACCAGCCCCAGTCGTGGGGAATGGCCCAAGCGACTGGGGCAAACCAATGTAGCCATTCGAAAAAGTAGTTGGGGTGGCGTGAGTAATTCCACAAGCCTTGCTGGCACGTGCGCCCTGCGTTAGTCGGCTGGCTGCGAAAACGGTGTAATTGCGCGTCGGCTAGGCCTTCTCCACCAATGGCCACCAGCCATATTGCCACGCCGAATCCGTCTAGGATGGAAAGGGGGTTGGGGTTGGCCGCGGCGAGCAGACTTGGGATTGAGAAAAAGGTAATAAGCAGCGCCTGGGCTAGGTATAGAAGGAGGAAGTTGCGCTGTGCTCTTTCGCCCCACTGCTGGCGAAGCATGGCGTAGCGGCCGTCTTCTGCAGGACCGCGTCGAGCGTGCAGATGCCAGGAAAGGCGGAGTGCCCAGAGAGCGGTTAGGGTGCCTACAATAACTCGTCTATAGAGATCCCCTTGGCCGTTCGATGCCAGGTAGACCGAGACGAATCCAATGCCGATGGCCCAGCCTATATCCACAGGGGTCGCATCCTGCGTGCGCCGCTGTTGGGCATAGAGAGCAAACATGAATAGGGTTGCGGCGAGCAGGCCCTGACCGAGGAGAGAGACGTTGTATCCTTCCATTGGCTTTTTAAAGGTGCAGAGACTAGGCGAATTCCGCGTGCCGGCGGTTTTGCGGTTTGGCTAATAGAATCTGTGCATCGCCGATATAGCGCTCGGCAAAGCCCGCTTCGCAGTAGCACAGGTAGAAGGCCCACATGCGTATGAATTCCTCGTTAAAACCCTGCGAGCGCACGGTTTCTATGTGCTCGAAAAAACGCTCTCGCCAGATGCGTAAGGTGCGCGCATAGTGCGGGCCGATGTCGCGCAGGTCTACAATGCGTAGGTCGGACTCGCGGGAAAGAGACTGCGCCATGGCAGTGACAGAGGGAATGCACGAGCCTGGAAATATGTAGCGTTTGATAAAGTCGACCGTGCGCGTGTGGGCTTCAAAAAACCAGTCGCCAATGGTGATGGCCTGCAGTAGCATAAGGCCGTCGGGTTTGAGAAGGCGACTGCACTGGCTAAAATAGGCGTCGTAGTAGTGGTGGCCGACAGCCTCAATCATTTCGATGGAAACGATTTTATCATACTGACCCTTTAAGTCGCGATAGTCGACCAAGAGGACTTCGATGCGTTCGGACAGGCCCGCATCGGCTATGCGTTGGGTCGCTAAGTCGTATTGCTGCTGTGAGATGGTCGTAGTCGTTATGCGGCAGCCGTAGTGCTGTGCTGCGTGCAGGGCGAGCCCGCCCCATCCGGTGCCAATTTCGAGCAGATGGTCGTTGGGGCCCAATTCCAACATGTGACAAATCCGCTCTAACTTATGTCGTGAAGCCTCCTCTAAGCTGCTTTCCGGTTTGGGGAAGATCGCCGATGAATACATGAGGTTGTCGTCGAGAAAGAGGCGAAAAAACTCGTTGCCCAAATCGTAGTGAGCGGCAATGTTGCGGCGGCTATTGGTCGTCGTGTTGCGGTGCAGGATGTGAAAGAGATGGTGCGCAGGCTTGGCCAGCCAGCCCCAGCCGCGTTCCATCTTGTCGCGTGCCTCGCCGTTTTGCACGACGATGCGACAGAGCGCTGTCAGGTCGTCGGTTTCCCAGAGCCCGTCGATGTAGGCTTCGGCTGCTCCTAGGCTGCCTCCCAGCGCCATATAGCGATAAAAGCGCGGATCTAGGACTTTGACGTGTGCGCTAAGCGTATCGTCTTCACGCCCAAATTTACAGACCTGTTCCCCATCTTCGATGGTGAGATGCCCCTTGGTAAAACGGCTCATTTTTGCGAGTACCATGCGGCGAGCCCAGGCGTTGGGCAGGGAGGTGGGCTGCGGCTTTGCGGTTGGGGGTAGAGTAGGGGCGGTTGTCTGACTCATTAGCTTCCTCTGCTAGGCGAAGGATGGGGATAAAAGGGAATGCGTTTTAGCCACAGGCGCAGTGCCTGCCAGTAAATGGCGCCGGTAACGCGGGCCGTTATGAATGGATACTGCGCTAGCACGCGGGCCAGCGCTCTTCGGCTGATTTCTGTGCGCTGTAGATTCATTGTCGCATCAAAGAGTGCGGTTTCCTGCTCGTGACTCTGCATGTGCACGCTCAGGTGATCCGCCGGCGCCGTAAAGTGCCACGTGTAGTGCTGTTCCATGCCCATAAAAGGCGAAATGTGAAAGGCTTTGTCTAAGCGGTAACACTTTTTATTCTCGCGCCCCTCGTTGTGCCTTTCGTCGAGCACATAGGCGTATTGTTCGCCCCAGGGCGTATTGTTTATTTCCGCGATGATGGCTTCCAGCGCTTCATCGGCACTGTAGCAGTAATAAAAGCTGACAGGGTTAAAGCGGTAGCCAAAGTAGCGCAGGTGAGTAAGCAGGCGCACGGGACCGCTGGGGCGACGACCGCAGTGTGTTTCCACTAAATCTTGAGCACTCTCTTTAAGGCTTTGCTGTGGGTCTCCGATGTGATCGGCGCGGCGAAACTGAGCCATATTGAACCGGTCAGGAGACCACAGCCAGTGCGGATCGAATAGGCTCGGGAGCTCGTCTAGGTCGAGGTACATCATAAATAGGTTGTAATCAAAAGCGTGCTTTGCGGGAGTAAAACGGCGGTGACGCACGCGTCCCTCGTAGATACAGCTAAACACCGGTCGCTGCTTTTTCTTCAATGGCTTCGGCTACTTCGATACCAGAGCGCGCTCCGTCCTCGTGAAAGCCGTATCCCCAGTAGGCGCCGCAGTAGTGCGTGTTGCGCACTCCGCTGATCTCGTCGCGGCGCAGCTGGGCGTCGAGCGTGCCGAGATCGTATATGGGATGGTGGTAGGTCATGCGCTCTAAGACATGCCGCGCATCAATTTCTTCGTGCCGGTTGAGACTGACGCAAAAGGGATGTGGGCTCGTCAGTCCTTGCAGGATATTCATGTTGTAGGTTACAGTGGGCGCGCTGGCCTGCGCGGAGGGAAGGTAGTAGTTCCAACTGGCCCAGGCTCGCTGCGTTTTGGGCAGTAGAGAAGCGTCTGTATGTAAGACGGTTTCGTTTTCTTGGTAGCGGATAGCCCCGAGAATCTCGCGCTCTTGCTCTGTTGGATCGGCCAGCAGGCGCAGCGACTGATCGCTGTGCGTCGCCAGGATGACCTCGTCAAATTCTAGAGGAGACTGGCCCGCAATTTCCAGGGTGACGCCTCCGTCTCTACGGCGCACGGACTGGACGGGAGAGCGGGTATGTATACGGTCCGAGAAGGAAGATGTTAAGGCGCCTACGTACTGCTTTGATCCGCCCTGTACGACGCGCCACTGGGGGCGTCCCTTCCACTGCAAAAAGCCGTGGTTGTGAAAAAATTGAGCGAAAGAGCGGGCCGGAAAATCGAACATGCCGTCGGGAGAAGCCGACCAGATAGCCGCTCCCATGGGAATGATGTGCTGCTCTATAAATGCCTTGCCGAAGCGTCCTTGCTCTAAATACTCGCCGAGTGTCGTACTCGTATCGCGGCCTTCGAGCAGCTCGGGCGCCTGACGGTAAAAGCGGATAATTTCTCGGAGCATGCGGTAAAACGAGGGACTCAGTACGTTGGATCGCTGGGCAAAAATCTTGTTGATAGATGTGCCGTTGTACTCGAGGCCGCTGCGCTGACACTGTACGCTAAAGCTCATTTCGGTGGGCTGTGTCTGCACGCCCAACTCGTTCAACAGTCGAGTGAAGTGCGGGTAGTTTTTCTCGTTGTACACGATGAAGCCGGTATCGACTGCGTAGCGTTTACCGGCTTGTTCTACGTCGATGGTGTGCGTGTGGCCACCGATATAATCGCCCGCTTCGTACACGCTGACGTCGCAGCTTTTCTGCAGGCGATAGGCTGCAACGAGCCCGGAAATGCCGCTGCCGACTACGGCGATTCGTTTGCGTTTTTCGGACACGGCTATGCGGGCTGTTCGCTGGCTCGGGCGTACACGCGCTCCGGCACGGGATGGAGGTCCCATATGATGCCGAGCCAGGAAAGCACCTTGAGTCCCCAATACGTCGGGTCAATTTCCCACCAGTAGAAGCCTTGCCGACTGGCGCCGGGATAGTAGTGGTGATTGTTATGCCACCCCTCACCAAAGGTTATAAGAGCGAGCCAGAAGTTGTTGCGACTGCCCTCATCAGTATCAAATCGACGCGAGCCAAATTGGTGGGCTAGCGAATTGATCGTGCAGGTTGCGTGGAAGAGCGCGATTGTCGAGATAAAGAATCCCCAAATGACCATTTGCCATCCGCTTGTTCCATAGGCCGAAAGGCTCTCGCCTAGGAAATACATGCCAACGCCGAGGGCGACTGGGACAATAAAATCAAAGCGGTTGAGAAAGCGCAGTTCCGGAAAACGGGCCAGATCGCGCACGGCTTTGAGGTCTGTGGGAAAGTTTTCGCGCGACGTGATCCACAGCACGTGGCTCCAGACAAAGCCGTGCTGATGGGGCGAGTGAGGGTCACCAGGCTGGTCGGAGTAGCGGTGATGATGCCGGTGGTGGGCGGCCCACCAGAGAGGGCCGCGCTGGAGTGCGCTATTGCCTATCAGGGCAAAGACGAACTGCGCAGCTCGGGAAGTAGAAAAGGTGCGATGGGAAAAATAGCGATGGTAAAACCCCGTGATGGCGAACATGCGGACGGCGTATGCTGCGAGGGCTACTCCTACGGCTATGGGGCTCCAGCCGACCCAGAAAACGGCGAGACAGGCCAGGTGCACTAGGCCGAAGGGAATGACGCGAAGCCATTCGCTGCGCCGCTGGGAAAGGAATTCTTCGCGCTGGGTTGCTTCGGAATCAACCCAGCGCAGGAGGCTGTTTATCTTGGAACGGAAAGGGTGTGACGGTATGTTCATGGCTCACTTTAGACAAAAATTAGACAGGATTGAATTAACAAAGGATATAAATATATTGTTATTAAAGTCAAGAAGGGCTCGATTAACTTAGAAGAGCTGCGGATTGTTTTTACTCGATGATATGAGTTAATTCTATCCCATGGAAAAAAGAGACCAAGGCAAAATTTTACTTACGGGAGCAAGTGGATACGTCGGCGGACGGTTGCTCCCCGCCTTAGAAGAGGCCGGGTACGACCTGCGCTGCATGACGCGACGCCCAGAAGAACTGCGTGAACGTGCCGCTCCGACTACGGAGGTGTGCAGAGGGGATGTGCTGGAGGCAGATACCCTGACGGAGCCGCTGCGCGACGTTGACGTTGCGTTTTACATGGTGCATTCGATGGGCGCACAGAGCGATTTCTCGGCTGAAGATCGCACGGCAGCAGAACACTTTGCGCGCGCGGCCGAAGCTGCTGGCGTGCGCCGAATCGTCTATTTGGGTGGTTTAGGTGATGAGGATGATGTGGATTCAGCGCACTTACGGTCTCGCCATGAGGTGGGACGGATTCTGCGCGCTTCGCGTGTGGAAACCCTCGAACTGCGCGCTTCCATAATCATCGGATCCGGATCGCTGTCTTTTGAAATGATACGCAATCTGGTTAATCGCCTACCCGCCATGGTGACTCCGCGCTGGGTGTATTCTCTGGCGCAGCCGATCGCCATAGAAGACGTGCTGCGCTATCTGCTGGAGGCGATCGACGTGCCTCTGTCGGGCAGCGAGGTGGTCGAGATTGGCGGCACCGATCAGGTTGCCTACGTGGACATTATGAAGGAATTTGCCCACCAGCGAGGGATGCGTCGACTGATTATTCCACTGCCGGTCTTGTCGCCCAAGCTGTCCAGCCTGTGGCTGGGTTTAGTAACGCCTCTCTACGCACGCGTGGGACGCAAGCTTATCGATAGCGTGCGGCATGATACGATCGTGCGTTCCTCCCGTGCGGAGACGCTCTTTTCCGTTCGTCCGATGGGTATGCGCCGGGCAATTGAGCGGGCTCTGGTCAATGAAGAGCGCGACTTTGCACAGACGCGTTGGTCGGACGCGCTGTCCTCGGCCGTAGGGGAAAAGAACTGGGGGGGGATACAGTTTGGTTCCCGCCTTGTAGACGCGCGCTCGGTCCGTCTGTCCTGTTCGCCTGCGGCAGCGTTCGGGCCAATTCGGCGGATCGGAGGGGACGTCGGCTGGTACTACGCGAATGCGCTCTGGAGGATTCGCGGCTTCATAGATCTACTGCTCGGCGGACCTGGGATGCGGCGCGGCCGTCGCGATCCGGAATACGTGCGCATAGGAGATGCGCTTGATTTTTGGCGCGTCGAGGAGATAGAAGCCGATAGACTGCTGCGTCTGCGTGCGGAAATGAAGGTGCCAGGTCGCGCGTGGCTACAGTTTGAGATCCGCGAGGAAGGCGATGAATGCGTCGTGTATCAGACGGCTATTTTCGATCCACTTGGACTCTTCGGTTTGCTCTACTGGTATGGGATCTATCCCGTACACGTCCTTATTTTCAAGGGTATGCTGAACCGCATTGCACGCGCCACTGGCCAACGGGCTATAGACGCATAAGCATGTGTTGCAGAGAAGACCGCTAGGTCTGTGATGCGGGACTAGGCGTTGGGAGAATCGGTGCCTCGCGTATATGCAGATACGACTACAAACGTCGCCGCGTTAAAAAATAGGGCCCATGCACCAATGTCGATGCTTCGCTTCATAAGGGCAATGAGTCCCTGCCCGCTCTGGCCAAAGACCATTGGAAAAAACGGACTGAGTATAAAAATGACGACCAGGCCTACGGCGACGCCGGCTATGGCACCCTGGCGCGTGCCCCACTGCAAATAGAGCATGTCGACCGTCATGGGCAGCAGCTGGGTGGAAAAGGCGATGGCCAGCAGTCCCAGAACGACGATCATGCTGAGGGGGTTGCTTTCGCTGTGTCGGCTGGCCAGAACGAGGGCGAGGGCCAAAAGCGTGGCCAGCGCAATAATGGCTCGTCCGACCCAGGTTCGCTCTCGTTGGCTTGCATGCGGTCGCAAGAATTGGTCGTACACGTCGTGCGTCAAGAGCGCCGACAGCGCGTGCAGGTTGGAGTCGGCCGTGCTCATTGCCGCTGCCATGATGGCCACGAGTATAAGCGCGGCGAGCACGGCACCCAGCGATCCGAGCAGCTCCGGTAGATGATTTTTTAACACGACGACTAGAATTTGGTCAAAGGAGCTCGGCGTTAGGCCGACGGCCGGATTGGGTATCAGCTTGCCCGCGTCGTTCATGTGATACAGGCCGTTTACGTCGACGAGGGGATAGAGCACCTGTCCGCCGAGGCCGACCAACATGACCCCAAAAAAGAAGCAGAGCGTCAGCACGAGGGCGAAGATGAGCGCGCTGCGTTTGAGCACGCCATTTGAGCGCGCTGCGTAAAAGCGCATCCACTGCGCAGGCTGAATCATCGAACCGAGCGATGCGAAAGCCGAGGCGGTAAAGAGCATGCCCGGCACCCAATAGTCCGTTGTTCCGGGCACGCTTAGCGACTTTGGTGGGAGCGAGGCAACGGCCTTAAAAAAGGGGCCAGGCCCGCCGAGCACGGCCACTGCACAGGTGCCGGCTAGGAGCATGCCGCCGACGAGTAGTCCCCCCTGCACGACGTCTGTCCAAGCCACCGAGCGCATACCGCCGACCATGATGTAGAGCATCGTAATGAGGGCCAGTAGCGAAGCGCCAGTTTCAAAGGTGTCCCGGCCGGGAAAGAGCTGCTCGGAGAGGATGCCGCCAGCTTGTATCTGAATGACCACGTAGGGCACGGCATAGAGCAAGCCAATCAGGGCCACGATCAGACGCAGGGCCACCGGGCTTCCGTAGTGAGCGGAAATCATATCGGCAGGAGTCAGGTAGCCGTTTTCTCTTCCAATGCGGCGGATGCGCGTGCCGAGCACGTAAATGGCGACGCCCGCTACCGGTACGTTCAAGCTGAATAGCGCAAAGACGACGCCGTCTCTGTAGACCATGCCAGGTGCGCCAAGCAGCGCAAAAGAGCTAAAGAAAGTGGCCATAATAGTCAGCGAAGTGACCAACCAACCCTGTGAGCGTCCGGCTAGGTAGTAGTCGTCTTGGTGTTCGTTCTTGCGTCGACGGTAGCCCTGCAGGCCAAAGGTGAGCAGCAGCAGCAAGTACAGTCCGAGGACGACGTGTGGAATAGAACCGAGACTGTGATCAGGCATCGTCCTCTTCCTTCCAGTGGTGAAAATAAGCGCGGAGAATGATCCCCAGCTGGACGGCGTACCAAAAGAGCCCCCAAACGTATATGGTCGGCAAGCCAAAGGTTGTAAACGAGGGGTTGGGTGCGCTTATATCTGGATTAATGAGATATAGACCGGGGCCTGAACCCATGATCATAGCCAGCACAAAGAGCGCAAAGAGCAGTCGCTTTTCCGACGTGGGATTCACGGGCTGTCTCCCTCTGCAGATACGTGGAGGGGGAGCGAGTGGCCGAGCAGGTGGACAAGCTGCGCTGTAAAGCGGTAGGTGATGCCCCAGAGCAGGGGCTTCTTTGTGCCCAAAACGTCAATGGCTGGCATAGGGCGATGGTCTCCGTCCTTAGATAGCATATGGTGGCACTGCCGACTGGGTTCGCACAGAGCTTCGAGAGGGCGCCAGAATGCGCGGTGCACCTCGTCGTTAGGGGATAGCGCGGCATGTGATTCGTCTATGGCATACACAAAGGCCGCTACCTGCACGGGCAAAGACGCGCCCTGCAGGTCGTCGAGCCTGCCTATATAGTGCTCTTTCTCCAGGTGCAGGTCAATTTCCTCAAGCGTCTCGCGCTCGGCCGTTGCGCGCAGAGAGGCATCGTATGTTTCCACGCGGCCGCCGGGAAAGGCGATATGACCAGACCACGGATCATTTGGCATGCGCATGCGCTCTATGTAGAGCAGCTCAAGTCCATTGCTGCGCGGACACAGGATTGCCGCCACGGCCGCGTCGTGCGGTGTCGACAGGATGCGCGGCGAGCGGTCGTGAATGCGCTTGCTGAGCTGCTCTAGGTCCATGCCTACTTTTTATTCCGCCAGCGCGTTCTGCAGAATTTGCCGGGCTTCGACCATTTCTTCAGCCGGTCCGTAGCGATTGATGTAGTCCTCGACCAGTTGCAGAGCGCCGCGTTCGTCTCCCTGAGCTTGCAGGGTCGCGGCCAGCCCGTAGTAGGCTCCCGTTTCTTGCGGATCCAAAGCAATACCCTGTCTGTATATGCGCTCCGCTCTCTCTGAATCGTTATAGCGGTCGTGCACGATATCGCCCATCGTGACCAAGTTTTCGTAGCTGGCATTGGGGTCCTCGCTATAGACCGAGATCATGGTGCTGACGGCTTTTTCCATCAGGGATCCAGCCCGATCGGCGCTTCCCATATCAAACAGGCGCTGTGCGTTGACGTAGAGGGTGTGCCAGTTAAGCTCAATATGCCCTTCGGCCCATTCGATCAGGCGCAGCAGCGGTTCGACTTGTCCGACGGCTTCGTAGTGCTCCGAAAGATAGGAGAAGATGGCGCGGTAGTTGCCGAGCAGGCGCAGGCTATTTTCGTCTTTGTAGACGCGCGGATCGAGTATGCCGCGCGTTTTAAACACGCTGTAGACCAAATCCTCTGTGCGGGGTGCATTGATTGTTATATCGCGCTCTTTACCGAGCGTTAGGGTCATGCCCGTGACGGTCAAATAGGGGTCTATGCCGATTCGGTTACTGCTGGGCACGGTGAGCGCAAAATGTATGGGACGCGTCCACTGGTTCCACTCAAAGAGTTTGAGCACCATGACGTCTTGGATGCGCAGCACGCTGTAGCCCGAATAGTCGGGCATCTCCCACTCTAGGCCGTTTATCGACAGGCTCTGAGGTTCGGGCCAGTAGCGGCGATAAATGTCGACTTCCTGCGTATCGGTTAGCACGGAATCGATAAACGTGTCGTCGTAGCGTATGTCGAGCTTGGGTTCGCGGTCGCGCAGCTGCTTGATATACCAGTTCGTGTTGAGCAAGCTGAGGTTGACCACGCGCACGTCGCGGCGCAGCCCCTCGACCTCCTGCAGATACCACAGGGGAAAGGTGTCGTTGTCCCCGTTGGTAAACAGGATGCTGTTGGGCTCGCACGACTCGAGCAGATTGTGTGCGTAGTCGTAGGCGATATAGTCGCCCGTGCGATCCTGTATGTGATACAAGCGGGCGAACGTGCCGGCCGGCAGGAGCAGGCCGAATAGGGCCATTGCTACCAGGGCTAGTGCGGGGGCAGAGGGCGATCTGGTTCTAACCCACTCCACGACGGCGACCCATCCGAGGCCAATCCACAGCGCATAGGCCAAATACATGCCGCCAAAGACGTAGTGGCGCTCGCGCGGCTGTGGGTCCGGCATGTTCAGATAGAGCGAGAGGCCAAAGCCCATAATGACAAAGAGCGCCATGATGCCGGCAAAGCGCCGCCAGTCGCGCCGCGCCTGCCAGACCAGGCCCACCAAGCCCAGCGCATAGGGCACCAGTGAAATCCACACGGGATGGGCGTCCGGACCGGTCGCCTTGCGAAAGGTC
>Ga0181593_10000969_pt1 | contig 25815 bp, 26 predicted proteins | sample 071ome_19_FD_133756 | JGI IMG/M metagenome (GOLD analysis project Ga0181593, IMG submission 133756) | Coastal salt marsh microbial communities from the Groves Creek Marsh, Skidaway Island, Georgia - 071413AT metaG (megahit assembly) | ecosystem: Environmental > Aquatic > Marine > Intertidal...
GTCATCACCGCGGAACAAGCCGACGTGATGGCGGTGCGAGCTCACATGATCATCAGCGGACTTGGTGATTGAGGCGCTTGTTCGGCGTGCAGTTTGCACGACGCAGTCATGATGGAACAGCGCGGTATTCCGGCGACGGTGCTGATCACCGAGCCGTTCCAAGCGGTGGTGGCCTCGAATGCTGCCAAGCTTGGCGCGGCCGGCTATCACTACCTGACTGTCCCGCACCCGATCTGGGGCAAGGATGAAACTGGACTCCGAGTACTTGCCCGAGGAATCGTGAGCAAGGCACTACTCCAGTTGACCGGCGAATGACCGTACACCGAGTTGGTGTCAGGCTCGCTTATTCGTTGATCGTGACGGGCAGCACGAGCATGGAGGCGCATTCACCGCCGAGGTAAATCGTTTGCTCGGCGGTCATCGCCTCCGCGGCCGAAGTTGATCCGTACGGCTCATCGCGCTCAACATTGAGGTTTCTGTCGAACCGCGGAAAGTCTGATGACGCCACTTCAATCCGAATTTGGTGGCCCGACTTGAAGGTGTGCGCCAGATCCCACAGATCGATCTCGAAGCATTCCGGCTGGCCTGGAACCAGGTTGGGGGCTCGACGGCCGAATCCTTCGCGATGGCGCGCTCGCACGATCCCCGATGCGAGCCCCATCGCGTAGCCCTCGGGATCGACATCCACGAGATGCGCCACAAAATCGGTGTCAGGGGCAGAGCTGGATGCCCAAAGCTGAACCTTGATTCTGCCCGCCACCGAGACGGTTGAGTTCAGTGGACCGCTGTCGAATATCAGCACATCGGACCGGTCTGCAATTGAGGAGCGATCAAAGATCCCGGCCCGCATAATTGTGGGCATCAAGGTCTTCGAGCCGATTGTCGGAGTCGGGTCAAGCGGATCGTAGGTGAATCGGAGTTCGCCGCTGTTGGGGGATTCGGCACTCAAGGTTCCACCATCGGTTGAATCTCCCAGATACCAACATTGGTCGACGTGCTCAGGAGGCCATGTCGGGCAGTCTCTCCACTCATCGTCTCCGATCTGCCAGTAGCGGACACCGTCGGCTGGACCAGTGCCGGAGTCGTTCAGCCACCGATCGAACCAGTCAAGAGCCAAGGGTCCTGAAACCCCCACACCCGCGGCCGCCTCAGTCCCAAACTCCCGCTCTCCCGTGCTGTTGGTCGACAGGGACATGACGTAGTTGCAGTGCTCCCAAGGGCCGATGATGAGTCGATGGTGTGAACGGCCTGGCTCTGGCGCACGTTCTTGAATTGCTCGGTAGAGATCGAAGTGGGATGACGCGAAGTTGTCCCACCACCCGATGATGGAGAGAGTGGGAGCCCGCAATCGATCCGCAGCCTTCAGCAGGTCGAAGGATGCCCAGTAGTCGTCGTATTCAGGATGATCAAGCCACTCGTGATACTGCGAATCGCCAACTTCGAGGAGAAGTGGGTGGTCACGAAGGGGAAGCCGGGCGGCCATCTCAGGTGCTCGGCGAATCGCTTCGGAGTGTCGTTCAAGAAGAGAGGCCCGCTCCGCGTCGCTCACATCGAGTCGTGCTATCGACTCTTTCAGGGTCATGTAAACCCAGTAGACATTCCACCCCAACTCAAAGGCACCAGATGTATAGATCCATCCGTTGTGGTAGTCGGCTCCTGTTCCCAGCATCACGGCGGCACGGACTTCCTCACGGCCAAGAGCAGCCATTTGCATTGCGCCGACAGCCGAGTAGGCAGTGCCATAGACACCGATTCGTCCGTCACACCAGGCTTGAGTTAGTACCCAGTCGAGGCAATCCTCACTGTCATTGCGTTCATGGATAAATGGGTGCCAGTCGCTTGCGGAGCCGGCTCGTCCACGGACCTCTTGAATGACAACGGCGAAGCCGCGCTCGACTGCATCGAAAGGATTGAGCAGCAGGACGCCGGCGATGAACGCCGACGAACGGCCGCCCCGAACCCGATAGATGAGGGTTGGAAACGGCCCTTCTCCATCTGGAAGGTAGATGTCACTTGTAAGTTCAATGCCATCACGGGTTGTCATGCTTAGACCCCGAATGATGCGAATCGTCTCAGTCATTTACTCCCCCGATTTCGTCGATTGCGCGAATGACGTCAAGCATCATCCGATGGGTAGGTGCAGCAAGTCCGAGTGAAATCGCCAACCGAACAATTTCGCCGCAAAATGCGTCAATCTCGGTCCTTCGGCCATTGGCGACGTCGTCTGCCATCGATGTTTGGTGGTGTCCGACGGCGGCGTAAGTTTTGAGCGCATGGTTCAGTAGATGGGTTCGATCAAGTCGGACACCCAAGGCGTGAGCGACCTCAAGCACCTCGTCGAAGAGAGAGTTCCATAGCTTCATTGCCTCATGAGATGCGACCATCTCGGCCACGGTGCAACGGAGTAGTGCTGTGGTCGGCCCCGCTGTTGCCGCCAGAGCAACCTTCGTCCAGATGACTGCTTGAGCGTCATCTGGCATCTCGCACGGCAGCCCGGCGGAAGTGAGCGCCTCAATAAATCTGTTGATGTTGGGGTCGCAATCGTCGGATCTAGGCGGCTGCGCCAACTGTGATTTCGACGCACCGCTCGCGGTGATGGGGGAGAGATCAACGACACCTGGTTGAGGTTTGTGTGCCCCTGCAGTTGTTGTGCCAGAAAAAATTCGTCCGAACGGGAGTGCGCTGCTCAGCGAGTCCGCCGCGCCAAGACCGTTCTGAAGACTGACGATGACTGTTTCGGAATGCAACGCGGGGAGAAGCAGTGGAGCCAATTCTGCGTTGGCCCATGTTTTACACATGACCAAGATGGCGTCGGCGAGGTCAGGATGCTCATCTGGCAGAGAACACGTAGATACGTGAACGCATCGTTCCTCACGAGGACTAACTCGCATGAGAAGGCCCCGCTCACGAACTGCTTCAAGGTGCCGTTGATCGATGTCGGCGAGTGTGACCGAATGGCCGGCCTCCGCAAGGAGCCCACCGAACATTGACCCCATCGCGCCTGCGCCTGCGACGAGGAGCCGCATATCAGCGACGCACCTCGTACCCGTGAGCTTCTCTATCCCAAGTGTCAGATGTGACGCCTGCTTCTCGGAGTTCAAATTTCTGGACCCGCTCGGCGTGGTTTTTGGGGAGCGCATCCATGAAACGCACGTACCGCGGAATCGCAAAATGGGCGATCGACCCCTGACAGTGGTCGAGAAGTTGCTCGGGACGTACGGTCAGATCCGGCTTCACGACGACGGCAATCATCACTTCACTTTCACTGAGGTCGGAGGCGACGCCGTAGGCTGCACTCTCCTCAACCGCGGGGTGAAGATTGATACAACTCTCAACTTCCCATGAGGAGATGTTTTCCCCACGACGACGGATGCAGTCCTTCATGCGGTCGATGAAGAAGACGAATCCCTCGTCGTCGACCTTGCCGCGATCTCCGGTGTGGAACCAAAGGTTTCGCCAGGCTTCCACGGTTGCTGAAGGATTCTTGTAGTACTCGGTAAACAACGCCCACGGATGCTTTGGTCGCACGAGAATTTCGCCGGGAACCCCCGGGGCGCACGGCTGATCGTTCTCGTCGCCGATGATGACTTCATATGTCATTGATGACTTGCCCGCGGCACCGATTCGACGGTCGTCGAGTCGGTTTTCGCAGGCCATCGGGGCTTCCGTCATTCCGTACACCTCAACGAGCTTCATGTTGAAGCGCGCTTCGAAGTCTTCCCAGATGTCGACTGGGCATGGGGCACCGAAGGCAATCCGCACGGGATTTTCACGATCATCGGGCCGCGGCTCTTGCTTGTGCAGCATCATGAGAAGGGCGCCCATGTAGTTGAAGGCGGTGATCTCTTTCTCACGCATGCGGTTCCAGAAACCCGATGCGGTGAACTTCGGGTCGATGACCACACACCCTCCGGCCTCCATCGCCGCGGTCACGCTCGTGTATTTCGCGTTGTTATGGAAGAGAGGGAACGTGGTGAATAGCCGGTCGCTTTCGTCGTAGTCCATCAGCCAGACGAGGTGACGCGTCAGATGCAGCACGGCCTCATGACTCAGCACTACGCCCTTTGGGGGGCCGGTGGTGCCTGATGAGTGGAGGATGGTGCAAGTGTCCCGCGGCGTCGAGTCGAGAGAGGGAGGGGCAGAAATTGAACGAACAGAGCCCAATTCATGAACCTCCATTCGGCCAGGCAACTTCGATGCCGAGCGGCTGTCCCCGTTGATGATCACGTGGCGAACTTGCGTGAGCGAGTCTGCGATGGGGATCAAGTGGTCGACGAACTCAGCGTCGATGACGAGCGCCTCAGCGTCGGAGTGATCTATGACGTACTCCATCGCTAGCCCTCGCGTGGCGGTATGGATGGGGACCTCGACGAGACCAGCCTTCGCGATTCCGAACCACGACTCGATGTTCTCGATGCTGTTTCGCATCATGACCGAGACATGACCACCCGCTTTGAGGCCTAATTCGGCGAGACCTGCACCGACGCGGTCGGAGATCTCATCGATTTGGGAAAAGGTCCGTTGCTGACCACAGACGTCGAGGCAGACCCGGTCTCCCCATCGGGCTGCGCGTTCGCGGATCCAATCATGGAACAGATGAGGCGCGTCCGCTTGCAAGTCGTATCCACTGCCCTTCGCCATATTCAGTTCTCCTTTGCGACTGATTGGGTCTCGTCTTCTCTACTTGCCACGATCGCTTGTGAGGCAGAACGCCACGAAGCAACACCACTGACCGAGATCACACACAGCCCAGTGCTCACCAGCTGCCGCTCACTCGCACCACGCCGCCGTGCTCCGAGAGCGTGGACTGTGGCGAAGTCTGTGTTGAGGTCAGCGGCGTTGACAGCGAACAACGCCAATTCGATGGTCAATGCATGTCGTGATTGATTCCCGATGGTGTGCGACCGCAGCAAGTGGTAAGCCTGGAGGGCTGCTGGAGCATGGTCGGCAAGTAGGCGAACCTGTTCTGGAACCTCTCCGAACACCTCGGCGAACTCCCGAAGAATCTCGTTAACCGGTACCGACTTGACCTCCCTCGTCGATTCGGAGGGCGCACGCTCGACGAGGCTTATCGCCTCGCTGGCCTTGCTTCCCCTTGAGAGGTACGTCGCAGCTGCGAGATCCTCCAATAGGTCCTGGCTGGCACCGAGCGAACGGGCCTCACGAAGCGCGAGACGTGTGTCGGCCCCTGCGCAGGCGAGCACTCCGAGCTGAATGACGGAGCGCTGTATTTCGCTGAGGTCGTCCGACGCTTCCACAGCGCGGTCGAACAAGGCCCGCGCGTGGGCGACGAGTGGTTGCGCGTGACCTCCGAGATCGGTCATGCAGCAACTCTGCCACGCACCACGCCCGAACTCAAACGATCGTTCGTTTGATCTCTGCTAGTCTGCAGAGGCGCAATGCGACAAAATGTCGTTGTACTTGGTCGCCGAAGGTCCGCTTGGGGGTGGGCGTGATGGAATCGATTGAGCGTCAATTCGCTCAAGTCCTGTCGGGGGAGGCAGGGGATTTGGCGGGTTTCTACCGCCGAGCGAGAGACCACGGGCCGTTTTTCAGCCCAGATTTCAACGGTTGGGTGGTGAGTTCTCATGCTGACGTATCGCGGGTTCTCACCGATGAGACATGCTTTAGGCCTCTCGGCTATGGCGCTGGGTCGTCGATCATTCACGGTCGAACAATCCTCCACATGGAGGGCGAGGAGCATCGCAAGAAATCGGCGCTTTTGGCTCGTCACCTCCGAAGCCCAAGGCTCCTAGATGGTGTGCAGCGCGAATTTGTGGTTCAGCGCGCAAACGAACTAGTCGACGTGATGCCCCGCCGCGGTTCGTTGGATCTGAAGGCTGGGTTCACTACGCCTCTGCCTCTCGACGTGACCGCATGGTTGATGGGTATTGAGGAAGCCCCCAACTTCCGCGAGACCTATGACACCATCGTGGCGGCAGGTGCAAGCAACCTGCGTGGCGATCAAGACGTCCAGAGGCGGGGAGAAGAGGCACGCGCCAAGCTCTTTGCCTTTCTGACGCCACTGATTCACCAAAGACGTCGTGATCCCGCCGAGGATCTTCTGAGCGTTCTGTGTTCGACGGAATATGAGGGCACACGCCTTTCCGATGATGAGATTCGCTCGTTCTCTTCATTCCTGCTCGCCGCTGGCGTGGAGACCACGGATCGCGCGCTCTCCAGTCTCCTCAGCCTGCTCTGGCAGCGGCTCGACGTGTGGCAGGAACTCTCATCGGACCGCGAACTCTTGCGGGCCGCATGTGCCGAGGGGCTCCGCTTTTCGCCGCCCGTCCACGCGCTCAGCCGTGGCGTGGAGGCTGACACCGAAGTATCCGGAACCACCATCCGGGCCGGCGACAGAATTGTCGCGCTTATGGCGGCCGCCAATCGGGACCCTGACGTCTTTGAGAACCCAGATGAGTTCGTGCTTCAGCGGTTCGCCCAGCAGCCCGACAGAGAATTCGGTGCGAAAGCTCAGATCCTGTCATTTGGTTACGGAACTCATCTATGCACCGGTTCCCAGTTGGCTCGACTCGAGATGGTCGAAGGTCTCAACGTTTTGCTCGACAGAATCGCGACGGTCCACTTCACTGATGGTGTGCCCCCGGAGTCGGGCTACGTGCTCCGCTCTCCGGAGCATCTGAAGGTCGAAGTCGAATTCCGGTGATCAGACGTTCCTATCGTTGCAGGACTCAGCGATGACGAGGCATTCCCGTCGATACCAGGGGAACTGGGTAATTTCGGAACTTCTGACAGACCGAGCCGAACGGTTCGGTTCCGATGTCGTAAGCCGAGACTCTGCTGGCCGCGCGCTCAGTTACGCGGAGCTTGCCTCGAACGCCTCGCGGATAGCCGGTGGGTTACGGGCCCTTGGTGTTGGACCCGGTGACCGAGTCGCGACGATGCTGCCACCCTCGCACGAGTACCTCGCTGTCTGGTTCGGCACCGCCTGGGCGGGAGCTATTGAGGTTCCGGTGAATACGGACCTCAAAGGGGAGACGCTCCGTCACGTGTTGACCGAGAGCGGCGCTCGAGTGCTCGTGACAGAAACCCGCTGGGCGGAGCGCGCCAAATCACTTTCGCTTCCTGGCCTCGAGCACGTTGTCGAGGTCGGGTCAGATTCGCAGAGCAGCCTGTCACTTGGGCAGATTCTCACCTCCGGTTCGCCACTTCCTCCATGTCAACGAGACGAGAGTGATCCGGCGTACATCATGTTCACTAGTGGAACAACCGGACCGTCGAAGGGTGCCGTGCACTCAAACCGAAGTGCGCTCTGGAATGCGGTGGCTTGGCTTGATGTGCTCGATCTTGGCCAGGACGACATCGCGTACTCGATGTTTCCCCTCTTCCACGTAACTGCCCGTTCGGCCGTCATCACGTCGACGATCTGGGCCGGTGGCTCCATCGCCCTTCGTGATGGCTTCTCAGCGACCCGCTTCTGGCCTGATGTAAGGGAGTCTCAGGCGACCTTTTTCGCCTACATGGGTTCTGTGGTTCACCTGTTGTACTCAGCGCCTGGGACTGATGCCGATACGGATCACTCCATCCGCCGAGCGTTCGGGGCGGCAGCTCCACCAGAAATGGTCGAAGGCTTTGAGCGTCGATTCGGCTTTCCGCTCCTCGAGGTCTACGGCTCGACCGAGCTCGGGCTGGCGACCGCCCCCCATGGAGACCAGCGTGTGATTGGCGCGATGGGTGGTGAGTGTTCACACGTGCAGGTCGCGATCGCCGGGGAGGACGGGCGACTTGTCGATCGTGGTTCTCTCGGGGAGATAGTTGTCCGACCGCGGGAGCCCCAAGCGATTTTCCAGGGGTATTGGGCGAGGCCGGAGGAGACACTCGCAGCTTTCAGGGACCTTTGGTTCCACACGGGTGATCGGGGATTCATCCGCCCCGATGGCCAACTGGTCTTTGTCGATCGGATCAAGGACTGCATCAGGCGTCGAGGCGAGAACATTTCGTCCTTCGAAGTTGAGCGTGCCGTGCAGCTGCATCCGAGTGTGCTGGAGGCTGCCGCGTACGCGGTGCCGAGCGATATTGCTGAGGAAGAGGTTGCGGTCGCCGTGGTTCCCATGGAGGGAGTTGAGCTTGAGGTCAGTGAACTCTTCAGGTTCATGATCGAGCAACTTCCCAGGTTTGCGGTCCCTCGTTACATTCGGGTGGTGGAGGCTCTGCCGAAGACGCCGTCCCAACGCGTGCAGAAGTTTCGATTACGAGAGGACGGGCTCGGCGCGGACATCGTCGACCGGGAAGATCTGGGGATCACGGTTCCGAAGGAGTGATCGATCCGAGCGGACCTCACCGACCAGTCTTGCGCTGGAACCAAACGTTTGGTAGAAATCGTTGATCACATGATCTGGGGGACATGATGACACAACTCGCTTTTGACGCTGCGGTCAACCTGCAACTTGCCATCGGTGGCGTCGCACTTGGTTCGATCTATGGAATCGTCGCCCTTGGCTTCGTGCTCGTGTTCAAGTCCACTGGCGTGCTGAACCTCGCTCAGGGAGACTTCTTGATGCTCGGTGCGTACCTCTCGGTAACGCTCCTGCTCACCAACGACCTCGGCCTCTACATGGCGATTCCACTGCTCGCATTGTTCATGGGTTTTCTCGGGCTTTCAGTCCACTACTCAGTCATGCGCCACCTCGTTGGACAACCTTTCTTCTCGATCGTCCTTGTGACGATTGGAATCGGCACGATCATTAGGGCTGTGCTCCTCATGGTGTACGGACCGATCGAGAAGGGGCGGCTTCGGGCCTTACCTGAGGGCTCCTTCAAGATCGGTTCGGTGCAGGTGCTCTGGGCGAACGTGATCATCATTGCGATCATCGCGCTCATCCTCCTGATGTTCGTGATGTTCTTCCGTCTTACGCGACTGGGACTCCACATCAGGGCTGTGGCCGACAACCTTGAAGCCGCGGCTGCCCAAGGAATTCGACCTGACTCGGTTTATGCGATGACGTGGGGTGTCTCCCTCGCGCTTGTTGGAATTGCAGGACTCCTCTTTGGGAACGTGAATAATGTGACTCCGGCGGCGAGCACGATCGGCCTCGCCGCGCTTCCAGCGGCGGTGATTGGAGGGTTCAGCTCTCTGGGGGGCGCGATCGTCGGCGGGCTCATTGTCGGTGTGGTGGAGATCCTCCTTGGCTACCACCTTGGTCAGAGTTGGCGGCAGCCATCAGCCTTCATGCTGCTCTTCATCATTCTTCTCGTGAAACCCACCGGACTTTTCGGAGGAAAGGAGTTCGAGCGGGTATGAGTTACTCCGTTGACTCGCATCCGGTCTTCCGGCGGGTAACCACCGACTATCGGCAGGAGATCCGGTCGATAGGCCGAACCGGAAGTCGAGGGCTCGCGGTGACCGTCGTCGTCTTGGGGATTCTATTGCCTTGGGCGTTCAGCAGAGATGTGTCACCGCCCTTCGCATTCCCATGGTCAACTTGGGCGGCAGTGTTGAATCTGTCCCTGCTCTCTGCGCTTGGAGCCACAGCCTTCAACGTCTTGGTCGGGTACACCGGTCAATTGAGCCTTGCCCACGCGGGTTTCTTGACTGTGGGTGCAATGACGACCGGTTATCTCGGCACTGAAGCTGGTCTCCCCTTCCTTGTCGTCTTGGTCTTGGGCACGGTCGTTGGCGCTGTCGTGGGAATTCTCGTCGGACTTCCCGCCCTCCGACTTAAGGGCTACTACCTCTTGCTTGCCACACTTGGCGTGTACTTCATTTCGCAGTTGGCCTGGAAGGAGTTCCTCGTGGCCAATTACGGGTTCGTCGGCATGATCGTTGACCGCCCGCAACTACCCGCCTTCACGTCGGGTTGGCCGCTCATTGGTACGGATACCGGAGAGGGCCTCATCCTGAGCAACAACTTCCGTTGGTACATAGTGCTCGCCCCGATCTGCATTCTGGTCATGTTGTTCCTATCGAACCTCACTCGGTCGAGAGAGGGCAGGGCTTTTGCAGCGGTGCGAGAGCGAGATGTCAGTGCCTCACTGATCGGGATCGACGTCGCCAGAACAAAACTGCTCGCTTTCGCTGTGTCTTCTGCCGTGGTGACGCTTTCTGGAGCGCTCAGCTCGTACTACTTGAGTGCTCGAGGCGAGGACTCATTTCCCTTCGCCGTCACTCTGAACTTCGCAATCATGATCGTTGTAGGTGGGTTCTCAAGCATCCAAGGTGCAATTTTTGGCGCCGTTTTTTTCCACGCCATGCCCGAGCTCACGAAGTGGATCCGATCCGAGGCCCCAGTCCTGAGGGACATCGACTATCTCAGGACTCACTCGGGTGAGATCGACCTTCTCATCTTCGGGGCACTTGTCGTACTGGTGCTTACGACACGCCCGGATGGGCTGGCCGGCCTGTGGGCGCAGATCAAGGGATGGTTCACGAAATGGCCGTTCTCAACATGAGTGGGCAAACAGCTTCTGGAACCGGGGAGGGCATCAAGGTAGATGGCCTTGAGGTCAGTTACGGCGGTGTCGTAGCGCTCCGCGGAATTAGTCTCGAGATTGGACCGGGAGGTTTCGTTGCGGTCCTTGGAGCCAACGGTGCGGGCAAGACGACGCTTGTAAGAACGCTGACTGGGCTCTTGCCACTGCACAAAGGGCGTGTGACGGCGGGAGGGGCGACGCTGAATGGCGTGAGCGTCGTCGGTCGTACTTCTCGGGATCTGGTCAAGTCGGGTCTTGCCCAAGTGCCCGAGGGCCGGAAGCTGTTTCCTCGACTGACTGTCGAAGAGAACCTGCTCTGCGGTGCGGCAACCCGGACTGACAAGTCGGAAATGGACGCGAATCTCGAGCGTGTTTTCGAACTGTTTCCACGAATCCATGACCGGCTCAAGCAGCAAGCTGGCTATCTCTCCGGCGGGGAGCAGCAGATGGTGGCAGTCGGACGTGCCCTGATGGCGAATCCGCGGTTTCTCATCTGTGACGAGCTGTCCCTCGGACTTGCCCCGATGATCGTCTCCCAACTCTTTGAACTCTTGACCCGAGTGAGAGAAGACGGGGTAGGGGTGCTTGTGATCGAGCAGAACGCGCGGCTCGCCCTCCAACACACTGAAGACGCCTATGTGATCGAGGTGGGAAGGATCGAGCATTCCGGAAAGTCCCTCAATTTGCGGAATGACCCTGTGGTGCAGGACCTGTATCTCGGTGGTGGTGGAGAGGCCACCGCCGCCTTCAGCGAAATCGCTGCTCGTCCGAGGAGGTGGCGGCGATGAGCGATCCAATTCTTGAAGTTGCGGACGTCTCGGTTCGTTTTGGCGGGCTTGCGGCGTTGACTGACATCAGCTTCTCGGTTCAGCGGGGCGAACTGTTTGCCCTGATCGGCCCGAATGGGGCGGGCAAGACGACACTCGTGAACTCGGTGACCTCGGTGTACACACCGCAACCGGGTGCGCGCATAACGTTTAATTCCGATAAGTCGGGCAGTTTTGAATTGCTCGGCATGAAGCCACACCGAATCGCACGTATCGGGCTTGCGCGTACATTCCAGAACCTCGGACTGTTCACCAAGTTGAGCGTGCTCGACAATCTGATGTTGGGCCGTTACTTCCACGGGCGAACAGGAGTATTCGGCGGAGGCTTCATGACGCCCCGTATGCGACGCGAGGAAGTGGAGAACCGGGAGCGGGTAGAGGAAATCATCGAACTGCTCGACATCGCAGGTGTCCGACACGAACCGGTGGGCTCTCTGCCGTACGGCGTCCAGAAACGAATCGAACTTGGACGCGTGCTCGCCATGGAGCCGGAATTGCTCATGCTCGACGAGCCGATGGCAGGAATGAGTGTCGAGGAGAAGCAAGACATGGTTGGCTTCATTTTCGACGTACGAGCTGCTCTCGGAACGACGGTTTTTCTCATCGAGCACGACATGGGAGTGGTCATGGCGATCGCCGAGCGAGTCATGGTCATCGACAACGGTGTCCACGTGGCGACGGGGACGCCGAGCGAGGTCAAGTCCGATCAGGCGGTCATCGCCGCGTACCTGGGGGATGAGTGACCGTGGCAACCTTCTACGACTCCCTCCGCTCACACGCTGAGACGACTCCGAACGCCCTCGCGGTAATCGAGAACCAGCGTGGACGATGGGTGCCGTTGTCTTGGTCTGATCTCCATACTCGTGTTGACCAGGCGGCATTCTCTCTCGCTGGGGCTAGCGACGCGAAAGCAGTTGTGAACGCGATGCCCCAGGGACTTGGCTGGTTGGTGATCGATTTCGCAACCCAGGCTCTCGGCAGGACGGCGGTGTCTCCGGCTTCACTGGACGCGGACGCGGTGGTCGGGTCTCTTGACAACGACGCGGTGATCGTCGCACAAGATGCAGTTGAGGCAACATCCTTGGCGGGACTTGCAAGGGGACGGGCAGACGTTCTCGACATCAACGATCTCTTAGGTAGCGAGTCAGGGCTTGAAATGGCGGCGCAGACCTGCTGGATCGGACTGCCGGGCTCGTCCAACTCGGTTCGTGTCGAAGATGTGGAGTGGGTGCGTGGGTTAGTTCGCTCGGCTGTTCTGCAGATGGGTCTCGGACCCGAGGACGTGGCCGTGGTCGCCGGACCTTGCGGCGAAATTCCAACTCGAGTCTTGACGGTCTACGCGGCGATCGAATCGGGTGCAGTCCTCGCGTTCCCGGAACGCCCTGAGGCGACGGTGTTGTCCCTCAAGCAGGTTCGCCCCTCATTTGGCTTTCTTCCCCGACCGGTGGCGGATGAGCTTGAGGCGATCTTGAGCGATCGAGTGGCCCGGTCGCGTGGCGTGAAACGGATGTTGACCTCGGCGTGGGTCAGGCGTGGGGGCACCCTCACACGATTGGTTGTAGCTCGTCCAGCTCGTCGGCTGCTCGGGCTCAGCGGGGCTCGTCACTTGCTGATTCAGGACGCGCAAGTTCCGCACCTTGACAAGCTCGGAGCTGCGATCCGACTCGTCGACGACTACCTGGCCGGCCTCAATGGGCCGGATAAGAGATCTGATGTATTCGACAGCCCGGTGTCGGAGACATCACCCGAGGCGGCTCAGTGAGTTCGCTATCGGGCGCCTTTCACGGGCGGGAATTTGGTTATTACCCGGGGGGACCTGGTCGTCAGCAAGCCGCTGGTGACCAGGATTTGACCATCGAATCGACCCGGTCGGTTCGGCACCAATTCAACAAAGGAGAGCAATAACGTGAACACCACGAGCATTGCCAGTCGGCGCATGCGCCGGCGGTCACTCACGGCCTGCACGGTGGCACTCGCCCTCGTTGCAGCTGCCTGTGGCGGCGACGACGAGGCAGACGCGCCCGCGCCCGCCCCCGCCGCTGCTGAGGAGCCGGCTGAGGAGCCGGCTGAGGAGCCGGCTGAAGAGCCGGCTGAGGAGCCCGCTGCTGCTGAGGAACCGGCTGAGGAGCCTGCTGCGGAAGAGCCTGCTGCGGAGGTCACCGCCCCGGATAACCCAGATCAGGGTGTGACGTCCGACGAAATCAAGATCGGCTACCTGGGAGACATGACCGGCCCGACGGCGTCGGCTCAGTCATTCAACGCTCATGGCGCGGATGCCTATTTCACCTGTGCGAACGAGCGGGGCGGAATTCTTGGGCGACAGGTCGACTACATCATTGAGGACGATCAGTACAACACCGAGAAGGCTGTTACGAGTTACACCAAGCTGACTCAGGACGACAAGGTTCTCGCCATTCACCAGATGGGTGGCTCTGGCCAGTCGACCACGCTTGCACCGCGTGTGATTGAGGATCAGATCCCCGTTGTTGGTCTACCGCAGACGATCGATGCGCAGATCGATAACCCCTACATGTTCAACAACATCGCACACTACGGCGATCAGGCCGACGCGGCGTGGGGGCACATGGTCGCCGACATTGGCGCTGCCGAGGATGTCATCGTGTACGGCATCAGCCTTGAGGTTCCGTCAGGGCAGGAGTTCGCAGCGTACGTGGAGGCAACCGTGAACGCCGGTGGCGGCACCTACCTCGGTACCTCGTACCTCGGACTTACCGCTACCGAGGCGACTGCTCAGGTTCAGGAACTGCAGAACGCGATTGATCAGGGCGCCAACTACTTGACGCTGCATGGCTCGCCGGGTGCCGTCCTGACCGTCGTCAACTCCATGGCTGACGCAGGAATTGATCTGCCGATCATCGGAATCCACGGTGTCGCATCAAACTCGATCTGGGAGCAAGGTCCTGCCGCTCAGACCGATGGAATGGCGGGCATGCACTCGTTCATGACCGCGAACAACGACATTGAGGCCGCGGCGGAGATGACCCGCTGCGCTGCTCTCGCGGGTTACGAAGGCGAAGAGTTGATCATCAACTTCGCCCACGGATTCGCTGTCGCCATGGTGCTCGAGCAGGCAATCATCAAGACCGCGGAGACCCTCGGTGAAGTGACCCGTCAGGGCCTCACCGACACTCTGAAGTCCCAGCCCTGGGAGTCCGGTGGTATCACCTGCCCAATGGACTGGACGGAGGTCAACCACTCACCGTGTGCGGCGCCGTTCACCTACGACGCCGCAAGCGGCGGAATGGTCCCGCTTGGACCGTTCAGCGCCTATGCCGACTACCTCGACGGGGTGTACGGCATCGGAGCCTGAATCGGAGAGCGAAGTGAATTGAGGAATGGGGGTCGCGCGGTCGCCGCGCGACCCCCACCTCTTCCGGACGAGAGTGCAGAGCTGCAGGAGTAGGAAGGTTGACGACCACACGACGACACCGAAGCGGGGCGAAGACCGTCGAGCGCCGTGAGGAAATTGTGCAAGCGGCGGCTCAACTTTTCTTTGAGAAGGGGTACGACGTCACGTCTATTAAGGACATCGCAGACGCGGCAGGACTACTCAAGGGAAGCCTCTATTACTACGTAGATTCGAAGGAAGATTTCCTCTTCGACATCATTAAGCAGAGCCATGAGGGTGCTCGGGAGCTGCTTGAACGGGTGCGGTTGTTCGAGGGCGACCCTCTCGAACGCCTTGCGGTCCTGATAGCGGAGCACCTGAGATTCCACACCAGCAACTTGGTCAACACCACAATTTATTTTCGAGAGTTCCGCGTGTTGTCACCTGAGCGGCGTCGAATGATTCAGGCGGATGGCGACCGCTATCTCGACTTCGTCGGAGAGCTCCTGCACGAAGGTCAGCAGGAGGGTCTTATCAGCGATGCGGTGGACGTCCGAGTTGTAGCAATCGGCCTGGTCGGACTCCTCAACTCAGCATGGTTGTGGTACCAGCCGGGCGGATCTAGGAGCTCCTCGGAACTTGCGGGCGAGTTCGCGCGCATCATGCTGTCAGGAATCGCCAGCGACACGAGACTGATGGATGCTGGTGGAGCAGAGAGATTCCGTGAGGCGGTTCGAGTCGCGGCGCTCTCAGTGGCCGAGGCGACGGGATCCGTGAATGCCGACGGTCGGACCAAGTAGGGCAACGAGTCGGGGCCAGCTGCGCTGCGCAGTCGCCGTTACCTCAATCAAATTCGAGATCTGCCTTTCGTTGAGGCCATCCGTTGTTGCAATTGTCAAGTCGGTTGCAAAACTCGGCCCGATGCCAGTGGGGAGATCAGCCTGCAGGGCTTCGAGTAGCCGGGGGTTGATGGTGCAGGTCGAGACAGTGTCGTGATCTGAGGTCAGACGGCTGGCGAGCTCGACGTCCACGTCGGGTCGAGCCAAGGGTGATTTTACGTGTCCGTCTAACGCTGATGCTGAGGGGACGATTCCCCATGCGATTGCCGCAGCATTGATGAGATTCGCGGGCACCATGACCATAGCGAGTGCCAACACGTTCAGGTTTCGGGACGACCCTCTATGGAGTGCCTCAAGCCCGTTCAGCAGCATCACGGTTCGTGAGACACCGGCAAGAACCTCGAACCAGTCGACACTTCGTGCATCCAGTTCAAGGTCGATGTCGGAGCGGTATGCATCCGTCAGAGACGTTGGATCGAGGTGTGACAGAAGCGACCACCTTGCAGATCCGAGGTCCTCGAGAGGGTTCCCTCGCCGTGAGAGTTCCCAGTCGAGGGTGGCAGTCACGCCTCCAGTCGAGTCAGTCAGCACGTTATGAGGCCCGGGATCCCCCCAGAGAAGGGATTCGCCGAGGTCAGTGACCACGCCTCGCTCACGGTGTAACCACGCCACGAGCGCATCAAGGAGACTCGGTCTTCTCTGCAGAGCTGCGATGCGACTGGTCCAGGCATGTAACTCCCGGTCGGTCGAAGGTGCAGACGACGTCTTGGCGTGGGTGCGGCCATGTAGTTGAGCAAGAAGGTGTCCGAGGTCTACGGCAGTCCGAATCGCGCGCAGGGGATCACGCATCTGGGCTGATCCGCCAGGCATACGATCCATCACGATGTAGGGACGCGACAGGCTGCCACCATCGGCGTCCCACCAGACAATTGAGGGGACCGGAAGTCCCGATGTCCTTGCCTCCCCCATCGCGGTGACCTCGTCGCCACGACTGGACCACTCAAGGGTCCCTCCGTCTGCGGATCGCCTCAGGACAAGATCTCGTGTCGAATTGGACTTGACGCAACGGACGAACCACGTTTCTTGCGAGTTTCCCGCACTCGTCGGCTCGACTGACGAACACCGCCAACCGGTGCCGAGGTGCTTTGCCAGCAACGGATCGAGATCCGAGGGGGTGAGCCCGTGATCTTTAGGAACCTCAACCATTCTTCAGGACACCTGACGGGTCGATCACGGAATCCAAGAGATGATGAACCTCAGCGGGGGGATTGGGAAGTTTCACCGTTTGAAGGGTGTTCATGTCCTGGCGGATCTTGCTATCGAGGAAACAGGTGACCGTTCGCGGTCCCGCGGTCTTGAAGTCAACGTTGTCGACCAGAAATCCGGGACGAGGACGAAGCCGGAATGCGATCAGCCTCTTCACGTTTGCAGCGGTGTCGGGGATAGCGAGACATCCGCCAAGGATTTGCTGTTGGGGGTGGAGGCGAGACGTATTGATCGATCCATCGGACCCGACCTGCGCGGGGGAGATGAATTGGAGCGAAAACGTTCCCCCTTGCAGCATCTGAAGGAGGTCGGCTTGACTGAGGATTGGGTGCTGTCGACGGGGATTGCGTTGACTCGAGACTTCCGTGCCAATCGAAGCGATAGGGGGATTAACGATGCCGTGAGCAACGAAATTGATCCTCGGAGTTCGCAACTCCTTTGCCACCCACGTCGCGGCGAGAGCCATCGGTGTCGCAACACCGACGATGACGACGTCATTCGGGTCGATCTCGCAGGCCATCGCCCAGCAAAGCCTCGCAACGTCAGGATCCGCCACGAGGGTCCCTCACTACGACGAGATCGATATCGATCGCGGAAGCGAAGGTTTCGAGCTGGCTGGTCTCGTCTGACCGAACCACGTGCTCGACTTCCACGATGACGTTGTCAGCGGCGCGCACCAGGAGCAGGTCGGCATCATCCAAGAACTCCCGCTTGGCGTGTCGGAGAACATTTCCGTCCTCGGTGACGGCAACACCCTTCACTATTGCGAGGTCAAGCCGTTGGGCAGGAACTGTCAGGACGTCGTCCCCAGAGTAGGGGCACGCCACTCTCATCAGATTGCAGCCAATGGCAACATCGCTCGTCGCGTCAGTTCGAATGGGCCAGAACGGAAGTCGACGGGAGCCAGCGCTTAGCGATCCAGTGAACATGAGCTCACTTACCTCCCTCCAGCGAATTCGGCCGTTCGCGACGGCATCGCGAGATCGAGGTGTTGTCCTGCGGTCGAGGTAACTCGACACAATTTCGGTGACCACGCCGTGCTCAACGAGGAAGTCAAGTGTCTCTCCGGGAATGAAGTCCCACACAGTCCACGATCGGCCGTGACTCGACAGGACGAGTTGGGACACGACATCGAGTGATCGACGTGCTGACGCGAGACCGCCCACCCCGAGGCTTCCTCCGTGTGGTGGCAACAGTCCATCGAGCGTCATCTCGCGTGCGGTTGTGATCCTCATGGTCGGTACATGCCCGTGCGAAGTAGGTCGATCTCAACTGCGAGGAGTTCGGAAGCGGCAGTCCTGCAGGCCTCAACGGCCTCGTGCTCGCCGGGAAGCGCGGACAGGATCCGGACCGTGCTGCTCAGCCGGGCAAGTGCGCTGTCTCGTCGGTCGATTGCCGCTCCTTCAACGGCTGTTGGAAGCGACGACTCGAATTCGGGATGGCTAATGAGAACTTGTTGAACTGTCTGCTCGGCAATTCGAGCCACCTGTTCGAACTGATCCTCACGCCATGAGACGCGGGTGGCGAGGTTGCCAAGAATTTCGATCGCGGCGGAGAGCTGAGCCTGAGCAAAGTCGTCTGAGAGTGCTGGCAGCACCGAGTCTCGGAGTGAGATCGAAAGGCCCTCGAAGAGCCGATCAAGTGAGTTCTGCATGTTGTCCCCCAGATGTCTTAAATCAGTGAGTTCAGGACTCGCAAGATGTGGGACACCTGGTGTCCCATCGCCGCGAGTCGCAGGTCATTGGTCTTTCCCCCTTCGAACGCCGATGCCGCTCTTAAGTGAGGTGCAGCGGCCTTGATAAGTCCGAGAACGGTCCAGAAGTGCAGCGCCTCGGAGTTCACCTTTTGTCCCGAGAAGGACTGGTAGAGCTGGAGTGCCTCATCGATCGGAAGGAGATGGCTCATGAGGGGCGAACGGCCGCGAAAGAGAGGGAGGGCCGCCCAGGCAAGGTCTTCAACTGGATCGCCGGCGTGCGCTAATTCCCAGTCGAGGATCGCGACGATGTCCCTGTCCGCGACCATGAAATTGCCGATTCGGTAATCACCATGACAGAGCGTGACTCGTTCTGAATCGACCAGATGATTTCGACACCACGCGATAGCAACCCGCAGTAGTGGGATATCTACGCGGATGGACTCATCGATGAACTGTTCCCAGTGATCAATCGCTGCGATGGCCGGCGGTGAACCATCGGCCGGCGCCAGACCTGTTTGCTCAACAGGGTGGGTATGGATCATCGCCATGATTTCGATGAATTTGTGCCCTATGCGAGATCGATCAGATGGGTCAAGAAGAGCTGAGTGGTCGTGGGCGTTCCACTGCACCGGGACCTCGCCCTCGACTCGCTCCATCGCGTAGAAGGGCATGCCGAGAACCTCAGCGCTTTTCTCGAGGTCAAGCAACTGAGGGACTGGGATCGGACTTTGCGTCAGGCTGGTGTGGAGATTGAACTGTGCCTCGATGTCGTAGGGAGCAAGGAGGCCATCTTCGGGCTGCCGTCGAACTGCGAACCCCCAGGACCGGTCGCGGGCGGTGTCGTCTACGACCAAACCCGTGTAGGTCTGCCAGGAGAAACCTTCGCTATGCCTGCGCAGCTCGACAATGTGAGGACGATGAAAGCCGAGTCGGTCTCCGAGCCAGGCTGCGAGCCGTTCGACCTCGGCTTCAGGCAGTGGCCCGGCGGCCGACACGGTCCGCGATCCCCTCTCCAAGCAGCCGCTTTCCGAGCTCGAGCAGTCCATGGCCCTCCTCGCCAGTCGAGAGGCTGAAGGGGCAGAAAACCTGAACATCTTGGTACACCTGATTGCGGTTCGGGTGACGTGCGTTCAGATAGAGGCGGCGGTACGCGTCTGCCAGATGGGCGGTGACCCGCGTTGTCTCGCCGGTGGAGTCAAGCAGGACGTACGAAACGTCATGTTCGAGCTCAGGAAGTGGTTCGTCGAAGGGCTCTTCCCAGTATGTGTCGGACACGTCTACGGCGATAACCGGGGTGTTTCCCGAATCGGTGGAGATAAAACCTCCGTGTTTGCGTCCCGGGTACGTCACGTCGATCATCGTTGACCCTTGGACATACCGGCTGGGAAAGTTCGCACATACCCAGTGGTGTGACTGGAAGCCAAAGTCGTTCCGCCACCCCCACGAGTGATCACGATTACCGAAACCACTGAAGGTTCGCTCCCCGGAAGCATCACTGATCCTCATAGTGAATCGCATTGCCTGCTCGTAGTGATGGAAGGGAAAGACGTGTCGACCCAGGTCGCCGATTGGCGAGCGGCCCGGAGCGAGTGCCCCGTCGGCGAAGTCGAAGACAGAAAAGCGATTCGTGAACAGACACTCAATTTCGCGCTCTTCGTCGGAGAAGTGAAGTTGAAACTCTTCAAGTGGCTTCACAATTTGGAGGGCCAGCCGCCCATCGCTGATGTCCTGCATGTCGGCGGGGTCTGCAGGAATCGGCGATCGACCGACGTAGCGATGCTCAATGTCAGGCCCTGAGACCTTGCAGGTGAAGATCCCCTCGCCTTCGGTGGGGCGAAGACTGATATGCCAGACGACAGCGGTCGCATTCTCAGGGTCGACGCCACTGAAGCACCAGTTTTCTTTCCACGGCATGTACACCTGTGGAGCGATTTGGTGGGGCCGATCGTCGGCATCTGAAATCACGTCAGCCTCCTTCTCAAGTTGTGACGGTTCGGGCACCGTCAATCACGTAGTGCTGTCCGGTAGTGAAGGCAGCTTCGTTTGACAGCAGGTGAGCGGCTACCGCTGCGACCTCGTGCGGAGTGCCGAGTCGGCCGGCAAAGTTGCGGGCAACGAGGTCTCGCTTCGCGGCGTCAGGGTCCTCAAGACCTTCGATGTGACCCCGAAGCATCTCAGTGTCGATCGACCCCGGGCAGATCGCGTTAGCTCGGATGTTGTGGACACCGAGTTCGATCGCGGTGCTTCTCGTCAGTTGCAGGAGAGCTGCTTTCGAAGCGGCGTACGACGCGTGACGCGGACGAACACGCAGACCTTCGATTGAGGAAACGTTGACGATAGACCCGCCCCCCGCTCGGATCATGTGCGGTACCACCATCTGGGTCATGCGCAGTGGCGCCGTCAGGTTGACGGCAAGCGTCAAGTGCCAGGACTCTTTCGACACCTCAACGAGTGCTTCTTCACGCAGAACCCCCGCATTGTTGACGAGGCCGTCGAGACCTCCGAGAGTCTCCGCGGCGTTTTCGACGGCGAGGGCCAGTTGGGCATCGTCGGTCACATCACACGCCGCGGTGTGGAGGGTGAGCTCGGGGTGACAGCGGGCGAGTTCCGCCGATACGGCATCCAATTCGGACGTACGAGTGTCGAGCACCGCGACCTCGGCGCCCTCCGACAGAATACGTTCAACAATCGCCCGGCCGATTCCTCGGGCACCCCCCGTGACGACAATCCGGCGTCCCATCAGACGTCGCGTGACCTGCTCCCCGGTGGGTATTGCAATCATCCAGCTACTCCCTCACCGCCGCCCTCACGGGGCAGCTCTTGACCAACCGCTCGTTTGGTTGCTTATTCTGTCAGGTGTGTGGCGACTGAAGTTCATCGGTTCAACCATCTGCACGGGAACACCCGATGATTGAACTCCATCCCTTCGACGACTTTCCGTACCACCAGGCCATCCGACCGGCCGGCTCGCCGGAGATTTCGGACACGCGCTTCAATGATGGGTATTACTTCGCGACGTACGCGCCAGGGATCCATGTCTTCTGTGGACTTCGATTCCACCCGAATAACAATGTTGTTGACGGTTACGCGGGCATGGTGCTTGACGGCAAGCAGACAGGGTGGCGATCAAGTCGGGCGCTTGATGGGGACCGAGCGCTGCTGGCCGTAGGGCCCCTTCGGATTGAAATTGTCGAACCGATGAATGTTCAACGCGTATGGGCCGAGCCAACGGAGGTCGGCGGTGAGACGGTTGGGTTCGATCTCGAGTTTCGTGCAAGCGCCCCTGCCTTCGTTGAGACACCCGATATCCAGTACCGATACGGACGGGTCTTGAATCACGTGCTTCGGTATACGCAGCCGGCAAGGGTCTCGGGAACCGTCACATCATCATCAGGGGTCCGCAGTGTCGAGCGTTGGTTCGGAGCGCGAGACCACTCGTGGGGTCTCCGGAACTCAATGGGCCCCCATCACCGGGTCGGTGGTTCGCAGGTCGTTTCCTCTGACCCCAGAGCGATGCGGCTGTGGGTGCCATTTGAGGCGGGTGGGCTCGCAGGCTTTTTCCATCTGCATCGAGACGCGGCGGGTCGACTTCTCGACGTGGAGGGCAGAATTCACGAGAGTGGGAATATGAATGACGTCGGGCGCGCCGTGATCGACGTTCAGCATTCAATCGAGTACTTACCCGGCACGAATCGGCTCGCCCGCGTGGAATTCCAACTGTGTTGTGAGGACGGCTCGAGGGAGCATCTCGAGGCAGAGGTGGTTTGCGCACCTGCGCACCCCCAAGGCTTCGGGTACGCCCGTGGTTGGTCGGATGAGCAGAATCCCGGGGTTTGGCGAGGTCAAGCCGTCTTTGAAGGGGAGTCGTTTCGGGTTGACGACCCTTTTGTCACTGCAGGACCTCCACACACAGACGAGCATCGCCGTCTCGGAGGTACCGAATTTGCTTGCTCCGCCCACCACTCAAGCGGCGCAGGTATGGCGCATGTTGAACACATGCTCTATCCCTGACGATTCAGGCCAGCCGAACATGAGCTGTTCCCGACATGACGAGGTCGTTTGCGTTGCCGTCGCGTCTGAGCCACAGCTCGACTTCTGCCAGTTGCGCGGGCCCCGCTGCTCTGACGTCGTTCACCACTCCGCCTGCGATCAGCCGGTCACCTGAGAAGACATTTGCAAGAAATCGAACTTTGAGATTGACGATCTGGTCTTCCCCGCCGAAGTTTCGTGCGAGGAGCTCAACCAAATACGCCATGTTGTTTGGGCCCTGATTGACGACGCGGTCACCCATTCCAAGCTCACGGACGAGATCCACATCCCAGTGGATCGGGTTTGGGTCCCGGAGGATCACTGCCATTGTCTTCATCTTTTCAGCATCCACCGACGAGATGTCGAGATCGTCGAGCGCCGACCCTTGTGTGATTGGATGCTGCATCACGCCCTCCTCGGGAACACGAAAGCGTTTGTTGAGGTCGCTAGGTGCCGCTCGCTGAGCGTCAACTTCAGTTCAAAGCTGACGATGTCGAAGACTCCCGCCCGCTTGCCAGCCTTTCGCACAGCTGAAGTGATTTCCCCGTCGACTCGGTATGTCGAGCCGATTTTGAGCGGTTCAATCACAGAGATCTCAGCCTCGCCGAACATGACACCGTCATCTGCAGAGGCCTCGACTACGGCGAAAAATTCGTCAAGGCTCACCCCCATTCCGCCAAGTGCGGCGTAGTAGACGTACATCGGATTCGCCGTTCCGCTCCGACGGGGTCGAGCACCGACAACGTCACACATCAACCAATGCTCGTAGGGCTCGATGGTGAACTCGCCGCCTGGAAACTTCCAGCCTACGACGCTACTTAAAGCCGTCTCATCCATCGGCTAGTCCCCCTCTCGGGCGTCGATTAACCAAACACGACTAGGATAACACTGCTCGGGCACCAGCCCTGAAATCGCGCTCGCAAGGCATCTTGCCGACTTCGAGCACCAACGGACCCCGCGTCGAGCAATTGAAACCATACGCTCGTTTGGTATTCTTTGCAGCTGATGCGGCATCTTTCAATCCACTCAAACAACCGGGCGGGGCGTCTCTGGAGTGTCCATGAATAACGTGGATCTCCACACACTGGATCCTCGGCCACGGATGGTGCTTGGATCGTCTGTCGAACTTACGGGCAGTAGATGTACTGCGTGCTCTTACCCGTCGACGGATGTGTTGTCTCGTTGCCCAGAATGTTCTCAGCCAATGACACCGTGCACATTTGGCGCACGGGGAAGAGTTTTTGCCTCCACCGTTTTGAGGGTCCCGGTTCCCGGACGTGAACCGCCGTACGGCCTTGCCTACGTTGACATGATTCCGGATGAGGGCTCTGGGCCCCGAATCCTTGCTCATTCCGATCCGACGGCGGGGGCGCTACCGCCGGGGTCGATTGTTGAGTTGATTGGCCTTACAACAGAGGGTGACCCCCTCGTCAGAGGATGCGAGGTGGACGGCTGATGCCAGCGTGGGAGGGCGTCTCGGTGCTCGGGGTCGGAACGACAATGTTCGGCAAGCAGCCGGAGTTGACCGGTCCTGAACTCGTCCGCCAAGCAGTGTTTGAGGCACTTGACGATGCAGGTGTCGATTCAGTCGACGCAGTATTCGCGGGGACCGTGTTTGGAGCTCCTGGAACGATTCAGCGCGCGCTCCAAACCTGCGGAATTGTGGAAGTGCCGATTATCACGATTGAAAATGCGTGCGCGTCTGGTACCTCCGCGTTTCACGAGGCGTGTCGAGCAGTGGATAGTGGAGCGTTCGGCAACGTCCTCGCTCTTGGTGTGGAAACCATGACCCATCACTTCGGCGGCGCGATCCACCCTGAGCCAACCGATCGCGAGGGGCGGCAGGGCCTCGCGATGCCAAGTATCTACGCGATGTCAGCAAGCCGTTATCAAAGTGTTTACGGCGTCACTGATGAGCAGCTGGCGATGGTGTCTGTCAAGAACCATCAGCATGCGGTCGGAAATCCGCGAGCTCAGCACCAGAGAGTCGTGACGGTCGATGAGGTTCTCGAAAGTAGGTTGGTTGCCGACCCACTCACCATCCTTCAGTGCTGCTCAATCGCTGACGCGGCAGCTGCGGCAGTCGTCGGTCGCACCAGAGACGGGCTCGGTGTCCGCGTGAGATCGTCTGCGCTGAGGTCGGGCGCATTGTGGGATCACCGGTCACCAAATGTTTGGGGCTGGGACATCGTTGCCTCGACGGCTCAAGACGCGTTCACGAGTGCGGGGGTTAGTTGTTCCGACATCGATCTCTTCGAGGTTCACGATGCGTTCACCATCGGGGAAATTGTGACCCTTGAGGCACTTGGGCTTGCCCCCGTTGGGGAGGGCGCGCTGCTCGCCGAGAGTGGCCACAGCGCATTGGGAGGTCCGCAGCCGGTCAATCCGTCCGGGGGCCTACTCTCTCGCGGGCACCCGCTTGGCGCGACCGGGTTGGCACAGGTCGCCGAGGTCGTGTGGCAACTTCGCCACGACGCAGGTTCACGGCAAGTCGATGGAGCGGTGCTCGGCGTTGTCGAAACAATGGGAGGGGGTACAGCCGGAGTCGATGGAAATGGATGCGTCGTGGCTGTCCTCGAGCGGGAGGACAGATGACAGACATCGAGTTTCGAACTGAGGACATGCTCTCCCCGGACCGTGTGGTTGATCCATACCCGTTCTTCGAGCAACTTCGGGAAAGCGACCCCCTCCACTGGAACGATCACTATCGAGCGTGGTTCCTCAGTCGATGGGAGGACGTGAACTCCGCGCTCAGAGATCCAAGATTCTCGTCCGACAGGGTCCGGCCTGTCTTCGAAACCAAGCTTTCAGTCGAGCAACAGGAAGCTCGCCGCCCCATGTTCGAGATTTTGCAGAACTGGATGGTGTTCAACGACCCGCCGGATCACACGCGGCTTAGAGGTCTTGTGAGCCGCGCGTTCACACCTTCGGCTGTGGAGGAACTCAGGCCGCGGATTGAGGAGGTGGTGACTGAACAGGTCGCCGCGGTCCGATCCCGAGGTGAGATGGATCTCATCAGGGATTTCGCATTTCCGATCCCGGCCGTGGTCATTGCGGAGATGCTTGGGGTGCCAGCCGCCGACCGTGATCTCTTCAAAGACTGGTCGGACGCGATCATGGTGCTGATTTTTGGCGCTGCTGGAGTCGCAGGCCGCCGAGAGGCCGCGCAGAAAAGCCTTGTCGAACTCGCGCAGTACCTGCGAGAACTCATTCAGCGTTACCGCAACAGTCCCGCCGACAACATCCTCTCAAAACTGATTGGCGCTCAGGAAAGTGACGACCGATTGTCCGATGATGAGATCATCTCGACCTGCACGCTTGTGCTGTTCGGAGGGCACGAAACGACTACGAACCTCATTGGGAACGGAATCAGGGCAC
>Ga0181593_10000973_pt1 | contig 25768 bp, 24 predicted proteins | sample 071ome_19_FD_133756 | JGI IMG/M metagenome (GOLD analysis project Ga0181593, IMG submission 133756) | Coastal salt marsh microbial communities from the Groves Creek Marsh, Skidaway Island, Georgia - 071413AT metaG (megahit assembly) | ecosystem: Environmental > Aquatic > Marine > Intertidal...
CTGCTTCCTCGCCTACTTTTTCCAGGATCTTGTTTAACCCTCCGGCGTGGAGGCTGGCGACGTAAGATTCACTGCGGTCAGCCTGCCTGCGTTGCGCCAGGACGGCAGTCAGCTCCTTAAGAATATCACTCATAGTCAGTATCCGCTGAAGGTGAGGCGATCATTCGCCGCTGTACATCTGTTCCGGATCACGCAATACCGGTTCGACTACCCGCCATTCGCCATCGACAAGCTTTTGATAGAAACAGCTCTCCCTGCCGGTGTGGCATGCGATACCGCCAATCTGGTTAACCACGTAGCAGACCGAGTCATTGTCGCAGTCGAGGTAGATATCCACAAGTTCCTGCACGTTTCCCGACTGCTCGCCTTTTCGCCACAGGGAATTGCGAGAGCGCGACCAGTATATAGCCCGTTTTTCCTCTACTGCTTTTTCGAGGGCTTCGCGGTTTGCCCAGGCCTGGGTAAGGATACGCTTACTGTCGTTATCCTGGGCAATTACCGGTATCAGTCCCTCTGAGTTCCAATTGACCTGATTCAGGAAGTCTTCTGCCATGATTTTGCTCTTTCATCCCCGTTTGGGGCTGTTGGTACAGAACGGATTATAAAGGAACCGGATCGTCTTCGTGCGAAAAAGCGCAGGGTAAGGCGCGCTGTCAGTCCCGGTTTATCAAAATCCAAAGACCCATCAGGCCCAATAACATCGAGCTTAATGGCAGCCCGTAGCTAATCGCTGAAACTGCCGGCTGCACACTCAAGACAGCTGCCGCGAGCAAGCTGGTTCCGACGACCAGTGAGCGACTGCGGCGCCTGACCTGTTTTGCCTGCTGCAATGCCTGCTGATTACGCAGATTGACGTTGATCTCCCTGAGCTGCTGAGTCTCGCGGATGGCGTCGATGGAAAGTTGTGGCAGATCGGGAAGCTGATCGATCCAGTCAGGTATATTTTCCCGCAGCCTGTTGAGCAGGGATAGGGGGCTCAGCCTTCGGGCATTCCAGCTCTCGAGATAAGGCAAGGCAGTTTTCCATAGATCAAGTTCCGGATAAAGTTGCCGGCCAAGACCCTCGACATTGAGCAGTGTTTTTTGCAGCAGCACTAGCGAGGGTTGCACTTCCATGTTGAACCGTCCTGCGGTACTGAATAGCTGCACCAGCAGCTGCCCGAACGAGATGTCCTTCAATGGTTTTTCAAAAATAGGTTCACATACCGAGCGCATGGCGGATTCGAACTCGGTTACCCGGGTTTCTCTGGGGACCCATCCGCACTCGACGTGTAGCTCAGCGACTTTGCGATAGTCGCGTTTGAATATTGCCAGCAGGTTTCTGGCCAGGTATTGCTGATCGGCCGCACTCAATGATCCAATAATGGCGCAGTCGATGGCTATATATTGCGGAGAATCTGGTCGGTCCGGGTTAACGAATATATTACCGGGATGCATGTCGGCATGGAAAAAACTGTGGTCGAACACCTGGGTAAAAAAGATCTCAACCCCGGTTTCTGCCAGTCGCTTCATATTTATACCGTGGGCGTTGAGCGTTTTTACATCCGCCACTGGTATGCCGTGAATTCGTTCCATTACCAGCACATTTCGACGCGAATACTCCCAGTAGATCCGGGGCACATAAAGCAGTTGAGACTTGTCGAAGTTACGCCTTAGTTGGGTCGTGTTGGCTCCTTCTGCCAACAGATTCAATTCGTCCATAATGGTTTTTTCGTAATCGTTGATCACTTCCACAGGACGCAGCCGCTTGCCAACAGGAACATGGTGCTCAATGTAAAGAGCCAGCCATTTGAGCAAAGCGATGTCGGCGCGAATAGTCTTCTCGATACCCGGCCGGATCACCTTGACCACCACCTCTTCTCCCGTTAACAGCCTGGCTGCATGAACCTGGGCGACCGAGGCTGAGGCCAATGGTTCCGATTCCAGATTACTGAAAATCTCATTGGAATCCAGTTCCAGCGATTCGTCGATTAGCTGCCTGATTCCGGGGCTTGTAAACGGCGGGACGTTGTCCTGCAGTCCCTGCAGCGCGTCTGCGAGCGCTGGTTCCAGAAAATCCCGGCGAGTTGATAGGAGTTGCCCAAACTTGATATAGATAGGGCCAAGCTCCTCGAGCGCCAAGCGCAGGCGCTGGTGTCGATCCAGCTTGCGGGTCTCGCTGAATATCCAGGGCAGCCCGTCAATAAACAGGAACAACTTGATCAGCGATGTACCGCTGCGGCCGTGCAGATACTCACCCAGCCTATACTTCGCGGCCACGTTTATAATATTAAGCAATCGAATCAAGCGGCGCACAGGGTTTTCCGAGTAAATTCATCGGGTTACGGGGCAAGAGAAGATACCACTGCGGAACGGGCACCACAAGATGGATAAATTCGGGAAAGTGCAACCAACTATCAGGTAAATTCACTGTGGCGGTGTTTCGGGGTGCTGAAGCATTTGCTGGTCCAGTCTCTGAATCCGAGCCTGTAGCCGGTCCAGTCGCAATCGCAAAGAGTCAAGTTTGCGATCGAACGCTGTCAGCTGATTGTGCGGCGGAACCAGGCGGCTTTCCTCGTGCAAATATTCATCGACATTGCGCTTGAGACTATTTGCCGCGGTACGTCTGAATGCATCCAGGTTTTTGAATAACTGTTCCAACCCGTGGGTCGGGACGTCGCCAATCAGCTGAGACAGGGGTTCCTGCCAGTTGATTTCCATATCCAGAAACAACAGGTAAACAGATTGGACGAACTCACTGTCACCGTGAATCTGAATCGCAGGATTGACCAGCGAACGGGCTTCATTGCGGTCCAACAACAACCGCAGCATGCTAAGCGACGAAGCGCTTATCCTGCCATCAGGATCATTACTCGCTGATCCGCCAGAAGGATCCGCTGTCTGATGCCAGACATCTGTGGTGAACGTCAGCGAAACACTGGTTGGGTAAAAGTGCACCAGGACGCCGAGCGCGGGCGAGTTAATATCCAATTGCAGCGTTTTTCCGCTGTGCCGCGCGATACCATTGGCCAGCTTGATATCCTGTTTGATGCAGCGATTTATGAGGGTCTCGAAGGGAACCAGCAGGTTTGGCGACAACGGTTTTCTCACTCGCGAAAACTCCCAGACAGGACCGTTTGCCGACAATTACTGGGCAGGTTCGATGGGTTTGAAACCGATGTGCAAAGCGCAGACACCGCCCATCAGGTTATGAAAACGTGTGTCGGTGTAACCTGCGTCGTTCATCATCTGCTGCAGGGTCTGCTGGTCAGGATGCATGCGAATTGACTCCACCAGGTAACGGTAACTTTCGCTGTCGCCGGTCACCAGTTTACCCGCCAAAGGCCACAGGCTGGAGTAGGCGTCGTAGGTTTTCCCCACGAGGGGATTTACCGGCTTGGAAAATTCCAGGATAAGCGCACGGCCCCCGGGCTTAAGGGTTCTGAACATGGAATGCAGCGCAGCGTCCTTGTCGGTGACATTGCGCAGACCGTAGGCGATGCAGATGCAATCGAAACTCTCGTCTGCAAAGGGCAGGGCTTCGGCGTCCACCTGACTGAATACAATATTGTTACCGGCACCTTTATCGATTACGCGGTCCCGTCCCACCTTGAGCATGGCGGCGTTAATGTCGGCCAAGACAACCCGTCCTGAATCGCCAACCAGCCTTGATAACTTGATACTCAGATCGCCGGTGCCGCCGGCCAGATCCAGGACCGTTTGCCCGGCCCGGACCGCGCTGAGCTCAATGGCGAAGCGTTTGATCAGTCGGTGGGTGCCAAGTGACATTATGTCGTTCATGACATCGTACTTGCTGGCGACCGAATCGAAGACTCTGGCTACCAGTCCTGATTTTTCTTGCACCGGGACAGTCTGGTAGCCGAAATGGGTGGTTTCGGTAGTTTTTGAGGGCTCGGACATTGGGCTTTGGATGCCGATTCAGGCTACTTTGATTGCGGAGGTACAATACTAACCACCCGGGTTCCGGGTGGCAATGGCTCTCTGGACGCGCCCGCCGAACGAAGTCGATCCAGGTAAGCAGACCAGTATTGTTCCTGGTTTTCCCCCAGTTCCTTCAGATAGTCCCAGCTATAAATCCCCGAGTCATGACGGTCGTCAAACACCAGTCGAACGGCATAATTGCCGGTCGGCTCAATTGCTACGATCCTGACGTGTTTTTTGCCGGTTTGCAGAATCTCCTGACCTTTCCCGTGACCGCGTACTTCCGCAGAAGGCGAATAAACCCGCAAAAACTCCGCATTCAGTTTTACGGTCGAGCCGCTCGGGTAGGCCAGCTCCAGAATGCCGGATTTTTTGTGCAGGCGGATATCGGTGGGGACGTTGTCTGTGGACATAGATACTGACCCTAGAGGATAAATCGGCTCAGGTCTTCATCCTTCGCCAGGTCGCCGAGTTGCTGGTCGACGTAATTTGCGTCCACCACCAGCTCGTTGTTTTCGCCAATAGCGGTATCCGATGCGTTGTAGGATATTTCTTCCAGCAAACGCTCCATAACCGTGTGCAGCCGTCGGGCACCAATATTTTCCGTGCGCTCATTGACCTGCCACGCTGTTTCGGCGATCCGGGCAATGCCGTCGTCGGTAAATCGCAGGCCCATGCCTTCGGTGCCAAGTAACGCTCGATACTGTTCGGTCAGTGAGAAATCAGGTTCGACCAGGATACGCTGGAAGTCTTCCGTGGTTAAGGGATCAAGCTCCACGCGGATTGGCAAGCGACCCTGTAGTTCGGGGATTAGGTCCGAAGGTTTGGAGAGATGAAATGCACCTGAAGCGATGAAAAGAATGTGATCAGTTTTAACACTGCCATACTTGGTGGATACCGTTGAGCCCTCAATCAAAGGCAGCAAGTCGCGTTGAACTCCCTCGCGGGAAACACTGGCTGATCCCTGTTCGTGTCGTGTCGTTACCTTGTCGATTTCGTCTATGAAGACAATCCCCGTCTGTTCGGCGGCCTCGACCGCACGATTCGTGATGTCGTCTTCATTGACCATTTTGGCGGCTTCCTCATCCTTGATGACCTTCAGCGCCTGCTTCACAGTCATGCGCCGGGAACTCTTCTTGCCGCTGTTGAGATTGGAAAACATGTTTCGCAACTGACTTGTCATGTCCTCCATGCCCGGTGGCGCCATGATCTCGAATCCGGCGACCGATTCGGTAACCTTGATTTCGATTTCCTTGTCATCGAGGTCTCCTTCCCGAATTTTTTTGCGAAACATCTGGCGAGCAGCCGACTCGCCCTGGTCAGCCTCATCATCGCCGCGGGCCTGAGGCAGCAAAACGTCCAGCACCCGCTCTTCTGCCAGGTCCTCTGCGACGTGCTGGATTTTCTGGATTTCTTCCTCGCGCAGCATCTTGACCGCCACATCAACCAGGTCGCGAACAATTGACTCGACGTCGCGTCCAACATAGCCCACCTCGGTGAACTTGGTGGCCTCGACTTTGATAAATGGAGCATGGGCAAGTCGCGCCAGGCGCCGGGCTATTTCCGTTTTGCCGACTCCGGTGGGACCTATCATGAGTATATTCTTTGGTGTGATTTCGTTTTTCACCGCATCTTCCAGGTTCATCCGGCGCCAGCGGTTACGCAAGGCGATGGCGACAGCCCGCTTGGCAGCATTCTGGCCAACAATGTGCTTGTCGAGTTCAGAGGTTATTTCTCTCGGTGTCATGGTGGACATGGTTTTACTACCTTGATTACTGGCTCTGGACGATTCAGGACAGGGAAAGTTCTTCGATGGTGTGAGTATGGTTCGTATAAACACAGATTTCGCCAGCAATCTGCAGACTTTGTTCGACGATCGTTCGCGCGTCCAGTTCGGTGTGGCGACAAAGCGCTCGGGCAGCAGACAGGGCATAGGGGCCGCCTGAGCCAATCGCCATGATCGAGTCTTCAGGCTCGATGACGTCACCATTGCCGGAGATGATAAGTGAGGCCTCACTATCAGCTACAACCAGCAGAGCTTCCAGTCTTCGCAATGACCTTTCGGTACGCCATAGTTTAGCCAGCTCGACCGCGGCACGGGTAAGTTTGCCGCGATGCTGTTCCAACTGTTCCTCAAAACGTTCGAAAAGGGTAAACGCATCGGCCGTGCCTCCTGCAAAGCCTGCCAGGACTTTGTCGTGATAAAGTCGACGAACTTTTCGGGCGTTGCCCTTGAGAACGGTGCTGCCTTGCGACACCTGGCCGTCGCCGCCCACGACCACCTTGTCGTCGCGGCGCACGGATACGATTGTCGTGCCTCGGTATTGTTCCACGTTTTTCTCCAGTCAGAACTCTCTTAAGTAAGGGAGGAGGGCCGCTTTTTCAAGCGTTCAGCGACGATCAACGAATATACTGTCGATGTCGTTGCGTTGCAGCAGTGAGCGGATTTCATTCAATTCCGCATTGCTATTGAAAGGTCCGGCCTGAACTGCGTGCAGGGTACCGCTGGCGCGAGTGTATTGAGTTATAAACGCGTCCACACCCAGAGATCGGACTATAGCCAGCTGGGTCTGCGCGCTGCTGGCTTGCTGAAAGGCGCCAATCTGGATCAGCCGGCCATTTCCCGCATTGACCGGTTCAACCTCTTCTGCCGTGGTTTCCACGGTAATCGCGGGCTCCAGAGGAACTGGTGTGGCGTCCACTTCAACCACATAGTTCTGCAATTCGCGGTAGAAACCCAAGTCGACGGTTTCCTGCAGATTCTCGGCAGCTGATTCCGCTTCCAGCGCGGCGGTCTGTGCCTCTCGCGGAGTCGCTTCCGGTTCGAGGGTGGTCATCGCATCGGCAGGCCTCAAGGGAGGAACGTTACCTGACAAATAAAAAAGGAAGCAGCCGAACACCCCGACTGCAATGCCTGTTACGAGGCCGGTAATAAGAAGTGTCCATGCCGGCGGCGCTTCGATCGCGCGTTTTTCCAACACCGGCTCTGGCCTTATTTTGGCAAAATCCTGAACCATCAAAGACGAGCCTTCGCAGCGCCAGACTCCTTCTGGGCAGCGATCAGGCTCTATTCCCCGTTTATAAATCAACCACAACAGATTATCGGTAGTGGCGGTGACCACTTTATGATGCGGTTTTGAATTAATCCTGTCACGTCAGATCCACCGGGTCGACATCTATCGACCAGCGAGTCAGGCGCGCAGCCTTCATCGATTCGACCTGTGGGCAGGCGGCAGATAGCAGAAGCTGCAGGGCACCGCGGGAATCCGCTTTGAGCAGCAACTGGGCGCGAAACTTTCCAGCCTTTCTTTCCATTGGTGCAGGCAATGGCCGATGCACTTCCACGATTCCGGGACACAGCTGTGTGATCAGCCCCGCACAAAGGACCTGTACAGCTTCGAGCAAGCCCAGCGCGTGAGCTGCGTTGGTGCTTTCTGCCCTGAACAGGGCCAGGTGCCTGAACGGAGGCATCTGGCTCTGCTGTCTTTCACCTAAAAGCCGATCCGCAATCTGGTGGTAATCGTTCTCCTGCAGCGCCTGCAATGAAGCATGGGTCGAGTGACGGGTCTGTACAAGCACTTGCCCCGGAGTTTCTGCCCTGCCGGCCCTTCCGGCTACCTGAAAAAGCAGCTGGGCCATGTGTTCCTGACCGCGGAAATCGGCGCTGAATAAGCCGCTGTCAGCGTCGAGCACTGCCACCAGCGTTACCCGGGGAAAGTGATGGCCCTTGGCAAGCATTTGGGTGCCTACCAGAATGCAGGGCTGGCCGTTCTGCACCTGCTCAAGCGTGGCGCTAAGCGAGTCCCTGTGCCGGGTTGAATCGCTGTCGATGCGCAGGACAGGGAACTTTCCGAAATGATCCTGCAGTACTTGCTCACTTTTTTCAGTGCCGATTCCCCGGGTTTTTAACTTACTTGATCCGCAGCCAGGGCAGCTTCGCGGAATTTTCTGACGCGCATTGCAATGGTGACAATGCAAAACCGGCGGAGACTTGTGGACGGTCAGCTGAGCGTCGCAATGCGCGCATGCAAACTCATAGGCACAATCCTGACAGAGCAGGTTTGGAGCAAATCCCCTCCTGTTGATAAAAACCAGTACCTGATTGCCGGATCCCAGGTGCCGGCCGATGAGGTCCAGCAATGGCAGGGAAAAACCGTCCCGATTTTCAGTGGCGGTGATATCGAGTAAGCTGATGGGAGGCTTACTGGCGAGCCCGGCGCGCCGATGGAGGACAAGATGGGTATAGCGTCCGGCTCGGGCATTCTGAAGACTTTCTAGAGCCGGCGTTGCCGAACCCAAAATGACATTGATGCCTTCTTCCCGTCCTCTAACGATAGCCAGGTCGCGGGCAGAATAGCGGAAGCCGTCCTGCTGTTTGAAGGAGCTGTCATGTTCTTCGTCAATAACCAGCAACCCGGGACGTGCCAGAGGCGTGAACACCGCCGAGCGGGTACCGATGATAATGCCGGCTCGCCCTTCGCGAGCCAGTCTCCAACCAGCCAGACGTTCGTTATCGCTCAATCCTGAATGCAACACCACGATCCGGCAGTCGAAGCGTGCCTCGAATACTGCTACCGATTGGGGAGTAAGGCCGATTTCAGGGACCAGTACCAGGGACTGTCGACCCCTGGCGAGAACTCTGGCAATGATTTGCATATAGACCTCAGTCTTGCCGCTGCCGGTAATGCCATCGAGCAGATGACAGGCAAACCCGTCCAGAGAATTGCCGATTGTCTCGATCGCGCTATGCTGATCCTCGTTTGGTATACGGGCAGCCGTCTTGACTACTGCCTTCCGAATCGCCTTCTCGTCCTGATCTGAACTGCTCGCTGTCAGCGAAACGAGGCCCCTGTCGGCCAACCCGGCTATCACTGCTGAGCTGTAACCGGCCTGTCGAACTGCTTTCGATGACAGTTCAAGGCCGCCTTGCAACAGAGTCAGCAAAGCTCGCTGTTTTGGTGCGCGCGCCAGGAGTTGCTCATCCGCATCGAGACCAGCGTCTGTGATTTGCCAGCGCAGAGTTGCCGGTGTTTCCGCCTCGGCTCCTTGACGCAGTTTAACCGGCAGGGCGGTGCTGAATACTTCCCCGAGAGGATACTGGTAGTACTCCGCCGCCCAGCTCAGGCTGCGCATCAATGCATCGCCAAGCAGGGGTTCACGGTCGAGGACTTTTACAGCCCTTCGTAACTGTTCGCGGGGCAGGTCACTGGTACTCGCGGTCGCTGCCAGTACTGCGATCACCTGGCGTCGACCAAACGGCACCAGCAGTCGTATACCAGGCTTCCAGCTTTGCCTTTCAGGCTTGCCACAATCTGCCGGTGGCAGGTAGTCGAATAGTCGCCGCAGCGGTGAGGGAACAGCAAGCTGAAGAATGATTTCTGGTCTGTCTTGATTGGACGTCGGCATGCCGCAGGAAAATTCGAAACCCGAGTATCAGGGTTGAGGTAACTCGCGGCATGGTAAGGCTTAAGTAAACTGCGATCAATCGGGGGGGGCGATTGAGTTGCGGATTAGTCAGACTAAGCGCTCGCGCAACGCTTGTATGGCTCGTAAATAATTGGTTTATACTTGCTCGGGTTTTGTAGGTGATAATTGACAAGTCCGGCATTACATTTCTATGTCTGTCGAGGAGTTCCTAACATGGCACTGGCGCCGATTCCACAGCAATTGCTTGAGGTCAGGGGAAAAATAGATCAGGTGGATCGGCAATTAGTGCTGTTGTTGGCAGAAAGGTTTGGTCTGACGGGGCAGGTAGGACGTTTAAAAGCAAGTAGCGATTTGGAAGCGGTTGATCCTCAGCGTGAGGCGCAGAAACTGGAGACTCTCCGAACCCTTGCTCAGGAGCATGATCTTGACCCCGAGCTGATAGAAGAGCTATTTGTCCGCATAATGGCTGAAGTTGTGAAAAACCACCGTCGAATAAAAGACGCAGATTGATCTGAAACTAACGTCGCCGATATTCGTGTTCCATCCACTCTGCGATAGCATTGATCCTGTTTTTTAATCCGCGCCAAACTCCCGCGATACAGCCCTTGCTTGGCGCCTGAACTCTGGTAGAATGCTCGCCCGTTTTGCTGGATGGTTCCAGCGCGTTACATAGATCAGGTGTGGTGCGTTAATTCATAAGAGTTATGAGACGACTGCGTGGCGACACCGACGGAGACCCCAATGAAGCCAGAAATACATCCCGAGTACACGCCGATTAAGGCCACCTGCAGCTGCGGGAACGTGATTGAGACCAGTTCTACCCTGGGGAAGGATATCCTCATAGAAGTCTGCTCTAATTGTCACCCGTTCTATACCGGCAAACAAAAAATCGTCGACAGCGGTGGGCGGGTTGATCGCTTCAAGCGCCGATTCGGCAATCGCAAGGTATAGCTGGCAATCTCTCTCGGACTCTGAGTTTGGCTGCGATCAACTCTCCCCGGGCATCGATCGCAGGTCTAGAACAAGGTTTCGATCGAAACCTCGGTATCCTCGCCATCAGAGGTAACCCCGGGTATCTCGCCGTCAGGGGCCTCGGGCGCGTTTTCCGCCCGGAAATATTCGAATTCAGCGTCAGGCTCGCCGGGCCTGGCTAGCCTGCCGGTGGTTTTTTCAACCAGCCTGTCCACCAGGCCATCGGGCCTGGCCATGGTGCGTTCCGGCATGTCTGCCAGCGCCTCACTCATGTAGTCGATCCAGATAGGCACGGCCACTGTTGCTCCCTGTTCGGACTCACCTAGCGGCTCAGGCTGATCGAAGCCCACAAAAACTGTAGTTGCAATATCGCGATTAAATCCCGAAAACCAGAGCTCTGCCGGTCCATTGGTCGTGCCAGTCTTGCCCATCAGGTCGCTTCGATTGAGCGCGCGCTGCACGCCCCGACCGCTGCCTTCTACCACTACAGATCGCAGCATGCTGTTGAGGATAAAGGCGACTCTCGGATCAAGAATCTGCTCCGCTTTCTGCACTGGAGTTTCGGGGTTCTCGGGCAGATACAAACTGCAATCCGCTTCGCAGGCTATCACCGGTTGTGATCGATAGATAACGCCATCGCTGATACTGCGTATTTCCTTGATAAACCACGGATCGACTCTAAATCCACCATTGGCTATGGCGGCATAGGCGGTCACCATTTCCAGTGGTGGCACGTCCTGACTGCCAAGAGCGACAGTCAGATCTCCCCGCGGGAAATGCGCGGTCTGAATGCCCAGTCTGGACGCGAAGTCCAGCACTGCTTGTGACCCAACCTGGTCAAAGAGGCGGACCGCCGGCACATTTCGGGAGTCCTGCAGGGCGTAGCGCAGGGTAATCGGACCCATGAAGGTATTGTCATAGTTGTTCGGTCTGTAGCCGCTGCGCGTTATCGGTGCATCGTTGATTGTGGTGGAAGCAGAATATCCCTGCTCCAGGGCAGCCCCGTAAACAAAGGGCTTGAAATTGGAACCCGGTGGCCGCGGTGCCAGCACCCGATTGACCTGGCTGCGTCCAAAATCGTAGCCACCCACCAGCGCCAGAATCTCTCCGGTAGTTGGCGATATGGATACTACAGCGCCCTGCACGTCTGGAATCTGCCCCAGGTGCCACTGGCCGTCCATCTGCTTGACCCTGATCAGGTCACCTACCGCAGCAATGTCGCTGGCGCTTTGCGGTGGCGGCCAGGCGTTATCCCTGGAGATGAAAGGCCGGGCCCAGCGCATCTCCTCCCAGCCAACGTTGATCAGCTGGCCGCTCTTTAGCAGCACGCGCAGGCTTCGTGAGGATACCTCGGCGACAATTCCCGGCTGTTGATTGCCGTACTCTTGAATGTTGGCCAACTCCTGCAGCCAGCTTGCGGTCGGGTCAACTTCTTCCGAGTCATAGTGGGCATCGACCCCGCGGAACCCATGGCGCTTGTCGTAATATTCCTCCAGTCCGTTCACCAGGGCCCGCTTTGCGGCCAGCTGTTTGTTGCCGTCAATACTGGTGACTACTTCAAATCCCTGAGTGTACGATTCTTCGCCAAACTCTTCGTAAAGTTGCTGTCGCACCATCTCGGCGATGAATGGCGCGGGCACCTCAATGTTGCGGCCATGTCGACGGGCAGTGACCGGGGCGGACCTGGCGTCTGCCAGCTGCAGCTGGTCGATCATGCCCTGATCATGCATGCGGTCCAGTACCCGGTTGCGGCGTTCCAAAGCCCGGTCCGGATCGGCGAGCGGATTACAGGGAGATGGACAAGGAAGAAGCGATACCATCATCGCCGCTTCCGGCAGGGTGAGTTCACTCGCCTCCTTGCCATAATAAATGAACGCCGCGGCTCCGATACCGTCGGCCCCCGCACCAAAATAAATCAGATTCAGGTAAAGAGTTAGGATTTCCTCTTTGCTCAGCTCGCGCTGGATCTGCAGTGCAAACGGGATTTCCTTGAACTTGCGCAGGTAAACATTGTCGTTGTCGAAGGAAATATTGTTGGCAAGCTGCATGGTAATGGTGCTTCCACCACCCAGATTCACGCCCCTGACAAACCCCCAGAATCCCCGCACAAGGCCACGTAAATCGACTCCAGGATGAGAATAGAATCCCGGGTCTTCGCTGGCGATTACAGCGTTGCGCATGACTTCCGGGATCTGATCGAAGGTCAATGGCTGGCGCCGATTACCGATTTCATCGATTAATCGGTTGTCCGACGTGAAAATACGCAGTGGAGTTTCCAGCTGCACGGTCCGATAAGTCTCGGCAGACGGTAATTGGGGTGCGAGGTACATGTAAGCTGCCGCAAGGACCATTATCATGCCGCAAGTTCCGGCCACACTGGCGAGCAGGAACCACCTCAGATATTGTCTATAGTTCGCTTTCAAAACAGATTGTGATCCAGCTATCCCTCGTTTCCTGGCGGTGCGCGCGGTTTTGTCGAAAAATTTCCGACAATTGGCAATTGCGCGGACAGCACTCCGGCACCAAGTCTGAAGTATACACCCTGCAGCGATTGTCAGTAACGGACCTAAATACCGTGCAAACGCTGCATATCCAGCGGGGAAAGTGTTACCCCAAGTGAATAATTGTCCTCGATCATGCGGTAATCGTGACGGGATTCATAGAAATCACATCTCAATTGCGCGATCATCTGCTTCGAAGTTATTTATACAGAAAGCTTTATAATTCCATGAAAATACTATATTTTTCTTTCAATGCCGATATATAGATTGAATTGTGGAATTTACGGTCTCTCTGATCTAAGTTTTTTGGATGGATCATCCACCTTGTAGACTTCCGGCCGCGGCAATCCGTCCGCAGGGATAGTCGAAGAGGCGAAAATTACGAACCGGGTATGCAGGCGAAAATTTGTAGCATTATGAGAAAGTCAATTTCAGGAATTGCCAGATGTTAGACAAACTTAGAATCTTTGGACGGCGATCCAAAGACCTGCTGGGCGTCGACATCAGTTCTTCAGCGGTGAAGATCGTGAAGCTAAGTTCCGGTGGTGGCAGCTACAAGCTCGATAACTATATTATCAGACCGCTGCCGGCCAAGTCGGTCGTGGAAAAAAATATTGTTGAAGTCAACGCGGTTGGTGAGGCCATCGCCAGTGCGATCAGTCTCATGAAACCCAACACCAAGGATGCTGCCGTAGCAGTGGCGGGATCGGCGGTAATTACCAAGACAATCGAAATGAATGCAGCGCTCAACGATAATGAGCTGGAAAATCAAATTATCGTAGAAGCTGATCAATATATTCCCTATCCACTGGACGAAGTTGCTATTGATTTCGAGCGTCAGGCAATTTCCGCCCGGAGCGATGACCTGGTGGAGGTTCTACTTGCAGCCTGTCGAAGAGAGAATGTCGATTCGCGAGTTCTGGCGCTGGAACTGGGCGGCCTGGAGCCCCGAGTGGTTGACATCGAGGCCTATGCGATAGAAAGGGCATACAGTCTTATCGAACAGCAGCTGGGATCCGATCATGATCAGACCACTGCAATTATTGATGTTGGCGCCTCAATGACGACTCTGAATGTCATGCTTGAGGGCAAGACTCTTTATAACCGTGAACAGATGTTTGGCGGCGACCAGCTCGTCGATGATATCGTGCGGCGCTTCGGCTTGACTAAATCTGAAGCCGAATTAGCGCTCAAACGAGGAGGCTTGCCCGAGGAGTTCGAAGCCGAGCTGCTACTGCCATTCACAAACCTGGCAGTTGAGCAAATCACCAAAACGCTGCAGTTCTTCTTTTCTTCAAGTCAATATAACGATGTAGACCGCATTGTGCTTGCTGGCGGCGTCGCAGCGCTCCCTGGACTTGCTGCCCTGGTGCAGGAACAACTATCTACCCCTGCATCGATCGCCAACCCCTTTCTGGATTTGGAAATCGGAGCCAAGGTCAATAAAACGATGTTGAACAACGATGCACCGGCGCTGCTGATAGCGACCGGGCTGGCGATGAGGAGTGTCAACTAATGACGCAAATCAACTTGCTACCTTGGCGCGAGGCTCTGCGGGAAGAGAAAAAACGCGAATTCCTCTCACTAATGATATTCGCAGTGATTGCGTCTGGTGGGATGTTGTTGGCAGCGGATCGATATGAGCAGGCCGCGATGGAATATCAACTGGCGCGGAATCAATACTTGATGGACGAAATTCAAGTGCTTGATGAACAGGTGGCGGAAATCAACCAGTTACGACAACAGAAGGCCGAACTGCAGGATCGAATGACCGTGATTCAAAATCTGCAGGGATCTCGGCCCGTGATCGTGCGAATTTTTGACGAACTCGTCAAAACCCTGCCCGAAGGCGTTTTTTTTGAGTCCCTCGAGCGGACTAACGACGAGATGGATATCACTGGAGTCGCTGAGACCTACAGTCAGCTTACGACACTGATGCGTATGTTGGACGGTTCCGACTGGTTTTCCGAACCCAATCTAAGAATTATCTCTGCCGCCGAAGACGAAGAGGCATTCAGCGATACGGCGGCAAATCGTTTCAATCTCAAACTGACTCTGGTCACCCCCGTGGAGCCGGACTCGGATGATGCGGTGGAATAGGCGTACAAATTATGTCGGGATTTAAACAAGCGCTAGACGATCTGCGGAATTTTGATATTGCTGACCTTGCGGACCTGGACAGCGCTGGCTCTTGGCCGCAACCGGTAAAATTTGCCCTGGCCCTGATAACGTTGGCTGGCTGCTTGTGGGCTGGATATTTTCTGCATATTAAAGACCTCCAGGAACAGCTCGAGCGACAGGAATTTGAAGAAGTCAGCCTGAGGCAGAACTTCGAGGCGAAAGCGTTTCTCGCAGCCAACCTCGAGGAGTACCGAGCCCAGACCGTGGAGATGCAAGCAGCATTTGCGGAATTGTTGCGGCAGTTGCCAAGCGAGACCGAGGTACCGGGATTGGTCGATGATGTGACCGAGACTGGTCTTGGGAGCGGCCTTGAGTTTTCCAATATCGAACTTTCCGACGAGGTGACACAGGAAATTTACATCGAGCTTCCAATCGAAATCGACGTGACCGGTAGCTATCACGATTTTGCCACTTTTGTAAGTGGTGTAGCTTCATTACCCAGGATTGTCACCCTGCACGATTTTGAGATAGTCCAGCAGGACGGGTTACTGCTGAGTATGCGCATTATCGCTAAAACTTATCGATACCGAGAAGAAGAGGATGGGGTAAGCACCCTATAAGATGGCCCAACCAATGAAATCATTCAAAATAGGAAGCTTGTTAACTGTTGCACTGCTGCTAGCAGGTTGTGCACGGTTCAACGATTTCTCAGACCTGCAGGCTTTTACTACCGAGGTTAGAGCGAGGCCCGGCGGTCGAGTGGAGCCGATTCCTGAATTTCAGGAGTATCAGGCATTCACGTACAGCGCTGCAGGCTTCCGCAGTCCGTTTGATATTCCCATCCGCATTCAGCTGCAAGAAGGCACAGTGTCCTCTCAGGATGTCCAACCTGACTTCGAGCGTCCGAAACAGCCGCTCGAAAACTTCTCAATAGCTGAATTGGTAATGGTAGGAATGGTGGAGAGAAACGGGCATTACGTGGCCCTGGTGGAAAATATAGCTGGCGAAGTCTATCGCGTATTGCTCGGTAACTACCTTGGCAGGAATCATGGGCGCGTGGTGGCGATAACAGAATCACGAGTGGATCTTATAGAAATCGTCCCCAGCGGTACCGGTGGATGGATGGAAAGACCACAAACCTTGACATTAGACCGATAAGAGAAGGACGCGAAGAAAAGGGGTATAGGATGCTATGCCCGAAACTAAATTGCGCAGACCGGACGTAAATTGGGACGAATTGATTATGTACACGAAACGTTTTTTATTGATTGTGACAGGCTTGCTGATGGCAGGCGTAGTCAGCGCGCAACAGGATGTGCGACTCGAGGGCATCGGATTTACTAGTCTGACCGGTGATGCGGTTGAGATTCGTTTGGCTTTTGATGGGACTCCGCCCGAACCTTCCAGCTTTTTGCTTGATAATCCTGCGCGGATATCTATTGACTTGAACGGGGTTGCCAACGGTCTGCCACAACAACGCTACGACATCGATTCCAACAATGCCAACAGCGTTATCGTGCTGGATGACGGCAGTCGAACTCGTTTGATAGTCAATCTGAGCCGGATGGTGAACTTTGAGACTAACACCGTTGGTAATAACCTCGTTCTTGCCGTCGGTAATGTTGCTTCTCAGACAGCAAGCGCGGCGGCAGCCGGCGCGAGCCAGCAGCAGACACAGACCACCGCAAGTTCTGCTTCGTCCTCGGGCGCCCAGGCGATCACCGACGTCAGTTTCCGTCGCGGACTGGGTGACGAGGGGCAGGTTGTGGTCGAGCTTTCCAATGATCAAATTGTCGGCAGTATCGAGCAGATTGGTGCCCGAGTTTTCGTGGAATTCAGCAATACCTCGGTTCCGGAGCGCCTGAGCCGTCGGTTCGATGTCACTGATTTCGCCACTCCCGTGGCTACTGTTGATGTGTTAGGTGAAGATGGTAATGCCACGGTGATCGTCGACGTCGATGGCGACTATGAGTATGTCGCTTACCAGACCGGAAATCTGTATACGATTAGTGTGCAACCTCCGCCCGCGGCCGCTGTGGCGGAGCAGGACCCAACCGATGCCTACAATGGAGAAATCAGTTCGCTAAGTTTCCAGAATGTGGAAATCTATGCGGCTCTGCAAATTCTTGCGGATGAGTACGATTTCAACCTGGTAGCACCGGCGATCGAAGGCACGGTGACCCTGCAGTTGTCAAACGTTCCCTGGGATCAGGCCCTTGATCTGGTGCTCCGTGCCGGCAATCTGGACAAGCGGCTGGTGGGTAATGTGCTCTATGTAGCTCCGGTGGTGGAGATTGCTGCGCAGGAACAAGCTGAATTGCAGGCCAATATCGCTGCCCAGGCACTGGCACCGCTGCGCACGGAATTCGTGCAGATCAATTACGCCGATGCCAACAACATACTCACGCTGTTGCTCGGCACGGGAACTGAAGGGCAAGGCGGACAGGCCCAGACCCAACCCGCGGACGACGCCGGGCTTAACACATTGGACGCCGGTGGTAATGGCATTCTGTCATCCCGCGGCAGCGCGACGGTTGATCCTCGCACCAATATCATCATTGTTCGTGACGTAGAAGAAAAATTGGAAGAGGTCAGAAATCTGGTTGACCGGCTTGATGTGCCCGTTCGACAGGTTTTGATTGAGGCGCGCATTGTCAATGTGACGACCGATTTTGGAAAAGACATCGGCGTTCGCTGGGGTGGAGCTGGTTACACGTCGTCCTATGACAATTTTCGCTACGGGGGTTCGCTGGAGTCAACCGCAGAGCAAAACAATAATCGCGTAGCTCGAGAACTCGCGATACAGCAAGCTCTGCTGGAGGGAGGAAGGGTGGAACTGGACGCCATTGAACAGGGTACCGATCCCAGTCTTATTCCTGGCCTGGTTCAGCAGGCGATCGATGCTATACCCATCCCGATTGGAAGCACCTCCTTTCCGGATGCGCTGGCTATCGACCTCGGTTCCGAGGAAGAGAATGCCTCGTCATTTGCAATTGGCTTTACCGGCAATGATGGTCTTATTGAGCTTGAGCTCTCAGCTCTCGAAAGCAGCGGTAACGGCGAAGTAATCGCGCGCCCGAAAGTAACCACTCAGGACAAGGTCACTGCCGTTATTAGATCCGGGATATTGATTCCCTATCAGGCTCAGGCTGGAGGTACGGCAGGTGGTTCAACGGTGGAATTCCAGGAAGCTGTGCTGTCTATGGAAGTCACACCCCAGATAACACCCGATGGCCGGATAATCATGCAACTGCTGGTAAATCAGGACTCGGTAGCGCCGGGTTCGGGTCTCGTGCCTGCAATTAATACCAACTCGGTAGAGACCAGCGTCCTCGTGGATAACGGAGAAACGATTGTTCTGGGCGGCGTATTCCGCGAGGAAACTACGGTGTTCGAGACCAAGACACCCCTGATCGGGGACGTTCCCTATTTGGGCAGGTTATTCAAGCGTACACTGAACGAAAGCCGACGGACTGAACTGCTGATCTTCATAACACCAAGAATTATTTCCGAACTCAACTTGCTATAAAACACAGACCCGATCGGGTCCTCATGCCAGCAAGTTCCTCGATAAAGCCCGCGCTGCGAGTCAGCGCGGGTTTTTTGCAATGGAGCCGAATTGCACCTGACTCGCAGGTTTCAGAGTACAATAGGAATCCTCACTCGCCAGATCAGAGTAACAGGGATGAAATCCACAGGTAACGTCATACTGGTTGGCCCCATGGGCGCGGGCAAGACGACAGTTGGCAAAGTTCTGGCTAGTCAGTTGAAGCTGAAGTTCGTGGACTCCGATCGCGAAATCGAGGATGCGACAGGTGCGGACATTCCATGGATATTCGATGTCGAGGGCGAAGCCGGCTTTCGACAGCGCGAATCCAGGATGATTGCCGAGTTGACCGCTCGGAACGGCATCGTGCTTGCCACTGGCGGAGGTTCGGTGCTGGCGCCCCAAAACCGCGAATTCATCAAGGCCAGAGGCTTTGTTGTTTACTTGAGAGCCTCCCTGGCGCAACAGATTGAACGCACCAGTCGCGATAAGAATCGACCATTATTGCAGACACCCGATCCGGCGGGCAGAATCGCTGAACTGATGCAGATTCGCGATCCTCTGTATCAGGAAGTAGCTGACCTGGTGATTGATACCAACCGTCGAAGTCCGCGTATGGTGGGGCAGGAAATTGCTCGGCGCCTGAAGGAATTCCGTGATCAGCAACCAGCTGACGACAACACCATGCTGCAGGGAGGGGCATAAGAAAATGCAATCGGTAACGGTTGATCTGGGAAGCCGGAGTTATCCAATTTATATTGGTAAAGGATTGCTGAACGACACCGCACTGGTCGAACCGTTTCTGCGGAACGGCCGAATTCTTATAGTGACCAACGAGGCTATTGCGCCGCTCTACCTTGAGCGGGTCAGGCAATTAGTGGGGCAGAGTGAAGTCATCGTATTGCCGGATGGCGAGCAACACAAATCCCTGCAAACCGTTAGCCTGATTTACGACAAGCTCCTCACTGAAAAATACGATCGGAATACAACTCTCGTTGCCCTGGGAGGAGGTGTCGTTGGGGACATTACCGGGTTCGCGGCTGCCACTTTTCTGCGTGGGGTAAACTTTATACAAGTGCCCACCACCTTGCTTGCTCAGGTTGATTCGTCAGTAGGCGGTAAAACCGGAGTTAATCATCCATTGGGCAAAAACATGATCGGCGCCTTTCACCAGCCGCAGTGTGTTATCGCCGATACCGACGTATTGCAGACATTGCCGGAACGGGAATTGAAAGCGGGCCTGGCAGAGGTCATCAAGTATGCGCTGATCAACAAGGCAGATTTCCTCGACTGGCTTGAGCAGCACCGAGAATCGGTGCTGCTCAGAGATAGGGACCTGCTGGCAGAAGCCATCAAGGTCAGCTGTGAACAGAAAGCTGAGATCGTCGGCAAGGACGAGTTGGAAGGGGGGATTCGCGCCTGGTTGAACCTTGGCCACACCTTTGGCCATGCCATCGAGACAGCAACCGGATACGGCACCTGGTTGCACGGTGAAGCGGTCGCGACGGGTATGGTAATGGCTGCTGACCTGTCGATGCGACTGGGATGGATATCCTCCGGAGACGCCAGCCGAATTAAAAACATTTTGCAAAATTATGGTATGCCGGTGGCGCCCCCTGCCGATATAGAAGAGCAGCAGTATCTCGATATTATGCTGTCGGATAAAAAGGCCCGGGCAGGGAAAATTCACTTCATCCTGCTGCGCGGCATTGGCAGGGCCGAAATCACCAGCGCCGTTGCGCCGGAACTCCTGAGCCAGACCCTGAACGCAGGGGTCCGGCTATGTTGCGCCGATAGTCACTGATCAAGATTGCTGCGACTAATTGACCCGTGTGGGCCTGAATCGACCCGCACTAAACGCACCAGCGCGGTTGACAGTTATGGCGATATTCGGCGACGGAAAACTCGATAATACGCTAGAGCTCGATTTTGACCCATTCGACTCAGGCGAGGCCTGCAGTCACTTCTTCTCCGGTGGCAACCGCCGTGCGCTACTGGATCAACTCGTCGAAATTTGCTGCTACGGCTCCGACCCTGCAGTGGTTACCGGTCCTCTGGGCAGCGGCAAATCGACCCTCAGGCAATGGCTGGAACTCAGCCTGGACGAGGAATTCGTCGTCGCTACAGTCAGTGCCACGCTGTTCATGAGTGCGGAGCAGCTCCTGGAAGCCCTTTGCGAAAATCTATCGCTGGATGGTGAGGAGGGCGCATCGACAGAAGAACTACTCGAACAGCTTGATCAATATGCTGAATCCCTCAGAGCTCGCTCACACACATTGCAGCTTCTGGTGGATGATGCGCATGAACTGGGAGAAGAGGCCTTGCAGGCTCTGCTTGAGCTGCTGGAGCGTCAGGCCGATCCCACCCGCCTTGGAGAAGACGGCATCAAGGTGGTGCTATTTGGCGAACCAATGCTGCTCAATACGGTTGGACAGTTATTCCCCTCGTCTCAAGTCCAGCTCGAACTCGAACCTCTAAACAGCGATGAAATTTTCGACTACGTTGCCTTCAAACTTTCGAGTGCTGGATATCAGGGCCGAATGCCACTGCACATCGATGCGATGACGGTAATCGAAGCTCGCTCCCGTGGTGTGCCGGGTGCAATCAACGCGATGGTCAAGGATGAGCTGGGTCGCACGATTACGCCACGGGCTTCGCAGCATCGTCTGGGATTTGTGGAACGCAACCTAGCAGCCGCGAGCGCGCTGTTCGCGGTATTGCTGTTAACCTTGTTCTTTACCCTGGGTGGAGACGATGATTCTCCCCTCGAGGAGGAGCTGTTTGCAGATAATACAGAGGGCCCAGCAATCCGCTCGCAAACGATTGAGATTCCGTTACAAATCTCGAACCAGCAAGAGCGCGAAGACGTTGCTGACAGTGGCGGCTCTCCAGAAGCGCAACCAGAGACTCCTGCCGCCGGCACGGAGCCTGAATTTGATCGGCCGGTAGGGCAGCAGACCGCTTTGGTGACCCGATTAATGACGCCGACATCCAATTCCTCAGAAGTCCCGGAGCTTTCGACGAATGTTGAGAATGTAAGTCCTGATGCTGTCGTTCCGGGGTCTGTTTTGCCCGAAAAGGAGACAATCGGAATTCCCGAGCTTTCTCAATCACCAGCGGGTCTGAGCGCGGCTGAAAGGGAGCTGCTTGCCAAGTCGCCAGAAAGTTACACAGTGCAGCTGCTGGGGTCGCACTCGGAGGCGAATGTCAAAGACTTTATCGCCAGTAATGGCACACCCACTGGGCTTAGCTATTTTGAATCAAGTTTCCAGGACCGACCCTGGTTCGTGGTAGTTCAAGGCAGTTATCCGAATCGCGCAGCAGCGCGAGAGGCAATCGATCGATTACCGGCAGCGCTGCGGGATCTTCAGCCCTGGGCGCGAACTTTGTCAGACATACAGGCCGATATCCGCAGGCCTCGCTAGTTCACCGACTTCCTGCCACAGCACATGTTTGTCCGTTGCTGGCCCGCCATGTAGAATGACCGGCCGATGGACCTGCAGCCCCGATTTAACATCTGGGCTGCGTGACTGATACTCCCAAGGAAAGATGGTGAGCTCCCTAAAGAACGATATATTTATCAGAGCGCTATTACGGCAACCGGTCGATTACACCCCGGTCTGGATGATGCGTCAGGCGGGTCGATATTTGCCCGAATACCGCGCAACGCGCAAAGAGGCGGGCAACTTCATGAAGCTCTGTCAGACGCCTGAACTCGCTTGCGAAGTCACCCTGCAGCCCCTGCGGCGCTACCCATTCGATGCGGCAATCCTGTTTTCCGATATCCTTACTATCCCCGATGCACTGGGTCAGGGGCTGTATTTCGAGGAGGGGGAGGGACCCAAATTTCGCAAGGTGATTCGCGAACCTGCCGATGTGGAGGCTCTGCCTGATATCGATGTGGCAGGGGAGTTGAGTTATGTCACTGACGCCGTAGCGCTTATTCGTCGCGAGTTAAATGGCTCGGTGCCGCTGATTGGTTTTTCCGGCAGTCCCTGGACGCTGGCGACGTACATGATTGAAGGCGGTAGCAGTAAGGATTTCCGCATCGCCAAGCAGTTTCTCTACGACCATCCCGAGGCCATGCATCGATTGCTGGAAATACTCGCCGATGCAGTCATTCAATATCTAAATGCTCAGATTGCAGCCGGTGCCCAGGCAGTGCAGATTTTCGATACCTGGGGCGGCATTCTTACCACTCCTGCGTATCGTGAATTTTCTCTGGCCTACATGAGCAGGATCGTGTCCAGACTGACCAAGCTTCGGGACGGACAGCGAATCCCTGTCATCCTGTTTACCAAGAATGGTGGATTGTGGTTGGAGGACATTGCCAGCAGTGGTTGTGCATGTGTTGGTCTTGACTGGACGATCGAGATCGGCACCGCGCGACAGCGCATTGGTTCGGAGGTGACTTTACAGGGGAACATGGATCCGTCGATCCTTTATGCCTCGCCGACCCGTATTAGGGAGGAGGTTGCCCGGATCCTGGCCGACTTTGGTAGTGGTAGCGGTCATGTGTTTAACCTCGGACATGGAATCACGCCGGGTGTGAATCCCGATAACGTTGCTGCCTTCGTTGAGTCTGTGCATGAACTCTCAGAGCGCTACCACTCCTGATCTTCGGTTGCGGTCCGAGACCCGGGCCTTCCTCGCCTTGGGTTCAAACTTGCCGTCGGCCGTCGGATCGCCTGCTGAAACGGTGCTGGCGGCAATGGATGAAATTGCCGGCTGGTCAGATCGGCCGCTGTTACGTTCATCACTGTGGTCCAGCAAGCCGATAGAGTGTCCACCGGGTTCGCCCGATTTCATCAATGCTGTTCTGGCCATGGTGCCGCGAGAGTCGGAAACACCGCGCTCGCTGTTGATCAGGATGCTTGAATTGGAGCAACGGTTTGGACGACAGCGAAGCACTGTCGTGAATTACCCAAGAAGTCTGGACGCCGACCTCATCAGCTTTGGTGAGCAGATTATTGTAGAGACAGGCCTGATCCTTCCTCATCCAAGGGCGCACTGTCGCACTTTTGTGCTGTTGCCGTTGGCGGAAATAGCTCCGAATCTTCAACTCCCGGGTCATTCCCTTCAGGTTCATGAAATGGCTCGAGAAATGGCGGAGAGTGGCGGGGACAGCGTGAAAATTGTCGGGTAGACGTTCAAGCGCTGCTCCCCGATCTCCGCAATGCTTCGAAGAGTCCTAATCTAGAGGGTTTCAGACGACTGGTGTGAATCCGCAAATGTCGCGTATTCGGGATGCACTTATGTAAATTCGGTGGTAGACTGTCAGAGCTCTGAGCATCTATGTCAGAGGCAAAAATAGTATAAAAAATATGCGCACATCTCTTATCAACAAACTGGGTAGCGTCATGCTTAAAACGCTGGCGGGCGCCCTGCTGCCACTGTCCCTTGCTATCGCGCAGAATGGCGGGGTTGATGAGTCGTCGTTGATGTTGGCCGATCGAAACGTTGCAGACAACGGTGCGGGGCTGATACTGCCGGTTATTCGCATTGAGCGTCAGACTGGTCAGTCCGACATGCGGGGATTTTACAGCAATAGGTCGACCGACATTAATCTGGGGCTCGAACTGAATCCCACCGATGGATTAAGTCTGCGCGCCAGTGCCTGGCAGTTGGAAGACCAACAGTTGCCGATCAAGATTGGTAATCAGTCCGAAACCTGGCAATCCGGATTGTCTCCAAACTACCTAGAAAATGTCGCGACCCAGGATTTCAGTCTGGAGCAGCCTTTCTCCAGTGGTAGCCTGGAGAGTAATGGTATCGATCTGGGCGCTTCCTATATCTGGGACGCTGGTAAGGTCGGCACATTCACAGTGGAGACTACGGCTATCCTGATAAACGAGCTGGACCAGGGTACCGAGCTGACAACTGGTTATGCACTGCTGTCGGAAGACAACCAATTGCCCGGCAGTCCTGATTTACAGGGCAGCCTGACGCTAACCTGGCAGTTGGGTAACCATTCTGCCAGTGCCGTAACCAACTACTTTGACTCGTTCAAGGACATCAGCGAGTTGAATGTCGAGGAGATCAACCAGCTGGTTGAAAACATCACCACCTTTGACCTGCAGTATGGCTACAACGTCAAGACTGGCAAGCAGGACCGGGCAGTGATCTCGTTCTCGCTGGGGATTAGAAATATCTTCGATAAAAAGACCACTCAAATTCTCAATCAGAACAGTCGCGTCATCGACCAGAACGGCCGGGTTGCTTACGGTTCCATCAAGTACCAGTTTTAAGTTCCACCAAACTCATCGCGGGTGTTTCATTGGCTGAGGCTTCCGGCTCTTGCGATTTTGCCCAGCCGCCGCATTCATGCTCTGGCAAGTGCCCAGATATCAATTCGACCTGCACCAGCAGCGAGCAAGGCGTGGCTTACGGCTCGCACGGTCGCAGTGCTAGTCACCACGTCGTCGATTACGGCAATGTGGCGGAAGCCCGGGCCGACAAGCTTCTTGGTCACCTTGAAGGCACTATGCAGGTTGATTGCCCGCTGTCTGGCGGTGAGTCGGGTCTGCGGTTCGGTCTGGCGGTGGCGAATCACTAACCGGGTATTCACAGGCACTGAGGTGTGGTCGGACATCATTCTGCCTAAAAGAGCAGACTGGTTAAATCCTCGCTCTCGCAATCGACGGCGGTGCAGCGGCACGGGCACGATCAACTGGGGGAACTGTTGCGTGCCGAGCAATGATTGTGTCGCGGCATAGTGATCAAAAAAGGCGCGAGCCAGCTGCAGTCCCAGCGCACGACCGCTGGCAAAGTTGCCATGGAATTTGAAGTCGGCAAGCAATTCGGCGACTGGCTGTCGATAATGAAATACACAGCGGGTCAGTGTGTAGGGCGGCGGCGTGAGCAGGCAGCGGCCGCACCTGTTGATCCTGTTGGCTGTAGCTACGGGCACTCCGCAAACAGCGCAGCACTGATAGTTTCGTGGTAGCAGGGATTCACAATCCCGGCAAAGGCTGATTACCGCTCTGACAGGAAAACCACAGATCAGACAGTTACCCGGCAGACACAAGCGAAGACGATCAAGCAGGGCCAGGTTACTCGCACCGAAGATATATTTCATCTCTGGAATATAGTCCTTGGTTAAGGCAGATGCTCACTTTCCAGCGCTAAATGTTCGGTACTGTTCAAAGGGCGGAATGCGCTATGATCAGTGTTCAGGAACGTCCCGGCACTCTGTATACTGGTGCTCTCTTAAGATCAGGGAATTGACAATGAACAGGATAGCTATCGCAGGCGCTGCCGGTCGCATGGGACGTGCCCTA
>Ga0181593_10000976_pt1 | contig 25754 bp, 27 predicted proteins | sample 071ome_19_FD_133756 | JGI IMG/M metagenome (GOLD analysis project Ga0181593, IMG submission 133756) | Coastal salt marsh microbial communities from the Groves Creek Marsh, Skidaway Island, Georgia - 071413AT metaG (megahit assembly) | ecosystem: Environmental > Aquatic > Marine > Intertidal...
AGCATCAATGTTGTATTGTGGCGTTGATGCAGGTCCAATAGCGTATCCATGACACTATGACTGGTTTTGCCATCGAGATTGCCGGTCGGCTCGTCCGCCAATAGAAGGGCGGGCTCGGTTACGAAAGCACGCGCAATAGCGACGCGTTGTTGCTCGCCCCCGGAAAGCTGCCCCGGATAATGATTGATGCGTTGAGCAAGTCCAACGGAGGCTAATCCTGTTTCCGCACGATCGAATGCATCCGGCGCACCGGCAAATTCAAGTGGCAACGCGACATTTTCGAGCGCCGTCATTGTTGGAATCAGGTGGAAATCCTGAAAAACAATTCCAATATGATCTCTACGAAATTTCGCCAATGTATCTTCGCTTTGGCCGTTGATTTTGTTGCCCGCAATATGGACGGTTCCCCGGGTCGGCTGCTCCAGTCCTGCAATCACCATCAAAAGGCTTGTTTTGCCTGAGCCGGATGGACCAATGATGCCAACCGTTTCGCCGGCACCGATTGTGCAATCAATTCCGCGAAGGATGTTGACCTCACCCGCTGAATTTGTCAGCGTGAGATGAACATTATCGAGCGCAACGGTTGGGATTTCAGAGCTATTCAATGGAGTCATGAATTATCGAGGTCTTAATTGGGAAAGTTAAAAATACACATAAAAAAGGCCAGCTTTCGATATGCGGTGCTTTTGCTGATTGTCAATGTATGGATTGGATTTTCCAGTCCTGCGATCGCAAATGGGGTGATAATTACCGTTATCGGCGACAGTTTAACGGCTGGATACGGCCTTGAGCGCAAAAACGCTTTTCCTGCACTCCTTGAAGCGGCATTGAAGACTCATGGTATTGCAGCGAGGGTAATCGGTGCGGGGGTTTCCGGTGACACTACCTCAGGCGGGCTCTCAAGACTGGCCTGGGCTTTAGGCGATAAACCGGATTTGGTTATTGTCGAATTAGGTGCCAATGATGGTTTACGCGGCATCGACCCTGCCGTGACGCATAAAAACCTGGACCAGATCGTTGCCAGAATTAAATCGCGCGGCATCAGGGTTTTGCTTACAGGCATGAAGGCCCCCCCAAATTTAGGCCGCGATTATGCCAAAGCCTTTAATGCTGTCTTTCCGGCCGTCGCAAAAAAACATAACGTTCCTTTTTATCCGTTCTTTTTAGAGGGTGTCGCCGCTAAGCCGGAACTCAATCAAAAGGACGGCAAGCACCCGAATGTTCAAGGGGTGGCCGTGATCACTGAAAGAATATTGCCTTACGTAAAGGCTGCGTTGAAAAATTAATCAATCCGATATGGGACTTAGGGCTTAATCGGCGTTCTTAAATCTGGCGCTATACATCCGTGTCCGGCAGCTATACATTAGTTAAAACGAATTAACCGATCCAGGGGGAGAGACCATGCCAGCGATCATCAAAAATATTGAAGTATTTTACGTGGAAATGCCGTTAGTCGGCACGTTTACAAGCGGGGGTATGGCTAAAACAGCGACCAAATGCGTCGTAGTTCGTATTACCGATGAGGACGGCGCCATCGGCGTTTGCAGTATCGATCCATCAAGCCGGGCCGTTTCTCCCCATACCGCGTCAGATATCACAGCATCACTTCGTGACAAGATTGCGCCGGCGTTGATTGGTGAGGATGCTGTCAACGTCAACCGGATCGTTGCGAAAACGAACACATTGACGCCAGATCAACCCGGTTGCGCGGCAGGCATCGAACTCGCCTGTATCGAATTGATTTGCCAACGTGCGGGCGTGGCGTTTCATGAATATATCGGTGGGGCTATCCATGACGAAGTGCTGTTCAACGGCTGGGTCGGTCAGCTGCCGCCGGATGAAGCGGTGGCTGATGCGAAAGATTTTGTAGACGCCGGTTTTAAATCGATGAAGATTAAGGTCGGCAATGAAGTCGACAAAGACAGTGAACGGGTCTTGGCTATTCGTGATGCCGTCGGCCCGGACATCAACTTGCGCATGGATGCGAACCAGCAATGTTCCGTCGATCAAGCGTTGGCGTTATGTGCTGCGGTGAAGTCCTGCAACATGCAACTGTTCGAGCAACCCATACCGAAAGAAGATCTGGAAGGCCTGGCAAAGGTGCGGCGTGAAGGCGGCATTCCGATCATGGCGGATGAAGCCATCAGTGATCATGAAAGTCTGATCAACGTCATCAAGGCGGATTGTGCCGATTACGTGAAGTTCGGCATCAAACAGGCGGGCGGTTTGCTGCCGTCTTCGCGGATGCTGGCAACGGCGGAGGCGGCCGGTCTGAAGGTTGTCCTCGGGCACGGCTTCGGCCTCGATCTCAGCACTACGGCGGAGATCATGCTCGCTGCAACTTCAAATAACGTACTACCGGGACTGGAATGCGTCGGCCCGCTTAAAGTGGTCGACACGGTCGCGGCGACCCGGCTTGATATCAGTTCGGGCCGTGTTGCGGTGCCGTCTGGACCGGGCCTCGGTATCAAGCTTGATGAAGAGAAGCTCGCGAAATACAGCAAGTAGTGGCGCTGAATTGAGTGGCGTCTATCAACAAGGTATAGGCTGAATCGTGAAGCTCGCCATTTTGGACGATTACCAATCGCTCGCGACGACTATCGTCGATTGGTCGCAGGTCGACGGCCTTGATGTCGCGGCGTTCAGCGATCATGTCTTCGATGAAGCGGCGTTGATTACACGCTTGAGTGATTTCGATGCGGTTTTGCGCATTCGCGAGCGCACGGAGTTTCCAAGATCGACCCTTGAGGCCTTGCCGCGGTTGAAGTTGCTCCTTGCGACCGGTATGCGCAACGCGCGCTCGATCGATTTGGCCGCCGCCGATGAACTTGGCATTACGGTGAGCACGACGCACGCACTGCACCGAACCACAGTTGAGGTCACGTGGCTGCTGATTTTGTCGCTGTTCCGGCAGTTTCCGGGCGAAATCGGTTCGGTTCGCCATGGCGGGTGGCAGCGTGGCCTGGGACGCGGCTTAGACGGCAAAACACTGGGGGTGCTTGGATTTGGTGATATGGGACAACCGGTATCGAAAATCGCGCAGAACTTCGGTATGCATGTGATTGCCTGGAGCCCGCATTTGACGCCCGAGCGGACCGCATCCCATAACGTTGAATGCGTATCCAAGGATGAACTGTTTAAACGCGCGGATGCGGTGACGATCCATATACCCGACAGTGACACAACCCTTGGCCTAGTCGGTGCGCATGAACTCTCACTCATGAAATCTGACGCGTTTCTGATCAACACATCACGTCCCGCCATCGTCGATCAGGACGCATTTCTCAAAGCACTTGAAACGCAATCCATCGGCGGAGCCGGCTTAGATGTATTCGATATCGAACCGCTACCGCAGGATCACCCATATCGCATCTTACCGAACGTGATTTCGACACCGCACATCGGTTTCGTGACAGAAGAAAACTATAGAATTTTCTATGAAGAGAGCCTGGAAAACTTAAAATCGTATATGGCTGGTAAGCCGATCCGCACAATTAGTGCTGACCAGCCGTTTCGTCCCGAATCCCGGATTGGAAGCGAACAGAAATTATAGCTTAGGAGACGGCCATCATGGCGCGCATCGCCGTCGGCGGCTTTATGCACGAGACCAATTGTTTCGTACCCGGGGTGACCGATTTCGAATACTTTGCCGAGCATCGTGACCGCCCGCCATTGTGCCGGGGCGATGAGATATTCGACTGGTTGCCGAACGCGGGTATGGCGTTATCGGGTTTTCTCGACGCGGTCGATGACGAACATGAATTGGTGCCGTTAATTTGGACGTCGGGGGGTGCCGGTGCCTTGGTCTCGCGCGACGCCTTCGAGCGTTGCTCGGCCGAGTTGGTTGGCGCGCTGTCGCAACGCATGCCGGTGGATGCGGTCTATCTGGATTTACATGGCGCGTGTACCAGCGAAGAGTTTGAAGATGGTGAAAGCGAGCTATTGCGCCGGGTTCGATCCGCCGTCGGCAATGATATTCCCATCGTCGTCAGTCACGATTATCATGCGAACGTAACGCCGGAGACGGCAGAGCTTTGCGATGCGTTGTGTGGTTATCACACTTACCCGCATATTGACCGGCCCGGTGCGGGTGCGCGCGCGGCTAAAGCATTAGAAACGATTCTGAGGCGCGGGCGGCCGACGTTTAAGGCCATTCGCAAAATCCCGTTTTTGATCCCGCTCACATTTCAATGCACCATGATTGAACCGTCACAAAGCATTGTTATGGCATCCAAGGCGGGCGAGGCCGGTGATGTATCGACAAGTGATGTTTTAACTTTGGCGTATCTCGCCGGTTTTCCGCCGTCCGATCAATATTGGTGCGGGCCAAGTGTCGTTTGTCATGGTTACGATCATGATGCGGTTGAGATGGCGGCGGATCGACTGGAAAAATTGATTGAGGCCCATGAAGCTGACTTCGCCGGCGTGGAGCTCACGCCCGATGAAGCGGTCAGGGAAGCCATGCAACTTGCGAAGGGCGCATCGAAGCCTGTCGTAATTGCCGATACCCAAGACAACCCGGGTGCGGGCGGTACCTGCGACACCACCGGCTTGTTGGCCGCCTTGGTCGAAAATGACGCCGTGGGTGCAGTTATCGGCATCATGTGCGATCCAGACGCCGCCGCGCGCGCCCATGAAGCCGGCGAAAATGCGGAAATCGAAATTGATTTAGGCGGGAAAAGCGGCATCGACGGGGATGCGCCTTATTCGGGCAAGTTCACCGTCGCCAAACTCGGCAACGGAAAATTTCATTGTACCGGGCCCTATCAGGGTGGACGTGATATGGACTTGGGTCCGATGGCGTTATTGAGGATCGGCGGCGTTTCTATTGTGACTGCAAGTAAGCGCGCACAAGCCGGCGATCAGGAAATGTTTCGCCACCTCAATATCGAACCGTCACAGCAAAAAATTTTGGCGCTTAAAAGCAGCGTTCATTTCCGCGCTCACTTCCAGCCCATTGCCGAAGAAGTATTAGTGGCGCTTGCCCCAGGCGGGCATATCTCCGATCCCCGCCGGTACGCTTATAAGAAGCTCCGCCCCGGCATCCGCCTGACACCACTAGGCCCTGACTGGGCGGGGTGATTTTATCCTTTCAGCTTCTGCAAAAAGCTTTCCAGCTCATTCGCATCGACCGAAATCGTCTCGCCGTTGGCCGGGAATTCCCCATTCAGTGAGGCTTCGCGGAAGGCCTTCAATCCTTTGACGCGTTCGTCTTTGATTTCCTGTTGCAGCCGGGCGAGATCGCAAAAGGCGCGGGCATGGCGCGGCGGTTCCGGGTTTTCGCCGCAGATGTCTTCCATAAAAAGATACATCACATCGCCGCCGGTGCCCGAGCCGAGGGACACCGTAATCAGGCTTGTTCGCTTGGAGATTTCTTCCATGATTTGCCCGGGCACCACTTCGACTTCAACGAGTGCAGCACCGGCATCTTCCAGACGCTTAAACTTTTGATAAAGGTCGAAGGCCTCATCGGCTGTTTTACCAATCGCCCGAAGGCCACCAAACCAGGTCGATTTGCGCGGTACCAGGCCGAGATGCCCCATGACGGGGATATCTTCTTTAGCGAGCATGGTCACGATATCGAGGTTGCGCGGTGTTAAAACCGCATCGGCACCGAGGGCGAGTACGCGAAACGCTTCGCGCAGCACATCCGTTTCGGTCGGAAAATTTTGAAAAGCGATGGTTGCGGTCAGAAACAGCGTGTCATTGCCCCGGCGCACATCTTCGACGGTCGGGGAAGTGCACACGATCATGTCGACGCCCGCTTCGGCAGCGGCGGCCGCTTCATCGGTGTTGCCGACCTTCACCTGGGTGAATTTTTTCTTGCCTTTATTGGCTTGTAAGTCCGCGAGCGTGACATTGCGCATCGCGGGTTGTGCGCCCCAAGTATAAATTCGTTTCATCGTAGTGGCCTTCGTTTGATGGTCAGTTTGAAAGAGTTTAGTGCAGCTGGTTGCGGACGGCTAGTACTGGAAACCGGTGATTCACCCGGTAGGCAGCGTTCCGACAAGCAACGCCAGCCTTCAATATTACGGGTTTTCAGCCGTTAGCTCATAATGCCACCCCAATTTGAGCTGTGAATAAGGCCCAAAATGATAAAAGTTTATAAGGAACAATATTACCTTTTAATCGATTTGAGCCCAACGATGAAGAGCAGTATCGAAGCCATAATGTTAATCACGAAAAGCAAAAGGATTTCAAAATATTTTAACCCGGGAAAATCGATTCTATATTTATTCAGGGCTAAAAAGCAAAGGTCCAACGCTTCGATAAGAATAGCGATCATGATAAACATCACGCCCATATTGTGTGAGTACTGATCAAATTGCTCAATAAAACCGGGTATGTTTGTTTCGTAAATTTTATTCAGCAAATACCGGCGGTGTTCTAAAAATACGCCGAAACACGCAATTAGAATGACGATGTTTTCTTCGAGGGCCACTTCGCCGGGGATGAAGTTAAGGTGATGGTGTTCGGCTAAAAACTTGAATTGTTCCACCATAATGCCTGAAGTGCCGAATAAGATAGCCAGACTGGTGAAGAGAACCATATTTTGGCTGCCGGCGATTCGATAGATCATTTGTCTTTACCCCCAAGACTATTGCGTGGATTTAGTGCCTATTCAGCACGGTGCGGCCATACGAAGAAAGCCCCAACCGGAATATTTATCCCAATGTTTCTTCCCGCGCTCTTTGGCGACTTTTTTAAAATAAGTGCGGATCGCATTTAGGTCTTTGATATTTTTGTGTTTGATGGCAACGGCCGCAAACCCTGCGACAATGGGTGAGGCGAAAGACGTTCCCGACATGGCCTTGCCGCCGCCGGGAACAGCCGTCCAGATTCTGACGCCTGGTGCGGTAAATTCGACATATTTGCCCGCGGAAGAAAATCTGGCGACCGTATCAAAGCGGTCTGAAGCGGCGATGGCAATTACGGATGGATAGGCCGCCGGATAGCTCCTTTTTTTAGTAAAGGGGCCGTTATTGCCAGCCGAGGCCACCATGATGATGCCAAGGTTACTTGCATGCTCAATGACTTTGCGGACAAGCCGGTTTGCTGCGCCCCCAATGCTAAAATTTATAACGTCGACTTTTTGTTTAATCAGCCAGTTGATGGCTTTTAAAATACTTTTAGAGCTGGCCCGAGAGCGGCCTTTTTTGGTTTTATGAAATACATTGGCCGCGAATAAATGTGCATCCGGTAGCAAGCTGCCCCATTTGGCATGGCCGACGATCATTGATGCCACGGCCGTTCCATGCGCGATGGACGACATGACCTCTCCTTTGCGGTGAAAGGATTGAAACGTAATATTTTTATTTCTAAACGCGGCGTGTTTCAAGTCGACAGTGCCGTCGACAATGCCGATACGCATGCCGCGTCAGCATCCTGGTTTGGCTTTGCCCCATTGAATAACCTGCCGGCTTACCAGCGATGATTTGCGTTTACGTTTGCGTTTGGCATGTTGCTCAAAATGATGGTGAACGTCGACAAGTATATCGGGGTGCTTCTTGGCGTGAAGATGGCGGGCATGAAAAGGATGGGCGCCGTTATCGATTTTAAGGTGATACAAATCAAGATTTAAAGCATCGAGATGTGTAACTTCTGCGACAGATAATCCAAGCGCTGGCAAGCTTTCCAAATAGCCTTTTGGCGGGTCCAGCACGAGAATTTCATCATCATGATGTTCATGGTCATCGTGATGGCGTTTTAATGTGTCAATGTGAGGAAGCGGTTCGGCTTGTTTACTGGTATCCGTCTGGGCGCAGCCTGTGAGATAGGTCCCTAAAAAGGCAAAACCGGAAACGGCAAAAACGCTGATAAGGCGACTAAAGCAGCGAGACATTAATAGTTTGGTCCTCTCGAATTGATCTATATTTTATAATGTTCAAGCGAGTGCCTTTTTGTCAATTTGTTGGTCCGATTACAAAAAACAGTGTGGGGCGATGCCGGGTATAAACCGATCAGATCAGGGGACATACGACTACATCATCATTGGTGCGGGCTCAGCCGGCTGCGTGCTGGCAAATCGGTTGAGCGAAGATCCTTCGGTCAAGGTTCTGTTGCTCGAAGCAGGCGGCAAGGATTTGTATCCCTGGATCCACATTCCGATCGGCTATCTCTTTACACTCAATAACCCACGGACGGACTGGATGATGGAGACCGAACCGAGTGCAGGCTTGAACGGGCGCTCCATCCCATATCCGCGCGGTAAGGTGCTCGGCGGCAGCTCGTCCATCAACGGTATGATCTATATGCGCGGTCAGGCCGCCGATTACGATCAATGGCGCCAGGCCGGAAATGCCGGTTGGGCGTGGGATGATGTGTTGCCGTATTTCCTGAAATCGGAAAACCACCATGGCGGCGATACAAAAATGCATCGTGGAGCCGGTGAATTGCGGATCGAGGGTCAGCGCTTATCGTGGGATGTGCTTAATGTGCTGCGCGATGCGGCCGAAGAAACCGGCATCCCGAAAGTGACTGATTTCAACGCGGGCAATAACGAGGGCTCGGGTTATTTTGAAGTTACCCAAAAAAGCGGCTTGCGTATGAGTGCGGCAAAGGCCTTTCTGAAACCGGCTACCAGCCGGCCTAATCTGCGTGTGCTGACCCGGGCTCACACAAGCGCGCTGTTGCTTGATGGTAAGCATGTGACAGGTGTCGTATTTGATTGGAACGGTCAGATTTCGCAAGCCATGGCATCCGGTGAGGTGATCTTGTCGGCGGGCGCGATCCATTCCCCGAAGATTTTAGAGCTTTCGGGAATCGGGCGCGGCGATATGCTCTCGCAATATGGCATCGCCGTGCAGCATGAATTGAACGGCGTCGGTGAGAATCTGCAGGATCATTTGCAGCTTCGTATGTTTTTCAAAGTTAAAAATGCGAAAACGCTGAACCAAAAAGCCAACAGTTTGTTTGGTAAAATCGCCATGGGGCTGGAGTACGCCTTGTTTCGAACGGGGCCCTTGTCGATGTCACCGAGCCAAATGGGCTTGTTTGCGAAAAGCGACCCGAGCAAGGCGACGCCCGATCTCCAGTACCATGTGCAGCCGTTGAGTACGGATAAACTCGGCGATCCATTACATCCGTTTCCGGCGATTACCATGTCTGTTTGTAATTTACGTCCCGATAGCCGTGGCACGGTTCATATTCAATCGTCAGACAGTAATGACCATCCCGCCATCGCGCCGAATTATTTATCTACCCAGACCGACCAAGACGTCGCGGCGAAATCCATCCGCCTAACACGCCGCATCATGGCGGCGAAAGCGATTGCGCATTTGAAGCCCCAAGAGGTGACACCAGGGGATCATCTGCAATCCGATCAAGAGCTGATTAAAGCCGCCGGCGATATGGGCACGACCATCTTCCATCCCATCGGCACGTGTAAAATGGGCGGCGATCCCATGGCGGTTGTCGATGACCGGTTGCGGGTACACGGTTTAAGTGGCCTTCGTATCGTCGATGCTTCCGTTATGCCGACGATTCCCTCGGGAAATACCAATGCGCCGACAATCATGATCGCCGAAAAGGCCGCGGATATGATAAAAGAAGACCGGCATGCCAGAACACAATAACAAAGCGATCCCGTGCACAATCCTGCGCGGCGGCACCAGTAAAGGGGTGTACTTAAAAGAGTCGGACCTGCCGGCCGATCCGGCGGCCCGCGAGCAGGCCATTTTGCGGATATTCGGCTCGCCCGATAAGCGCCAGATCGACGGCCTCGGCGGCGCCGATCCGTTGACCAGCAAGGTTTGTATCGTCGGCGCGCCGCCTAAGGACAACCCGCGGGCGAAAGGCGCGCAACTCAGTTACACATTCGGGCAAGTCGAAATCGATCATCCGATGGTCGATTTCCGCTCGCTGTGCGGCAACCTGACATCTGGCGTCGGCGCTTATGCGATTTGGGAAGACATGGTTGAAGCGGTATCGCCGGTGACAACCGTGCGGATTTACAACACCAATCTTGATCGCATGTTGTATTGCGAAGTGCCGGTCGACGGTGGCCGGCCGCTGGAGGTGGGGGAGTATGCCATTCCCGGCGTCCCCGGTACGGGTGCGAAAATCCAAGTCGACCTCGCCGAAACCGCGGGTTCGAGCGCGGGAGCGTTGTTGCCGACGGGCAATCCGATCGACCGGATCAATGTCGAGGGCGTCGGTGAGATCGATATCTCGTTGGTCGATATCGGCAACGCCCATGTATTTGTACGTGCCGCCGATATGGGCCTGACGGGCACAGAGACCGCTGCCGAGATCGATGCGGACACCGAATTGACCGCGAAATTAGAACGTATTCGCGCGCAGGGTGGACACATGATGGGCATGATCAGCGATCCGGCGCGCGGCAAGGATGAAAGCCCTGCGACACCGTTAATCGCGATGATCGCGCCGCCGCAGGATTATGAAAGCGTCATCGAAGGGCGCACGATCAACGCCAGTGATTGCGATTTCCTCTCGCGTCTGATGTTCATGCAACAGATGCACAAGACGTATGCGGCGACGAGTACGGTCTGTACGGGTATCGCCAGCAAGCTTGATGGCACGATTGTGCATGAAGCCTGCCGGGAGGGGGCGCAAGACCGTGTCGAGATTCGGATCGGCCACCCGGCGGGGGTTATTTTAACGGAAAGTGCGGTGGAATTGGACGGCAATAATTATGTCGTCAAGCGCGCCACGGTTGGGCGAACCGCCCGCAAGATTATGGACGGCGCGGTTTATCTGCCGGAATAAATATTAATGACCTTAAGTGGTGTACAAATAATACGTATAGGCGCCGTAACATAAGATAAAAAACAAGCCGACCGGGCGGCCGATCGGTCTTTCCCGCCAAAGAATGGCCAATAAGGCCAAACAGGTCACGGTAAGGATAGGAGCGTCAATAAGCCGGAACCGTTGTTCAATAGAAACTTCCGTGATCGAAGCGGTGACGCCCAAGACGCAAAAAATATTGAAGATATTGCTGCCGATAATATTGCCGAGAATGACATCGTGATGGCGCCGAACTGCTGCGACGATGGCAGTGGCGAGTTCCGGCAGGGATGTACCGATGGCAACCAATGTTAAGCCAATTATTGCTTCCGATACACCGAAGCTGCGGGCGATGTCCGTCGCACCGTTAATGAGCAAATGCGCGCCGCCGATTAAGATGCCGATGCTGCCGATGGCGACAATGATCGCAATGGGCAGCGTAAATTGGATGTCTTGAAATTCGTCGGCGGCCTGTTCATGAAGGGTTCCGTCTCGTTTTTTCTTTATATTTTTTTCGTAAAAATATGTCGTGGTTATATAAGCGGTAATCGCGATGACAAAACCGATGCCGATGAGTTTGTTCATGCTGCCAAGTTGTGCAACACCTAAAAGGATTATGGATGCGAGCAGCATCACGGTCGCATCGAGTTTGACCATGACCGGCCAAGACGTCATGGGAAGGATTAAAACCGCGATGGCAAAAACGAGTAGAATATTGGCGATGCTGCTGCCGATCACATTGCCGACGGCAATCCCCGGCGCACCGGTGATGGCGGCCTCGACGGAAACGGCAAGCTCAGGGGCCGAGGTGCCGAAGCCCACGACGACGAGGCCGATCAGGAGTGGCGAGAGGCCGAGGCGGTCAGCCAGCGCAACGCTGCTGCGCACGAGGAATTCGCCGCCGACAATGAGAAGGACTAAGCCGGCGGCGACAAATACATAACTCATATCAGGTTCGGGTGAATTTTATATAGGCCAGCCAATATACCAGAGCTACCAGCACACTGCCGCCTAAAATATTGCCGCCGGTGACAAAAAATAGGTTTATCGCAAAGTCGATGGGCGCAATTTCCCCCGCACCGGCAAGCATCCCGGCCGGAATGAGGTACATATTGGCGACGGAGTGTTCAAAACCGAGGGCGACAAAGGCGGAAATCGGAAAGAGTATAGCGACAATCTTGCTGATAACCGAATGGGCGGCAAAGCAAAGCCAAATTGCCAGGCACACGAGAACATTACAGAGGACGCCCCGAAAAAACGCTTGATCAAAAGGCAGGGCGACTTTCGCTGTTGCAATACGTACGGCTGTTTCGCCGACGGCGCCCCCGCCAAGTTCGAAAATTCCCGACCATGAAACGATTAGAGCCGTCGCCATGGCGCCGACAAAATTGCCCATGAAAACGAAAAACCAATTGCGCAAGAGGAGCAGGGTTGAAACTTTGCGATCCGCCCAAGCCATGACAATGAGGTTGTTGCCGGTAAACAGTTCCGCTCCGCCGACGATGACTAGAATCAATCCCAATGAGAACGCGATGCCACCAAGCAGGCGTTCGGGGCCGAACCCAAGACCGCTATTCGTAATAACCAATGTGTAGAAGGCGGCCCCGAGAGCAATGAAAGCACCGGCCAATATGGCCAGCATTAAAATTTTCATGTTCGGCAAGTTCGCTTTAGTGACGCCGATTTCTTCGACTTGCCGGGCGATTTCGCCCGGTGCGTAGGCGTCATATGGATTATCTGAATTCATAGATTTGCTCACTCACAACTTTGTTTCGAGTAGTACTTGGCGATATCTTCGATTTCCGCCGCTGATAAGTCGATTACGGCCGGAACCATCATACGATGAAACCGTTTGTCTTTCCGGTTTTCTTTGCTACCGTGTACGGCCGAATCCCGAAAAGCGGTTAACTGGTCAATCAGGTAAAGCTCTTTTTGTCCGGCGATATTTGGATAAGTATCAAAGGGGCTAATGCCGTACTGGCCGTGACAGAAGGCACATCGTTTGGCTTTTTCCGGTGCGGGCAACGATTTAACAGCGTTGCTGCGCAAGGGGATGCATTTATAAGTCGAAAAGTATTCGGCAATGAGATTAATGTCATCCTGATCCATCAATTGTGTTTGTCGATCCATGAAATAATGATGCCGCTCGGAAACCCTCCTCATGCCCGGCGGTGCCGGTTGCCTTTTTTTAAACTGGTTCATTTGTGCAACGAGATAAGCTTTTTTCTGACCGGCAAGATAAGGCGCCTTGGGGTGGTCGTTGACACCCGTGGGATTGTGGCACAGAAGGCACCGGCGTTCGTTGGCAATTTTATACCCGATACTTTCATTGCCTTGCTGTGCATAAACCGAAAATGCGATGTTGCAAAAAAAGCCGACAATAATTGCAGCGGTAAAACGAACGGATCGGGTATTCGTTAAATTACAATGGGGTTTGGAATCGGGCATCGGTTTCTCCGAACTATAATGATTCCGGTTATTGTATCGAATTCAATCATCGCAAATGTTGATGCAAGTCAAGTGGCGGTTTTCAATGATATACCGAATTCATCCTTGAGAACCATGCAAATCGGCTCATAACAGATGCCTTTGCGCACGAGCCGCATCGTTCGAAAGTCGATTTGTGTGCTCGAAAGGTTATGCTCGCCACTGAGGCCGTCATCCCGATAAAGCGAGGGGCCGTAATCGATAATGATGTCGGCGGCGGCACGGACCTCCGGTTCGATGTCTTCGGCCCGGTATTTAGTGCCGTGATGCGACAGGTTCGCGGACGAGGCGATCAGCGGGAAATGATGTTTGAGGCTCAGCGCCGAGATGTGATCGCGCAGCATACCCGAATTCAGCAAAAAATTGACCGTATGATCTTTAGTGGCGATACCGGTCAGGAACGGTGTTAGCGGCTGCATGAGGGGGTGGTCTTGTTTGTAAGGCGCGATAACGGATAGAGGCAGGTCGTGCTTTTCGACAATTGTGCGCACGATATGCCGTTTTTCGTCATCAAGAATTTGTACCTCATCGTGGGTTTGCAGGTTGGCGACGACCCCGCTGGCTTTGTCCAGGCTGCGTTTTTTTGCCGCATAAACCCGGCGTAAGGCATCCTCCGTGCCGCTCATGATAGCGTATGCGACGTCCATATAGACAATAGCAATTCCACCGTTTTGCAGGCATTCGAAAACCCGCAGGGCGTCGCTTTCGTAATCTCGGGTGGGGTCAATTTTCGGCATGATATTATTGGCAAGATCCAAGCATGAAATCATGTTCTAGTTCCTGTACTGTTGAAGATCAACGGTAAGGGATAGCTTCATCGATGGCGTGTTTCGTGTATGTCTTAGGCAGTGCCGATAACGGCAAAGGCATCAAGACCTATGTCGGTTGGACCACGGATTTGGATCGCCGCGTGAATGAGCATAATACCGGCACTGGCGCACGTTCGACGCGGGGCCGGTCGTGGGTGTTACTCTACGCCGAACGTTACGACACCCAGCATGAGGCCATGAGCCGGGAATGGCACCTCAAGCGGGACAGGGGTTTGCGCAAAGAACTTCGCGAAGCGGTCACGTGAAGTATACTGAATAATAAGGTGTGAAAGCGGGGCGTTGGATGAAAGATCAGGTTTTCAAGATCGACGATATTTATGTGCCGGCTAAGCGGCGCAAGACTCTGGAGCCAGACAAGGTGGCGTCTCTGGCAGAAAGCATCTTGGAAGAAGGATTAAAAATTCCGATCCAAGTCCGCGACGACGGCAAAAAATTGATCTTGGTCGAAGGCTATCACCGGCTCGAAGCGTGTCGGTCACTCGGGGAGGAAACCATCGCCGGCATTTTTGTGCAGGCGAAACGAAAATAACAAAATTCAAAAGGGAGAAATCGATGGCGCTCAGCGATAAAGATCATGAAACGTTTTTGGGGTTGCAAAGCGGACACATCAGTGACGCCATGGAAGGGATGGGCCTGACCCGATCTGTCTTGCACGGTTATACCTATCTTGGCACGCCGGGCGGGCGCATGGTCGGTACCGCCTATACGGTGCGTCAGGCACCGAAGCATGCAACTGCGTCGCGCACCGATCCGTTGGTCAGTCACGCGAAAGTATCCGGTGGGTTGGCTTCATCCGGCGAAGTGATCGTTGTCGATGCGGGCGGTGCTGTCGATTCAGGGACGTGGGGCGAGAACCACTGCATGCGTGCAAAGCCCAACGGCGTTCAGGGGGCCGTCATCAATGGTGCCACGCGTGATGCCCACGAAATTAAATCGCTCGACTTTCCCGTCTTTTGCAAAGGGTTTTCGCCGGTGAAAAGCTTGTGGGATTTGGAAACAGTCGGACATAACGAGCCGTTGAGCCTGGGAGGGGTACAGGTGCGTGCCGGCGATATTGTTTTCGGCGATGAGACCGGTATCATCATTGTGCCGCCGGAACTGATGGAAAAGATTCTAGCGGCATCGCAAAAAATCCGCGACGAGGAAGCGGCCTACGCCGAACAGTTTAAGGTGTGATGCCGAGATGCATACCGAACTCGTTTCCATCGAAACCGATACCGTGCCATTAGATGGAGCGTGGTATGTGCCCGATGGTGATGCGGTTGGCGCGGTGATGTTGTGTCACGGCAATACCATGAATTTTTACACCGGGGCGCCGCGATTTTTGCCTCCGGTGCTGACGGAGCTCGGATTTGCCTGCCTCGCCTTTAACCGGCGGGGCCATGACATTTTGACTATTCGTAATAACAAGGAACATCCCGTCGGTGCGGCCTTGCAAACCACTGAAGAAGCCTTTGCGGATAATGAATACGCTGCCTCTTGGCTCAAAGAAAAAGGTTTTGATGCGCCGATTTTGATCGGCCACAGCAACGGCGGCTTTCTCGCCGTGCAGCATGCGGCACGCCATCCGGAAACACCGGCATTAGTTTTGCTGTCGGCGCATGCCGGAGGGAATCGGGAAAAACGCGCGATCAATACAGGCTTTCAGGGCGGTAAAAAGACGCCGGAATTGATCGCCAAAGCCGAGAAGATGATCGCCGAAGGGCGTGGCGATGAGTTGATGTTGCTACCGGCTTGGATATTCATTACGACGGCTAAGAGCTATATCGACCGTCAAAGTTTGCCCGATACGGTCGAGACAGCATCGCAAATTACTTGCCCGGTTCTATATATTCGCGGCGACTTGGAACGTAGAGATTCTTACCCGGCTGAAGACTTTGCCGAAAATTGCGCCGGCCCTTGTGATGTCGAGATCGTTGCAAGCTGCGATCACTTCTACAACGATTGTGAAGAGGTCATCATCAATCTCGTTTCATCGTGGCTTAAGAAAGCGCTCTCCGTATAAACGTATTGTTTTAAGTGCTGAATTTTTGTGTCTTGATTTAGAGCTCGCTAGACAATCCGGTTACCTCGGGTATGATTTCAATATCGGGTAACAGGGGAGGGAAGTCGTGCCTGAAAATCAAGAGAAGCCCGTAACCGTCATCAAGGCCGGCTGGTTGATCGACGGCATTCAAGACGAGCCTATTAGGAACGCCTTGTTGGTGCTTAACGGCAAAAAAATTGAGGCCGTTACCAATACCGAGCAATATCAAATTCCTGACAATGCAGAAGTGATCGATGCCGGCAATTGCACGGTGATGCCCGGTTTGTTCGACGGCCACTTGCATTTAACGACGATCAATGCGTGTTCGATTGCCAATTACCGCGTCGGCATTTTTGAAATGACGCCGCAGCTACAATCTTTCTATACGCTTTATCATGCGCACAAATGCTTCGAGATGGGATTCACGACATTGCGCGATATGGGCCGTGAATCGCCCTATGGCCATATGACGGCCGAGATTTGCGCCGTGCGCGACGCGATCAACATTGGTTTGGTGCCGGGGCCCCGCATTATCGCTTGCGGGCGCGTCGTCACGACGGGTTCGCATCATGACATGAATATACCCCGTGCCGCCCCGCGTGTACCGGGCGCGACCGTCACCGGGCCTTGGGCGATCCGTGACCGGGTGCGCGAATATATCCGCCTCGGTGCCGATGTGATTAAAGCATGCGTGTCTGGCGGCTCACACGCGCATGACGATCCGGATTCACGAAATATCACGCAAGAGGAGCTCGATACCATCGTCGATGAGGCGCATGCGTTTAAGAAACCCGTCGCGGCTCACTGCTGGACACCACAAGCGCACCGCATGTGCTTGGAAGCGGATGTGGATACCATCGAGCATATGGTCTTTGTCGATGACGAAACGATTGAAATGATCAAGTCCGCCGGTAAGCCGGTTTCGCCGACATTGATCCACCGGACCGACCATGCCATCGAAATTCGCCGTCAGATCGGCACCGCCCCGAGCGTTCTTGAAAAGCTCAAGCAAGTACAACCGTATTGTTTCGAGGCATTTAAAAAAATGCATAAAGCCGGGGTGCATATCTTTATCGGAACCGATACCACGATGGACCCGCGCATGGGTGAAAACGCCATGGAGCTTGAACTTTATGTTGAGCACGGCATGACGCCGATGGAAGCGATTAAAACCTCAACGATACGATCTGCCGAGGCATTGAGTTTGCAAAAAACACTAGGTTCGCTTGAGCCCGGCAAGCTTGCCGATGTGATCGCCGTTGAAGGAGATGTGCTTGCCGACATCACGCATTTGCAACAAAAAGAGAATATCCGCTTGATCGCAAAAGAAGGTCATATATTCGTCGACACGTTATCGCCGGAACGCAAGTACATCATTCACCCCAGCCCGGGTGAAATAAAAATCATCGATAATTTGTAAAGTTTAAAAGTTAAAAACTTCGATTAGTCTTAAAAAAGGGAAAAGCCTTAAAAGATGCTAGTGGTCCGTTAAGCCAAGCAACGCGATTGCACTTGTCGAACGACCCGGGTTTCGTATCAATGAAATCTAAATTTCCCCGAGCTAATCAGTGCCTTGGCATTATTCAAATTATATTCAAGATGTGGTTTGTGTGCTGGAAAGCCGTATTAAGATTATTTGTTGGATCCGAAGGAAAATGTCATTTTTAGCTAGGCGATATCTGTTTCATGATAGGGGCTGCAGCCCCATTTGGTGACTAATGACGTCAATACCTTGGCGGCATTTTCCGTGCTCTCAGACGTTGGCGAATATGACTTTGTCCTCTCGGAAAACCCGCCAAATCTCAGTTTCTTGATGGCTCGAAAAAATTGATTTTCACCTGAATCAGGCGGTGGTATCATTTTGGTATTCAAAAAAATACATGACTGGCGAGAGCCATTTATCATGGTCTTATCTCTACGTAGTGCAACATTGGAGTATTTTGATGAAGAGAATCATATCACATTTTGCAGTGAGTGCCGGCGTGCTCTCGTTTGGGGCGGCGATTATTTTGGCTGCACCAGCTAAGGCTGTCGATTTCTCAGGCAAAAAAATTCAGCTCATTGTGCCTTTTAAGGAAGGTGGCGGAGGTGATCGTTACGGTCGTTTATGGCGACCTTTTTTGCAAAAGCACTTGCCTGGCAATCCACGTGTCCTCGTGGTCAACAAACCGGGCGGCGGTAGTATTCGCGGCAACAACTGGTTTGAAGCGAATGCCAAAAACGATGGAAGTATGGCAATGATCGGCTCGACTTCGACGTTTACGTCTTTTGTGTTCGGAGGCAAGAAAGTCAAATACAATATGATCAACTGGCGCGCTGTTATTACCTCGCCGCTCGGTACGCAGTTTTATGCGCGGGCCGACACGGGTATGACAGGCAAGGATATTGTTGCCGATATTAAAGCTTTGCGTGGCAAACAATTGTTCGCTGCTGGCAAAACGCCGACATCGGCTGAGCTTCGTCAGTTTTTGCTTTACGACTTGTTTGGCCTCAATGTGAAGCCTGTATTTGGCTTATCATCTGGAAAACGGCGCAAGGCGACATTACGTGGTGAAATACATCTGACTTACGATTCTACGGGTGCATTCGTCAAAAAGGCTCAAAAATACGTTAAGAAAGGCACCGTCGTTCACTACATGACTTTTGGTATCGTCGGACCGGGCAATAAGATCATTCGTGATCCTGCGTTTCCGAATTTGCCAACAGCATGGGAAGTGTACAAGATGCTTTACGGCAAAGAGCTGAGCGGTAAGCCTGATACGGCTTTGCGTCATATTTTAAATATGGGCACTATGGCTTCGAAGGCATTGTTGTTACCGAAGGGAACGTCAGACGAGGTGTATAATGCCTATCTCGATGCCGTGAAGAAATCCTTGAAAGATAAAAAATTCCAAAAAATTGCGGAAAAGGAAATCGGTAGCTACCCTCAAGCTCTGGGTAAGGAAGCAGAAAGCGTTATTAAAAATGCCGTCGATATCCATCCTTCCACCAAAAAGTGGCTGACAAACTGGATTAAAAACAAGTTTAACGTTTCTCTTTAGGTTTACGGTAGATCAGTTTAAAACGGCGGCCTTCGGGTCGCCGTTTTTTTTTGATTTTGTTTGCTGATAAACCTCAAAATTAGAGGAGGTGGAATAATTAAAGGCAAGGCTTGTAAAAAATTATAAGCCCATATCCAGGCTACCTTATTTCTCTTCTGTTCATTCTCTTATTTCATGCTGCCGGTGGTTCAGCGCAAGCGCAAACGCCGCTGCCGTGGGTGCAAGTTGCAGGCAGGGCCTCGGAAATCTGGACCTGGCACGACTATCGGTGAGGTGTTTAGCCGCCCCGGTACGAAGCTGGACGGCGCGTGTTGACGGGGTTATGTTCTGGTAACAATTGAAGCTCTCCAGATTAATGGGTACCAAACATGACACCGAATGAAATTGCACGGGTCCAGGAGTATCTCCGTAAGGCCTTTTCCAATAACCGCATCGTAATCGATCCGCCGAGCAAGCCCAATGCGCCCATCGAAGTGCGCATCGCTGATGAATTTATCGGCGTGCTTCATCGCGACGAAGACGAAGGCGAAGTCTCTTATACCCTGATGATGTCCATTCTGGATGAGGATTTACCGACCGTCAGCCCGATGTAATCGGGGTAATACAAATCAATAAATTTCCAAGGAGGCTTAATATGAAAGTAGGCTTTATCGGCGTCGGCACCATGGGCCGGCACATGGCGGCTAACCTGCAAAAGGCGGATTATGAGCTTGTCGTTCACGATGTGAATAAAGGTGCCGCCGAACCGCATATTGCAAACGGTGCGGTGTGGGCCGAAACGCCCAAAGAACTCGCCAAACAGGTGGATGTCGTCTTTACCTCTTTACCCGGGCCGCCCGAGATGAAAGCGGTCGCCATGGGCGAGAACGGATTGCTGGCCGGTATGAAAAAGGGTGCCGCTTATTTTGATCTTTCCACCAATTCACCGAACATCGTGCGCGATATTCACGAAGAATTCGCCAAGAAAGGCGTTCACTTGCTAGATGCCCCTGTCAGCGGTGGGCCGCGCGGCGCCGAAACCGGCAAGCTCGCTCTTTGGGTTGGTGGCGAGGAAGAGGTATTCAACAAACACAAGATGGTGCTCGATGCCATCGGCGATGAAGCGCTCTATGTCGGTCCTATCGGTTCGGGCTCGATCGCCAAGCTCGTGCACAATTGCTCGGGTTATATGATTCAAACGGCGCTTGCCGAAGTGATGACCATGGGCGTTAAGGCCGGGCTCGAGCCATTGCCCTTGTGGGAAGCGGTGCGCAAAGGATCGCAAGGCCGCCGCCGGACTTACGATGGCCTCGCGAAGGCTTTTCTGCCCGCTAAATTCGATCCACCGCAATTTGCTTTAAAGCTTGCTCATAAAGATGTGTTCCTCGCGACGGAATTGGCGCGCGAAATCGGCGTACCGATGCGCCTCGCCAATATGACGCTGGCGGACATGACCGAAGCCCTCAATCGCGGCTGGGGTGATCGGGATTCACGCTCAGCGACGATCCTGCAGCAGGAACGTGCCGGTGTGGAAATCAAGGTTTCGGACGAGGACATCAAGGCCGCGTTCGAGCGCGACCCGCCGCTGAGCGATCAGCCCAACCGCAAACATAATCAGTAACGTTTTCGCTATTCCAGGCCGAGCTTCTCGAGATAGGGGTTGTATATAAAGTTTTCGACGGCGCGGCCGATGCCCCGGCGCAGCGGCTCCAGGTCGATGGCCTGATCGTAGTGGATGTTGCCAATATTGATGTCCGTGCCGTAGTGCATGAGCAGCCAGGCGAGTTGCTTGGTTTCACCGGCTTCCACCATCAACCGTTCGATGCCGACCGTATGGATAAGTTGGGTTAGCCGGTCGGCGTGTTCACCCGTGCCATCCTTACCGATCAGCATATCGACTTCGCCTTCTTCGATGACGATCACCGAAGCGCCCGCATCGAGGAACTGTGCGATATCATCGGCGGCTTCTTCCGGATCGAGCGGCTTAGTCGGATGCTTGAGTCCCCATTCATAAAATACCTCAAAACCTTCGCCGGAGACTTCCTTGATCAGCTCAATGCGTTGATCGATGGTGAACGGCACATAGGTCGCGGAAATTTCAAAGGCGTTCCAGCCGTGTTTTTTGGCGTATGCGATCAGTTCGTTCCAATGGCCTTGAACCCAGCACAGTTCCGCGACATTGCCGCCCATGTAAAGCTGGATATCGTTTTGTTTGCATAACTCAAGCTTATTGAGCGTCATCGCCTCGGGAAACAACCGGTGTGTCGACTGAAACTTATAGTAATCGATGTAAGGGGCGGCGGTTTCGAGAATGAGTTCCAAATGGCGCAGGCTGATACCGCCGTCGTGAACCATGGTTTTGCCGCGCGAGCGCGGTTTGCCTTCGCGCTCGGGAATTTCAATAAACGGATACATAAACTCTGCCACGGGGTTCTCCTTAAGTGATCCCGCCATATGATGCGCGACGAAGGGCCCGGCGTCAAAGTAATCGGCGGGCGGATCATTGCATTTCGCAAGGATCGGTGGATAATCCCATGGATAAAGTAACGGGAGGATTATTCGATGGCTGATAACAGCGTTGTCCTATACGGGGTCGGGGATGTCGGGCCGATCCATGAGCCGATCGGAAAATACGCGAAGCTTGCCGCACCGGTATTAAGCGAAGCGGATATCCGTTTTGGTCAATGCGAACGTACGTATTCCACGCGGGGCGCGCTGCAGGTTCATTCTGGCGGTGAGCACAGCCGGTGCGAGCCGGGTTTGGCACAAGTTTTTGAGGATTGCGGGTTCGATATCGTTTCGGTCGCGAGCAATCATGCGATGGACTGGGGCGCGGACGCGTTGCTCGATACGATAGAACTGTTTGAAGGCAAAGGCATCGCAACGGTCGGCGCGGGAAAAAATCTCGAAGAAGCCCGTAAGCCCGCCATTATCGAGCGAAACGGCGTTAAGGTTGCGTTCTTGGCCTATTGCACGATTTTACGCGAAGGTTATGCCGCCGGAGCGGATCAAGCCGGTATTGCGCCGTTGCGCGCGCATACCTATTACGAGCCGTTCGACTATCAGGCAGGCGTGCCGCCGCAGGTCGTGACGGTGCCCTATGAAGATGACCTTAATAACATGCTATCCGACATCGCCGCGGCGAAGAAGAAAGCTGATAACGTCGTCGTGTCGATCCATTGGGGGATTCATTTTATTCCGAAAATGCTCGCCGATTATCAAACGATTGCCGCCAAGGCGGCCTTCGGTGCGGGCGCCGATTTGATCCTGGGCCATCATGCGCACGCACCCAAAGCCATCGGCGTGTTCGATGGCAAAACATGCTTTTACAGCCTCAGTAATTTCATCATGTCGAGCACGGCGAAATCGCCGGAGAAAGCGGCGGCATTCGAAAAGAAATATAGCGTTACGTTGGATCCGGATTATCCGCATTTATCGTACGGCTCGGATGCAAAACGTTCGTTGGTCGCCAAGGCGGTGATGACGGCCAAGGGCGTTCAGCAAACGTCGTTTCTGCCGGCGTTGATTAATCCGGACTTGCAGCCCGAAGTGCTCAAGAACGGTGACCCGCGCTTCGATGAGTCGGTAAAGTTTATGGAGTGGGTGTCGGAAGATGTGCCGCACCGGTTTAACGTTTCCGGCAATGAGGTCCTTATTCAGGGCTAGTCAAAAACGCTGTGTTTCAGTTTGATTCTGATTTCCATTGCTTTGCCCTTCATTTCAAAATCGCAATCGGAGAAATCGGGCGCGCCGGATAGGACACCGGCATTGCGGCTGAAGCCGAAACCTTCCAACGGAAATCCCAAAAACGCTTGATCGAATTCATCGTTGCCGTTTTCGTCATGATAAACGGCGATGGCGTATCGCTTGCCGGGGGTGAGGTTCTTGAATACGAATTTGACCTCTTTATCGCGGGCAGGGGTCTTTTGACCCTCCAGCTTTTTGCCTTTGGGAAACTGCTTGGGCTCGTCATAGAGAGCTGCTTTCATATTACCCGTTTGAACGGCCAAATTCGTCACGATCACGGTCAACTCGGCGGCGGCAGCCCGGTATGTGGTCAAAAGTGCCACGGCCGCAAAAACAATTAAGGCGGCAGTTGGTGTTGAAAATTTACGCATCAGGGCTGTACCGTTACGCCCCTTTTTCTTTCGCCGCGACGAGGTCTTGAATGGTGCCGTAATCGACGGCGCGGCCGATACCGAGACGCATATTTTCAAGCCGATACACTTGGCCTGGTGCAATGTTGGCGAGATTCACGTCGGCGCCAAAGTCCTTGATCATTTGCGCGTGCTGTTTCGGGAAGCGGTAAGGGTCCGCTTCGATCAGAATTTTGTAAAACCACGGCGTTTTAACCAGCTCGCCGAGTACTTTTGGATCTTTTTCCGCAATCTCATCGATCTCGCATTGCTCGACGATGACATGCGGCACGCCGAGGTTGTCGATGGCGTCGGTAACAATGCCTTCCAACTCATCGAGACTTAACGGGCCGGTCGGGTTTTTGCGCCCGAATTCGTAACTGACGTCAATTCCAAGGCCTTGGAATTTATCGATGTAGGTTTTGCGCTCGTCATCGGTAAGGGTGATGTAGTTCTCGGAGACTTCGATGCCGGCAATGTCGAGTTCCTTGAGCAGATTGATGTAGCCGTCGACATCGTTCTTCAGGTAGGCATATTCGAACAGAATACCGCCGGTGAACGGCTGTACGCCGTAATCGCGATACAGTTTAGCTGCTTTTTTCACCACGTCTTTCGGCATGATCACCGCGTTCATGGCGTAAATTTTGGCGTAATCGATGCTGTCGGCACACATTTCCAGCAACCCCTCGATGCCGCTCATGACCGTCCAGCCCATTTCGTCCGGGCCGAAGTCGATCATCATGGTTTTGCCTTTTTCCCGCGGTTTCGGCGGGCGGTTATCCCAGCTCAGTAGTGGCGCCATGATGATTGCCTCTCTTTGGTGATTGTTAAGACGGTGGTTTATTGGCTTATTTTTATTTTACGGTGATGAGAATGACAATACCGGCGGCCAGGACCAGCGACCAGCCGAGACGGTGGCCTAAACGTCCTTCGTGCAGGATGAACGCGCCCAGGAGAACAGAGATCGGGATGGAAGCCTGCCGGATCGACGCGACAGCCGCAGCTTCACCGCCTTTTTGAAAGGCAATTAGAATTAATATGTACGAAGCATAGGAAAGTATGCTCGCAAAAAGTACGCGGTTCGGATTGGTGCGCCATGTTCCAAAAAGATGTTGAAGCAATGGCCGTTCGATCGGTTTGGTCAGGCCGAACCAAGTTAATTGAGTGATGAGCAGCAAACTATAAACCCAAAATAAAAACGGGGCAGGGTCGGCCTGCTGCATGCCGTGCGCGTCAGCAAGAGTGAGGATGCTATGGCCGATCATCGCCATGAGGGCTGCTAAAAAAATCACCGGCTGGCTCAATAAACCGGCACCGGGTTTGAATTGAATAAAAAAGGCTCCGGCAACAGCCAAGCCGATGCCAGCCAGGGACGCCCATTCATAAGGGTATCCGAACAAGATTAAATTGATCGCGGCGATCATCAGCGGTGAAGAGCGAATGATCGGGTAATAAACGGACAGTTCGCCGTGCCTGAGGCTGATCGTGATGCCGACGTAGTACAAAACGAGTCCCAGTGTCGAAAATGCGATCATGGGCCACACGGAGCTTGGCATAGCGAAATCGGCTTGTGTGAGAAGTCCGTGGCAAGCCGAGATTGCAATCCAAACGACGGTGATGCCGATGTAGGCGGATTCACGAAACAATCCACCCTTAACGAGAAGGTCGCGAAGTGGGTGCAGGGCCGCAGATGCCAATACCAGAGTGGCAATGGTGATATCCATTTGCGATCATTGCCGAACGGTGATCGATTTGGCTAGAAGTTTATGAGGGGTTTAAGCCGCTTTGGCGTTTGATAGTACCGGCGATAGGGCTTCAAGCAGCGGCCCAAGGTGGGCTTCATACCGGCGCCAGCGTTGCACCGAAGATGTGTAAATCGGTTTGCGCACTTGGCCCGAGCTAGCGGTTCGCACGGTGCGTTTCGCCTTTTGGAAGCTAAGGCAGGCTTCTTCCCAGGGTAAGCCGCACTGTTCGATGAGGCGGTGGGCTTGGCCGTAGAGATTGGCGACGATGTCTTCGTATTGAACATCGATAATCTTGCCGGGCAGCATACGGTGCCACTGCTCCATCATGTGCGCATAAGCGCTATAAAATCGCCCGATTTCTTCGAGATTGTAGGACCAGTCGATCGGTTCGGCGAAGTACGTAAAAAAGTTCGAAAGGCACGTATCAATGGGATCACGTTTACAGTGGATGATGGTCGCATTCGGCAGGGCAAGATGAATAAGGCCGATATTCATAAAGTTAAACGGCATTTTATCGGTGATGCGTTGCGCCGCTGGATCTAATTTTTGCACAGCGTTAACATAATTTTGCCCGCGTGACGCCAAATCCTGAGATTCGCGCGTTGTAGAGTCCCAAATGTTTTGATTGACCCTGAAACCGTTCAGGGCTTGATCAAATTCCTTCAACTCGCCGGCGCCGTGAACCTGCGAATGAGCAGCAAGAATTTGTTCGACCAATGTCGTGCCCGAACGCGGCATGCCGAGAATAAACACAGGTGTATGTG
>Ga0181593_10000978_pt1 | contig 25706 bp, 24 predicted proteins | sample 071ome_19_FD_133756 | JGI IMG/M metagenome (GOLD analysis project Ga0181593, IMG submission 133756) | Coastal salt marsh microbial communities from the Groves Creek Marsh, Skidaway Island, Georgia - 071413AT metaG (megahit assembly) | ecosystem: Environmental > Aquatic > Marine > Intertidal...
AGTAACTAATTCAACCTTTCGTGCATAAGCTGCAATCAGAATGACTCGCTGGCTATTCCTCATAATCTGTCTTTCTGTTTATTTACCCGTTATAGTGTTTGCAGAGGATGACAATAGAACGGGAATTCGTGGCGAAATTATCAGGGTGATTAAACCGGGAGTCTTCGACTACCAAGTAGATGGGTACATCTTAAGGCTGAGAGCTTGGGGAGTGGGATTTCCGAAACGAGGGCAACCCGGTTTTAATGATGCCCTTGCATTTACTGAAAGAATTTTAATTGGTTCTCCAAACAGTGTAGTAATTAAACAAGAATTTGACCTTGAAAACCTCAAGGTTGCAGATATCGATTTACCGAATATTTCTACTACTTTTAGTAAGCTCTCAATTATTCAAGGAGTGGGTTGGCATAATGAAAAAGAGAGCGGTCGGTATGGCCCTTTTGTCATGGCACAGTTAAGGGCTAAAAGAAAAAACTTAGGCGTGTGGGCAGATGATTTTAATTATTTTTCTGAAAGACTAAATAATCATACACCTTTTAATAGCCCTGTTATTCCCAAAGAAATTAAGAAGCAGTTGTCACTACCTACTATGCGCTATTGGGTGACAGGGTTTGGGAAAATTCACCGCCCGGGATGTTCTTTCTATGAAAGAGGCAGAGGGGAACTAAGCAGTAGACCTACTGGGGAAGATTGTAGAATATGCGGCGGTGCGGTGGGTAAATAAAATGTCGTAAAAGGAACAAGTTAAAATCAGCCGATGATAGCCTCGGATAGCTCCTCTTTGGATTTTAAGCCGACAATCGTTTGAACCAAAGTACCATTTTTGTAAAGTAAGAGAGTAGGAATGGACTGCACTCCGTTTTCCTGAGCTAGTTCAGCATTGTCATCCACATTGACTTTATAAATCTCAACCTTCTCGGAAAGTTCAGAATGTAGTTCCTCAAGAATTGGACCTATGGCTTTGCAAGGACCACACCAAGGGGCCCAGAAGTCTACAAGGACGGCCTTGGATGATGAAGATGTGGCTTTCTCGAAGCTATCTTTGTTTAAATTAATTATGTTACTCATGATTCGATTAAATACTAGTAGTTAAGAAGAATAAGCACGATTAAGCCTATGGAACCGCTAAATATAAGAAGATCAAATAGAAGAAATAAGATGCTCGGTTTTGCCTTACTGGCTGTATTGGTTGATGCTCCTTTTTTGTCTTTTTTCTTGGTAGACTTTGTAGCAGGAACATCCTCAGGGCTTTCACTTGGTTGATCAGGCAAAGAGCTAACGGGGGGGGCAGGAGGTGATGCAGGAGTAGTGGGAGTCGCCGGAACAGGTGCAACACCAGGAGAAGGCATGGGGGGTGTCGCTGATGAACTTAAGGTCGGAGGGGGGACTGGTGATACGGGTGCAATAGGTGGACTGGGAGGAGGTGGTGTTCCTGGCCCGGCAAAGGGGGAAGTGGTTACTTTTAATTTAGGCCCTCCAGAGGTTGCCCCGACTGCAGGTGCTCCAGGGACTTTCAATTTAAGTGCAGGTTGAGGAGAGGGTGGTGGAGTGGGCTGACTCATAATCGGCTAATTAAATGCGTCAGGTTGAGGAGTTTTTTGATATTAGATCTGAGATCTCTTCTTGTGAGGTTTCTTCAAGTGCTTTCCCTTTTATGGAAAGGTCTTCCATGGTCTTGAGTAAGGTTTCAGTCATGCGGTCGTGAGTCTCTTCAGAACCTCCAAGAATTGAGAATTTATCAGCCTGTGTAATCCTTTTATGACCGTCTTTGCAGTCTAAACCAAGGCCGAGCAGGTGTGCCATAACCTTAGGGTCTTTGTACGGAATTTGAGGCATGAAATCTCTCTTGTTCATAATATTATATAATTCGGATGAAATGTAAGAGTCAACCTATCAAAATCGATGAATATATCAAAGTTCAAAACCTAGCTAATTTAACTCCGATATTAAAACTTAGGTTGTTTTCTTTTGCAGTATTTCTGTACTCGCTTAATGAAAAATCCCATATCCATGACCAACCCGGTCTTATTTGCAGAGCAATTCTCCATAGAGGTAAACGATTGTACTTAAGGTCATAGCTTGCCAAAAAGGTGGTCGTCATTTTTTCATTAACAAGTTTTTTTGACTCAAATTTTATATATTCTCCAGTATTTAAGTATCGATGGTACATAATTTCTGCCTCATGGAATCGCCCGTCTCGAATACCAATCCCCAATGCATGCCTGTGGCTTTTTCCCGACCTTAAATCTACTTTTGAGCGGGCTTTTATATTGACCATCGAGTCTGGTAAGAACAAGAGATTACCATAGAAAGGTCGCGACTTCATAGCGTCTCCCCCTTTAATCTCCACAAGGTCATAGAAAAATTGAGCGGTTGCGAGCCGCCTATATTTTTTATCCCATTCTCCTGACCAGTTATGCCTCCATCCGAGTCTTACTACCTCAGATGGAGATATTTCAGCAGTTTTTGAATTATCAAGAAGATTCAGAGGGTCTAAATTGAGATTTTCGCTCGAATAAAAGGAAGAATAATCACGGAGATCTGCGTCCCCGTTTAAGCGAACAATCCTTCGGTGCCCCATAGAAAAATTCATGGAGTGAATCAACTGATCGACTTCGAGCATTTCAGATCCTACCTGCTTGGTACCAGTTAGATTGATTATCAAATCATTACTCCACTCACCAAGTGTTCTTTTTTGCGTAAAATCATCTAGTTCGTACTCGTTGTGCCTAAAAGCGATGGAGGGAATAAAATAGATGCCATCTGCTAATTTCAATTTTTTCTGCATTCGATAACCTAAATCAAATTCTTCCAATGACTGAGCGGTTGCCCCTTCACTGTTCTTTAGTTCTGAATTTGAATACTGTATAGATGAAGTATGATAAAAACCTAATGCAAGATTGGGACCGGTTCTCATAGCAACCTGTGGAGACTTTTTAATCATGCCTTCATGATTGTTGATCTGTTCGTTTGCTAAAAAAGTAACAGAATAATATTCTCCGTTATGGGTTATTTCAGCAAATGAATCATTCCACTGGTTTTGCTCAAAGCGATTTCGTTTAAAATCTCTATAAACTTCAGAATCACTGTCCCATTCTGCCTTTAGGGCTACCCGTACGTGGTTTTGAATCCGATGTATAGAAGATAATCGAGTAAAAGCACGGTTGTCCTTAATTCGATAACCACCAGAATCCAGACCAATGTCGGTAGCTTGGTCACGAATCCAGCCACCATGAAATTGAGTTTCCGAGAAACCATTTAGCCTTGATGTATAGTGGGAGAATTTAGGACCAAGAAAAAGTCCACGTTTTTCAAATCCATAAATTTCTAGCTCTGCCTTTCTTCCTTCTGTTAATTTCCTGCCTAACTCTAAACCGGAATACCAACCAAGCGACCCTTGTTTACCAATCTTAAGTTTTGGCGAGAATGAATATTCGTCATTTTTGAACGAATAATTAGGCAGTTCTAAGATAGAGAGTTCGTTAAAAACAAGATTCGGTTCTGTAAGGGCTAGCACAGTTGAATTGAAATCATATGAAAGCTTTCCAATTTTAATTCCCGGATCAAGAGCATGGGGTTCATTCAGATACATGCTGATATTTGTAGCATTAAGATTCCCGCCTCTTTGATTAATTTCTCCGGCTTCAACAAGAAGATCGCCCAAGCCCATGCGTATATCACTCGCATTGTAATCTCCGAGATTTAATGAATAAGAAATTTGATCTGCGAGAATTCTCATCCCGTTTTGAGTTAGTACCACCGAGCCTTTCGCTTCAATATGATTGGTTGAACGAGTCCATCGCATCACATCGGATACAAGAAGAAGCGAGCTAGAGCTTAGACATACATTTCCTTGAGCATGTATGGTCGAATTATTTTCAGAATAGGAAAAAGAATCTGCATCCCATGAGTAATCGGTCAAAGAGTTGCCACCTACACACTCAAGACAGAAGAGGGGGATCGCCAAGAAAGTTAAAAATATAATACCAAACACCACTTGGAGAAAAAATATGATAGGTTTCTTTGGCGATAAAAAAGAAATATCAAAAACAATTTATCGTTCTTTCTTTATTTAAAACTCACTAGCCGTAATGATTAACGAAGTGAAGATGCAAGCCAGTGAGATCGAGTCCGTAGTAAGCGGGCTGACCCATGACCCTCACCAATGGCTTGGTATGCATAAATTGGGCAGGTCAGGCGGCTTAGTCGTTCGTGCCTGGGATCCAGGTTCGCTTTCAGTTGATTTGATCAATAAGGAGACAGCTAAATCCATTCCGATGAATTGCCTCCATTCAGCAGGGTTTTATGAAGTGATTCTCCAAGATTGCAGAGAGTTTTTTGATTATTCTTTTTTATCCACCTTCAAAGAAAGTCGTGCGGAATGGATTGACCCCTACCGCTTCCTTCCTTCGGTTACAAATCAGGAGATAGAGGGGTTTAATAACGGATGGGATCGAAGGCCCTTTGAGAAGTTGGGTGCGATTCCAAGATCGATGAACGGAGTAGAGGGAGTAGGTTTTGTGGTATGGGCACCTTCAGCTATTTCTGTACACCTTGTTGGAGACTTCAATTATTGGAACACAACTTCTTTACCTATGCGTTCTCTTGGTAGTTCGGGTTGCAGGGAACTTTTTGTGCCCCGTGCCAAAACTGGAGATCTGTACAAATACAGAATTGCAGGTTGTGATGGTGTTGTAAGAGAGAAAACCGATCCATTCGGCTGGAGATTTGAGTCTCCAGCAGGAAACGCTTCGATTATTGAGGATCGTTCACAAAAAAGATCCTCCTTACTTAGTTTCAACGAGAGTGCCCCCAGAAAGAGGCCAATCTCCATTTATGAAATGCACATTGGTTCCTGGAAAAGGAACCAGAACACCAATCAACCGTTATCCTATCTAGAATTAGCGGATGATCTCCCTTTGTACCTCAAAGAAATGGGCTTCACTCATGTGGAATTCCTTCCACCCAGTGAGTACCCCTATGGGGCTTCATGGGGATATCAGGTAACAGGATATTTTGCACCCACATACAGGTATGGTACTCCTGCTGAATTTTCATACCTTTTACACTGTCTTCAAACCGATGGGATTGGGGTAATTATTGACTGGGTTCCAGCCCATTTCCCGTCCGATGAATTTGCATTGTCTCAATTCGATGGTACCTGCCTGTTTGAGCATCAGGACCCAAGGATGGGTAGGCATGCGGAGTGGGGAACTCTTTGCTTCAATTATGGCAGGGCAGAGGTTAAGAGCTTTCTCGTAGGGAGTGCAATCGCATGGCTTGAGCGGTTTGGAGTCGATGGATTTCGGGTCGATGCCGTCGCTTCCATGCTCTACCTGGACTACTCAAGGAAAGAGGGTGAATGGTGTCCTAATAAATATGGAGGCAATGAAAACTTAGAAGCTATCGAGTTCCTTAAAGAGTTTAATCAAGCTATTCATGAAGAATTTCCAAATGTTATAAGTATTGCTGAGGAATCTACTTCATTCCCTCAAATCACTATGCCTCCTGAGACTGGTGGTCTGGGATTCGACTTCAAGTGGAATATGGGGTGGATGCATGATGTGCTCGGTTATTTTTCGTCTGCTCCAGCTGATCGCTCGCGGGCACACAATCAATTAACCTTTGGTGCTATTTATCAGTTTTCGGAAAACTTCATTCAAGCATTCTCCCATGACGAGGTTGTTCATGGTAAAGGCTCATTGGTCAATAAAATGAACTTAGCCTATCAGGAGGACAGAATTGCCAACCTTAGGGCTTTGCTCGCACTACAATGGGTATGGCCTGGCAAAAAAACTATTTTTATGGGCTGTGAAATCGGCCAATGGTCTGAATGGGACTTTGAGGGCTCTGTAGACTGGGCACTCTTAGATTTTCCTCTTCACCAAGGCTTAAAGAAATTGGTTTCTGATTTAAATCACATGTATACAGGTCATCCTTCATGGGCTAACTTTGACCATCAGCCCGATAAGTTTTCTTGGGTTGATTGTAATGATGCTCATGGGCAAACGCTTTCCTTTTTAAAATATGGTAGTTATCCAAAGGATACATTACTTGTAGCTTGCAATTTCTCGGGTCACTTGGTGCATCGAGATTGGGGGTGCCCGCACCCCGGAAGCTGGGAAGTGATACTTGACACGGACGCTTCTTGCTATGCCGGGCAGGGTTTATCAGGTGGGGTCAACTTTGATTCCTTCAATGAAGCGAGAAATCAACAGCCATATGGACTGTCTTTTTCTGTTAACCGATGGAGTGTTAGAATACTTCGATTATCTCAGGGGAATGACTAATTTTAAATAAGCCCTGCATTGGCGAAACTGTAGTAGCCTACCTTGTGGGGACAGTTCTCGATTTCCCCAATAATTACATGATCATGGAATTCAATATCAATTAACTGAGCAGCTTCGGAAATTTTCTTGGTTACTTTTAAATCTGATGCACTTGGAGTAGGGTCACCACTTGGGTGGTTGTGAGCGAGAATGACGGCCGTACAACCATGTCTTATTGCAGGACGAAAGACCTCCCTTGAATGAACCATACTCCCAGTGGCGGTACCAGAGGTAACTTCCTCAAGTTTAATAAGTTTATTTTTCCTGTCTAAGCAAAGTACCCAAACTTTTTCAATGGTTTGATAACGACATTCCAGTCGTAAAATTTCCCAGACTTTAAAAGGATCATCAATTGGCGGGTTCAACACCCTAGGTTTTTGCATGATACGCCTAGAAATTTCGATAAGTACCGAAAGCTGTAGGGCTTTGATTTTTCCGATTCCCTTAACTTTTTGAAAATCGGTTACATCCCATCTCAGTAAACCTGCTAAAGAGTGTGCATCACAAATTAAATCGTCTGCTATTTCCAAAATATCTTTCTGTGCTGTACCAGAACGTAGCATAATAGCCAGCAGTTCCCGGTCCGATAGAGACTGTGCCCCAAGAGCTTCCAGTCTCTCTTGCGGACGCTCATTGGGTGGAAGGTCAGCTATTTTATTTATTCGATCTCTCGGAGTATCCAAACTAGTCCAACCAATAATTGAAAAGTTACTCAGGTAAATCAATTACGACATAAGAGTCGCGTTTCCTTTGGGCCAACCATTTGTTCTGTTCCTGAGTGTCGATTTGAGAGATTAACATCCTTTCGATGTCAAGTCTTACATCCTCTATGGGTAAAACACCAGCTGGGCTTTCGTCAGAGACCAAAATTATGTAGTAGGCGACTTTCCCAGACTTGGCAACTGTTCCGTCATCGAGCCGAACCAACTGTTCGATTGCAAAAGGTTCTGAAATTTCTCCCTTTTTTAAAGCAAATGAACGATCCCTAATCACAGCATTCCGTAACTCGGACCGCTTAATCATAACTCCCCAATCGCCTGCATTTTCTTTAAAGGTACTTTGGCCATATTCTTTGGCGATCTTGGTAAAATCTTGCGCGTTCTTAATTTTAGATCGTAAGAATAAGGCCTTTTTTTCAATTTCCTTTTTAGCTAGGTTATTTCCATCATCCGAGAGAACGATCTCACTAATACGAATTTTCCTCTCAGTTCGGAACTTGTCTTGATTTGCTAAATAAAAGGCTTCTACTTTTGCTGGGCTAATTTCTTCTTTTGAACGCTTCCTTTTAGCAAGCATGTGCATGTGAATAATGTTTTGCTTTATCTGCTCTCTATATTCTAGTTGAGATTGACCATTACTCTGTAGCACATCCCTGAAAAGTCTGCGGTTGCCATTAAAATTCTCCAAAAGCTTTTTGTTGTATTCCTGCTCTATGTAAGCTTGAGGAATGGCCATGCCTTGTTCATCAAATGCATCAATGGAGAGAAATTTGTCTACTTCACCATTTACGAAATCCTCAGCCCTTTGCTTTTTTTCCCTTTCGCTGAAGTTGAGCTGATCCATTTTTCGTTCAATTTCTCCCCAAGTAATGATCCTGCCATTAACCTTGGCTACCACGCGATTGATTTCCTGAAGTTTGTCCACATTACCTAAAAGTGATGAGCAAAGACCAAGATAAGCGGTGGCAGAAATAAAAATAATATTACCGAAAATTTTTCCCATGTTGGTGAATTTTGAGAAAGGAGATGATTTCCTTCAACTTTAAAAAACCATCTTTGTTAGAAAGTTGAGGAATTTTTCCAGCTTTCCTGAGGAAACTCTGTTCTTTATTGGGCCCCCTTTTTACTTGCCTGAGAAAAAGTTTGTCTTCGGAGACCTCAACCTTGTCAAGTTCGGCCTGTTCGGCAAGACACCTAATTTCATTTTCCATCAGTAATGCCTGGACTGACTTGGGGAGAGATCCAAATCTATCGTTTAATTCCTCTTCAAATTCCTTGATTTCTTCAACATCTAAAAGAGTAGCCAGTTTTCGATAGGCTTCAATTCGCAGCCTAGCTTCGGGAATATAGTCAGCCGGGAGAAAAGCTTCGGTAAGCGTCCTGTTTTGATGAGAGAAAGCTTCAGTTGAGTTGTCCCAATCGCATGTAAAATCTAGCTTAACCGTTGCAACTGGCCTGAGAGACTTAGGATCACCTTTAAGCCTGGAGACGCTCTCTTTCAGTAATCTACAGTACATTTCAAAACCCACACCGGCAACATGACCACTTTGTTCACTCCCAAGTAAATTGCCTGCCCCTCGAAGCTCTAGATCTCTAAGTGCAATTCTGTAACCGGCTCCAGTACTTTTACTTTGCCTAAGTGCAGAGAGTCTTTTCTTGGCTTTATTGGCAACGGGCATGTTTTCATTTACAAGAAGATAGGCATATGCTTGGCGGGTAAATCTTCCAACACGGCCACGTAGCTGGTATAGTTGGGAGAGTCCAAACTTATCAGCCCCATCAATAATGATGGTGTTACAATTAGGAATATCTAGGCCAGACTCTATAATTGTCGTACACACGAGAATATCTATGTCTCCAGCCACAAATTGAGTCATTACCTGCTCAAGTTCCCCCTCAGCCATTTGGCCATGTCCCACGCAAATTCTAAGGTTCGGGAATTGGATGCTCAGTCTTTTGGCAACGGATTCTATGGTTTTTACCTTATTGTAAAGGTAGAATATTTGTCCGCCTCTACGTGCTTCTGTTTCGACTGCTCGTGAAATCGTCAATTTGCTGTTCTTGAGAACCTCTGTTCGGATAGGTCTTCTGTTCGATGGAGGTGTTTCTATGGTAGTGAAAGACCGAGCACCAATCATCGCAAAATAGAGGGTTCTTGGAATAGGGGTAGCACTTAGAGTAAGAACATCCACTTGGGCACGAAACTGTTTCAGTTTTTCCTTATGCTCGACTCCAAATCGTTGTTCTTCATCAATCACGATCAATCCAAGATCATTAAACTCGATATCTTTGCCTAAGAGTCGATGAGTCCCAATCAATATATCGATCGCACCAGATTTTACCTGTAAAAGAATTTCTTTTTGGGATGATTTGGATCTAAACCGACTGAGCATCTCTATGCAAACTGGGAAATCTGACATTCGTTCGGTGAATGACCTGAAGTGTTGCTGACACAGAATGGTAGTAGGACATAAGAGGGCAACTTGCTTGCCATCCATAACGGCCTTGAACGCTGCACGCAGTGCGACCTCAGTCTTTCCGTACCCTACATCACCGCATACCAGGTGGTCCATGGGCTTGTCACTCTCCATGTCAGTTTTGACATTTTGAATAGCACTAAGTTGGTCTGGTGTTTCGGTATAGGGAAAAGAATCTTCAAATTCTTTTTGCCATCTGTCATCAGGAGAGAAGGCATGTCCTTTTTCCGAATCTCTCTTTGCCTGCATCCTCAAAAGATCAGCCGCCAGATCTAATGCGGCTAATTCTGCACTGCGTCTAGCATTAGTCCAAGATTTACCGCCTAGTTTAGCAAGTTTAGGTTTTGATCTTTTAAGTCCTACATACCTTGAAAGCAAGTGGGATTCCTGTAGTGGAACATGAAGCAAAACGCCATCAGCGAACTCAACTGTGATAGCCTCTTCATTGGAATCATCTCGGTCAATCTGGCCTAAACTTTGAAAAATACAAACGCCGTGCTGTAAATGAACAAGGTGATCCCCCTGCACCAATTCTGAAAAATCCAACGCGTGATCAACTTCTCTTCGATAGACTTTTGATTTGCGTGACCTCAACGGACGTCTGCTTCGATCTCTCCCGAATATCTCTCGAGAAGTTACAAGAACAAACCCATTCATGCCCTTGGTCATCCAGTTAGAAAAACTGGGAAATTCACTATTGTTTTCGTATACAAATCCGTCCCTGAGGCCCACTTCAATGATGGTTGGGGCAATATTTTTTGCACCAAACTCATCAAGGAATGAAAGTATGCGATCTTTTTCTGATGGTGCTCCAATAGCGAATATCAGATTAAACCCAGAGTCCGAGTAATTGATTAACCTGGATAAAATCTTTTCAGGCCTCGCCTTATTTACTTCAATGTTTCGGGATAGAGAGTTCCCCGTTATTGATAATGGATCGATGAAGGGGGCCACTTTTATGTTTGGCGATTCACTGTTTATGAATATCCCACTTCCTCCATTTATCTCACTTACCCCAAGGTAAAAATCTTTTGCTTGGTTACTTCTTTGCCAAGCCAAGGAAAAACTTGCTTTACTCGCTGTCTCGAGAGTTGAGTCATGCATGGCAAGAGGATGTCGCTGTAGTGCATTTTCTGGCTCATGGATATACCAAAATACGGAATCTGGCAGGTACTTAAAGAATTCACCTTCTTTCTTTAGTTTATCATTTTGGTCCAAAGAAGATATTCGTAGTTCTTCAAGTTTATGGGTCGTTCTCTGATTTGATGGATCAAATACCCGAATGTCCTCCACTTCATCGCCAAAGAAGTCTACACGCACTGGATAATTGCAATTGACGGGAAAGATGTCGATCAACCCTCCGCGAACTGCAAACTGTCCCGGTTCTTCACAAACGACCTCAGATGAGTAGTCAAGAGTGCTGCCTAGTTGTTCAATTAAATCACTAAATGAATATGAAGCTCCGCATTGTAAGAAAACTTCACTTTTTTTCTGATCCTTAAGAATTGGACAGGGTGAAAGGATAGAATCAAATGTGGCCGAGATTATAATTTTCTCTTTAGACTTACTCACCCCCGCCGAATTTCTTAAGGCGGATAGAGCGGCCAAGCGATCGCATACCCGATCATGAAAGTCGGGGTTGGTTGTAGTGGTTGGAGAGTCGTAGAGGTGAAATTCAAACTCACCATCTGGCTTAAAGTGTTCAGCTAGAGCGGTTACATCTTCCCCTAGTTCTTCGGCGTTACTTATTGAATCACCAATGATTATGCAAACATCGTACTCTTTTCCCAACCATGTATCTGCTATAAAAGAGGCAACGGCTTGCTGGGGGAAGTTTGGGAGAAACAGGGAGGGTTCTGAACTCGGTATCTCGATTCTCTTCACTGATCCGCAACCAAAACCTACTCCTTGTTGATTAAATTAATAGCAATACTCGCCGCTTTTTCCTCGGCTTGCCTCTTGCTGGAACCATGGGCTTTGGCAAGTGGTTTCCCATTGTGGTGAACCTCTATCGAGAATTCCTTTTGATGGTCGGGACCACTTTCTTTGAGGATCTTGTATGATATTCGGCAAGTTTTTGAATTAGCCTGAAGAATCTCTTGCAGTCGTCCCTTTGGATTAAATTTAAAATGATCTTTTTTTAGTGTTTTCTCAAATTGTTCCACCCAACTTAAAATTACCTTTTGTGCTGCATCGAAATCACTATCCAAAACAATTGCTCCAATGACAGATTCCAATACATCCTCTATTAATGAAGCACGATAGCATCCATCCTTATTTTTTTCAGATCTTGCGGCAAAAATGAATTTTTCAAGGTTTAATGATTTTCCAATTTCGGCAAGATTACTTCCACGGGCAAGAATAGCTTTTTTTTTGCTTAATTCTCCTTCATTATTCGTTGGATACTTTTCGTAAAGCCATTTAGATAAAGTTGCACCTAGAATCGAGTCCCCAAGAAACTCGAGTCGCTGATTATGAATAAGGTTTGGGTCTTCAGAGCAGACAGAAGGATGCGTGAGTGCCATCTGCAGTAATGACTTATCGGAAAAAGTATAACCCAAGTATTCTTCCAATTGGTACAATTCCTCAAAAACCATTACGGGCAAAACTGGGTTAATGCTCTAAACTTGAATAAACTTAGTAACGAATTCCCTGGCGAATGCTCGGTAGGCCAGAGCACCGGGACTTTGGGGTTCATACTCAAATATGGTTTGGCCGAAACTGGGGGCTTCACTAAGTTTGACATTTCTGGGTATGGCGGTGCGAAATACATTGTTCGGATAATATCTATTTGCTTCCTGCCAAACTTCAAAAGAAAGTTTAGTCCTTGGGTCGTACATGGTCATTACAATCCCACCAAGTTCCAATTCGGGATTAATATTATTTTCTTTAATAGTACTGACCACACCGGTTATTTGCCCCAACCCCTCCATGGCAAGGTATTCCGATTGTAAGGTTACAACCAAATGATCTGCGGCACAAAGAGCATTCATGGATAATAGACCAAGGGTAGGGGGGCAATCTATCAGAATGACCTTTAGTCCATAATGATTCTTTAACGACAAGAGGCATTCCCGTAGCTTGACTAAATATCCCTGTTGTCCACTCAATTCCAACTCAGCAGCAGCAAGATCTAGTTCAGATGGCACAATCCAAAGGTTCTTTCGATTAGTTGAGATTACACGGGTTGCCAGGTCTCCACCACGAATGAAAGGTTCATAAACCCCACACCCTGGTTTTTTCTCCAATCCAAGGGAACTTGTTGCATTGCCCTGTGGGTCCATATCCACAAGTAATGTGGGGATTCCCATGAGTGAGAGGGCGTGGCCTAAATTAATACAAGTAGTCGTTTTACCGACACCTCCCTTTTGATTTGCTATAGCTATTGTGATTGCTGGCATTACCAGTGAGATGAGAAAGTATTTGCTTTACCTAAGGCAAGCATTTTTAGGCACTTATCCATTGAATGCTTCGTTCTTTAATTAATTTCATTCCATTCCGGATCGGGGGAGATAATGGAATTTGCGAGCAATGATCATTCTCTTCCATTAGGTGCCAGGCAATGGATGATAAACCAGCAGACAAGCTTAGTGGACTAGCTCCGCCGAGCCTCGGGTTGATTTCCACTAGGTGGAGTTGCTCTTCTTTATCTACTAATACCTGGGCAAGGATATGGCCATGAGCACCCTTGACATGAAGAAAAACATCTTGCATTGCTTGCTCCCACTTGGGGTGGGTGAAAACAGTTGTCTCGTGAGACTCTCCTTCAACTACACGGTTTCGCCATCGCAGCACAATTCCATGACACCTGCCTTGCTTGCTCACCCAAGTTTCAGCAGTAAATTCCTTACCTCTTATAAAGGGTTGGAAAATTGGATTCTTAAGCAAATAAGCACATTTTTCTGCTTCCGATACGCTAAGATCCAAGCCGATATTACAAGCACCAGTCCCATACTTTTCTTTGACTACCCATTGACCTGAGTTCTCATCTTCAATCGAGAGCTTGGTTTCGATTGGTGAAATTGCAGAGTGTTTCCATGTTTTATAAAACTGGAATTTATCTGAGCATGCTTTTATAAAGTTGGATCGTGAAATCCAGACCTTTACTCCGCATTGTTGCAGGAGTTTCGCTCGCTCTGACCAATATCCGAGTTCTTGATCACGCGTAGGCAATACATGGGTGATCCCAAGCTCCTCCAGGTACTTTTTTAATTGCGTGTCAGACAAGTGATCGATGAGCGGCATTAAGCGAAACTCTTCTACCAATTTTGCTGCGAAACATTCAGGATCTGAGTCTGTGCCTATAACTTTCGAATCAGGGTTAAACTGCCTAGCTTGGGCAAGAACTTTTTCATATAACCCGATTTTAGCCGAAAGAGAGGGAAAAAGGATTCTCGGGGGTGAATGCACAGTATTTTACTCAGATTGCTGGAAATATTCTTCACTCAGGCACGATGCAATTATTGCATCCACCCATTTTCCTCCAATTGAAGTTTGATCACGCAGAATTCCATCACGTGTAAATCCAGTTTTTTCAATTGTATCTACATGATGTATCCTGTGTGCATAGGCTTCAGTAGAAAGTTTATGCAGGTGAAGGTGCTCAAATGCGACGAATTTCAATAGAGAAAGAAATATAGCAAATTCGTCACAGTATTTTGATACATTGGAAGTACGACTTGTCTCAAGAAGGAATGAGACTTCCCCTCTTTTATTCTCCCAGTTTAAGTGGACCAAACCACCGTAACCTATAAGACTATTTTGCATGCAAAATCGAAAAAGAATTTGCTTTGGGGCTTTGCTATTAAACTCAGAAACCACATTTTTTTCAAAGTATTCTCTCTGCTCAATTTCAGAAATTTTCTTACATTGACGCAAGGCATCCATTTGGTCATTTCGCCAAAGTCTAATGGATTCTGCATCCTCCATATGTATAGATGAAATATTGTAATCCGAGTCCCGCCAGATACCTGAGTCAAGGATTGCGTAACCTTCCTTGCCACAAGCAGTCATTAGGAAAAAAAAGAAGCCATGTGCTCAATAACGGAATGCTGTTGATTAGTTGTCATACCTGGGAATAGTGGAATGCTTAAACATCCCTTAAAATATTCTTCAGCACCGGGCAGGCTTTCGATGTGGGTCAATTCCTTAAAATAAGGATGTTTGTACAAGGGAATGTAATGAACCTGAGTCAAGATGCCGTGTTCTTTAAGGAACCTGTGAAGATCATCTCGTATCTTTGATTCGGAAAGGTGTATAACATATAAGTGCCAACTGTGTCCTGTTGAAATACTAGGCAAAGTTACTTTTCCGGTAAACGGAGGTCGACTAAGTTCAGTATTATATGTTTGGGCTAATTTTTTCCTTTTGGCAACTTGAGTGTGAATTCTACTAAGCTGAGAAAGTCCCAAGGCTGCCTGGATATCAGTTAATCTGTAATTCCACCCCAGTTCAATTTGTTGATAAAACCAAGGGGTTTCATGACTTGATCCATAAGGACGGGTCATTCCATGAGACCTCAATCTCTTAATTTTGTCTGCAAGTTCTTTAGAATTGGTTAAGACGGCTCCTCCTTCTCCGCAACAGATATGCTTAACGGGGTGAAAACTCAAACATGCAGATTCAGAAAATTCACAGGCTGCGCTTGCAATTGAGTTTCCGTCAACACCTTCTCGATAAGACAGGATAGAGTGGGAGGCATCCTCAATCAATTGATAGCCAAATTTTTGGCCGAGGTGAAAACATTCCTCTAGCGGAGCAGTCGCACCGCTTAATGAAACAGGCGCAATGAAATTTGCCTTATTTCCTGAAACTTTTTCTGTAATAAGGATAGAGGACTTTAGAGAGTCTGGGCAAATTAAGCCTGACTTGGGATCTACATCACAAAAACGAACTCCTCCACCTGTGTAGAGCATAGCATTGGCCGTAGCTGAAAAAGTAACAGCAGGGATAACTGAGATTGAACCTGGACCTGCCCCAAGACTTGCATAGGAAAGATGCAAAGCAGATGTTCCATGCGAGCAGGCCACAGCGTAATTGACATCTAGAAGCTTGCTCAATTGGTCTTCGAACTCTTCTACCTTAGGTCCTTGTGTAAGAAAATCAGAGCGTAAAACCTTTTGAACAGCCTCGATATCTTCTTCCAATATCTCCTGCCTGGAATAAGGAATAATATCCATAAATTTATTATTGATATTTTATAGCGAATTAAGCGAGCAAAGATTAACGAAGGATACGCCTTGCTTGGGAAGTACCAAGAGTTTAAGTGTATGTCATGGTCGTTGTAGGTTCAGTAATTGCAAGAATTGGAAGCAAGCGATTAACTTTTAAAAACCTGCTGCCCTATAAAGGTGTCCCACTTGTTCTTCATGCTTTGCAGAAGATGCTTCAATCCAGGTTATTTGATCATATCGTACTCTCTACAGATAGTGAGTTAATCGCTCGCACTTGTATGCATCTCGAGGGATTGTCTATTTTGAAACGTCCGGACGAATTAGCTCAGGATCAAGTTCCTTCCGTCCCCGTATTTCAACATATAGTCACAAACTTCAATTGTGACATTCACTTGAATTATAACTGTAATTTCCCTGAGTGCCCTCAAATTGTTTTTGAGCAAGCGATAGAAATGGTTGCTAGGGAAGGTGAAGTCCTTTCAATTCCTCATGCAATTTGGGCCCAAACTAAATCATGCTTGGATAATTATGAAGATCCCTTTCATATTACTGCAAAGACCTTTCCTGCCCCCGATGTTTTCCCGCTAGATATTCATGAAATGGATGATTTATTGAAAACATATAGAGCACATCAACCTGCCTTAGTGTGGTAATTTTAAATTTTCATTAAAGATTTGGTAATTTGGTACGACTATTCTATCTGAATCATCTTATTCCATGGAAAAATTAAATTCAGTATACAAACTTGTGATCAAGGGCTTTTGTTTTATCTCCCTTGTGCTTTTTTCAACCCCCTTGGCCTTTGGGTTCTTCAAGGATATTGAGACGGACACCCAGACGCAGTCGGTTCGGGGTTACCTAGCTTTTCATTCACCGCCCAAGTTAGCCTTTAGCCCGTTAGTTGCGAGTGCAGACAGGGGAACCCTTCTCCGACTAGGGAATCCGATCAGTTCATTGACGGCATCATCCACTGATGATGTGAATGCTTCTGATCAAGTGGAGTTCCCCTTAACCGCATATGGTGACTCAGATACTAATCAATCTGCTATTTATCAAATCCCGAAGATTTCCGAGGAACCTGTATTGGAGTCGAGCAACCCTAATCTTCTTCCTCCCGCCGACCCCTTTGTTGCTCCTCAAACCACATCTTATGGTTCCATAAACACTACTGATGAACTTATGAAAGTTTTTGAAGAGGAAATGGACAGCACTCGCTCAACAAACCAGACTGGCTTTCAATTTTTACCTCCTTACACTCTCGAGCGTGGAAACATGCTAATGAAATCAGGGGCAACTTACACAAGAATGCAGAGGGACTAACTATGAGACCAATCATTTTACTTACACTTTTTGCTGCGACTTTGAGGTTCCTCTCGGCTCAAGGCTCCGAACTCAAGTCAATAGACGAAGTAATTCAGGGCATTGACTCGCTTCTTGAGCAAATCGATCAGACCAACGAAGAATCTAGCATTATACCTTCAGCGAATGAGCCATCCGTCAAGGATGGTCTAGGTCGCTCCTTCAGAGTCGAGGATGAACTTCTTCCCGAACCTCTTCGAGGCAAACCATCTCAGGATAATTCTCCCAAGCCTGTAGAAACGAGTCTGAAATCAAGTGCAACCGCCCAGATACCCCCAAGCCAAACTCCGTTAAATTACTCAAATATGAGCCTTGAGGAGTTATTGAAAGAAGTGGATATGCTGAATGCACCTGACTTCAAATCCCTACTCAATCTTGAGTCATCCACTCCCATTGATTCCCTTCCTCGCATACCCCAAGCCACCACAGCAGAGAATTCATCAGATATTTTAGCACCATCCACAGAGTTTTCTACCACTGAACCTACAAGCCCTGTGGTAACTAACCTCCCACCACAAGCCACACAGCAGACCGATAATGTAGTTGCGGAAGATTATGTTGTACTTGGTGAAAGTATTGACCTGGAATTAAAAGAAAAAATACGTGAAGCAATTATGTCCACAAGGCTTGCATCGGGAGGGTCAGGGAACCCCTTTGTGACGCGTTCTGTACACAAAGCCACTTCATATTGCAATCGGGTCTTAGGTCGTCTCAACGCTCCTTTTTTAAAGCGATACCGAAGGGATATTCTCCTCTCTCTTATTAATATGCATGACAAAAACCAGGCTTGGGTAGACTCTGCTAAGACATATGAACGATTCCTGGAAGAATTTTCATCGGATGATGATTACCCTTTCGAGCAGCACGAGGATGCACCTGGCATACCTGGACTCCATGCCAAAGTAGGTAATGCATCAGAATTAATAAGTGGGTTTAAGAGAGGTGCACCCACTATCCCTGAAACGCATATTAGGTTAGGTAAAATTTACCGAGAAATTGGAGCAACTCGCATGGCACTAAATAAGTTTTATGATGCCATAAATGCTACTCTAACCTTGCCGTATAATGATGCGTTTACAAAAGCTGAAATGAGGAAAGGAAGGGATTTTGAGTCTCGTAAAGACGAAGAGGCCAACCAAGCAATGTTTGAAATAGCTGAAACCTTTCTTCAATCTGAGGATTACGATAATGCAATAAAGTTTTACGACCGCCTGAATCGCCTCGAGCAACTTGATGATTCAGACCGTTCTATTGTGCTGTACAAGAAAGCTTCAGCTCACTTTCGCCGTGCCTCTCATAACCTTAGCATGCAAGAGAAATCTTCCAGATCCTCAGGAGGAACCCAGCAAAATTCTCTTTCTTTCGAACAAACCCCAAGAGCCGACTTCGCCAGAGTTAAAGAAATTTTGCGAGGTTATGGCACTCTTTTTCCAGCAAGCTCTTACATTCCAGAAACTCATTACCTCCTTGCACTTGCCTACGAACACCTGAGCCAGGATGAAGAATCCATTGCAGAGTTGCTTAATTTATTACGCGAGGCTGAGTTTAACCCAGATGCCTACATTGCTGAGGAATCTCTCAAGCCTGAGAGGGACCGGGATATATACAAGGTTGATCAAATGAAAAAAGTTTGGGCTTTCTGGAAGAAAAAGACAGGGAATTACCTCGCTAATAAATACTACGAGGATGGTAAATATTTTAATGCCTATCGTATCTATTCTGCTCTTCGCCCTGTTGATGTAAGTCCATTCTGGCAAGTTCCTTTACTTTACCAGATTGCCCTCTGTGAGGAGAAACTTGGTAACTTTGTGCAAGCCACAGAAACCTATCTTTCTATAGAAGATTATGTTGAGTCCGCCAAGGAAGCGAGGGAGGATTTAGCCAACAGTAAATACCTAAACTTTGTGTTCGGTATGGCAAAATGGAGAAGAGACCAACTAGAAGACACTCGGGAAATTAGACAAGCAGTTAACCGATTTGGAATATACTCATCTCCAGCAAGATCGGCTGAGTTATAATTTTGGGGCTTACAATTTATAAGTTTTATATCCAATGGAGCCTGAAAAAGTCTTACAAACCCATCTTGCTTTGTGTAACGAAGTTCATGCCCTTCTTTTAGAAGAGAACACTTGGTTAAAAGTACAAAAAAAGGTTCCAGAAATGGCATTTCTAAACAGAAAAAAAGAGATTGTCACCAAACTGGAATCTTCGCTAACTAACTTGAAAAAGTTAAAACCTGAATTCTTTTCTCCCTTTGACGATTCTAAGCGCCTAGTTGGAGAGTCGCACTCGAAGCTTCTAAAAATTTTCTATTTAGACAGAGAAAACGAAGATATGCTACTGAAGTTAAATCAACCTGAGGACCGCCAAACTTTTCATCGATTTGCCCCTAGTAAAAAGGAAATTGACGAAGCACACCCTGGCAACCCCAGGTCCTAGTCTTCGAGTCCTTCTTGTGTTTCAGATTTCAGGTAATTGTTAATTTCGCTAGGAAGTGATAATGCGCTTTCATGGTTAATAATAACGCCAGATCCATCTTCGACTCTGGTATGCGGGCAAATTTCACCATTAGGTAACCATCCTTTCGCTTCAATCAGTTTCCCTCTCTCAAACAAGAGTCGTAATCGAAGTATATTTCCATCATACCAAAAATAGCTCCAACCATCCAGTTTGCCATTTTTATACTCTTGCTCGGAAATTCGAACTCCCTTTTCACCCCAACTGGTAAAGACTCCGTGCTTCCTGCCCAATTGATAGGCACCACGAAGCGATATTGCCCCTAACTTACTCCATTGGACGAGAGGTCCTTCCCGTACGCCTTCGTAAAAGGAACAAAGCAGCCGTGCCGTATTGTTTCCATCAAACTGAGCATACCACCCGGTGTAGGCCCGGGAACTACCGTCCAATCTTTGTTTGCCATTTTTTTGAATAAACCCCTCATACGGTAGGGACTTATTTCTCATCACAAACCACTTGCCTTGATACGCATCCGCAAGCAAAGCTCGATAAACCCTAGACTCACCATTGTCTATCCCGAAAAGAATGGAGTTTGGTAAGCATAATAGAATTCCACCACATAAAAATGAATGGAATAGATAGGATAAATTCACAAGTTATTTATCCTATGAAAAAGTTTGAAAGAAAAGCTAAATATTATCGCTGTATGGCGGAAGGAGAGGGATTCGAACCCCCGGAACCGTTTCCGGTTCAGCGGTTTTCAAGACCGCCGCATTAGACCACTCTGCCATCCTTCCTAAAGAAAGACAAAATCTATACACCAAATTAATAAATCAATCAAGCAACCTAATAGCCTTGGTCGATTTATCTTTTTCTAAAGTCTAAAATATAGCGGGAAACCTGATCAATTTTTACAGAGGCATCAAAGGTGAAGGTGATTAATTTAGCATCATCCTTTCCAAGGTTGAGCATTTGTTTCGTGCGTCCAATCTCTTTCCCTTGTCCATTCAAAGCCTTGGCAAGCAATTCTCCTTCCACCGCATCGTATGAGACAAGATACACCTCAACTTTAGTCTGGTCGCATTTGTAGGTAGTCATAGAGAGTTTCTTCTCCACGACTGAGGTTCCTAAAGTAACAGATTTTTCTTCCTCTAGGCAGGACACAAAGAAAGGCACGGTAACAAGAATAAAAAAGAAGGGAATGAAGTTTACGAAACGCATCATTCAGCAATCGTTAAACATGATGTGAGAAATTTCAAGATACAACGGAAAGAACATCTATTTCATTTTATTTTAAACGAAAGGTTGTTTTTCCCCAATTTTCTAAATTCCCAGAACCGCCCAAGGTAAATGAAAGTACAGATGAATTTTTAGAGAGGGAAGTATGAACAAGATCACGCAAAGTCCCTTTTCCTTTACCGTGAATGATCTCCCCAAAGTTTCGATCTTCCTGCAGGCAACTCCACACATATTCATCGACCAGAGAAGGTACATCACTCGGCTTAAAATGATGCAGGTCAAGAGGCGAACTGGCTGGTAACTTACTTAAATCACTCATTCAGTGGATCGGTGCTTGGATAATCAGGGAAATTGTTGAGAGCTCGGGCGCGTATCAAGAGAGATGAGTTAAGTTCGTATTTTTTTTCGTAGTTCTGCTTATTTTCAGAATTTGGCTTTGCCTTTCTGAATGAAGGAGAATCTATCGGTGATTCTTTTATCAAGTTACCATGATTGCTTTCAACCATGGGTTCTGTGCAGGAATTAAATAAAAAGATAGCGAGGAGAGATAAATTTGCTTTATTTATATTCACCAAGATACAATTTTTTGTTGCATATAATTTGCCATAATTTTTCTTTTTTTAATCTAACATACCAACTATGCCATTACTTAAGATCACAACCAATCTATCCAGCGTATCCGAGGAAATGGTTACAAATATTCATAAAAATGGTGGTTCTATCCTGGCCGAAGAGCTTAATAAATCGATCCAATATGTTATGGTCGTCATCAATCATGGATGTAAGATGAGTTTTGCCGGGGATGCAGAACAACCATCTGCGTACCTTGAAGTTAAGAATGTAGGAGAACTTACTCCCGATAAGACGCAGTCCATAAGTTCAAGACTTACCTTGTTTTGTACCAACGACCTTAAGATTAACCCCGAGCGTATCTACATAGAATTTCATCAATCTGAGAGACACATGTGGGGATGGAATGGCAACACATTTGCCTGAAAGCCAAAAATTAACTTTCTTCCGTAAGTTCTAAATACGGGGAAGGGGGAGTTTCACCAAGCTTAGCAATCTGTTCCTCGACTTCATCTAAATTACCTTTCATTACACCCGTACGATTCCCTAAACCAGTGATTCTATGCTTTAAGGAACGTTGCTGTGTCTCGATAGCCAGGTTGGATCGTGGCCCATCAGAACCTGCAGTTGCTTTCTTCAGTTCAACATTTGGCCAGAAAAACCCAAACAGAGTTAGCGCTAAGCCACAGGCGGCATGGTATGTGCCTAGAGTTTCAAAAAAAACGCTGGCACCACAGGTAACCAACCCAAGCAAAACTAATGCTTTGGATGTGGTAAAGGTATAGGACTTCTCGGGCTTAAATCTCTTAGGATTTTTAAATTCATCCAGCAGTTTGTCCTTGAGCTCTTTGAGTTGTACAATCTGCGCAAGAGTGTCCTCTATCTCAGTGGATAAATTCTTCTTTTCCTGATCAAGATGATGTTTCTTGGAGGAATATTTTTCTTGGTCCTCAAGCCAAATTTCACGAACTCGATCAAGTAAGCCAGAAAGTGGTGAACGTTCACTAATTTCCATATACCTTCGGGTCACCAACTTGGCATCATCAGATAAAACAAGGCTCTTATCGTTTTGAATGATTTGCCCCTCATTTCTTTGGATGAATAGTTCGATAGCAGAAAGTTCATCAGTATTAAATAGGTTCCTGAGCAATTTGAAATCAAAAGAGCTAAATGCCTGTAAGTTGATAGCAATAGAATGGTCATCAGCGTAAGGAAATCTTTCGAAAAATAGATCGAGCACCGAACCTATCTCTCCCCATGTTGTTGCTTGGCCTGCATCCAAAGATTTATGATACAGGCGGGCTGCTTCTTTGAGATTCTCATTTAAGAGCAGATCTCCAGTCGGGTGAATGGAGTGAAGGTCTGGTTGTCTTTTGAGCCAGTTGTAGCAAAGTGCGGCATTCCTCGAATCCGTAAAGTGCTCAAGGGAGTAGCGGCTCGCACGGGTTGAATAGGACAGCAGGCACAAGTACTTTTGCTCCTCCCCCGAAAAGGAGGCTAGTAGATTCTGCTCGTCCTGTTGATTATCTGACACCTTTAAAATGTTTCCTTTCTTTAACTTAGGCTGAATTTCCTCATTAATCAACCTTTTCGACTCATTTGCCTCTACTGTGCTAAAGTTTTCTGCTTCAGTAATTTGCGTGAATTGATCTTTTTGGCTTTGGTCAACACTGGAAGCATCCTCTTGGGGAACGCTAAATCTTCTCACACTTTCAAAACCAAATTGATTAAAGAAAGTGGTGACCCTCTCAACTTCTTTCTTTGAGCTAAATAGAAAGCGAGCGTTTCTGAATGCATTTTCATTACGCAGGGATTGATTAAGTTCTTTTGCAAACCAGGAAAGAGTTTCTTCATTGAGTTCGTCCAGTCCCCGCACAGCTATGAGTATCTTGGGTGAGCCATTTACAAGATTCGAGAAATGAGTGGTGAGCGCTTGGGCTATGTAAGTATTTACATCCACATGACCTTCCTGCTCTTGATCAAAGGAGATGAGCGATTTCCCGACACCCAGTGCAAATTTTGCCAACTCCATGGGCTTGGCACCATTTCCAGTTCTTAAATTTCGTGCAAATTGGGAGCACCAATCTTGAGCAGTGCGAACTTTCTTTGCATCGACAATAGAGAAAAAGGTAGCCTGCTCACGCCTGCAAATCTCCGAGCAAAGGGTGTGGAGTTCCTTGCCTTGGACTTCGGTTGATCGGTCCAAAAAATGTAGAGCTCTGCACTTCCCGCTACCCAAAAGGGCAGAAAGAACATTTTTTATACTGTAAGGTTTTGCCTCTGGATCATTCATGGGTAATTCAAGAATTATTGTGCGTGCACCCTCTCTCCCTGCCCCCCTGTAGGAGTGACGGAGGGCAGGGGAGATCGAGCATCACAGAATTAATCGCGATTGATTGATCCAATGAGCAGGTCAAACACACGTGCAGCACTGGTATTGGCCTGTGCCACTGCGGCTGCGGCTGCTTCGTACTGCAGAGTGAGAGATGCATAATTGGCTGACTCCTCCGCAAGGTCCACATCCATGATTCGCCCATGGGCTGCTTCAAGCGCAACAGACATATTGTCCGCTGTCTCGCCCGCAAACTCTAATGCACTTAATTTCCCTCCTGTCTGAGCACGTAAATTTGCCACTTCGGAAATTACACTTGAGAAATCAAAGCTGTTATCATCAATTTCTGTAATTACATGACTGATACTAACTGCACTTCCCTCTTCGGCAGAAACAAGTTGGTCTGGGGAAACACTGCCAGCACTTGTGGAATCGCCAAGGTTTATATTTGTGGCTATGTCTAAAGCAGCAAGGAAGTCCAAATTATCCAAGGTAACACTTGCCCCGCTTGCCCCACTTGTGCTTGTACTGACCTCCATGGATGTCGTTTCATGCGAGCTAAATAAACTCACACCATTGAATTTTTCAGTCCTCAAATTACCCAACTGTACCTGTAGGTCACGAAATTGAGTGGCATATGTGATCGCCGTATCCGACCTGGGGTCACTCTCCGCTTTATAATCTGTTATCAATGAATCCATCTCTGTGAGTATATCCCCAGCTGTCTTTAACGCAGAGTCCTGCATCTCAACAAACGACTTGGCATTTTCAATACGATCGGAGGCACCTGTTAGAGAATTTAACTGAGATTGTAGCTTCATCGCTACCGACAATCCACCTGGATCATCGGAACCATTTAGGATACGCTTACCACTTGATATGCGCTGCAAGCTCTTATCCATTTTTGCCTTGGTGGAACTCATGTAACTGAGGCTTCTCATGGCACCCGAATTGCTTCCTCCTAAAGTCAGGCTCATAACTGTATCCTCCGTAATTGAGTATTTTTATATGCACTATACTGCATTTTTTTCATAATGTTTCTCATAATGGTAATCCTTTCATTTTTGATTGGTTTATCATTGCTGAAGGAGCATGAGGGCCACCTGACTGGTGGAGTTTGCCTGGGCCACCATGGCGGCAGATGCCTGCATTAATATAGAGTACTTCGCCAAGTTGGCGGACTCCTCTGCGATATCCACATCCTCAATTCTGCCTAGTGCCGATCGCATGTTTGTCTCCTGGGTCTTCATGCTTTCCGCGGAAAAAGACAAGCGAGACAAGCCTGCTCCTGTTTGAGCACGGAGGAATACTACATTCTCCACAGCAGCCTGAAAAATACCAAAGGAAACTTGGCCCAAACTAAGAGTGGTGTTACGACTTTCGCTAGCTAGGGTCGCTGTTGTACCATTCATGGTAGTTCCACCATTTCGGGTCTTGGAACGATTGCTTCCCATAGCAACCCTGTTATTCTCAACTAACATTGTGCCGTCAACAGCAGCAGTAGCCGTATTAATTGCACTACTGTAAAAATGACCCACGGATACCTCGCCACTTACAAACTTCATTGTTAATGCAGAGAGTAGAGCAGATTTGTGCAGGCTAACCTTAGTTCCATCCGCACCTTTGGTACTCGTGTAGATGTCTATAGTATGATCGCGATCAGTGTAGTCATGCATCCCCTTGAATGCGACTTCGGTGTCGCGATCACTCCCTCCCTGACCATCAGAAGCGTAGTTTGCAAACAAGCTCATTCCATTGAAGTCTTGCTGGGAAATCGCATAGAGTTGCATCTGAAGATCCCTGAACTCGTTATTGTAACTTGCGATGTCCGTCTCGCCTTTCATTGGGTCCTGGGATGCAAAACCTTTCAACTCTGACATCCGCATGACGATCTTGCCAGCGGTGTCTAAAAGACCATCCTGAACTTCCAGAAAGCCGATGCCATTTTGAACATTGTTCTGGGCTCCAGATAGGCGATTGATCGATGCACGAACCTTCATTGCAACCGATAAGGTTCCTGGGTCTGCGCTTGCGTCCACAATCTTCTTACC
>Ga0181593_10000980_pt1 | contig 25689 bp, 20 predicted proteins | sample 071ome_19_FD_133756 | JGI IMG/M metagenome (GOLD analysis project Ga0181593, IMG submission 133756) | Coastal salt marsh microbial communities from the Groves Creek Marsh, Skidaway Island, Georgia - 071413AT metaG (megahit assembly) | ecosystem: Environmental > Aquatic > Marine > Intertidal...
ACGGTCGATCCGCACAAGCTCGGCTACATCCCATACGCCGCGGGAGCCTTCATCGCCCGCGACCGAGAGGTGGTGGATTTCATCGCACAACAGGCGGCCTACGTCTTCGACCTCGGTGATCGCGAGCACCACATTCCGCGACGTGAGCAGCTGCACCGCCTCGGACAGTACATCCTCGAGGGCTCCAAGCCGGGTGCGGCAGCTGCCGCCGTGCACGTGACCCACAACGTATTGCCGTTGCACTCGGACGGTCTTGGGCGGCTCGTGCGACTCACGCTCCGGTCGTGCGAGCGTTTCTGGGACTCCGCCCAGATCATGGCAGAGCGGCTGGCCGGCCGCGTCACACTGATCGTGCCGTTCGAGCCGGACAGCAACCTGATCTGTCTCGCCCTGAACCCAGCGGGAAATCGCGACCTCGCCAGGATGAACGCTTTCTCTCGGGAGATCTTCGCCCGCATGAAGGTCGATCCCACACAGCCCGTTCAGGCGAAGACGTTCATCGGATCCTATACGTCTCTTGAGAAAGGCAACCTCCCGAGTGGCCAGGCAGACCGGATTCTCCACGACCTCGGGATCGACCCCGTCACGTTTGTGGCAGCCCCCGAGGCCCTCGACCGAGACGCGGCTCACATCTTCATCCTTCGTCACACGCTGATGAACCCCTGGCTCCTCGACGGCCCCGGGGAGCGCAGCTACATCGACCTGTACTGGGAATACCTGGAAGACGTGATCGATGAGGTTCTCGAGAGGGACACGCCGTGAGCGACTATGAACCGATTGCCTGCGCGCTGCACGACCAGTTCGAAGCGGCGGCGGTCACCGGTGCGACCCTGACGTTGAGGTGGCCCGGACAGGACGCGCCGTACGTCGGGCGTATTCTCGACATCCAGGTTCGTGATGGGGCCGAGTACCTCGTACTCGAGGGCAACCGGACGATCCGCCTCGACCGGATCGAGGTGGTCCAGGTGGATTGACGACCCCGAACGGGTGCACAGCACGTCGCCTCCCTATCTTCCCCGCATGACCCCTGAACGCTTCGCACGCCTGAGGCGAGCCCTGACACGCCGTCAGCCGGACCTCACGGTTGTCATGGACCGTGTCCACAAATCTCACAATTTCTCCGCGATCCTGCGGAATTGTGACGCAACCGGAATCCTCGAGGTTCACGTCGTTGATCCGGAGGGGGGCCTGGATCTGCATCACGGGACGTCCGCCGGCACCAAGAAGTGGGTCCAGGTGAACCGGCACGAACAGGTGGGTGACGCGGTCACTCACGTGAAGGCCGCAGGACTGACCGTCCTTGCAGCCCACCCGTCTGAGGGGTCGCTCGACTTCCGGGAGATCGACTACACCAAGCCCACGGCGATCATGATGGGCGCAGAACTCCACGGCGTGTCCGCCGAAGGCCTGGCCCTGGCCGATCAGCACGTCGTGATCCCGATGCTCGGTATGGTCCACTCCCTGAACGTCTCGGTGGCGACGGCGCTCATTCTCTTCGAAGCCGCGCGCCAGCGCGCCGACGCAGGCCTCTACGACACGAGTCGACTCTCCCAGGACGACCTCGAACGGCGCCTTTTCGAGTGGGCCTACCCTTCGCTGGCCAGCAAGCGTCGGCGAGAAGGCCGTGCGTACCCGTCGCTCAGCCCCGACGGCGAGATCATCCGGGACTGGTAGGGGTTCCGAGGCGACCAACCTGCAAAGCGATCATCGCTACGAGTTTGATCGATTCAGCGACTCTCTTCGTTTGACAATGAGCCCCATACCGCTCATTATGCTGAACAAGATCATTTCTATGTCTAAGACATGAGGTGAACGGGACCAAGAAACCGTTCATCCACGCCCAATGAATCGTTTCCGACCCAACCCTGCGCTGACCAGTTCGGAAACCGCATCCCTTCTGGCTGTGCATCCATCGACGGTCAAGCGCTGGTGCAATGAGGGTGAGTTGCCCTCCGACATGACGCCCGGTGGCCATCGCCGCATCTCGATCGACGCCGCGGTCACCTTTGCTCGAGAGAAGGGGATCCGAACGATCCTCGCCCCCTTCCATCCGTACGAGCCGCACGTCTGGACCGCACTTCGTGGAATCGAGGACAGCGGCTCGTTCGAGTCTCTCCATCTGCTTGGCCTTCAGTGGGCACGTCTCGGTGATTTCGAGCGCCTCGAGCAGCTTTTCCTCGCCCTGGGCCGCAGCGGCACGATTCCCTTCTGTGCTTTCTGCGATCGGGGACTTCAGGGCCTCCTCCATCGAGTCGGTGATGAGTGGGAGAGTGGCAGAATGCGTGTCGGAGACGAGCACATGATTAGTCAGGCCGTGACGGGCGCGCTGCTCACGATGCGGCGCGAATGGCTGGACAACCGGCCGGGCAACGGGAAAAAGGATCGGCCGGTCGCGGTGGTCGGGACGCTCGAGGGTAACCACCACGCACTCGGAGCCCTGTGCGTGCGCATCCTTCTCGAGCGGCTCGGCTGGACCGTCTTTTATCCGGGCCCGGACGTACCGATCGCGGACTTCAGTGTGATTCAGATGAGTCGTGAAGCTTCACTCGTCTGCATCTCCCTCCCCCCCGGAGGCACAATGGGCGATGTCTCCAGGACGCTCGATGTACTCGGTCAGACGTACAACCGTGCTCGCCCCTATGCGATCGCGTTCGGAGGCCCATCACACGTCTCACTCGAGGGCGAGACACGCGAAGGCCCATTCGAGTCTGTTTCGTTCTTCCAGGAGTGCAGCTCCCTGCGTCGAGCCCTCGAGCAGGGTCTCGGAAACCGAGGGTACCAGGCATGACCTCAGCCACGTTCGATTCTCATGGACCCAACCCGTCTCCTTCCGCGCCTTCCCGCGTCGAAGCCGCTGGTCTGCTGGGCCTTCTCGTCTTCACGGCCATGTCGACGGTCGGATATGGCTATTTCGCGCTTCATCCGGAGAACCTGCCACCCTCCGGCACCGCGCTTCGCTTCTACAACATCTCGTTCCAATTTTTCGCGCAGCTCCACATCCTGATCGCCTTCGTCGCACTCGCGATCGTACTCGTCAGGCGCAGCGGCGCCCGATGGCTTTCGGCACTGGCCGCCGTCTACCTGCTCAGCTTCGCATCGGAGCACGTGGGTACCGGATACGGAATTCCCTTCGGCGGATACTCGTACACGGGTCTGCTCGGTGCCCGACTGGGACCGCGCGTCCCCATGCTGATCCCATTGAGCTGGTTTCTCATGGCCCTACCCTGCTGGGTGATCGCGCGAGCGGTGTTCCCGCGGCGGATGGTCATGACCGTCGGACTGGGCGCGCTCGGTCTCGTTCTCTGGGATCTTGCCCTCGATCCGGCGATGTCGGCTCTGACACCCTACTGGCGCTGGGAAGAGACGGGTCCGTACTACGGCATGCCCTGGATGAACTTGGTCGGCTGGTTCGCAACGGGCGTGCTCCTGATGATCGCCCTGGAGCGGTTCGGAGGTGACATGCTGGGGGATGCGCTTCCCGTGGGTTGGATGGCGGCGTTCTATGCGGTCGTCACGGCGCTGCCGCTCGGGATGCTGGGAGCTGCCGGCGAGTGGTTCGGCGTCGCTGTGACGCTCCTGTCGATCGCGGTAACCGCCGGCATCGTCACTGTAGCCCGCGCCTACCTGGGCGAGCGGTCCCCCTTTCCTGCAGCTCCGGTCGCAGAGCCGGTGGAGGCATCGTGATCAGCGGACTGATGAGGATCGTCGAGTCGGACGCCCGGGAGCTCCCCACGACCGGAACGCTTCACAACGGACTCCACACCGCGTCCGATCGGATCTCGTCGCTAGGGATCCCGGTCCCGCAGCTGGAGGGAAAGCTCCTTCGACCGCTATTTGCCCTCGCCATGGTCCCCGAGAAGCGCTGGCCCGACCTCGACGAGCGCTTCTGGTGCGGCGCGCTGGCGATCCAGATGGTCCACGAGGCTTCGCTGATCCACGACGACGTGGTGGATGGAGCGGACGAGCGCCGTGGGCGACCCACGGTGGCCGCCATCCACGGCGTCGGCCCTGCTGTCGTGCTCGGGGACCACTACCTGACCGGCGCATACAGGGCCGCAGCGCGAACGGGTTCATTCGAGTATGTCGAGCGCTTCACCAAGGCCGTAGAGCGTACAGTTGCCGGCGAAGTCATGCAGGGCCGAGCCGCGGGCGGTCGCATGACCGTGGCCGAATACGACGCCGCAATCACCGGAAAATCGGGAGAACTGTTCGGGATCGCAGGCTTCCTCGGGGCTGCGACGGCAGGGCTGGACGACGCTGACACGCGCTACGACCTCGGCTGCAGCTTCGGGAACCTGTACCAGCGAATCGACGACCTGCTCGACTACTGCGACGCGGCTCGGACTGGAAAGCCTCCTCTTCAGGATTACCATCAGAAGAAGTGGAGCTGGATCCTCGACCTTGCCGGCATCGACACGTTCGATCTCGATGACCAGTCGGTCACCGAGGCGATCTTCGCCTCCCGACCCGCCCAACCCTCCGCTGCCCGTCGGGCGCTCGAGATCCTGAGTGACCGTCAGCGGCGTATCCAGCGTCAGGCGCGTCGCGTCGGGGTGAGCGAGGTGGCGCTCAATGAGCTTCTCGAGCAGTGCATGAGTGCTGCAGAGCGGGGCGTGGACGCGCAGGATCGTGCGTACCGCGGGGGGCGCACCCACAGCGTGGAATTGATGAGCCCGCAGCCGGATGCATCGGACGACGTGAATCAGGAGACGGATGCCGAGCGCGAGCTGAGAGCGCACGAGGAGCGTAACATCCGTCGTCTGGCGTCGGACCTCGGTGGCAGAGAACAGTGGCGTGCGTACTTCGGGGAGCACGCGCGGACCTTCCATCTGGCCGCACGCCTCTTCCCGCCGCGCGAAGCGGGTCTGGTCGCGGGACTCTACGCCTACTGCCGATTCACCGACGACCTGGTCGACGACCCGGATGGAGATCCCACGGAGGAGGAGCTGACTCGGCGACTGGACGTGTGGCGTACGCTGAGCATGGCCGCATGGAACGGCGAGACGACAGGCATTCCACTCCTCGACACGGTCATGCCTGAGGCGGTCGAGCGGGGTGTCGATCGGCTGTACCCCGACGCGCTTCTCGACGGCGTCGGGATGGACCTTCGCCCCCGGGTCTATGAGTGCTGGACCGATCTCGAGCGTTACACGTTCGGGGTCGCCGGTGCGGTCGGAGGCTGGATGAGCCAGCTCTTCGGCGTCAGCGATGTAGAGCTGCTCGAGCGCGCACACGCACTTGGGCATGCGATGCAGCTCACCAATATCGCACGGGACGTGGGCGAAGACTGGCGCCGGGGCCGGGTGTACCTCCCCATCCAGCTCCTCGACGTCCACAACCTCACGTGCGAGGACCTGGACGAGATGATCAATCACGATGCGCCGATCTCCGATTCGTATCGGGCAGCCATCAAGGAGCTGCTCGCGCGAGCCGACGCCTATTACGAGGTGGCGCGGCCCGGGATCAGAGCGCTTCCCTCATTCTTCCGACGTCCGGTCGCGGCAGCAGCCTCCGCGTATCGCGGTATCCATCGGGAAATCCGACGTAACGGATTCAATAACCTCAACCATCGAGCCCACACCTCACTCGCCCGCAAAATCGTGCTCGCGGGTGCAGGAATCGTGGACTCACGAAGGGCGTCATGAGCAATCGTGCAGTCGTCATAGGAAGCGGCTTTGGAGGGCTCGCATGCGCGGTGCGTCTTCAGGCCGCCGGCGTGGACGTCACCCTGGTCGAGAAGCGAGAGCAACTCGGCGGGCGGGCGTACCAGCTGAAGGACTCCGGTTACACCTTCGACATGGGGCCGAGCCTCATCACGGCTCCGGAAATCCTCGACTCGGTATTCCGGGCTGGAGGACGTCGCTTCACCGACTATGTCGATCTGGTGCCGCTGGATCCGTATTACCGGATCTACTTCCACGACCAGACGCACATCGACTATGTGGGAGACGTAGAGCGCATGCGCGAGCAGATGGCGCGCTTCAACCAGAAAGACGCTGCCAACCTGGATCGATTCCTCGAGACCGTTCGGCCGATCTACGACTCCGTGATCGGCGACCGGCTCGGCTCCAAGCCGTTCGATACGGTCGAGTCCATGCTGCGCTTCATGCCCCGCGTGTTGAAGCTGAAGGCATTCCTGCCGGTGACGACCTTCGTGAACCGGTTCTTCAAGGACTTCCGGCATCGCTTCATCTTCTCGTTCCACCCACTCTTCGTGGGAGGAAATCCGTTCCGAACCCCCTCGATCTACCTCATGATCCCCTTCCTCGAGCGGGAGGGCGGTGTCTGGTTCACACGAGGCGGGATGTACTCGGTCGTCGAGGCGATGGCGAAGCTCTTCACCGAGCTGGGCGGAACGATCGAGACGGGCGCAGAGGTGGAAGAGATCCTGATCGCGGACGGCGCGGCGCGAGGGGTACGAACGAGGGACCGTGAATTCCACGCGGACTTCGTCGTCAGTAACGCAGATCCGGGGCATACCTACCGTCACCTCGTGCCGTCCGGCAGTCGCCGACACTGGAACAATCGTCGTCTGGACCGTCAGGACTGGGCGATGAGCTGCTTCCTGCTCTACATCGGCACGCGCCGTCAGTATCCCCAGCTGGAACACCACACGCTGATCCTGACCGAACGGTACAAGGGCCTCCTCTCCGATATCTTCGACGCGAAGACCCTTCCCGACGACTTCTCGATGTACCTGCATGCTCCGACGCGTACGGATCCGAGCATGGCACCGGAGGGCGGTGAGAGCATGTACGTGCTCGTGCCGGTCGCGAATCAGCGATCCGGGATCGACTGGAGTGAGATGGGTCCGAAATTCGCCGACAAAGTCATCGACTTCCTCGAGGATTGGGGGCTCGACGACCTTCGAGAAGAGATGGAGGTGCTGCACGTCTTCACCCCCCAGGACTTCGAAACAGAGCTCAACGCGACGTGGGGTAACGCCTTCGCCATCGAGCCGAAGCTGTTCCAGACCGCGTGGTTCAGGCCTCAGAACCGGAGCGAGGACGTGGACGACCTGTATCTCGTGGGCGCCGGCACCCATCCAGGCGCAGGCGTACCTGGCGTGCTGCTGAGTGCTGAAACCACGTACGGGTGTATCGCGGCTGATCGGGACCTGCCCGACCAGTGGTCGTGGAGTTCTCCTGGAACGGTCGCACTCGACCCCGACCTCGAATCGGAGATCGTGCAGTCCCTCGAACAGCCCGCGGCAATCGGGGGTGACTGAGCCTAGTCCACTCGCCCGAGCTGGAAGCGCAGGGAGTCTTCGACACCCTCGTAGAAGAACTCGAAGTCCGTTCCGAGCACCTTCTCGGGAATGACGCGCTGCCCCCAAAGCAGGGCCTCGGTGCCCAGTTCACCGAACGCAGCCTTGACGGCAAATGCCGGGACCGGCACAACGGTCGGGCGGCCCAGGGCGCGACCCAAGGCAGACGTGAACGCGGCGTTGGGTACGGGGGTCGGAGCGGTCGCGTTGACCGGGCCGCGAAGAGACTCGTCGTAGAGGGTGTGGTATATGAGACCGATCAGGTCATCGAGGTCGATCCAGCTCATATACTGCTTTCCGGACCCGAGCCTTCCGCCCGCGCCCATCTTGAATGGCAGCAGCATCTGCCCGAGTGCCCCGCCGCTCGGTGACAGCACCACACCCATCCTGAGGTTCACAACCCGGATACCCGCTCGTTCAGCTGGTTTGGTGGCTCCCTCCCAGCCCCGACAGACCTCAGCAAGGAACCCGCGACCGGCCGACGCCGACTCGTTCAGCGCCTCGGACCCACGATCGCCGTAATACCCGACGGCGGAGGCGGAGATGAGGACCCGGGGACCATTCTTCATGGTCGCAAGCGTTCTGGCGATCAACTCCGTTCCGCGGATACGGCTTTGCTTGATTGACCGTTTTCTGGACTCCGTCCAGCGTCCCGAAGCAATCGACGTCCCCGCGAGGTGAACAACGGCATCGACACGCCGGAGCGCCTTCTCATCGAGAACCCCCGTGGCTGGATTCCAGAAGACGTCGCCCTGACCCATCTTGCGAGAGTCACGAACCAGAGTGACCACATCGTGACCCGCGGTGGTCAGGAAGTGGCGCAGATTCGAACCGACGAGTCCCGAGGCTCCGGTGATTGCCACCGTGAGACGCGGCTTGTTCGCGAATCTCCGATGACGGGCAAGGTCCGTGAACAGGCGCTGGTACCGGAAGGCGAAAAGTCGGTCGAGTTCTCGTCTCACGAACCCCGGCCCGATCGCCTTTCCGGCAAAGCCGAGCGGGGGCTCCATGTCGATCTCGTCGCGAGCGATCGTTCCACCCGACTCCGAGGGCTCGAACGAATGCGTATGCGACCAGTGCTTCATCGGACCCGAAACCTGCTCATCCCGAAACTGGCGACCGTGGATGTAGTCCCGATGCACGAGGTCCCAGCGGAAGGCGGTCGGCCCGCGGCGGATACGGAGGCTGATCTTGCCTCCATCCTTGATGCCCCCGGAACGGGAGACGACGTCGACATCGCCCCATGGCGGGGTCAGGCGCTCCAGCGCACCCGGCCGCTCATGCCAGTCGAAGACCTCTTCGGGGTTGAGGTCCGGAATTTCTGTCTGGTACGTGAACCGCATCAGCGCTCGATCGAATGAGCCCCAGCGACGAAGCATTCTAACCCGAAGACGCCTTCCTGTCCCCAACTCGTGTCGAGGCATGGGCAGCGCGTCAGAACACTCAGCCGAAGAGCCATACAGCCAGGATCGAAGGCACGAGCTGAACCGTGAGATTGTCGAGTCCGTGATTGCTGGCCGCCTCGACGAGCGCGGCCGCCGCACCACACACCACGGAGCCCCACACGGCCTGCCAGCCGAGTTGGAGCGACGCGAGCGCGACCCCCGACCCCAGCGTCGCCACGATGAACACGGCGATCGATCCTTCGACGGTGCGAGTGGCCGGCACCCCCGCCAGGGACGGCACCCGATACTCCCGACGACCCCACCGGGCCCCGGCAGGCTCACCCACGGCGTCTCCCCAACCCGCCGCGAGGTATCCGACCGCCGCGAAGGGACCCGCGATCAGGGAAGAAGCCAGTCCACCCACGGCGGTCGTGATCATGGGAACCACGATGAACAGGCTCCGCCGCGGGCGATCCCGTTCTCGCGCCATCGCTTCGTAGAAGGGGAATCCGTCACCCCGCCAGACCGCGAGCAGGACCATCGCGGCGATCACGCTGCCGAACGCCATGGTGGCAGGCAGTCCTCCGTTCGCATGCACTCCCGCAGCCGCCGTGAAGATGACGACGTGAAAGATCTTCCGCGTATACGCGACCCGCACCCCGGTGGTTCGCAGATAGCCCACCCAGGTGGCACCGACCGGGCCCACGACCAGGGCCACGCCGATGGCAGCCGCCGCGGTGCGCGCGCCGGGAATCAGGGACCACAGGAGCTCGCTCAGGCTGCCTCGCGGTCGGACACGTTGAAGCCCTTTCTCTGCATGTGACCCCAGCCCTCGACGCCACGAAGCTCTGAAATGGTCCCTTTCAGACGCCACCATGCACTCAGCTGCCGGTACCCGAAGTTCTCGACGATCGCGAGTATGAAGAGCTGCACCAGGTCCCAAGCCCTCGGGTAGCGGCGGAAGGAGAGTTCCTCGAGAACGACCGCAGCCAGCGACAATGCGGCGCCCAAGACGATGGCGACCGAGAGGAAGGCCATGACGAAGGGCCACTCGATCCGGCCCGCGATAATCGACGCCGTAAACGATACGTATCCGAGAAGCTCAATCACGGGTCCGAGCATCTCGAGAAAGAAGAAGTACGGAAACGCGATCATGCCTGCGCGGCCATACCGAGGCCTGAACAGCATCACGCGATGCCGTGTGAGCGATTGAATGAGTCCTCGCTGCCATCGGTCTCGCTGCCTCGAGAGAATGGACAGAGACTCCGGGCACTCCGTCCACGCGACCGGATCAGGCACGAAGTGGATGTGGTACGGGATATCGTTCTCCCGGCAGTAGCGGTGCAGTCGCACCACCAACTCCATGTCTTCCCCCACCGTATCCGTGGCATAACCGCCCGCGTCCACGACGATGTTTCGTCGGAAGATCCCAAACGCTCCCGAGATGACAAGCGTGGCGTCAATCGCGGCCCAGCCCATGCGACCGGACAGAAAGGCTCGCAGATATTCGAGTACCTGGAGACGGGCCAGGAGGGTCTGGGGGAGGCGAACGTCGACGACCCTGCCCTTGTCGATCACGCATCCATTGGCAATACGCAGCACGCCCCCCGCCGCGATGGTCGTTCCATCCTCGAGGAAAGGACGCACGATCCGGATCAGAGCCTGAGGCTCGAGCACTGAGTCGGCATCCATCGCACAGAAAAGCGGGGTCTGGCAGTATTTGAGCCCCGCGTTCAACGCGTCGGCCTTGCCTCCGTTCTCCTTATCGATCACCCAGAGATTCGGATGGCGACGGGAGCGGAAGACCTCACGAATCTCAGCTGACTCAAGCTCGGCCGTCGCAAAGCGACGGGCTGGCTTGAGGTTGAATTCGTCGATCAGACGATCAAGCGTTCCGTCCGAAGATCCATCGTTGACGACGACTATGTCGAAGTTCGGATACTCGAGGGTCAGAAGCGACCGGACCGATTCCACGCACGTCGCTTCTTCGTTGAACGCCGGCGCGATGAGCGTGATCGGTGGCGCGTACGCCGTCGTGATCAAATCCGACAGGTCCAGGGACTTCATCCGAAGGGCGTACGTCTTCAACGCCTTGAAGGCGATCAGGCTCGCACCCAGATAGACGGTGTGCAGCGCAAGGAAGTAGAACAGCACGATCCAGTTGAAGACCAGGATCACGGACCACGCGATCTCACTCACGGCTCGCCTTCCTCGAACAGGATCTGACCCGCGAGCTCGTTGCGCTGGTGCTCATCTGCGACCATGCCTTCGAGCAGAGTGCGCCCCCCCGCCTCCTTCACGCCGCGTGCCGCATGGATCGCCGTCCACGGCGAGGAATCGTCCAACCCCTCGACGAGAGCGGACAGGTCCGATCCATCGGTGAGCAGACCGAGCGCGTGCATGGCCTGCGAGCGAAGCATCTCGTCTTCGGAGTTCGTGAAGCTTCGGACCACGGGCAGATGCTGTACCCGACCGACCTCCGCGATCAGCCGAAGCAGAGACGCCGCAAGCTCACGGTCAGGCTCCTGCCCCAGGGCAGCCGCAGCCGGGTCACCAGCCAGCGGATCACGCTGGGTTCGCAATGCTTCAGCGAATACGGCCTTCAGCCAATCCGGCCTCGTATCATCGGTCAGGCCCCCGCGAAGCGTACCGGACACCTCACTCCCCATTTCAGCGAGCATCGATGCCAGGAAGCGCCGATTCCACGAATCGAAACTGTCGATGTGCTCCAGGACGGCGGGCGCAAATTCCGGGAACTCGCGACGGGCGAGGTACCGTGCCGCTGTCATCGACACCAGGGGCGATTCGTCTCGCAGCCCATCGAGCACTGCGCTGGAGTAGGCCGGCAGACCGAGCGTGCCGAGCGTCTGAACCGCACGCGCTCTTCGCCCCGCGTCCCGGTGCTTCATCCGCCCCACGATCAGATCGAGATAGGGCGAGGCCAGCAGTCTCAGGGTCTGACGTTCTTCACCCCTGACCCGGCGCGTGTATTCCAGGATGAAGTTCACAAAGTGGAGTCGGTACTTCTCAGGCACGACCTCGTGGACCTCGTCGACGCGGGTCGGATCGACGATTGCCGCGAGGACAGGCCCCTCCCATCGGCTCTTGAGCATCTCCGTCAGCCTTTCGCGCTGACCGTTCCGCACGCGGAGCAGCAACGCGTAGACGGAAAAGACGAGCGTGATCGCGAGCAAAACGGCGATTACGATCGACAGGATGACCAGGGCGCCTTCGGTCGGTGACAAGATCATTACAGTGCCGTCGACGAACGCCCCCGACGCAGGAGCCGCCGGACACGAGCTGAAAGCTCGGTGGGAGAGAACGGCTTGAGGATGTAATCGTCCGCCCCAAGCCTGAAGCCCCGAACCACGTCCGCCTCACTGCCCATCGACGTCAGCATGATGATCGGGATGCTCAGGTAGGCTGGCGTCCTGCGCAGGCGCTCGAGGACCTCGAAGCCATCCATTCCAGGCATCTTCACATCCAGGATGACAAGGTCCGGGGTCTCCGCCAATGCCGCCTCGAACGCGGCACTACCGCTGTCATAGTGAACGGCGTCGAGTCCTTCCCGCTCCAGACGATGCATCAGGATTGTCGCCGAGATCTCGTCGTCCTCCGCCACGAGGACTCGAGACCGGGTCGCTCCTGCCTCGGGCGCGGTGTCCTCGGACACGACCTGATTCCGACCATATTGCCGCGCCAGGAACACGCGGCGGCGAGCCCCGTCGAGGGCGTCCTCCAGCTCGACTCCCTCCGGAACGGCCACCACCCCGATCGACGCGGTCAGATTGAGCGCCTCTCCGTCAGGGCTCTTGAACGAGCCATGGCGAAGTCGGTGGAGCATGCGCTCGGAGACGCTGGCCAGGTCCTCCTGGCTCTCGGCCTCCGAAAAGATGGAGAACTCGCCACCACCGAGTCTGCACAACACCCGTTCCTGCGCCTCGTCCTTCAGCAGTTTCGACGCTTCGCGAAGGAGATCCGACCCGAGGTCCCATCCCCATCGCTCCGTAACGTCGTGAAATTCATCAAGCAGGATCAGCGCAAGTGCCCCCGTACCGGACCTGCGTCCGAAGAGCTCCACAAACCCGGCACGGTTGAGGAGACCCGTACGCGTGTCCAGCTGGCTCGAGCCCACCGCTGTGGAGGTCCGTGTGAGCAACGCCTGAGCATCGACCACGAATTCATCCGGATCGAACGGCTTTTCGACGACGAGATCGGCTCCCAGGACGTAGCACTCCTGCCGCGTCTCGGGGCTGGAGCCGGCCATCATGACCAGAACCGGCGTCGTTGCGGTCGCTTGGCTTTCCCGAATGGACTTGAGAAGCCTGCGGCCATCCATGTCGGGGAGGATCAGGTCGAGCACGATCAGGGCGGCGGCCTGCTCCTCGAGGACGGCCTCAGCCTTCGCCCCGGTGCCGACGAGGACGACCTCTCGATCATCCTCTCGGAGGATGACGGAGAGGAGGTGAGCGATTTCGGGGTCGTCCTCGACGACCAGAATCCGATGTGCTGGGGTTGCGCTCAACGTTGCCTCACTCGCTGGTACCCGTGTGGAAGGAGGCCTCGAGCAGCTTGGCAAGCTCCGGCCCCGCATGACTCCGTGGTGCAAAAACGGTCGCGAGGTCTCCGACCATCCTCTGCTCATCCTCGCTCAGTTCGGGGCTCGTCACGGCAAGCACCGGAAGTCCGGTGTGCAGGCGACTTTCCCGGACCTCCAGGAGGGCGGCTACACCTCGGATCCCCGGTAGCGCCATATCGAGCACGACCGCGTCCGGAGCCTCCTGTCCGAGTACCGCCAGTATGTCCCCCGCCTTTGCCGAGCGCACGTCGAGGCCGTGCTCCGTGACGACCTTGGCGAGTTCCTCTTCGCACGCCTCGTCACCGACCATGAGCAGCACCCGGCCTCCGCGCCGACGACCGAGGTTGCGCCAGAGCACGCGCAGGAAATCCTCACGATCGAACGGCTTGGTCACAAGATCGACCGCGCCGAGCAGTTTACCGCGGCCCTCGTTCGCGACGACGCTGACCACGACAATGGGAATCGACCGGAGGTCCGGGTCGGCCTTCGCCTTCTTCAGGACCTCCCATCCCGTCATCTCGGGCATGATCAGATCGAGGGTGATCAGATCCGGCTTGACCTGCCTCGCCACATCAAGGCCTTCCGCACCGTTCGAGGCGGTGAAGACCTGGCACCCGAAATCCTCCAGGAAGTGTTCGATCAGGACCCGCGAGTCCTTTTCGTCATCCACGACGAGAACCTTGAAGTCGGACCAACCGGGCTCCACCTCGCCGCCCTCACCAGCGGCGTGTACCTCCGCCTCGGTGGACGCGTCACCGCCATGCTCACGTTGAACGTCCTCGACCTCGTCACCCGCCTGGGTCGCGGTCTCGATGTCGTCGGCGGGCCGGGCATCGCCCGCGGTTGTCGAGGCCGACGGCTCCTTCGCGGCGGTCTCATCCTCGTCGGCCGGCCGCACCGGTCGGACCGCCCGCTCCCCCATGACAATGCTGAAGGTCGATCCCTTTCCAACCTCGGATTCTACGATCAGGTCATACCCCATCAGGAGGCAGATCGACCGCGACAGCGCCAATCCGAGACCGGTGCCGCCGTACTTGCGTGACGTACCGGCCTCCGCCTGCTGAAACGCCTCGAAGATCGCCTCCAGGCGGTCTCTCGGAATTCCGATACCGGTATCGACGACCGAAATCGCCGTCGGTGTCTCCCCGTCTTCAGCCAGATCGAGACGTACCGTGACCGACCCTTCGTGGGTGAACTTCACGGCGTTTCCGACGAGGTTGATGATGACCTGCTTGAGCTTGGCAGAATCGGTTTCGACCAGTCTCACCGACTCGGGCACCTCCGCCAGAAGCCGGACACTGCCCTCCTTCGATTTCACCTGCCCCTCGAGCTGCTGCACGGTCTCGACACACAGGTGCGCCAGGTCGACCTCCTCGATGATCAACTCCATCCGGCCGGCCTCGACCTTGGCCAGGTCCAGGACCTCGTTGATGAGCGCGAGCAGGTGCTTGCCGTTCGTCAGCACTCTGGTAAGGAATCCGAGATCCTTTTCGTTGAGACGCTCGTCCTTGTTCTTGAGCAGGATGTTCGTGAACCCAATCACCGAGTTCAGCGGCGTCCGCAACTCGTGACTCATGTTGGCGAGGAAGTCACTCTTCGCCTTGTTTGCGGCCTCGGCCTCCTCCTTGGCAACGCGAAGCGCTTCCTCGGCCCGGACCCGGTCCGTGACATCCTTTCCGAAGAAGACGGCACCGACCACGCCTTCGAGCGACTGGATCGGGTTGGCGTACATCTCGAAATAGCGCAGATGGCCGTCGACGTAATCCGTCCGCACGTCCACGTGACGGGATCCAGCCAGCGTCTTGGCGTACAACTCCCGATACCACTGCGCGTCCACCTCGTCGAAGAGCTCGTTCGGGAACTGACCGACCTGTGGTTCCTGACCCGTACGCGCTTCGATCGCCAGCGCGAACGCGGAATTCATGGTGATCAGTCGGTGGTTGCGATCCACCGACCAGATCGAGTCACCGGTGTTCTCGACGAGGGCCTCGAGATTGCGCTGTGCTTCTCCCAGACGCTGCTCGGCCAGCCGCTGCTCGGTGACGTCATGCAGAATCGTCTGCGTCGTCACCGCCTCGTCACCGGAGAACTGGACCTGACTGCTCGCAGACAGGATGACGAGGCGCCCGTCCGCAGCGACGTATTCGGTGTTGAAGGGCAGCGGATCGCCACCGTTGTAGAGCCGGTCGAACTCATTTCGGAGTCGGGCTCGGTGGTCGGGGTGCACGATGTCGAAGAGCGACATCCGGTCCAGGTCGCTGTCCGAGTAGCCGAGAACCCTCTTCCACGAGCGGTTCACATACAGGAAACTCCCGTCCCGATCGACGTTCTGAATCAGGTCGTTCGCGTCGTCGAGAAAGCCCTGTAGTCGGGCACTGCTCTCTTTCACCGCCTCCTCGGTCTTCGCCCTGAACTCGACCTCACGGGCAAGAGCGGCGTTCGAGCCCTGAAGCGCCTCCAGGACCGCGCCTTCCCGCGTGAACGTCGCATAGACGCTGTGGAGTAGCCCGGTCAGGATCGCCACCAGGCTTGCGATCTTGAGCAGGTGGGCACCCGCCGACATTACATCGAGGGGCTGTGCCGAAAAGGCCATGAAGGCCCCGTGCAGCAGCGCTGCGATCAGCAACGACACCATCATCCAGTGCTCGAACTGGTCCCTGCGCCAGCTGTTCTTCTTGTAGAAGCCTCCGAAGGCGAGGGTGAAGAACAGCGCAGTCACGAGTTCGGCGGGCCGGGCGATGAGCGCGCCGGGACGCAGGAGGACAGCTGGACGGGTGTAATCGAAGAAGAGCAGGTTGACGAGGGTCAGCAGGAGGGCGGTCCCATACACGGCCGCCTCGGAAAACCCTTCGGCCTGCCCGGTACTCACTTCCTGCCGCCACGCGATCAGGCTCATGAAGAGGAAGATCGAGAGGTAGACCCGCCCCGCTGTCCAGGTCCACGCGTACATCAGCGGCTCGTCTACCAGCCCGCGATACGCCATGACCCCCGGAATCGTACCGACAAGGTGATTCAGGTCGAGGATGGCCGCGCCCAGAAAGCCACAACCGATCAGTAGGAAGGTGATCTGCTTCCTGCTGTAGTACCGCACGAGCGCCAGCGTGCCGACGAGAAAGCCGAGCAGAGTCGCAATCGACTCCATCAGAGTGTGAATCGGCTCGTTGGTGATGCTGCTCACCGCCGGCGGGCGGCCCAGGATCATCGCTCCGCCACAAATGACGAGAAAGATGACCGCGTAGAGTCCCGCGTGTTCAAAGCCCTGGTCAGGGCCCAATAACTCGTCTTCGGTCGCTCCGCCGGCGAGAGCTACAAAGTCGTCGGCGTTCGGCCCGTCGAAGGGATCGGCACCGGAGGTCAGCTCGCCGGGTTCAGGCACCGCTCGATTGCGTCGATGAGGAGGTCCTCGTCGATGATCGGCTTGGTGACGTAGTCGTCGAAGCCAATCGAGAGGAACTTCTCGCGGTCACCCGCCATGGCGTGGGCGGTGAGCGCGATCACGGGTAGATCCTTCAACTCGTCCTGCGTCTTCATCCACGCCAGCACCTCGGTACCGTCCATCTCCGGGAGCGAGATATCGAGCAGCACGACGTCCGGAATGTTGCCGGGCAGCCCCTCCACAGCCTCCAGGCCCGTCTCGTATTCGGAGAGGTCGTAGAGATCCTCGAGCAGCGCTTGCACGAGCATGCGGTTATCCGGGTTGTCCTCGACGACAGCGACCTTAGGACTCATGCGGCATGTCTCGTTCGATGGTCTCGAGTTCGGCGATGGCGGCACCGTACGCCGCCTCGATCTCGGGTAGCGTCCTGCGGAGTCGATCGTAATCCTGCTCGAGCGCGGCCGTCTCGATCTGAGTCGCGAGCTGCCTGACCGCCTCGGCTCCAACGTTTGCCGCACTCGACTTGAGCGAGTGTGACCCACGCTCCGCCTCATCGTGGTCCTCTTCCCTGACCCCAGTCCGAATCTGCTCCATCCGGACTCCCGAATTCTTCAGGAAGAGTCGAACCATCTGGCCCGCGAGCTTGTCGCCACCCCACTCCTTAAGGCGGTCAAGCGCCTGCGTTTCGATGACTTGAAGGTCCGTCATGTTCAAGCGTTCTCCAAGGGTGTCCTCCCACCCTTGAAGTCTAATGATTTCAGGTGGGCGAAAGCCACAATCCCGATCCCGCTCATGTACCGGCCGCAGCCCGTATGGCCCGTACACCCGCTGCCGCTCCATCGGGATGTCGATATACCGCCGACCCGGCTACAACCACGGTCGCACCTGCACCGACGATGGACGCGACGTTTCCCGCTCCAGCTCCGCCGTCGACTTCGAGTTCGGCGCCCGAGCCGATCTCATCGAGCATGGCCCGGGCGCGGGCGAGCTTCGAAGTACTGGCCTCGATGTAGGACTGGCCGCCGAAGCCGGGATTCACCGACATCACCAGCAGGAGGTCCAGATCCGGCAGGATGTCCCGGACGGTTTCCAGCGACGTCGCCGGATTGAGTGCCACACCCGCCTTCACCCCCAACTCCCGGATCTTCTGAACCGTCCGGTGCAGATGGCGACACGCCTCCTGGTGCACGGTGATCACATCCGCCCCGGCCCCGGCGAAGTCCTCCAGGTATCGGTCCGGATCTTCAATCATGAGGTGTACGTCGAGCGGAAGATCGGTGGAGCGACGGGCCGCATCGACCATCAGCGGACCGATCGTGATGTTCGGAACGAAGTGTCCGTCCATTACATCCACGTGAATCCAGTCCGCTCCTCCCTGGGCGACAGCCTCAATGTCGGCGGCGAGGTGAGCGAAGTCCGCGGAGAGAATCGAGGGTGCAATCTTCATGAGGTCGCCGGGATGGACGAATGCGGGGTGAGGGTATACACGCCGTCCGCGGAGGCGATCACGGCGGCCTCGGCCATACCGAGGAAGAGACCCGTATCGACGATCCCGGCGCGATACAGCAGCCTTCGTTCGAGAGCCTGCGCGTCAGCAATTCCCCCCGGGTACCGGGCGTCGAGGAAGACGTTGCCGTTGTCGCTTCTGACCACGTTACCGTCAGTGTCGAAACGGAGCTGGACATCAGCGCCCGTCGACTCGATGAAGACCTGCATCGCATCGATGGACCAGTCGACGACCTCGACGGGCAGGGGCGCCTTCGTGCCAAGGCGGGGAACCAGTTTGCTGTCGTCCGAGATGATGATCAGCCGGCGTGACGCCTGCGCGACCATCTTCTCGCGGAGCAGGGCCGCACCGAGCCCTTTGATGAGGTCGAGACCGGGGGCGACTTCATCCGCGCCGTCGATCGTGAGGTCGAGTTCTCCCCGGGCCCCGAGCTCGATGAGCGGAATCCCCACGTCGATGGCCTGCCGCTCGGTCTGCACCGAAGTCGGCACGCCGACGATGTCAGTGAGCCGACCGGCGCGCAGAGCCTCGCCCAGGAGGTCGACAAGATGTCGGACGGTACTGCCGGTACCGAGACCGAGGGCCATGCCACTCTCGACCGATTCCAGAGCTTTCGCAGCGGCTGCGCGCTTCAGCTCTTCGGCGTTCAAAGGCGACGATCCATCACGTCGGGCAGTTACGGGCAGAGAGAGGCTCTCGCGGACGGCAGAATCTACGCCACGGCGAGCTTCGGTACCAGTTGACCACGCTCCATTTCGACTCCCCCGTCCCGGGAAGTCCATCCGGAGCTATCCGCGCACCCGGTCGATCCGCGCCCGCGCATCGCTCAACTGCGTGTCGACCGAGCTGAGCGCGGTGCCACCCTGGGCGACCCGCGCATCGACCGACGCCCGCCAGTCGAAGGCGTCGAAGACATCGTCACCGAACGCGTCGTTCTCGGCCCTGAAGTCTTCCAGGTCGAGATCCGAGAGCGGTACGCCGCTCTGTTCGGCCTTTCGAACCAGGCGGCCGACGACTTCGTGCGTGGTCCGGAACGGAACACCCCGGCGCACGAGGTAGTCGGCGAGATCAGTGGCGAGGAGCTGAGCGTCCATGACCTCGGCCATTCGCTCCGGTCGGAACGAGGCCGTCGCAACAGCACCACGAAGGGCCGGCAGCGTCAGGAACAGCGTATCGATCGTGTCGAAAAGGGGCTCCTTGTCCTCCTGCAGATCCCGATTGTAGCTGGTCGGAAGTCCCTTAAGCAGCGTGAGCATGGACACGAGGTTGCCGACCAGGCGCCCCGCCTTGCCGCGGCCCAGCTCGGCGACATCGGGGTTCCGCTTCTGCGGCATCAGACTGGATCCGGTACTGAAGCCGTCGGAGAGGCGGACGAAGCCGAATTCTGCACTCGAGAACAGGACCAGGTCCTCGGAGAGACGCGAGAGATGAACACCGACCATCGCCCCGGCATAGACGAAATCGCAGATCCAGTCCCGATCCGATACGGCGTCGATGGAGTTCTCGCTCACGTGATCGAAGCCGAGCTCCTCCCGGATCGCCTCTCGGTTGATCGGGAAAGGACATCCTGCGATCGCGCCGGACCCCAGAGGTAGCACCGCGGCAGAGCTTCGGGCCGCCCTGATGCGCTCAATGTCGCGAAGCAGCGGAAAAAGGTGACTGAGCGCCCACTGGGCCGCGCGGACCGGCTGCGCCTGCTGGAGGTGCGTGTAGCCCGGCATGATGACCTCGCGCCCGGACACGGCCAGACCGTGAAGCGCATCCGCCAGGTCGGCGAGCAGTTCGATCACCCGGTCGGCCGACGTCATCCCGTACAACCGCACACCGGTCGATGACTGGTCGTTTCGGGACCGCCCCGTGTGCAGTTTTCCCGCCACAGCCCCGGCTTCCTCGCCCAGCATCCTCTCGATCACCGAGTGAATGTCCTCCTCCGGGGCATCGTGAAGACCTTCGTCTTCGATCCGGGCGGCCACCGCCGCCAGTCCCTCGACGATCGCCGTGACCTCGCGTTCGTTCAGAACCCCGGCGGCACCGATGGCTTTGGCCCAGGCGATGCTGCCTCGGACATCCTCACGCCACAGACGTTGATCGATTCCTAGACTCAGATTGAACGGCACCATCTCAGGCGCCATTCCCTCTTCGAATCGTCCACCCCAGAGGGCTCCGGCTTCGTCACTCATGAGGCTTCACCGTGCGCGGCGAGGCGACCCGGCCGCAGTCGCCGACAGTGGGAGTCGGACCGTCAGACCGCCCCAGCCTCCGCAACCTCTTCGATGAGGCGCGTGACAGCATCGGGCGTGCCAGCTTCCCCTCCCACCGCTGCTGCGGCTCGAATGGGAAGGCCGAACAGCCGGATGAAGCCGGCGGCATCAGCGTGGTCGTAGGTGACGGCATGCCCGAAACTGGCAAGATCTTCGCGGTAGAGCGAGACCGGGCTCGTGCGGGAGACGGCCGATACCGAGCCCTTGAAGAGTTTGACCGTCACCTCTCCGGTCACTGTCGCACTCATGACATCGGACGCGGCCTGCAGAGCCCTGCGTTCGGGGGTCCACCAGCGACCTTCGTAGAGCATGTCGGCCCATCGCGCTGCGAGCTGGTCTTTCAGCCCCTCCGTCTGCCGATCAACCGTGATCGACTCGAGATCCTCGAGGGCCGTGTAGAGAATCGTCCCCCCCGGCGTCTCGTACACACCCCGAGACTTCATTCCGACGAGGCGGTTTTCCACCAGGTCGGCCCGACCGACACCGTGCCGGGACCCGATCCGATTGAGGATCGTCAGCAACTCGACCCCGTCCAGGCGCTCTCCGTTCACGGAGACCGGAACCCCTGCCTCGAAGCCGAGCGAGACTCGCTCCGGCTCGTCCGGTGCCAGTTCGGGTGCGAGCGTCCACAGATACATGGCCTCCTCAGGCTCGAACGCCGGATCCTCGAGGGAGCCTCCCTCGTGGGAAATGTGCCAGAGGTTCTCGTCCCTGGAGTACAGTTTGGTCTCGTCTACACCCTCGAGCGGGATTCCGCGCTCACGAGCGTAGGCCAGACAATCCTCACGTGAATGCAGATCCCACTCTCTCCACGGCGCGATGACCTTCAGGTCCGGGCCCAGCGCGGCGTACGACAGCTCGAAGCGGATCTGGTCATTCCCCTTCCCTGTGCACCCATGGGCGACCGCGTCTGCGCCGACCATGCGAGCCACTTCCACCTGACGGCGACCGAGAATCGGTCGGGCCATGGCCGTCCCCAGAAGGTATTTCCGGCCATAGACGGCCCCGATCTTCAGCGTCGGAAAGACGAAGTCCTCGACGAATTCCCGGCGCAGATCCTCACCGTAGAACGCCGACGCCCCGGTGCGGAGGGCTTTCTCCTCCAGGCCGTCGAGCCCTCCCGGCTGTCCGACGTCCCCTGCCATGCATATGACATCGGCCCCGTACGTGTCCTTGAGCCACGGCACGATCACGGAGGTGTCGAGCCCTCCCGAGTAGCCGAGAACGATCTTCATCGCTTCCTCCGTCGCGATCTCACCGGGGCGTTCGATGCAGGTGTGAAAAAAGAGGCCCGGGGGTCGGAAGCCCGATCGCGTCCCGCCAACGCTCCGGGGGGCCTAGTGCCCCTAACCTCCGCCCCCGGTCCCCTTTCGGTTTCCAGTGGGTCGTCATGCAGACGACGAGCATAAATATGCACCAAGCGGCGGTGATGTCAACGGTCATTCGGCCATCGCGGGGACCCCACCGTCCTGGGACGTCGGCGGGACGGGAGGGTTCAGGCTGGGCGAGCCATCCGCTCGAGGCGTTCCCGCACCTCCTCCAGCTTCGTCGGATCCCTCAGGATGATCAGGATCGTATCATCTCCAGCCAGGGTCCCCAGCACCTCCGGCCATTCTTCCCAGTCGATCCCTGCGGCCACGGTCTGGGCCCCACCCTTCATCGTGCGGACCACCAGCAGGTGGTCGACCCCGTCCGCACTGTGAAACAGCGTGGGGAGCAGAGACGCCAGTGAAGGAGTGTGATCCCACTCTTCCGGCGAGGAGTAGAACCCTACCCCGTCGGCGCCCGGCGCCTTGACGAGGCGGAGCTCACGCATATCCCGAGACAGTGTTGCCTGAGTCACTTCGATCCCGCGCTGGTTCAGGAGCTCGCGTAGCGACTCCTGACTCGTCACGCGGTTCTTCTGAATCACGTCCAGAATCTCCCTCTGGCGGTCGCGCTTGCTCACGCGACCGCCTTCGCGACCAGACCGCGGACGCGCTCCGGCTCGAACCCGAGCGACCGCTCGATCTCCTCACCGTTCTGAAAGATGATCAACGTGGGGATGCTGCGGATCTCGTACTGCATCGCGACATCCGGGGCGTGGTCGGTATCCACTTTCACCACCAGCATCTTCCCGATCTGCTGATGAGCGATCTCGTCGAGGAGCGGGGCCACCATTTTACACGGGGCACACCAGTCCGCATAGAAATCCACGAGCACCGGGATCCCTGCGTGAATCACGGTACGCTCGAAGTCCTCCTGGCTCACCTTCACCGGACGATCCAGCAGCATCGGCTTGCTGCACTCACCGCACACGGGCCGATCCTTGGCTCGGTCCAGATCGACGGAGTTGAGTGCCAGGCAAAACCCACATCGAAGCGTCACCCTGGCGATCGAATCATTCATCCCGGATCGAGTACCTCATTTTGTGGTCGTTCCCGTGGTCGGCAGCGAAGGGCTGGGACACATCTTCCCAAGATCTCGGGCAAACACAAGGGGTGGACGAGCAAAGGCCCGGGCGGCTTGACGCCGCCCGGGCCCTATCGTACCCGTGAGGAGTGACGGTCCTGCTAGAAGAGGTCGTACTTGACCTTGACCATCCCATAGCGACCAATGCTCGGAACACCAACGAAGGCGAAGTTCTCCGAATCGAAGATGTTCTGAACCGAGAGCTGAACCGTCGCGCGCGTGTTCGGAATCTGATACCCCAGTCCCACATCCACGACTTCCGTGCTCGGAACGTCACCCGCGAACCCGGCCGAGACCGCCGAGAACTCGCTGTTGAACCGCAGGCGGGCCGAGGCGTTGAACCCACCTACGACATCCCGATACGCGAGGCTGACCGTACCCTTGTGCTGCGGGGCGTTCAGCGAGATGGGATCGCTCCCGAGGACTGGCCACGACTCGTTGGAGACCCAGGAGTAGGTGCTTCCCAGTGTCCACTCGTCATTCAGGAACCACTGCATGGCGAAGTCCGCCCCGAACAGGCTCAAGTCACCGACGTTCCTGTATGACACGATCAGGTCCGAACCCGGGCTGAACTCAGATGTCGCAACGACACCAACAGGAACCTGTGCGATCCCGGCTGCGAGCTGCGGGACGATCACCCCGGCCTGGGCTGCGGCCTGCGCCTGCGCGGTCGCGGGATCGAGGCCACCCGCGATCAGCGCCTGCGTGAGTGCGGTCACAACCGGCACGGTGATGAAGTTCGCTACGTCCAACCCATTCATCGTCACCACCGGCGTCTGAACAAGCAGCGGTGACACGAAGTCGTTCTTCCTCGAGTAGTAGATGTCCGACGTGATCTTCACGCGATCGTTGATGATGCCGGTCCATCCGATCTCGAACGTCTCTGTATTGCTCTCCTGCATCGTTGCGATCGGGCTGATGATCGATGACGCCGCTGACGCCGGGACGAGGTCCCCGTTCACCACGTTGAAGAGCATGCTGCCGATGTCCGCGGCGGTCGGTGAAAGCCCGCCAAGCGCGGCGATCAAAGGCGTCAACGTGGCCGGCAGGGCGCCGCCGTCAATCTGTGCCTGAAGCACGGCGAGGGCCGCAGGCCAGAACGCCGTCGTGGCCTCGATCGGCAGCAACGCACTCCGATCGGCGTTGAACGGTGACCGGAACCCCTTGAGCGCACCATCCGCGTCGAGCAGCGACCAACCGTTGGGTCCCGTACCGAATGCGCGCAGTCCGAAGCCCAGAGCCTCGAGCGAGGGGGCGAAGCCATTCGAGATGTCCAGGAAATAGTTCAGGCTGGACGGGGAGGAATACGCCTGGTTGTAGGAGAACCTCAGACTCTGGTCTTCTTCCGGCTTGAGAATCAGCGCCACCCGTGGCGAGAAAACGTTTTCCGGTAGCAGGGAGTGGCTATCGACCCTGCCGGCGAAGACCAGATCGATGCCCGGCGTGAGCGCGGTCTTCGACTGGATGTACGCACCCCACTCGTCCATCTCATCAGAGGCTTCGTACTGCCCGTTGATGTTGCCTTCCGTCTCCGGCCGGGTGCCGAAGTAGTCGAATCCGTACGTGAAGTCCTGGCGGCCGTCCCACAGGTCGAATCCGTGCTGGGCCTGAGCGACCCAGAGCTTCGATCGATCGACCAGCGGCACACCCGTGTTGAGGAGGTAGCTGGAGCCCGCATCACTCGTGTTCAGATACGCCTGAGCGAAGAAGCGATCGTAGCTGAGGCGGCCCTGGAAGAATTCGTACACCCAGTCTTGTGTCTGGCCTGCACCCAAACCGGTCAGCTCGACGCCGGACGACTGATTCCGCCCGTACGTACCGACGAAGGTGCCGTTGTCCGCGAACCGCCAGTCCGCACGCGCCTCGAGGCCCAAACGGTTGATGTCGTAGTCACGGACGCCGAGCCGGTCGCAGGCGACCTGCCCCTGCTCAGCCGTGAAGCCTCGGAGCACCTTGTCGCTGACGCAGAACGTGGGATTGGCGTCTGCCGCAGCACGGTTCGCCAACTCGACCGGATCGTCGAACTCCCACTCGTTTCCTGTCAGACTCTGCCCCGAGATCTTGAAGCCGAAGTTGTCGGCCAGCTTGAACGCGGAGCGGAATGAGCCCTGAAAGACCGAGCGCTGACCGGCACCCAGGGTAATCGACGTTCCCTGCTCGTCGAGCGGCGACTTCGTGATGATGTGCACCACGCCATTCGCTGTGTTCGGCCCGTACAGGGCCGACCCCGGCCCGAGAACGACCTCCATCCGGTCCACGTCGGCATCGTTGGACGGGATGAAGTGCATCAGGTTCACCCGCAGAGAGGGGACCCCCGCAAGTCGGTTGTCGGTGAGCATGTGCAGCCCACCCGAAAAGATGTTGTTAAACCCACGCAGTGTGACGTTCCCGCCCTGAAGACCGTACGTGATGATATCCACGCCCGGTGCCGACCGGAGATGCTCCAGGAAGGAGGGCGCGGGTCGCTCTTCGATTTCGATCGAGCTGATGCTGACCGAGGTCGCCGGGGCATCCGTCGACTTTTCGCCGAGCTGGGTCCGTCCTGCCGTCACCACGATCGGGTCGAGCGCGAAGGCGGTCGATTCGAGCGAGATATCGAAGGTCGTCGCCTCCCCGGCGGAGACCCGGATACCGTCAAAGCGAGTCTGCCGGTACCCGACGACCTCCACAACCAGCGAATACGTGCCCACCGGGATCTGGAACATGTAGCGCCCGGCGTTGTTCGTGAGCGCCTGCGTTCCGTCGGCGTCCAGGAGGCGAACCGCCGCCTGAGGTACTGGCGTGCCCAACTCGGCGTCGGTGACCGAGCCCATCAGGGTGCCCTGTTGAGCGGCTGCCGGTACCGTCAGCCCAAGGGCGGCCA
>Ga0181593_10000982_pt1 | contig 25660 bp, 25 predicted proteins | sample 071ome_19_FD_133756 | JGI IMG/M metagenome (GOLD analysis project Ga0181593, IMG submission 133756) | Coastal salt marsh microbial communities from the Groves Creek Marsh, Skidaway Island, Georgia - 071413AT metaG (megahit assembly) | ecosystem: Environmental > Aquatic > Marine > Intertidal...
GATGAGAACGGCAAGGGCGGGATCTATAATTTCGTGACCAAGCGCGGCATCTGTAAGGGCCGCAATTCCAAGATTTCCTGGACACAGGTCGAAACCGGCTCGGCGGTCACCTGGAAATACCCGTCCTGCGTCCTGGAAGGCGATAACTCGGTGGGTGAATTCTATTCTGTGGCGCTGACCAATAATTATCAGCAGGCCGATACCGGCACCAAAATGATCCATATCGGCCGCAACACATCCAGCACCATCATTTCCAAGGGAATTTCCGCCGGGCATGCGCAAAACACCTATCGCGGGCTAGTGAAGGTGCTGGGCGGGGCCGAGGGGGCTCGCAACTACACCCAGTGCGACTCGCTGCTGATCGGCGATAAATGCGGCGCCCATACGGTACCGTATATTGAGACCGGCCATCCGTCGGCCCGGGTGGAGCATGAGGCGACGACGTCAAAGATCAGCGAAGACCAGCTATTTTACGTGATGCAGCGCGGGCTGAACGCGGAAGACGCGGTGGGGCTGATCGTCAACGGATATTGCAAGGAAGTCTTGAAGGAATTGCCTATGGAATTCGCGGTCGAGGCGCAAAAGCTTCTGGCCGTGAGCCTGGAAGGCAGTGTGGGATAGAAAAATGCTTTCGATCAAAAATCTGCATGCCGAAATCGACGGCAAGGAAATCCTCAAAGGGCTTGATCTGGAAATCGGCACCGGCGAGGTCCACGCCATCATGGGGCCGAACGGATCGGGCAAAAGCACGCTGTCCTATGTGCTTTCGGGCCGGGAAGGGTATGCGGTCACCGAGGGTGAGGTGATCTATAAGGGCAAGGATCTGCTGGCGCTTTCGGTCGAGGAACGCGCCGGCGAAGGGATTTTCCTGGCGTTCCAGTATCCGGTTGAAATCCCTGGCGTGTCTGGGATGAGCTTTCTGCGCACCGCGCTCAATGCCGTCCGGCGCTATCGCGGCGAAGAAGACATCCCGGCAACGGAATTCCTCAAGCTCGCGCGCGGCAAGGCGAAGGAACTCGGCATGGACCAGGCGATGCTGACTCGCGCGGTCAATGTCGGTTTCTCGGGCGGTGAGAAGAAGCGCAATGAAGTCCTGCAGATGGCGTTGCTGGAGCCGTCGCTCGCTTTGCTGGACGAAACGGATTCAGGCCTCGATATCGATGCGCTCAAGATCGTGTCGGAAGGCGTCAATGCGCTTCGCAGCCCGGAACGGTCCGCCCTGGTGATTACCCATTATCAACGGCTACTGAGCCATATTGTGCCGGACAAGGTGCACGTGCTGGCGAAGGGCCGCATCGTCGAGACCGGCGGCAAGGATCTCGCGTTGCAGCTTGAGGAAAAGGGCTACGGAATGCTTGGCCTCTCCGATGATGAGACGGAGGCGGCCTGAGGTGGCGGATATCCGTGACATAGCGACACCGGCGGTGGAGCATTACCGCGCCCCGGCGGAGGCCGCGAAGGACTGCTTGCCGGGCCTTTCGGCCTTGCGCGGGAAGGCCGCCGCCCTGCTTGGCCAGACATTGCCGCTCGGTAAGGCGGAAAGCTGGAAATACACCGATATGCGGCGCTATTTCCGGAGCCCGGCCGACATTGCGCCCCGACCGGACGCTGTATCGCGGGAGGCTATCGAGCCTTTTTTGATCCCGAACACCGACCGCGCGGTCTTTGTCGACGGATATTATTTCGCGGCGTTGTCGGATTTTGACGGGTGTTCACTGGATGAGAAATCCGTCGGCACGGTCGCTGATCTGGAACGGTCCGGGCTGATCGCGCTGAACACCGCCCTGATGCGCGACGGCTTGTCGATCCATGTCGAAAAGAACCTATCACTGGAAAAGCCTGTCCAGCTGCTGTTTTTGACCTCCTATGGCTTCGCTGGCGAAAGCCATTCGCGCGTCACCGTGACGCTGGACGCCAACAGCGCCGCGACGGTGATTGAAACCCACGCCGCCCTTGGGGCCGGGACGGGGCTGACCGATCATGTCGTCGAGTTTTCCGTCGGGCCGGGCGCCGCGCTGCGTCATGTCGTGCTGCAGCAGGCGGCGGATGGGATCAATCACATCGCCACCCGGGCGGGGCGTCTCGAAAAAGACGCGAAACTCATCGGTTTTCATATGGCAACGGGCGCCGCGCTGTCGCGGGCGGAAACGGTGTTGTCGCTGGCCGGAGAGGGAGCGGAGGCCAGCCTGTCCGGTATATCGCTGATGCGGGGGCGGCAGCATTGCGACGTCACCACCGATATTTCCCATGACGTGCCACATTGCCATTCGGATCAGGTGTTCAAGAATGTCGTCGATGAACGCGGCCGGACCGTGTTTCAGGGGCGTGTCTATGTCGCGCCGGATGCGCAGGCGACGGATGCGCACCAGCTCAACCGCAATCTGCTGCTGTCGCGCGACGCGCAGGCCGATGCCAAGCCCGAACTGGTCATTCACGCCGACGATGTGAAATGCAGCCACGGCGCGACCGTCGGCGATCTGGAGGAAGAAGCGCTGTTTTATCTCCGCAGCCGGGGCGTGCCGGCGAATGAGGCGCGCAGCCTGCTGATCAAGGGGTTCGCGGCGGAACTGTTTGAGAAGATTCAGAATCCGGCGATATCCGCCCGGCTGGAAGGTGTGCTGGAAAGCTGGCTGGTGGCGGACGGAAAGGAGCGCGCGGCGGCATGAGTACCAAAATTGAAACACCGGTGCCGTTCGATGTGGATGCCATCCGCGCCGATTTTCCGATCCTGTCCCAGGAAGTGTACGGCAAGAAGCTGGTCTATCTGGATAACGGGGCCAGCGCGCAAAAGCCGCGGCAGGTCATCGACAATATTTCTGAGACCTATGAGACCCGCTACGCCAATGTGCATCGCGGCGTCCATTACATGAGCCAGACCGCGACCGACGCGATGGAGGCGGCGCGCGAAAAGGTCCGCGCCTTTATCAATGCCGGATCGGAGCGTGAGGTGATTTATGTGCGCGGCGCGACCGAAGGCATCAATCTGGTCGCGGCGAGCTGGGGGCGGGCCAATCTCTCCGCCGGCGATGAGATTATCCTGTCGGAGATGGAGCATCACTCCAACATCGTGCCGTGGCAGTTGATTGCCCAGCAAACCGGCGCGGTCATCAAGGTTATTCCCATCACCGATGCGGGTGAGCTGGAGATGGAGGTCTTCAAGGGGCTGCTGTCCGACAAGACGAAGATGGTGGCGATTACCCATGTGTCGAACGCGCTGGGAACCGTGGTGCCGCTTGCCGATATTATCTCTATGAGCCATGCGGCGGGCGCGCTCGTGCTGGTCGACGGCTGCCAGGCGGTGCCGCATCTCGCTATCGATATGCAGGCGCTGGACGCCGATTTCTATGTTTTTTCTGGGCATAAGCTCTATGGACCGAGCGGTATTGGCGTTCTCTACGGCAAGGAAGCGCTGCTCGACGCCATGCCGCCCTATCAGGGCGGCGGGGAGATGATCGACACGGTCACGTTCGAGGGCTCCACCTGGGCCGATCTGCCCTTCAAGTTCGAGGCCGGTACGCCCAATATCGCGGACGCGATCGGGTTGGGGGCGGCGGTGGATTATGTGTCCGCCATCGGGTTCGAGGCGATCGGCGCGCATGAGAACGCGTTGCTGGCCTACGCCACCGAAAAGCTACGCGCGATCAATTCCATCCGTATCATCGGCGAGGCGCCGGAAAAGGCGGCGATCCTGTCTTTCCTGATGGATGGGGTGCATCCGCACGATATCGGCACCATTCTGGATCGCGAAGGGGTTGCGGTGAGGACCGGGCACCATTGCGCGCAGCCTGTGATGGACCGCTATGACGTCGCCGCGACGGTCAGGGCATCCTTTGCCATGTACAACACGTTCGAGGAAGTCGACGCCCTGGCGGCATCGCTTTCCAAGGTGCAGGAGATTTTCAGCTGATGGCGGGCGATCCCTCCGACCTTTATCAGGATTTGATCCTCGATCATTCCAAGAACCCGCGGAATGCCGGGCCGCTGGACGGGGCGACACATCAGGCGCGGGGCAATAACCCGCTTTGCGGCGACCGGATAACGGTTTACCTGACGCTGGACGGCGACCAGATCGCCGACGTGAAGTTCGAGGCGCGCGGCTGCGCGATCTCGGTCGCTTCCGCTTCGATGATGAGCGAAATGATCAAGGGCAAGACGGTGGAAGAGGCGACCGCATTGTTTGAGAAATTTCATGCGCTGGTTACCGGCGGAACGAGCGGGGAGGGCGACGGTCTTGAAGAGCTCGAATCCCTTGCCGGGGTGCGGGATTTTCCGACCCGGATCAAATGCGCGACGCTGTCCTGGCATGCGATGCAACAGGCGCTGCGGGGTGCCGGCGAAGAAGTGAGAACGGAATAGGGTTCGAGAGAGATGGTAAGTGAACCGGAAAATGCCGTGACACGGGAAGATGAAGCGGTTGAGACCGCGCCCGTAGAGGTCGACGCGAGCGTTGGCCCGTCGCCCGATATGGAACGTGCCCAGCTCGAAGGCAGGGTCATTGAGGCGCTATGCGAGATATTCGATCCGGAAATTCCGGTGAATATCTATGAACTTGGGCTGATTTACGATGTCGATATCACCGGCATGAATGAGGTGCGTATCCAGATGACGCTGACCTCGCCCCATTGCCCCGTGGCCGAGTCGCTCCCAATTGAGGTGGAGACGAAGACAAAGGCGGTCGATGGCGTGACCGATGTCGCGATCGATCTGGTGTGGGAACCGCCCTGGACGCCGGACCGGATGTCGGAAGCCGCAAAGCTCGAACTTGGATTTATGTAAGATATCAGGAATATAAATTAAATGTCTGATATTAAAGAAAAAACATCATTTCTAACTGTTACCGAAAATGCGGTGGCACAGCTTAAGAAACTGAAGGCCCAGCACAATCCCGATGCCGCCGGTATCCGTCTGGGCGTACGTGAAGGCGGCTGTAACGGGATGGCCTATTCGATGGATTTCGCGGACGAGGTCGGCCCCGGTGACGAGGTCATGGAGCTCGACGGGGTCAGCATCCTGATCGACCCGATGTCGACCATGTATTTGGTCGGTACGGAGATGGATTTTGTCGAGGAAAAGCTCGGAGCGACCTTTGTCTTCCGTAATCCCAACGAAACCGGCCGCTGCGGCTGCGGCGAAAGCTTCAGCGTCTGACCCGTTCTCATGGCGAAAATCTATTCCATTGACGGCGTCCGGCCGGTCGTCGACCCGTCCGCCTTTGTCCATCCGGACGCGGTACTGATCGGCGATGTGGTGGTCGGGGAGAATTGCTATGTCGGGCCGAATGCGAGCCTGCGCGGCGATATGGGGCAGATATTGCTCAGGCGCGGTTCAAACATGCAGGATAACTGCATCGCCCATACTTTCGCCGGCGGAGAGATGGTGCTGGAGGAAGACGCCAATATCGGTCACGGCGCCATTCTGCATGGCTGTCATGTCGGGAAATGCGCGCTGATCGGTATGAACGCGGTTTTGATGGATGGCGCGGTGATCGGCGATTACGCCTTTGTCGGCGCGTTGGCCTTCGTGAAAGCCGGTTTTGAGGTGCCCGCGCGGACCGTGGCGGGCGGTATTCCGGCAAAAATCCTGCGCGAGCTGAAGGATGAGGAGATCGCCTGGAAACAGGCGGGCGATCAGGATTATCAGCAGATTATCCGCCGCAGCCATGAAAACCTGACTCGGGTTGAGCCGGAAACCGATCTTTCCGCCGTTTTGGGGCCTCGGATTAAATATGACGGGGTGCCGCCGCTCTTCAAGGCGCGGCAGGGCTGAAATTTCCTTATGCGTCGGGTGGCGCGCCGGATTGGTCCGGTCATTGATTTCCCGACCCCTGTGATCCCGGACAAGCACAGCGCGATCCGGGAACCAGAGTTTTGGTTTTTACTATTTTCTGGACCCCGGCTCGGAGGCCGGGGTGACATCAGGTGTGAAACCGCCCTCTTCCAATGTTGTATTTTGTAGAAGGCGCGGCAGGGCCAGGGATCAACTGAATGCCTTGAACCCGATGAGGGTGAAGGTGTCCTTGACGCCCGACAGCGTTTGCAGGTTTTCGGTCACGAAATGACCGATATCGGACTCATCCGCCAGATAGCATTTCATCAGCAGGTCATGTTCGCCGGAGACTGAATGCACCTCGGATACCTGTTCGATGGTTTCCACCGCGTCGGCGGCCACGTCATAGGCCTTTCCCAGGTCGCATTTCACGAAAACGAAAATCGTCTGCATTTATCGTCTCCCGTTCAGTCGGCCGTTCCGGTACGCGCCGGTTTCAGCAGGAATGCGGGGGTATGATCGCCCATCCCGATAACCGGTTCTTTACGCGGCTTATTCGTTTTTTCAGGCTTTCCGGTTTCTTCGGGCTTCTCGGATTTCTCAGGCCTCTCGGGTTTTTCGTTCTTCGCCGCCTTCTTCTCGCGGGGTTTTTCGTCGCGTGGCTTCCTGGAACGCCCGCCCCGACCACGCTTATTTTCGCGCGGGGAGTCCATATCGGCCTCGTCCAGGCCCTCGATCTCGATCCTGTCGATCTCGCGGCCGATAAAATGATGTACCGCATCGAGATATTTGGAGTCATCCGGCGTCGCGATGGTCAATGCACGTCCGTCACGTCCGGCCCGGCCGGTGCGACCGATGCGGTGGACGTAATCCTCCGCATGGTTGGGCACATCGAAATTGAAGACGTGGCTGACCTTCGGAATATCGAGCCCGCGCGCGGCGACATCACTGGCGACCAGCAATTGCACGTCACCCGCCTTGAATTTTTCCAGCGTTTCCAGCCGCGCCGGCTGGGACATGTCGCCATGGAGCGCGGCGGCGCTGAATTCGTGCTTGCGCAGGGATTTCGACAGGGTATCGACGTCGCGCTTGCGGTTGCAGAAGATAATCGCGTTATCGACCTTTTCGCTGCGGATCATGAGGCGGAGCGCCTCGCGCTTGACCCAGGGGGTGGAATCGACCACCGCAAGGAATTGCTTCACGGTTTCCGCCGTCGTGGTGGAGGGCGAGACCGTAATTTCCTTCGGGTTCATCAGGAATTTGTCCGCCAGCTTGCGGATTTCCGGCGGCATGGTGGCGGAGAAAAACAGCGTCATCCGCATGGGCGAAAGCAGCGAGACGATTTTCTCGACATCCGGGATGAAGCCCATATCCATCATGCGGTCGGCTTCGTCGATTACCAGAATCTTGATGTCGTTGAGCAATAGCCCGCCGCGCTCGAAGTGATCGAGCAGCCGGCCCGGTGTGGCGATCAGCACATCGACCCCGCGATCCAGCTTGGAAAGCTGGTCGTCGAACGACACGCCGCCGATCAGCAGCGCCATCGAAAGCTTGTGGTATTTGCCGTAAACCTCGAAATTTTCGGCGATCTGGGTAGCCAGCTCACGCGTCGGCGTCAGGATCAGGGAACGCGGCATCCGGGCTTTCGCGCGGCCCGACGCCAGAATATCGATCATCGGCAGGGTAAAGGACGCCGTCTTGCCGGTGCCGGTCTGGGCGCAACCCAGTACATCGCGGCCCATAAGGACAAAGGGGATAGCTTGTTCCTGAATCGGGGTCGGTTCGGTATATCCGGCTTCCGATACGGCTTTCAGCACTTCCGGGCTCAGCCCGAGATCGTCAAAGGTCATTAAGGTCTATTTGCTGATTTCGCGAATTCGCGGCCCCTATGTGCGGTTTCTTGAAGCAAAAGTCAATCGATACTGTACGGCTTGCCGAAATTCGCGATTTGCCGGAAAATCCTGATGATTAATATTCAGGTTGAAGAGATGCCAAAATTTCTGACAGACGCGCAGGTCAAGCAATATCACGAGGAGGGATTTGTCTCTCCGGTCCGGGTGATGAGCGAGGACGAGGCGCTTGGCCTCCGCAAGAAGATCGAGGATTTCGAGGCGGAGCAGGGAGAGCAAATGTACGGGACGCAGCGCACCAAATGCAGCCTGCGCTTTCCCTTTGTCTATGAACTGGCGACACGGCAGAACATCCTGGACGCTGCCGAGGATCTGCTCGGGCCCGATATTCTGATGTATCAGTGCGCCATGTGGTTCAAGGAGCCGGAAAGCGGGTCCTATGTCTCCTGGCACCAGGACAGCAGCTATTACGGGATGGATCCGCTGGCGCTGGTTTCAGCCTGGGTGGCGCTGTCGCCCGCGACCGCAGACTCCGGCTGCATGCAGGTCATCCCGGGGTCTCACAAGGGCGGGCAGTACCCGGTTGAATATACCGAGGTGAAACCGGAGAACCTGCTCGCCTCCGGCCAGAACACGCTCTATGAGTTTGATGAGAACGACGCCGTGCTGATGCCGTTGCAGCCAGGAGAGATGTCTTTGCATCATGTCGCGCTGGTCCATTCGTCGCGTCCCAATCACAGCAACGACCGGCGCATGGGGATCGCCATCGGTTATCTGCCTACCAATGTTCGTCAGACCACAAACCTGAAGGCCAGCGCCATGTTGATGCGGGGCGAGGATCGTTTCGGAAATTTCCCGTTGGATGAGAAACCGCCGGTGGGTCCGACGGATTCAGAAACCGTGGAACGGCACGAACATGCGGTTTCGCTCTATCGCGAAAAGGCGATTGAGTGCGGCAACGATACCGCCTGGCGCTTGGGATAACCGGGCCCTAAAGGTCGAGCGCGTCCGCGACCTGGTGGGCGTTTTTCTGAATAAATGCGAGACGGCGTTCGGGTTTCCTGCCCATCAGATCGTCGATCAGCGCAACCATAGACTTGTATTCCTTGGCGTGGGCTTCGGCATCCGGTACCGTCACGCGCAACAACACACGTTTCGCCGGCGCCATCGTGGTTTCCTTGAGCTGCGCGGCCGGCATTTCGCCGAGCCCCTTGAAGCGGCTGATTTCCACCCGGCCGCGCCCGGTGAAGTCGGTTTCCAGCAACCGGTCCTTTTCCGCATCATCCATCGCATAGGCTGTCTTTGACCCTTGCGCCAGCCGGTATAGCGGCGGCAAAGCGAGGTAAAGATGGCCGCTTTCGACGAGGCCCTGCATTTCGCGCCAGAAAAACGTCATCAGCAACGAGGCGATGTGGGCGCCGTCCACATCGGCATCTGTCATGATGATGACTTTTTCATAGCGCAGCTTTTCGGCATCGAAAGCGGTTCCGATGCCGCAGCCGAGCGCCTGGATCAGATCGTTGAGCTCCTGATTGGCGCGCATCTTTTCCGCCGTGGCGCTGGCGACGTTGAGAATTTTGCCGCGCAGCGGCAGCACCGCCTGTGTCGCGCGGTCGCGGGCCTGTTTGGCGGATCCGCCGGCGGAATCGCCCTCAACCAGGAACAGCTCGGTGCCGTCCGATGAATTATTCGTGCAATCGGCCAGCTTGCCCGGCAGACGCAGCTTGCGTGTCGCCGATTTGCGGGCGGTTTCCTTTGCCTGGCGGCGTCGCAGCCGGTCCTCGGCGCGTTCCAGGATCGATTCAAGAAGCGCCGTCGCGGCCTTCGGATCATCTGTCAGGAAGTGATCGAAATGATCCTTTATCACCGCCTCGACATAGCGGGTGACGCCGCTGGTGGTCAGCTTCTCTTTTGTCTGGCCCTGGAATTCCGGATTGGGCACGAATGCGGACAGGACACCCCAGGCGCCGCCGACCACATCATCCGCCGTGATTATGGAGGCGCGCTTGTTGCCGGTAAGCTCGGCATAGGCGCGTAGCCCCTTGACCAGCGCGTTGCGCAGCCCGGCTTCATGGGTGCCGCCTTCGGGCGTGGGCACCGTATTGCAGTAGGAGACGACCGAGCCGTCGCCGTCCGCGACCCAGGTGACCGCCCATTCGACCTTGCCGCCCTTGCCGTTCAGCCCGCCTTCGCCGCAAAAGGGTTTGGGGGAAACGGTCGCGCGCTCTTCCAGACGGTGATCGAGATATTCGGCGAGCCCGCCCGGAAAATGCAGGGTGGTGGATTGCGGAACATCGGATTTTTCGTCGAGCAGAGAGGCATCGCATTTCCAGCGGATTTGCACGCCCTTGAACAGATAGGCTTTGGACCGTGCCATGCGGTAGAGCTGCGCCGGCCGGAATTTTGATTTGGAGCCGAAAATATCGGCGTCGGGATGAAAGGTAACCGATGTGCCGTTCTTGATCTTTGCCGCACCCGATTCCTTCAGCTTGCCCTTGGGTTTACCGCGCGAATAGCCCTGCACCCATTTCTTCTTGTCGCGGATAACTTCAACCGTCAGCACGTCCGACAGCGCGTTGACCACCGACAACCCGACGCCATGCAGCCCGCCCGACGTGTCATAGACCTTGTTGTCGAATTTGCCGCCGGAGTGCAGCGTGGTCATAACGACTTCCAGCGCGGATTTATTCTTGAATTTGGGATGCGGATCGATCGGGATACCGCGCCCGTTATCGCGAATGGCCACCGAACCGTCCGCCGTCAATTCGAACTCGATCCAGCTGGCATGCCCGGCGACGGCTTCGTCCATCGCATTATCCAGCAATTCCGCCGCAAGATGATGCATGGCGCGCTCATCTGACCCGCCGATATACATCGCGGGGCGGCGGCGGACAGGCTCCAGCCCCTCCAGCACTTCGATGTCGCGGGCCGAATAGCTGCTTTTCTTTCGCGCGGGAGAAGCCATTTAAATCAACAATCTGCTTGTCAAAAAAGCGCTGGAACGTGCTGGATTGCGCTACTGCGCAGAAGCTAAATTATATCGCCATAAACCGGGAATCAGAAACATGTCCGATACTTCGCAAGAAACCACGAGCCGCATCCCCTCCATCCGGATGCTTGCCATGCCGGCCGATACCAACCCCAGTGGCGATATTTTCGGCGGCTGGCTGATGTCCCTGATGGACATCGCGGGCGCGAATGTCGCCTTTCAGCGGGCGCATGGGCGCATCGCGACTGTCGCGGTGGATAAGATCGAATTTCACCGGCCTGTTTCGGTCGGCGATGTGGTGAGCTGCTATGCCGATATCACCCGCGTCGGGAAGACATCGCTGACGACCAAGGTCGAGGTCTATGTCGGTCATCGACAAGGCGGGGAAAACGAGATCAAGGTGACGGAAGGCGAATTCACCTATGTCGCTCTCGACGCGGCCGGCAACAAACGTTCCGTCGATCCTTGAGCTGAAAAGAAAAACCCCTGCCGCGCCGAAGCGGGGCAGGGGGTGTTTCCGTCACGCGATGATGGTTATGCGCTGTAATACATCGCGAATTCGACCGGATGCGGCGATTCCTCAAACGCCAGGCATTCCTCTTCCTTGAGGCCGAGATAGCCGTCGATCGCTTCATCGGTGAACACGTCGCCTTTCTTGAGGAAGTCGCGGTCCGCGTCGAGCGCTTCCATCGACATCCGCAGTGAACGGCTGACCGTCGGTACGCCTTCCAGCTCTTCCGGCGGCAGGTCATAGAGATCCTTGTCCATCGGGTCGCCCGGGTGGATCTTGTTCTCGATCCCGTCAAGCCCGGCCATCAGCATGGCGGAGAACGCCAGGTACGGGTTTGCCGTGGCATCCGGGAAGCGTACCTCGACACGCTTTCCGTTCGGGCTGGCGGAGTAGGGGATACGGCAGGATGCCGAGCGGTTGCGCGAGGAGTAGGCGAGCAGCACCGGCGCCTCAAAGCCCGGGATCAACCGCTTGTAGCTGTTGGTCGAGGGGTTGGAGAAGGCGTTGATGGCGCGGGCGTGCTTGATGATGCCGCCGATATAGTAGAGCGCCGTTTCGGAGAGATCCGCATAGCCCGATCCGGCAAAGAGCGGCTTGCCGTCCTTCCAGATCGACTGATGGGTGTGCATGCCGGAGCCGTTATCGCCGGCCACCGGCTTCGGCATGAAGGTCGCGGTCTTGCCATACTGATGCGCGACCATATGAACGACATATTTGTAAATCTGCTGGCTGTCGGCGGCCTTGAGCAGCGTGTTGAACTTGATGCCGAGCTCATGCTGGCTGGGCGCGACCTCGTGATGGTGCTTTTCCATCGGAAGGCCCATCTGGTTCATGACGGTGACCATTTCGGCGCGAATGTCGGTACCGGAATCGACCGGCGGAACCGGGAAATAACCGCCCTTGATGGCGGGACGGTGGCCGATATTGCCGCCTTCCAGGATTTCACCGGAATTATAAGGGCCTTCGTCGCTGTCGATTTCATAGAAAGACCGGTTCATCGAGGCTTCGAACCGGACATCGTCGAAAATGAAGAATTCGGCTTCCGGACCGAAATAGGCGGTGTCACCGATCCCGGCGGAGTCCATATAGGCCAGCGCCTTCTTGGCGATGCCGCGCGGGCAGCGTTCATAGGGCTGGCCGGTGGAGGGTTCCAGAACGTCGCAGAACAGGATCAGCTGCGGCTGTGCCGTGAACGGATCCATGACCGCCGTGTCGGGGTTCGGCATCAGCGTCATGTCGGATTCGTTGATCGCCTTCCAGCCCGCGATCGAGGAGCCGTCGAACATAATCCCGTCATCGAAGAAATCCTCGTCGATCGTCGAGACATGCTGCGCGGTGTGTTGCCACTTGCCCCGGGGATCGGTAAAGCGAAGATCGACATACTCGACGTCGTTCTCCTTGATCATGTCCATTACTTTTTCAATGTCGCTCATTTATTCAACCTTCGTTGTTTTGTTGATTTAACCTGTTGTTCCTGTCGTCAGGACCGTGGCCTCAGACCGCTTCCGAGCCGGTCTCGCCGGTCCGGATCCGGATGGCTTCGTCGATCGTGGAGATGAAAATCTTGCCATCTCCGATACGCCCTGTATGGGCCGCCTGCTGAATGGCGTCGACCGCGCGTTCCAGCATCGAATCCTCGATCACCACCTCGATTTTTACCTTGGGCAGGAAATCGACCACATACTCGGCGCCGCGATACAGTTCCGTATGGCCCTTCTGGCGGCCGAAACCCTTCGCCTCAAGGACTGTCAGACCTTTGACCCCAACTTCGTGGAGCGCCTCTTTGACGTCGTCGAGCTTGAAGGGTTTGATGATTGTTTCGATCTTCTTCATACGGGATCCCCTGAATTGCTTTAAATCAGTTTAGTGGCTAACTGCACGTGGCATGCCAATCGGAGAGATCCTTCAACTATTTGAAAATAAACAGTTTAAAGTTATTTCAGCGAGGCCGGATTTTGGTCGGTGTGATTAAAAATTAATCAAAATGCTGATTTTTTAATCACAAGCCTGTCTTTTCGTCTTGTCCGTCGTCATGGTATGAGCGGTCAAAAGAAACGGGGGTAGGGCCCATGGTCTCCGGTAATCAGATCCTTTCATCCTATGGCACGACGGTATTCGAGGTCATGTCCCGTCTCGCGCAGGAAAACGGTGCGATCAATCTCGGCCAGGGGTTTCCGGACGGAAACGGGCCGCCCGATGTCGTCGATGCCGCGGTCGACTACCTGAAAAACGGGTTGAACCAGTACCCGCCGATGATGGGGCTGCCGGAACTGCGTCAGGCGGTCGCCGCTTCCAACAAGCGCTTTTACGATCTGGATGTCGATTGGCAGACGGAGGTCATGGTCACCTCCGGAGCGACCGAAGCGTTGGCCGTCTGTCTGTTCGGGCTAATAGAGCCGGGCGACGAAGTCGTTCTGGTGGAGCCGCTTTATGACTCCTATCTGCCGATTGTCCGCCGGGCGGGCGGCGTCCCGAAACTCGTCCGGCTTGAGCCGCCTGACTGGGCCTTGCCGATTGCCGCTCTGGAAGAGGCCCTTAGCGAAAGAACCAAGCTGATCCTGCTGAATTCGCCGATGAATCCCTGTTCGAAGGTATTCACCCGCGATGAGTTAAAAGTCGTCGCCGGTTTGTTGCGAAAGCACGACGCCGTCGCGGTCTGCGATGAGGTATATGAGCATCTGGTTTTCGACGGCGTTGAACATATTCCCCTGATGACCCTGCCCGGGATGCGTGATCGTTGTATCCGGATCGGGTCCGCCGGCAAGACTTTTTCCTTGACCGGCTGGAAAATCGGTTATCTGACGGCCTGTCCGGAATTGCTGACGCCGCTCGCCCGTGCCCATCAGTTCCTGACCTTCACCACCCCGCCCAATCTGCAGGCGGCGGCGGCCTATGGGTTGCAAAAAGAAGACGCCTATTTCCGCTGGCTGCCCACGGAATTGCAGGAAAGGCGTGATCAACTGGCAGCAGGGCTGGAAGAATGTGGCATGACGGTGCTGCAATGCGATGGCACCTATTTCATTACGGTCGATTTTCGCGGCACCGGATTTAACGGCGACGATGAGGAATTCTGCCGCCATATCACGACGGAGGCGAAGGTTGCCGCGGTCCCGGTCAGCGCCTTTTATCAAAGCGGCGAGGTCAAGCATTTCGCGCGGTTCTGCTTCTGCAAGGAGGAAGCAACCCTGACCGAGGCGATTTCACGCCTTAAGGCGCATTTCGGTTGTTGACGCGGCCATGGCGCGGGTCTAAACAAAGCGGCCTCGAAATACCCCCTGTGGCGAGCGTAGCTCAGCTGGTTAGAGCACCGGATTGTGATTCCGGGGGTCGTGGGTTCAAGTCCCATCGCTCGCCCCACTTTTCCAATTTTCAATGACTTTCCGACTGTCCGTCGCAGTTGTCCTCTGTTCTTGACTGACAGCGACGAAGACGGAATGGGGGCGCACGGCTTGACAGGGCGCGCGCCATAAATACCCTGATACCAATAAGTTAGCGACAAGCGATACAAAGCCCCCGGTTTTACAAAGTGGGGTAAGGGAGGTTCGCTTCTCGATGAGTGATATGCTCGTCCATCGGCCGGCGAGGCACTGACCATTGACCTCTGCCAGCCTGATATCCGATAGCTTGCGGTCTTATGACCCGCAGGACCTATGGTCCACCCGGCTGCGCCGGCGTGGATACCAGAATTGGCGGCTTCTGCAGTCTCAGGTCGATCTATATTATTTCTGGGAAAAGCGCTGGTTCTTTATCGCGCTTGCGATCGGCGCGGGCATGCTCTTCATGCCGCAACCGGACGGGCTGTCCCGCGAAGGGCTGATCGTCCTCACAATGTCGGTGGTGGCGATCATTTTATTCGTCACGTAACCCGTGCCGTTGCCGACCGTGGCGCTGTTGATCATCGTCGGGCAGATATTGCTGTTGGGAGTCGATTCCAACACCGTCGCCAAGAGCCTGATGACGGATTCGGTGCTGTTTATCATGGGATCGCTCATGCTGGCGGTCGCTGTGGTCAAGCAAAAGCTGGATATAAGGATCGCCTGGCTGATTGTCCGTGTGACGGGGACCAAGACCACGCGCATCTGTTTCGGGATTTCGGTCGTTTCCGGCGTGCTCGCCTCTTTCGTCGGGGAACATACCGTCGCTGCGATGATGCTGCCGGTCGGCATCACCCTGATCAGTCTGACTTCTGACGATCCCAAGGAAGTGCGCCGCCTCGCCGCCGTGCTGCTGTTTTCGATTTCCTACGGATGTTCGATCGCGGGGATCGGCACCCCTTCGGGCGGCGCGCGGAATGCGATCATGATCGGGTACTGGAAGGAATTCTTTTTCGATCCGACCAACCCCGAAACGCGCAAATTCCTGATCGATTACATTACGTGGATCGCCTATGCCTATCCGGTTTTTCTGATCCAGTTGCCTTTTGTCACGCTAATCCTGAACTGGACCTTCAAACCGGAATATCAGCACCTGTCCCGGTCCGTGGCGAGACTACGCCAGCAGATCGTAAATCAGGGACCGATGAAACCGTCCGACTGGCTGGCGATCGCGATTTTCGCTCTCATTCTGGTCGGGTGGATATTCCTTTCAGGGGAAATCGGTCTCGGCACGGTGGCCATCATGGGGGCCGCGATTTTCCTGATTGTCGGGCTGGTCCGCTGGGAGGAAATCAATTCGGGGGTCAATTGGGGCGTTGTGCTGCTTTATGCGGCCGCCATTTCCCTCGGATTGCAGATGAAGGATACGGGGGCGGCGCAATGGGTCGCGGAAAGCTTCCTGCATTTATTGAAACCGCTTGGCGCCGAGGAAGGGATCGGTCTTTGGGCTGCGGTTTCGGCGCTCACCACGCTGGTAACCAATACCATGTCTAACGGGGCGGCGGTCGCCGTTCTCGGCCCCATTGTGCTCAAAATGGCCATCGTGGCGGGTGAAAACCCGCTCATCCTCGGCTTCATTACGGCGATATCGTCGGCATTTGCCTATTTGACCGTGGTTGGCACGCCCGCCTGCACCATCGTCTACGCATCCGGTTATCTCAAGACGACCGACTTCCTTGTGGTCGGTTGGCGCATGGTCGTGATGTCGACCATTATCATGATCCTGGCGGCGACATTTTACTGGCCGTTATTAGGGGGGTGAGGCGGGGTCATGGCGTTTAACCTGAACAGAGCCAGGGGGGAGGTGGATGCCGACACGCTTTACGAGCGCCGGCGGCGGCGCTTCCGCATTCTGGTCTGTATAGACGGCTCCGACGCCTCCTATGACGGGCTGCGTTTCGCATCCCGGATCGGTGAATCCGATGAATGCGACATTATTCTGCTTTATGTCCGGCCTATCGATCAGGGGATGCGGACCGGCGGGCTTCAGGTCCGCGTGGCGCGGGAAAACATGCTCGATTGGGGGTTGGAGCTGCCGGGCATTCGTCATCTGAAAAAAGGGCTTTCCATGCTCGCGGGCGATGAAAGCCTGTCGGCGCACTGGACGACAAAAACGAGCCACACGGATTCATGGGGCGATCCGCTCGGCGATAACAAGGTCGAGTACCGGCACGAAAATGGCAAGAGCATCGTGCTAAAGCTCAAGGCCGCCCCCGACGTGGCGAGTGGCGTTCTCGATCAGTATGAGCTGGGTCCCTATAACCTGATCATCATGGGGGAGCCGAGCCACTGGCATAGCGAAGCGCGGTCGTTCTTTGGCGCGAGCGTCGCCCAGAAGGTGGCCATGCTGTCGCCCTGTTCCGTTATGGTGGCGCGTCCAAAGGGCGTCCATCAGAACAGGGGGCATCTGATCTGCGTTGATGGCACGCGGCATTCCCTTGATGCCATGCGGCGGGAGGCCGTGCTGGCCCACCATTCCGGGGATTCGATCACCGTTCTCTGCGTGGCGCGGCACCAATCGGAGGCCGCGACAGCTGAACGGGTCCTCGAAAAATCGGTCGAAATGCTCTCCAGAATAGACATCCACGATGTCGGAACGCTTGTCCGTGTCGGCGATCCGGTTGAGGAGATCGTCCGCGCGGGAAATGATCATTCGGTGATCGCGGTGGCGGATTCCGGCAAGAAGCTGATCCGGCGGCTGTTTACGGGCGGTATCGCGTTTCGTGTGATGGGCGCCGCGGAAACCTCGGTACTGAATGTGCGGTAAAAAGGAAGATGGGCATGCGGGTAGAACAATACGCGCCGCGTTGGCATGGCGCGGTACTGGCTCTCGCCAATGAAGTCCTTGGCGAGGGTTATTTCGTCCGGCCGTCGGAGGTTGCGGGCGCCCCCGGCGCCGCGCTGTTACTGGGACAGGAGAACGAAACGCTGGTTTGTTTCGCCCATGGCTCGGTCCTTCCGGAAAACGGTTTACGGGACCATCTGGAAGGCCAACTGCCGGAGCTTCCGGACGAGATCGCCGCCGCCGACCGGGACGGGGCGCTTGGCGTTATACAGGCGGCCGCGGTATCGCCCGCGCACCGCCGCAAGGGATTTGGCTCCAGCATTATTTCCGTTTTGCATGACCGGTTGGTCGGGCTGGGCGCCGACAAGCTGATCGTGACCTTCAAACGCGCCCAGAATGTCCCTCATGTTGATGGGATGATGGGAAAGCTCGGCTTTGAGCCGTGGCAGCGGTTGCCGTCTTTCTGGCGGAAACGATGCGATGCGGGTGAATTCAAATGCGCGGACCGGATGGACGGTTGCGCCTGTGAGGCGTTGCTGTACCGGAAAACGGTTTTTTAGAGCCTCGCCCGTGCCTTATTGACGGCCCTTGGCCGCGTGCCGCTTTTCCCAATCCTCGCGCTGTACGATTTCGCGGATCATCTTGCGCAAAATCGCCTTGGCAAAGGCCTGACGGCTTTCGGCCTCGATCACGAAGGATCCCGGCCCGCCGGTGACGGATTGTTTGTAATATTGCGGCAGGTCCGGCATGGACGGGCGGTGGATCGCCAGCGCGTTGATGATGATGCGTTTGGCTTCGGCCTGATCGCGGATCAGCTCGATAGGCGGGTCCTTCGTGTTCGGCCCGTCGCCGGAGACATCGATCACCCGCCGCGTGCCCTCGAATTCATTGGCGTCGAGAGAGGCAACGGTCAGGGCGACTGCTTCTCCGATGGCGTTGCCGCCGAAACAGGGGTTACGGTCGAGCGAGAGGACTCGGTCACCAAATGCCCTGGCGGTGGCGGCGTCGTGAATGCGGGTCCAGCCGACCGCGATGCGGGTGCATTCCCAGCCCGAAAATTCGACATAGGCCACCGCGATGGAGCGCAGGAAACCGCCCTTGATCGCATCCAGCACGCGCGGATTGGACAGGGCATCGGCATAGCCCTTGCGCTGCAATGCCATTTCCGCGTCATCAATACTTCCTGACGCATCGACGACGAAGGCGAGCTCGAGATCGACCGGGATTTTCTTTCCCTGTGCCGCCGCCGTGCCCGAAAGCAACAACAGCGCCACCAGAACGGAAAGAAACCGGCTGGTCATGTCACGCCGCTTTGCCGTCCGAATTCCGGATCGCCCGCCAGATCTTTTCCGGCGTGCACGGCATGTCCAGATGACGGATGCCGAGGGGAGAGAGCGCATCGATCACCGCGTTCATCACGGCGGGCAGTCCGCCGACATTGCCCGCTTCGCCAGCGCCCTTGACGCCCAGCGGATTGGTCGCGGTCGGGACCGGGTTGGACTGGATTTCCATAAAGCTCATCGTATCCGCGCGCGGCATGGCATAATCCATGAAGCTGCCGGTGATCAGCTGCCCGCTTTCGTCATAGGCGGTATCCTCGATCAGTGCCTGGCCGACGCCCTGGCCGATCCCGCCCATGATCTGCCCTTTGAGGAGCAATGGGTTCATCACCGTACCGACATCGTCGACCACGCTATATTTCAATATATCAACCACGCCGGTATCGGGATCGATCTCCAGCTCGCAGATATGACAGCCATTGGGATAGTTCATCATATTCGCGGTATAGGTCGCGTGCTCGTTGATACCGGGTTCCATATCGTCGGGGATATCGCCCGGATTGACGGCGGCCTTCGCAACCTCGGCGAATGAAATCGTCCGGTCGGTACCCGCGACGGTAAAGGTGCCTTCGGTAAATTCAATATCCTCGGCCGCCGCTTCCAGCTTGTGCGCGGCGATCTTGCGCGCCTTCTCGATTACCTTGTCGGTCGCCATATTGACGGCCGATCCGCCGAGCGTCGCCGAACGGGACCCGCCGGTGCCGTGGCCGAACGCGACCTTGTCGGTATCGCCCCAGACATATTCGATATCGTCGGGGCTGATGCCGAGCTTGTCGGCGACGATCTGCTTATAGACCGTTTCATGGCCCTGGCCCTGGGTGCAGGAACCGGATTGCAGCGTCACCGTGCCGGACCGGCCGATGCGGATTTCCGCCGCCTCGATCCCCGGGGAGGCGGCGCGTTCGATCGTGTTGGACATGCCGATGCCGCGCATCCTGCCGCGCGCGGCGGCTTCCTTGCGCCGTTTCTCGAACCCGGCCCAGTCCGCCATCTCCATGGTCATATCCATGTTCTTTTCAAACTCACCGCAATCATAGGTGAAATAGAGCGCGGTCTTGTAGGGCATCTGATCGGGCGGGATAGTGTTGCGCCGCCGCAATTCCGCCGGATCGATGCCAAGCTCATCCGCCGCCAGATCAATGGTGCGTTCAATCACAAAGGCGGCTTCCGGCCGTCCGGCGCCGCGATAGGGAGTAACCGGGTTATTGTTGGTCATCACGCCGGTGACGTTCACGCACATCGCCGGAATGGTGTAGACCCCGGCCAGCGTGCCGAGATTATTGATCGCCGGGTTCGGCGTCGCGCCGCCGATATAGGCGCCGAGTGCGGCCAGAGTCGTTACCCGGAAACCGAGGAAATTTCCCTGCTTGTCGAGGGCCAGCTCGGCCGTGGTGATGTTGTCGCGCCCGGCATAATCGGAGAGAAAGGATTCCGACCGGTCGCCCATCCATTTGACTGGCCGGTGCAGGATTTTCGACGCCCAGAGGCAGAGCGGCCCCTCGTTATAAATCGGCGATTTCATGCCGAAACTGCCGCCGACATCGAGTGCGACCACCCGGACCTTGTTTTCCGGGACTTTCAACACGCGGTTTGCCAGCGTCGCGCGATAGGGGTGTACGCCCTGCAGCGTGGTGTACAGCGTGTAATGGTCCTCAATCGCGTTGTAATCGCCGGTGCAGCCACGCGGCTCCATCGGCATCGCCATTACCCGGTTGATCCGGTATTTGTGACTGACGATGTGATCCGCCTTTTCAAAGGCCGCTGCGACCGCATCCGCATCGCCGCCCGTATGCAGAAAACAGATATTGTCCGGGCACTCGTCCCACACCGCCGGCGCGCCATCGGCCAGCGCTTTCTCGGCGTCGGTCACGGCGGGCAGAATATCGTAATCGACATCGACCAGTTCCGCAGCGTCCTTGGCCTGGGCGAGAGTTTCCGCGACGACGAACGCGACATAATCGCCGACCCGCCGGACCTGTCCGGTGATCAGTGCGGGCAGTGGCGGAGTAAACATATCTGACCCGTCGGGGCGCTTGCGGCCCGAGGCGACCGGCAAGTCGCCAAGCCCCGAAGCCGCCCAGTCGTCGCCGGTGAGGACGGCAAGAACGCCGGGGGCCTTTTCCGCCGCCGAGCTGTCGATGGAATTGATCTTCGCCGCCGCATAGGGAGATCGCACGACCCAGCCATAAGCCATGCCGGGAAGCTGGACATCGTCGACGTAACGGCCCCCGCCTGAAAGCAGGCGCGGGTCCTCTGACCGGGGCACAGCTTGTCCGAGCGCATATTCACCCATAATCTCAACTCCATTGTCTCAGCGATGCGAATTCATATGGGAATTTAGATGAAAAATACCGACTGGCTAGGGAAGGGCGGGCAAATTTCACGTCTTGCGGCGGTTGTGTTTGCCGCAGCGACAGTTATGGCGGGCGCGGCGGTTGCGGACACGCTGGAAACCGTCACAAAACGGGATGTTCTCAAATGCGGTGTTTCCGGCGGATTGCCGGGATTTTCCAGCCCGGATGCGAAGGGCGTGTGGCGGGGCATTGACGCCGATTTCTGCCGCGCTTTGGCGGCAGCGGTTCTGGGGGATGCGGGCAAGGTCAGCTTTCGCTCGCTTTCCGCCAAGCAGCGTTTCACCGCGCTGCAATTCAATGAGATCGATGTGTTGTCGCGTAATTCGACCTGGAATCTGCGGCGGGACGCGGCGCTTGGGCTGAATTTTGCCGGGGTGATCTATTATGACGGGCAGGGGTTCATGGCACGCAAGGCCGACGGCGTAAAACGGCTCAAGGACCTGAACGGCGCGGCGATCTGCGTTAATACCGGGACCACGACGGAACTCAATCTCGGCGATTATTTCCGCACCAACAAGCTGAAATACACCCCGGTAGTGTTCGAAAAATACGATGAGGTCATTGCGGCCTATGAAAAGGGCAGATGCGACGCCTTCACCACCGATTTGTCCGGCCTCGCGGCGCAACGGATAAAGCTGAAGAAACCGGACGCGCATGTGCTGCTGCCCGAGGTCATTTCCAAGGAGCCGTTGGGCCCGGTGGTCCGGCAGGGCGATGATAAATGGTTCAATATCGTCAAATGGACCCTGTTCGCGCTGATTAACGCGGAAGAGCTCGGCGTTACCTCCAAAAACGTGGGGAGCTTGGCCAAGACTTCGAGGAACGCGAAAGTCCGGCGATTATTGGGCGCCGAAGGGCAGGGCGGCGAACAGCTGGGTCTCTCAGCCGATTGGGCTGTAAAGGCGATCGCCGCGGTGGGCAACTATGGCGAGCTGTTTGAACGCCACCTTGGGAAGACCAGCCGACTTAAGCTGGACCGGGGGCTGAACCGTCTCTGGACGCAAGGTGGGTTGATGTACGCGCCGCCTGTTCGGTGAGTCTTGCATAGACGTCTGGATTGGCGCGCCGTTTCCTGGCAGGCGCTGACGCTCGTCGCCGCTGGGCTCGCCGCCTGGTGGGTTCTCGACACGTTGTTCGCCAATCTGGCCGCGCGCGGCATTTCATCGGGATTCGGGTTCCTGTCAGATACGGCGGGGTTCGGTATTTCGATGAGCCTGATTCCCTACAGCGAAACATCCAGCTTCGGCCGCGCCTTTCTGGTCGGGTTGCTGAACACGCTTCTGGTTTCCGGGATCGGGATTCTGTTTGCGACATTGATCGGTTTCGCCGTCGGGGCCGCGCGCCTGTCGCGGAACTACCTGGCCGCAAGGCTGGCCGCTGCCTATGTGGAAACGCTCAGGAACGTTCCGCTCCTGCTGCAAATTTTCTTCTGGTATTTCGCCGTGCTGGCCGCGTTGCCCCGGCCGCGCGGCAGTCTGGCGTTCGGCGATATTCTGTTTCTCAATAACCGGGGGCTCTATCTGCCGGCGCCCGAAGCAAATGGCCCTTATTTCCTGTTGGCGGGAGCGGTGCTCGCCATTGCGGCGGTGTTTCTGTGGCGGCGCGGCGCGGGCGTGGCCACCCTCGTTTTGTCTGTTTGCGCGATTGTGCCGCTTGCGCTGATTTCCTGGGAAATACCGGCACTGAGAGGGTTTAATTTTCAGGGCGGAATGGTTCTGATACCGGAATTGCTGGCTCTGGCGATAGCGTTGTCGACCTACACCGCCGCCTTTATCGCCGAAATCGTCCGCGCCGGCATTCAGTCGGTCCCCGCAGGGCAAGTGGAAGCGGGGAAAGCAATCGGGCTCAGCGACCGCGATGTCATGTGGCGGGTTGTTATGCCCCAGGCGATGCGGCTGATTGTGCCGCCTCTGACCAACCAGTATCTGAACCTGGCAAAGAATTCCTCGTTGGCCGCCGCGATTGCCTATCCCGATCTTGTCTCGGTCTTCGCCGGCACCGCGCTCAATATCACGGGACAGGCGGTGGAGGTGATTACCCTGACCATGCTGGTTTATCTCGCCATCAGCCTCGCCATCGCCGGAATGATGGCGATCCGCAACCGAATGATTTTGGCGGAAGACGGTTCGCTATGAAGAGACATGCCGTATGGCTGCGCGCCAATTTGTTCGCCACTCGACCGCAAGGCGTATTGTCCCTCACGATTTTATTCCTGGCCGGATGGGCGCTCTGGTCTATTGCGGGGTGGGCGGTTTTCGATGCGACCTGGTCGGGGGATAGCCGCGATGCCTGCTCAGGTGGTGGCGCGTGTTGGGCGTTTATCGCCGCGCGATCCCGCCAGATTATTTTTGGCTTTTTTCCGCAGATGGAAATCTGGCGTGGAGGACTTGCCATCGGACTGGCGTTCGGCGCGGTCCTGTTGCTGTGGAGCGGCAAGCTGCGACCCGGGGCGCGGCTCGGCGCCGTTACGGGGCTGCTTGTCCTCGCCGCGTGGCTTTTGTCCGGCGGGTTCGGTTTGCCAAAAATCGGCACCGATCTCTGGGGCGGGTTTCTGCTGACGTTCGTGATTACCATTGCCGGGTGTCTCGCCGCCTTTCCCCTAGGTGTGCTGCTTGCGCTGGGGCGGCAGTCGCAATTGACGGTCGTACGGATCCTCTCGACCTGTTTCATCGAATTCTGGCGCGGGATTCCCCTGATCACCGTCCTGTTTATGGCGGCGGTGATGTTGCCGCTGTTCTTCCCGGCAGGGCTGGAGGCCGACAAGCTGGTTCGTGCGCTCGCCGGCGTAGCGCTTTTCGCCGCCGCTTATATTGCCGAGGTGGTCCGCGGCGGGTTACAGGCCCTCCCGCGCGGTCAATATGAAGCGGCCTGGTCGCTTGGGATGGGATATTGGCAGACCATGATTTTGGTCATCCTTCCGCAGGCGCTGCGCCATGTCATACCGGGGCTGGCAAATGTCGTGATCGCGCTCTTTAAGGACACGACTTTGGTGTTAATTATCGGCATGTTTGATTTCCTCGGCATTCTGCACGCCGCGTTGAGCGATCCGGCCTGGCTGGGGCTGGCGATGGAGGCCTATCTGTTTGCCGGTCTGGTTTTTTGGATTTTCTGCTTCGGGATGTCTCGGGCGGCGCGCGCGCTTGAGCATCGGGGCCGGTCAGCATGAGCGCGGCGATTACTTTCCAGTCGGTCGATAAATGGTTTGGCGCGCTTCATGTGCTGAAATCCATTGATCTGGAGGTCCCGGTCGGGCAGCGGCTCGCCGTTTGCGGTCCGTCCGGTTCGGGAAAATCGACGCTGGTCAGGTGCATTAACGGGCTTGAACGGTGCGATAGCGGCGAGATCTCCGTGTTGGGCAACCCTGTCGATGACAGCCCCGAGACCCTGCGGCGCATTCGGCAAAAGGCGGGAATGGTATTTCAGCAATTCAATCTGTTCCCGCATCTGACCGTGCTGGACAATCTTTGCCTCGCGCCCGAGCGGGTCGCCGGAGTGCCACGCGCCGATGCCGAGGCCCGCGCGCGGCACTATCTGGAACGCGTCCATATTCCCGAACAGGCGGAGAAATATCCGTCGCAGCTTTCCGGCGGCCAGCAACAGCGTGTCGCCATCGCCCGGGCGCTCTGCATGGAACCGGAAATCATGCTGTTCGATGAGCCGACGTCGGCCTTGGACCCGGAAATGATCCGCGAGGTACGGAACGTGATCGTCGAGTTGGCGGGGGAGGGACGGACCATGGTGGTCGTTACGCACGATATGGGGCTGGCGCGCGCCGCCGCGGATCGCGTGATCTTTATGGATGAGGGCGGAATTCTGGAAGACTCTTCACCGGCGCAATTTTTTGAAGCGCCGGGGACGGACCGCGCGCGGCGCTTTCTGAACCGCTTGCGGCTCGATTGAGTTGATGCCAGTCTAGGTGAGATCGTCTCTGACAGGTGAAGGAGGCCGACATGGCGTCAAAGGAAGAGTTTGAAAATCATTGCTGGAAGGATGTCATCCCCGAAGAAGACATCCGGACTTACGCGCCATACGCGCGCGAGACGGTGGTCGGGGCCAATCCCGGCCTGCTGGTGATTGATCTCTATAACCTTGTCTATAAGGGTGGGGCGAAACTGCCGCATGAGCTGGACCGGGATTACCCCAACAGCTGTGGCGTCTACGCCCATAACGCGATTGAGCCGACGCAAAAGCTGATCAAGGCGTGCCGGGAAGCCGGGTTGCCGATTTTCTACATCACCGCGCAGTTTTCGCCGCATCGGGTCAGTTCCACAAAGCGCCGGGGAATTGAGCTGGTCGCGCATGATTGCGAAGTGCATGACGCCTTCGCCCCGAAGCCCGAGGATCTGGTGCTGCGCAAGGAACGGCCGAGTTCTTTTTTCGGCACACCGCTGATCGCGCATCTGAACGAGCGCAAGGTCGACAGTCTGATCGTTTGCGGTGAAAGCACATCCGGCTGCGTGCGCGCCTCCGTTCTGGAAGGGCACATGCTGGGTAAGCATATTTCCGTGGTCGAGGAATGTGTGTTCGACCGCAGTGAAATCATCCACAAGGTCAATTTGTTCGACATGCATCACAAATACGCGGATGTGATGAAGCTCGACGATGTGATCGAACAGTTGCAGAAATTCGCCCCGGCGAAGGTCGCCTGAGCGTCGCGATAATCTTTAGCGAAAAGCGCCCCGCCGGGGCGC
>Ga0181593_10000985_pt1 | contig 25649 bp, 27 predicted proteins | sample 071ome_19_FD_133756 | JGI IMG/M metagenome (GOLD analysis project Ga0181593, IMG submission 133756) | Coastal salt marsh microbial communities from the Groves Creek Marsh, Skidaway Island, Georgia - 071413AT metaG (megahit assembly) | ecosystem: Environmental > Aquatic > Marine > Intertidal...
CGATAGCGAAGAACCCGGTGAGGCGGGTTTCACCGGGAGTCTGATCATTGCCGAATTCGACAGTCTGGAAACAGCCAAAGCGTGGGCAGATGCGGATCCCTACGTGTCTGCCGGAGTCTACAAAAAGGTTATAGTTAAACCTTTCAAGAAGGTTTTACCGTAGGAAGAACGCCGTCACTGATTTACAAGAAATGACGGTCTGAGAGCTGGAAATCCCTCATCGAGAATACTATTCCACTCTTCCACCTGGGCGCGCCTGCGCTCCAACACCGCCGCTGATTCGCCGACAATGGTTACACTGTTAATCACATCGCCACGTCGAATCTCATAAACCAGATTCAAACCCGAAGTGACCCTCCCAAACACCGAGTGCAATCCGTCAAGGTGAGGAGTTGCCAGATGTGTGATGAAAAACTGGCTACCATCAGTCCCGGGTCCCGAGTTGGCCATGGAAATTACGCCCGGCCGATTATGATGCAGGATGGTTTCTCCGCTGAACCTATAGCCCGGGCCTCCGGTACCGTCACCATCAGGATCCCCCCCCTGGATCATGAAGTTTCGTACCACCCGGTGGAACGTCAATCCATCGTAAAATCCACGCGTGGCCAAATTTACAAAGTTTGCTACCGATGTAGGTGCTGCCCTCGCATTGAGCTCAATCTCGATGACACCTTTGCTAGTATCAATGATCGCGGTCAATTGCTGAGCTGCCAATTTTGCCGGCATGCTGGCAATCAGTAAGAACAGTGTTAGAGAGAAAAAATCGAGTCGTTTCATAGCTGCGTATCATAATCAACAATCACCGGAGCATGATCGGAAAAATTTTCCGCCGTGTAAATCTCCGCTGACTTCACCTTATCGGTCAAATCCGGCGTTATGACCTGATAGTCCAGGCGCCACCCCACGTTGTTAGCCCGCGCATTGCCTCGATTTGACCACCAGCTATACTGATCAGGCTCCTGATTGACCAGCCGAAACGCATCAACAAAGCCTACTTCGTCATACAACTGATCCAGCCACTGCCGCTCCTCGGGGAGAAAGCCAGAATTCTTCTGGTTAGATCGCCAGTTCTTGAGATCAATTTCCTTGTGGCAGATATTCCAGTCACCACAGATGATGTAATTTCGCCCGTCGCTGCGCAATCGACGCATGTGGACCATGAACTTATCCATGAACGCAAACTTTCTCGTCTGTCGCTCGGGACCAGCCGAGCCTGACGGCAGATACAGCGAACCGATACTGAGATTGCCAAAGTCAGCCTGGATAAATCGTCCTTCAATATCTGCCGTTTCCCAACCCAGTCCCGTTGATACGATGCCAGGTTTTTTGGCGCAGAACAGAGCGGTTCCGGAATAGCCTTTTTTAACAGCATCAAAGTAATAACAATTGTAGGCGGCGGGATGAAAGATATCGTCATCAAGCTGATGTTTCTGAGCTTTGGTTTCCTGCAGACAGACCACGTCAACATCTACCGTTGACAGCCAGTCGAAAAATCCCTTGCGCGCAGCGGCTCTAATTCCGTTGCAGTTGAAAGTCATCACTCGCACAAGTGCCGCCTCCACCGACTTCCGGCTGTTCAGTTTGAATTCGATTCTACACAGCGGCCAGTTTACCCAGCCGCCCGGTTAGTAGCAAAACTCCAAATTTGACAGAAAAAGGCTCATTCCATCCAGCAAGGTTGGATTAAATGTTAACCTCAGCACACTTTTGTTACTTTTATTCTCAGTTTTGTTACCTTTTCTCCCATATACATGCTAAACTGCGCCTCGCTTGAGCGGTGACCCTGCAAGAGCAGTACAAATCGGTAATTTAAATCTCAAAAGGAGTTAAAGGTGAGTAGAGTATTGATTAATGTGTGGCCGACTATCCAGGCCCTGGTGGTAAGCACTGCCGTAGTAGTCAGCGCAGTCGCTATCCCTGCCCTAATCATGTACGCCGCCGTTTAGGTAGCGTCAGGATGCTGGGAGGAAAGCATCATGTTTTACATTCCTTCGCTATACCCGAACCAGCCAGCGTGCGCTAGCTCGCACTGACGAACTCTCAAAAGTTCCACTGGCTGGTTATTTAGCGGTAGTGATCCCCGGAGCTGGCACTAGACACGCGCATTAGTGCGAGTCTTCTCGGCGACCGGCGATTTCACCCGGGAAAAACTAAGCTAACATCGCAGCTTCAGATCGGCCGCTTTAGCTTGTCCACAAAATTGCAGGGCTTGTGAGAGCTGTCTAACTGTTCACCAATTATCCTACCCCAGGCGGTGCGGCAAGCCCCGGGTGAGCCAGGAACGCAGAACACAATGGTTCCATTGGTGATGCCAGCAAATGCCCTGGATTGTATCGTTGAGGTTCCTATTTCTTCATAAGAAAGTTGTCGGAACAACTCGCCAAATCCTTCGATACGTAGCTCCAGCAGCGGCTCAATCGCCCGCTGCGTGTTGTCCCGCGCAGTAAAACCCGTACCACCGGTCATAATAATGACCTGGGTCTGCGGGTCGGCTATTCCTCCAGAAACTGCCGCCCGCAGCTGGTATACATCATCCGCAATAATGACCTTATCCAGCAATCGATGGCCTGCGATCTGCAATAGTTCGACAAGGACGGCACCGGATTTGTCAGTTTCCTCGGTTCGGGTATCAGAAACGGTAATAACTCTGATATTGAGCGGGTCTTTAACCATAGCAGAATAACTCTGGAGCTATTATCCACCGGTCATGTTCATCAGCCGCACTGGCTGGACATGGTCGCTGTCATAGAAATAGTGGCGTTCAGGTTTGATATCCATTGCTTCAACGATGGCTTGCTTGAGATCATCAAAATTCAGCGCAGGATCCCTGAGGACTGCCCGTAAATCCACAGAATGTTCGTTCCCCAGGCATAAGAGAAGTCGGCCTTCAACCGTCACTCGCACTCGATTGCAATCGGCACAAAAGTTATGACTCACGGGCGAAATAAACCCGATACGATTTCCCTCACCGCTCACCTGCCAGTATTTGGAAGGGCCCGCGGTGCGACTGGCGGTCGGTAGCAAATGGTAGCGCTGCGAGATAACTTGCCTGACCCAGTCATTCGTGCACAGGGTTTGTTCTCTCTCATGATCTGATGGCTGGCCAAGTGGCATCTCTTCAATGAAAGCGATGTCGGCACCCATTCTCATGGCAAATTCAACAAGATCAAGCACCTCATCCTCGTTGTAACCTTTCATTATCACAGCATTCAGACGTACCCGCTCAAAGCCGGCCGCAACAGCGCTCTCGATGCCAGCTATCACACGATCCAGCTTCCCTACCCGTGAAATGCGCTTAAAGCGATCCGCCCGCAAACTGTCGATACTTATGTTTACTCGATTTACGCCTGCCTCTCTCAGAGGCCCGGCATAGCGGGCAAGCTGCGCCCCGTTAGTGGTTAATAACAATTCGCGTAAGCCCGGCAGACCACCCAGTTTCCGCAGCAAGGACATTATGTTGTTTCGCACCATGGGCTCACCACCAGTTATGCGAATCTTTTCTACACCCAGCTCGGTAAAGGCGCGAGCAATTTCATGGAGTTCTTCAAGCGAAAGGACCTGCTTGCGAGGCAGGAATTTCATGTCTTCAGTCATGCAGTAGACACAGCGGAAGTCACAACGATCAGTGACCGACAGGCGGACATAGTCCACCCGACGACCAAATTTATCGATCAGCTGCCCGGTCATTGCTCCCACCGTAAGTCACTGCATTCCCGAAAAGATCGCTAGTGTAGCAAACTTTGTACTGAAGATTGGCATCGGACCGACAAAAAAAGACCATAGCACGCTCGTTTAAAGACCTATAAAAAGTTAGGAGGTAAGCTCAGGGCAAGTTGCAGACCCAGGAAAATTAGAACCAATCCCATGACTCGCTCGAACAAGACTCCGGCCCGCAAAATCCCGGCCCTTACAGATTTCAGTCCCAGAATCAGTGAAAGAAGCGCAAACCAGCAGAAGGTTGCAATGGACAAGTACAGACCATAGAGCGACTGCACCAGAATGGGTGTTTGGATGTCGATAACAACGGTGAATAAAGCCAAAAAAAATAAGGTTGCCTTGGGGTTTAGCCCATTTGTGAGAAAGCCGGTAATTAACCATTGTCGCGCGCTTCCGGACTGATCCGCGCACTCTTCCGACCGTGTCTTCGTCACCCGCACTGAATCTTTCAATGCACGATAGCCAAGCAGCACGAGGTACACCGCGGCCACAACTTTAACCATTATGAACAGATTTGGTGAACTGGAAAGCAAAAGGCCGACACCAAGCACGCAATAGGATACGTGCAAAAGAATACCTAGTGCGATGCCACAGCTGGTCCACAATCCGGCGACGCGCCCATTACTCACACTTTGTCGCAGGACAATGGCGAAATCAGGACCGGGGGATGCCACAGCAAAAAGGTGGGCAACCGCGATGGTGAGAAACTCGGCAACGTAGATGTCGCCTGCTACAGGCATGGCGCAGCCTGCCCATGCCAGATTTCTTTCAAGGCACAATATCCCGGATCACCAGATCAATGACCGCATGCTGATTGTTGTGCGCAAAATTCTCGGATACTGCGCGATAATCGCCAGACTGCACGTTGGCCGTCCCGCTCAGAGACACGGTAGCGGAGACGTAAATGGTTTCTGCTGCAGTCAGACTAAACATCGGCGTAATAGCCATGCTCTCGTCCAGCGTCACTGTCATCGGCAGGTCATCCGCGCGTAAATCGGTAGCAGCAAGAGGAGGCATTCCTTCCTGGTCCGCATTTCGTGCCGCCACAAAGAGTCTCAATCCTGCCGGCAAAACAAGTCCGTCAGCCAGAGATATATTTACATCTATCACTGGACCCTGTTCCTGATTCATATCAGCACCGCCTTCCTGCGCGATAAGCCGCTGCGCCTCAGTGATTCTTTCTCTGAGTTGCTGTGCCTGAACTGAATTTGGGTTCGCCTGGATCATCAGGCGCCAGTAACCAATTGCTGCCTGATAATCACCTTTGATCTCGGCATCGACCGACAGCAATTGCAGCGATGCGTTTTCAGAGGGATTGATAGACCTTGCTAGCTCTATCACTTCCAACACTTCAGCAGTTAGCTCACCCTCGGCGAGGAGGTACCTGATTTGCGCCAACAAACCGAGCGCCGCCGCCTTATCCGGGCCCTCGACCATCAAATCGCTCGATCTCTCGAAAGCGATCCCCGCCTCATTAAACATGCCAAGATTGGAAAAATTACGCCCCAAGAAATACCAGGCCCACTGATTGGATGGGTCCTCCTGCACGACTCTGCCCAGAGCAATTACCAGATCGCGGGATTGCTGTTGATCTATATTCGGGTCAATAGTCTGCTCATAGAGTCCCATAAGCTGCACATCGCTGAGATATCCCCAGCGGTCATACATGGTGAAGGCGACGATCGGGATAAGTAAAATCATCGCCGCGGGAATCGCTTTGCTCAGCCAATCCTTTCCCGCACTGCCATGTTGCTTTTGCTTCTGCGAGCCTGATCTCTTTTTACCTACGTCTTTTTCCGTATCGCTGAGAAGCGATTTTTTCAACTCGAGCAAGAGCGCCTCGAATTGATCGACTTCCAGGTTACCGTGCGCCAATTCATTTTGCAGTTCCCGCTGCCGCTCTTCGAAAATACCCAGATTGGTATCTACCCTGACTTCCTGTTCGCTGGCAGCCGGTCGATGATGCCTCCAGAGCGGAAAAAGTACAAAGAGAGCTGCGACACCCAAAAGAATTATGCTAGCTATCCAGAACAATTTTTATATACCAATCAGTTAGTATGAGATTAACTATCGGTTCAGCAATTTATCCAGCTGACGCTGCTCGTCGTCGCTCAGAGCTTCCCCGGCAGCGGATTTGGACCTGCGGATGATACTTGCGATCACAAGGCCTCCGATTATCAGAAATATCACAGGACCAAACCAAAGAAAAACTGTTTCGACTCTCAACCTCGGGCGGTAAAAAATAAAATCACCATAACGTTCGAACATGAATTGCTCTATCTCCAGATCAGTCATGCCTTCTACGATCATGCGATGAATCTCGCGTCGTAGATCCTCTGCCACACCACCCGTAGATCCAGTGAGATTGGTATTTTGACACATGGGACAACGCAGTTCGTTAGACAATTTTCTGAAACGCTGCTGTTGTTCCTGAGTTGCAAATTCAAAGGTGTCGACCTGAGCCCGCGCAGTGCCAGCCAGATTTAGCGCCAAACAAGCAAGCAAAAGGGTTGGAGCGAGCCGAATCAATCAGGAGCCCTCGTATTCCAGTTCCTGAATTGCGGGTATAAAAACTTCCCGCCAGGCCCTCTCGTCGAGCACGCTCACATGGCGATAGCGAATAACCCCGTTTCGATCAATCAAAAACGTCTCCGGCGCCCCATAGACCCCGAGGTCAATTCCCAGCCGGCCTTGCGGGTCCATAACACTAAAATCGAATGGATCGCCGTTAGTCTCCAACCAATCAAGTGCCGCATTCTGCTCATCCTTATAGTTGATTCCAACTATAGGGATAACATCATTCTCAGACAGACGCATAAAGGTTGGATGTTCAACCAGACATGGCAAGCAGTAACTTCCCCAGACATTCAGCAGGAATGGACCCTCTGGAAGATTTTGTTTGCCCACCAGCTGGTTTCCGTAAACGTTTTCCAGCTCGAATTCAGGTAAAGGCTTGTTTATTAGCACCGATGGCAATTCGGTTGTATCCAGATACAGACCACGCCACATGAATCCCGCCACCATCACGAAGCCAATGACAGGTAAGAAGAATTTGACTCGTAACATGAACGCTGCTCCTCACACAGTCTGCGGCGCAGTCGTCGCCGAGTCTTGCGCTTCCCGATTCGCGCGGTCTCGCGCGCGCAGTTTTCTGTAACGTCTATCCGACGCTGCAACGATTCCGCCCATGCCCATGAAGATTGCGCCCAGCCAGACCCAGCGCACAAAAGGCTTGACGTAAAGGGTCATCGACCAACTGGATCCATTGTTACGCCCTTCTCCAAGGGTAACGAACAGATCACGGAATATTCCCGCGTCGATTGCCATTTCAGTGGACGGCGAACTACTGGCAACGTAAATGCGCTTTTCTGGATGCAATTCACGCAGAAACTCTCCATTGCGACTCACTATGATGGTCGCCTCATCCCCGACGTAATTGGGCCCCGTGATAGGTCTCGTTCCCTCAAACTCAAAATCATAAATACCGAGATCTATCGATTGGCCTGCTGACAGCAGGACGCTTTTTTCCATGCTGTAATGCGAAGTCAGGCAGACACCTACTATCATTATCGCAACCCCAAAGTGGGCGAGTTGCATACCCAAATAGCTAGCGGGTAGTGCGATCGCTGCCATCCACGGGCTGTCTTTATGTCGCACCTTGTCAAGCAAGTCCCGGAACATTGACAGAACTAACCAGATCGCAAGTGCAATACCGATGGTTACCGAAAGCGAAAACTCCATAGTCACAATAGTCGGTACCAAGATACCCAGCACAATGCTGGTGATCGCCACCAGGCTTAACTGCCTGCCGAGATAAGAAACCGATGTACTCTTCCAGCGGCTGACTGGACCGATACCTAGCGCAACTGCAAGAACAGCCATTAACGGCACAAAAATAGCGTTGAAGTAAGGCGGACCAATCGAAATCATTCCTCCTGTCAGCGCCTGATAAACCATGGGCCACAAGGTGCCGAGCAAAACCGAGGCGCTGGCCACTACCAGTAATATGTTATTGATTAACAGAAAAACTTCGCGCGAAACGGCGGAAAAACTCGATTCATTCTTTATGAGTGGAGCACGGATTGCGTAAAGGACCAGCGAGCCACCGACAGTCAACGCTATGAATGCCAGGATGAACACTCCGCGAGTAGGATCACTGGCAAACGCATGCACTGAGGTCAGGAGTCCGGAACGGGTGATAAAAGTGCCCAAAAGACTACCCGCAAACGCGAGTATAGCGAGCAAAACGGTCCAGCTCTTGAAGACGCCGCGCTTTTCGGTCACCGCTAACGAATGCATAAGCGCTGTACCAAGCAGCCAGGTGATCAGGGGTGGGTTTTCCACCGGATCCCACGCCCACCAGCCGCCCCAACCAAGTTCGTAATAGGCCCACCAGCTACCCAAAGCCAGACCTCCGGTCAACCATACCCAGGCAAGGTTGGCCCAGGGTCTGGACCAGCGCGCCCAGGCTGCATCCAGTCGTCCACTGAGCAACGCAGCAATTGCAAACGCAAACACGACTGAAAAGCCGACGTAGCCCATATAGAGAGTTGGCGGATGAATTATGAATGCAAAGTCCTGTAACGCAGAATTGAGGTCAGCGCCATCGGGCGGGGGTAACGGAATTACCCTGTCAAACGGGTTGGACGTCGCCACCATAAAAAGCACATACCCGGCGCAAAGGAACCCTAGCACTCCGAGCACCCGAGCGACAAAATCCAGTGGCAAGCTCTTGCTGAACACGCTCACCATTAACATCCAGAAGCTCATCATGAAGGTCCAAAACAGAAATGAGCCCTCGTGTCCTCCCCAGATTGCTGTGATCTTGTACTGTAATGGCAATAAGGTATTGGAATGATTGGCCACAAACCGTACTGAGAAGTCATTGGTTACAAAGGCGTAACCCAGGACAATCATGCAAAGTGCCAGAAATACAAAAATGCCGGCAGTCAATGGCCGTGCAAAGCTCATCCACAGTACGTTTCCGCGCGCTGCGCCGGCAATCGGAAGAACGGCCAGCAATACACTCAGGCAAAATGCCAGTATCAGCGAAAAATGACCGAGTTCAGGGACCATCAGGCAATCCTTGTGTTGAGCGCTCGTTACCTCGCGAAGACACCTGCGCAGCGTCCAGCGCAGCTTTCACTTCCGGCGACATGTAGTTCTCATCGTGTTTGGCTAAAACCCGGGAAGCCTGCAAGATGCCGTTCTGATCGACCAGTCCTTCCACAACAATCCCCTGCCCCTCACGGAACAGGTCGGGTAGAATTCCCTCATAATGAATCGATACATCCTTGGCGTAATCGGTGGCGATAAACCGCACTTCAAGAGAGTCGTCAGCATGAACCACCGATCCTTCCTTTACCATTCCACCGACGCGAATTTCCCGGTCCGGCGGTATTCCTCCAGCCGCCACCTCGGTAGGCGTGAAAAACATGTTGAGGTTCTGCCGCAGTGCGTAGAGGGTCAGTCCTATTCCGACACTCAAACCGGCTGCAATAAAAAGTATGACGGCCAGTTTCTTCTGTCTATGGGGCTTCACTGATTTTCTCCACTTTCTTTAGTTTCAATACCACTTCGATTCCTCCGAATTAAAATCAATTCGGGTAGGTCCACGTCAATCAGAGTAGCTCGATTCGTCATCCTCGGCCATAGACAAAGCTTGTTGATCTTTTGCAAGCCTTGCCCGACGCTGCAAACCCTTTATTAGCCGCCTGCGGCTGATCATTGGACCTGCCAGATTCACCGCGAGGAAAATGGCGAACAAAAGGTAAACTGTCCACACGTTGAACGCATAGCCTCCCATGTGGAGGAACTCACCGAAACTGGAAAACTGAATTCCTTCAAACATGTGCGTCTTCTACCCGGCCTCCGCCAATTCCTGCACCCACTGTGATCGGCTTTCCCGTCGCAGTATTTCGTTGCGAGTAGTCATCATTACGTGAACTGCCATAAACAGATACATCGCCACCACCATGATTACAGTCGGAACCCAGAATTCCGGTCCATTCACACTGCCCGAATCCATGGACAGGGCACTGGCTGGCTGATGCAGAGTATTCCACCATTCCACTGAATATTTTATAACTACTACGTTGACGCATCCTACGATGGACAGCACCGCACAGGCTTTTGCCGCGGTTTCGGAGTCGTTCAGCGCAGATCGCAGGGATACCACGCTCACTAGCAGAAAGAACTGGAATAGCATCGCGGTCAGACGACTGTCACTCCATTCCCACCAGGTTCCCCACATGACACTACCCCATATCGAACCTGAAGCAAGAGTAAGAGCCGAGAACCAGGCTCCCAGCGGAGCAACCGCCTTGGCTACCATATCGGCCATCTTCATCTTCCAGACCAGGGTAATCGTGCCTGCCACTGCCATGATCGGAAAAAATGCCAGTGAGGTCCCCGCCACGGCCACATGCACCACGAGAATCCGGGTGGTATGACTTTGCTGATAGTCGGGTGGGACGTATAGCAGAGCCCAGACGACTCCGACCGCCAAAAATAGGATCATGGCTGCGGTCAGCCAGGGCAGCCAGCGCCCTGAGAGCTCGTAAAACCATTTGGGAGAACCCCACTTATGAAACCATTGCCACATAAAAATATTCTATGCTTTCAAAAATTTACTTGATTTAACTGCGACATAGCATAACGCCTTTTACGGCCTGGATATGAATTGTAACCGATTTTAGTCAATACTGATTCGCAAGGCGGCAACGGATGCCAGAGGGGCCAGGGTGATTGCCATTGCCAGCATGGCCCCCATTATCGCCAGGTGGCCGCCCACCGGGTTACCGTCTACTGCCTGCTCCACCGCCAGAGTCCCGGCTATCAGCACCGGTACACTCATCGGTAATATGATCATTGCCAAAATAAGCCCGCGACTACCGAGAGATACGGTCAGTGCTACCCCTATGGATCCCAGCAGACTGAGAATCGGAGTGCCGAGGATCAGTGTAACAATCATGGTTGGATAGGCCTCGATTGGCAATGCCAGCATGTAGCCCAAGATTGGCGATAACAGAACCAGCGGTACACCACTTACCAGCCAGTGACTGAGAATTTTCGCCAGCACCATGAAGTACAGAGAGTGGGGGCTAAGTACTAACAATTCCAGAGATCCGTCTTCAAAATCGGAGCGATACAAATTGTCCAGCGACAACAGAGAAGCCAAGAGCGCGCAAACCCACAACACGCCAACCGCGATCTCTGTCAGATCGCCCCGCTCTGGCGTAATACCTATAGGAAAAAGGGACACCACGATGAAGAAGAACATCAGTGGATTGAGTAGATCGTTCCTGCGTTTAAAGGCGACGAGCAGATCTCTCTTCAGAGTCACGCTGAATGCACTTAATCCACTCGATCTGGAATCTTCTCTATACAAGCCGGTCATCCGCAGAATTATTGAGTATCAAGATTCAAATATTGAATCTCAGAATTGACCGCCAGGGAGTGATGTGTCGTCACCACCACTGATCCTCCCCGATTCACGTGTTGGACCAACAGGTCCTCGAGGACAGCCACCCCATGCACATCCAGTGTGGTGAATGGTTCATCAAGCACCCACAGTTGCGCCGGATTGATTAACAACCTAGCCAGGGAGACCCGCTGCTTTTGGCCCGCTGACAGACTATGACACGGTGAATCCTCAAATCCCCGCAATTCCAGCCGCTCCAGCGCCTCGCTGATCTGTCCGTCAGTAGTGGGGGCTTGCAACTGGCAGGCCCAGCGGAGATTTTCCATGGGGCTCAGAACCCTGTTCACTCCGACCCTGTGACCCAGATACAGCAGGGATCCATGGAAATCGTCACGCTGCCGTTGGATTGGCATGCCAAACCAGTTTATTGCACCCTGATAATTGTCATGTAATCCGCAGAGTATGCGCAGCAAGGTCGTCTTACCGCTACCATTACTGCCCTTTACTTGCAGCACCTGCCCTTCACCGAGGTCAAAATCGAGAGATTGAAATAGCAGCCTGTCATCGCGTTCGCAATAGAGATTGCGAGCGCTTAGCATTGGAACTGATGCAGGGACGGATTCAGGACGCATCGATCGAGACCAACAGATGGATTTATGGAAGCGATTATAACCAAGAAAAGCCAGTGTGGCTCGCGCCCCTGATGCGACCCTGGGGCTGCGTGGGTATCGGCAATTTCAGTAACGTTCCATCGACTCGTGCGGGAGGACTATCTCCAGTCGACAAGTCGCGCACGCAAGCGCAGTGCAGCCTGACTGTGAATCTGACTAACGCGGGACTCGCTTACACCGATTACTTCGCCTATTTCCTTGAGGTTTAATTCTTCATCGTAGTAAAGCGATAGAACCAGTTTTTCCCGCTCCGGAAGGTTATTGATGGCCGCTGCGAGATGCTCCTGAAAGGTAGATCGCTGTAATCCGTCACAGGGTCCTGGCAGTTCCCCTGCCGCAGTTTCGATGGCGGAATCATCGCCCTCCATTATGTCGTCAAAGCTGAATAATCGGCTACCGGTCGCGTCCTGGAGAATCGCATAGTATTCATCAAGGGTTATCTCCAGTTCGGCAGCTATCTCCTTGTCCTTCGCGTCATGCCCAGTGCGAGCCTCGATAAGCTTGATTGCTTCTGCCACCTTGCGAGATTTGCGGTGTACCGAGCGAGGGGCCCAGTCGCCTTTACGGACTTCATCCAGCATTGATCCTCGAATACGAATACCAGCATAAGTTTCGAAGCTTGCGCCCTTGGACACATCGTACTTGCGCGCCGCTTCAATCAGCCCAATCATTCCGGACTGAATCAAATCGTCAAGCTGCACACTCGCAGGCATGCGCAACAGCAGATGATGTGCAATGCGCTTAACCAGCGGCGCATAGCGTTCTACTACCTCTTCGAGATCTTCGTGCCTGCCTTTGTCGCTGCTCGGGGCCTCGATCTTGATTTGAACAGACTCTCTTACCGCCGCCATTGTAAATGTTCCTGTTTTTATTCGAATTCGATATGACTACATGAGCGTTGGAGCGTCCGACCATTACACGGCCACTCCGCAGCTCCATGCTCGCTGCGTTGCCTGCCTTTATCTTGGATCGTTGTTGTTAGAATCTTCCCTAAACTTGCCCGCTCTTCTGTCGACAAAACGAGTAACCGCTAGTCGGCAATCGCAACGTCAGCCTATGCTGCAAGTTTTATTCCAATTAGCAGAATCGCTGGCAGATTATGCCGTAACTCCCATGAATAGGGCCTTTCAGCCCGATAGAGCGCACCGGCAACGACCGAGTCAGAGCTGTGAGCAGCCAAAAATTGACGGATTATTGACTCTCGCCCTCTAAATGCGTCATTTTTTCAGCGTTTTGTGGATGAATCTCACTACCCGTCACGCCTTCGGCGGCGTCACGCCCGTCTGTCCCATGTACTTGCCACCTCGCTGCTTGTAGGTGGTTTCACATTGCTCATCCGACTGGAAGAACAGCATTTGGGCCACGCCTTCTTCAGCATAAATTTTGGCTGGCAACGGCGTTGTGTTGGAAAATTCCAGCGTGACGTGACCTTCCCATTCCGGTTCAAGGGGCGTCACATTAACAATTATGCCGCAGCGGGCATAAGTCGATTTACCCAGACAAACGGTGAGCACATCGCGAGGAATCCTGAAGTACTCAACCGTCCTTGCCAGGGCAAAGGAGTTGGGTGGGATAATGCAATAGTCTTCGTCAATTGAAACGAAACTCGTTTCATCAAAATTTTTCGGATCGACCACATTGGTGGTGTGCACATTGGTAAATATTTTGAACTCGCTGGCACAACGCACATCATAGCCATAACTGGACGTCCCGAAGGAAATCACTCGATTACCCTTGATCTCCCTGACCTGCCGCTCCGCAAATGGCTCTATCATGCCTTCCTCATGAGCCATCTGTCTTATCCATCTGTCTGATTTGATCGTCATGCTTGTCGCTACTCTCGAAAATTCAAAAACGCGAATGATAGCTGAATTCCCCTGCTATCTGCAGTATCATCGCCAGCCGTTGCGCCCTCGCGGCTGCCGTAAGCCAGGTCAGACTTCGGTAAGGAATTCATTAACGTGGCAAAGCGAAAAATTCTAGTTACCAGCGCATTACCGTACGCCAATGCCGCTATTCATCTCGGTCACCTGATGGAGGTCATACAGACCGACATCTGGGTCAGACTCCAGAAAATGCGCGGCCATGACTGTATTTATGTTTGCGCCGACGATGCCCACGGCACCGCGATCATGCTGAGCGCCGAAGCGCAGGGTATTACTCCCGAGCAGCATATCGATCTGATCAACGCATCCCATCAACAGGATTTCGCCGGTTTTCATATCGGCTTCGACAATTATTATACGACTCACTCCGATGAAAATCGGGAATTTTCCGAACTGATATTTGCACGCCTTGATGCCAACGGTCATATCAGTCGAAGAAAAATTTCGCAGCTGTTTGATCCTGAAAAGCAGATGTTTCTGGCCGATCGGTTTATCAAGGGCAGCTGCCCAAAATGCAAATCCGAGGATCAGTATGGGGACAATTGCGAAGTCTGTGGCTCCACTTACAGTCCCACAGAATTGATCGATGCGCGCTCAACCATTTCGGGTGCCACCCCGGTGGAAAAAGAGTCGGAGCATCTATTTTTTACCCTGCCCGCGTTTGGCGAATTCCTTAAAACATGGACGCGCAGTGGAACCCTGCAGGCGCAAGTTGCGAATAAACTATCCGAATGGCTGGACAGCGGCTTGCAGGAATGGGACATAAGCCGCGATGCGCCCTACTTCGGATTCGAAATTCCGAACCACCCCGGAAAGTATTTCTATGTCTGGGTCGATGCGCCCATAGGGTACATGGCGAGCTTCAAGGATTTCTGCTCGCGAGCCGGATACGACTTCGATAGCTACTGGAAGCGCGGCAGTGAAGCAGAGCTTTATCACTTCATTGGGAAGGACATTGTAAATTTTCATACATTGTTCTGGCCTTCCATGTTGGAAAGCGCAGGATTCAGGACTCCAACCGCAGTGCATGTGCATGGCTTCCTTACGGTAGACGGTAAGAAGATGTCAAAGTCACGTGGTACTTTTATTAACGCTCGCACCTACTTGCAGCATCTTGACCCTGAGTATCTGCGCTATTACCTCGCCGCCAAGATGTCGGATGGCGTAGACGATCTGGATCTCAACCTCGAAGACTTTGTCCAAAGAGTTAACTCTGATCTGGTTGGTAAAGTAGTGAATATAGCGAGCCGCTGCGCTGGATTTATCAACAAAGGATTTGCGGGACATCTATCCGCTGAACTCAGTGAGCCGGCGCTCGTTGGCGATTTCCAGGCTGCCAGCGAGTCTATTGCCCTGCTTTACGAGCGTCGGGAATACAGCAAAGCCATCAGAGAAATCATGGCGCTGGCCGATCGTGCCAATCAGTATATAAATGACAAACAGCCCTGGGTCCTCGCCAAACAGAGTGCAGAAGATCCCGAGGTACAGGCAATTTGCAGCACTGGCCTGAACCTGTTTCGCCTGCTGGTGATCTACCTCAAGCCAGTCTTACCGGTAATGGCAGAGAAAGCCGAAGACTTTCTTAATGTCGAGAGCCTGACCTGGGAGGACAGTGGATCGGTAATGACTGGCAACATCATCGGCACATTCTCACCGCTCATGCATCGGGTGGAGGCCGATAAGGTCATGGCGGTAGTTGAGGCCACCCGGGAAGAGTTGGGCGCACAGCCTCCGGCAAATGCACCTGCTTCGAAGGAAACATTGGACCTGGAGAACGAAATAGAGATTGATGATTTTTTCAAAATCGATCTGCGAGTAGCACGAATTATCAATGCCGAGCATGTTGAAGGGGCAAACAAACTGCTGAGGCTCGAACTTGAATTGGGACGGAATACGGGAGGCGCCCCCATAACGCGCACTGTGTTTTCCGGTATCAAGTCTGCCTACGCTCCAGACGAACTGATCGGACGACTGACCATAATGGTCGCCAATCTCAAGCCTCGCAAGATGAAATTCGGTCTTTCGGAGGGAATGGTGCTGGCGGCTGGCCCCGGAGGCAAGGATATCTGGCTGCTTGAACCCGATTCTGGTGCGCAGCCGGGAATGCGGGTAACTTGAACTGGTCAGCCGTCAGGTAACGTAATAAGCTAGCAAGCCTAGTGCGTTCCGTTCAATGCTTTGTGCTTGCGCTATGGCTGGACCCGCCAGAGTACATGCGCCGTGAATACGACAGGAAATGTTGATGCCCAACTCTATAAGACGCAAACCCGCTTGGATGTCGACTGGCTGGCTTGTATTGCTGGTGCTGTCTCTGTCTGCCGGCGCCCAGGACACCGAACTCCGTGACATTGAAGACTCTGTGGTAAAAATTTACACCACAGCAGCCGAGCCCGATTATTTCACGCCCTGGAGACTGCTGACTCCGCGCCAGTCAAGCGGCTCCGGAACCGTAATTGAAGGAAACCTTATACTCACTAATGCGCATGTCATAGCAAATGCTAGCTTTATCCAGGCCCAGAAACACAACGACCCTGATCGCTTTCAAGCGGAGGTAGTCTTCGTATCTCATGAGGCTGATCTTGCACTTGTTACGGTGGAAGACCCGGGTTTCTTTAGCGACCTGCAGGCTCTCCCGATTGGCGGTCTGCCGCACATTAGAGAAGCAGTATCCGTGTTTGGCTACCCGATTGGTGGCAAGACTCTCAGCGTTACGGAAGGCGTATTGTCGCGGGTAGAGCACCAGCGCTATGCCCATGCCGGTACTTACCTGCTGGCCGGTCAGATCGATGCCGCCATCAACCCCGGTAATAGCGGCGGACCCGTGATCAAAGATGGACAGATCGTTGGCGTTGTAATGCAGGCTAACAGCGGCGGTCGGGCCGAAAATCTCGGTTACTTTGTCCCTCCCAGCGTCATCAGACACGTACTCGAGGACAGCCGCGACGGTGTCAACAACGGGTTTCCCGATCTGGGATTCAGAACTCAGACGCTCGATAGCCCGGCCGCCAAACGCGCCCACGGCTTGAAATCTGGTGATAGTGGCGTGTTAGTGATCAAGGTCTTTGATGACTCTCCGGTTGACGGAATATTACAACAGGACGACGTCATTCTGAGCATCAATGGCTTCGACGTTGCCGACGATGGCAGCATTAACTTCAGTGAAGACATGCGCACCGACTACAAGCATGCCATTGACCTGAAGCACGTTGGCGAGGAACTTACAATTACCTACGTGCGTCAAGGTGAATTACTTAAATCGACCGTGGAGGCCCGCGAGGCGCTGAAAAGCTACAGTTTGGTTGCAGGCGAACAATTCGACCAGGTGCCCGAATATTACATCTACGGTGGTGTTCTTTTTGTGCCCCTGAACATGAATCTTATAGGGCGCTGGGGCTCCGACTGGGCCCGCACGGCCCCGGTAAATCTGCTTCAGGCTCGCAATGAATGGAGCTCTCCCGAGCGCATGGAAGTTGTGGTAGCGCTGCAGGTGCTGGCCGCCGACGTCAATCTCGGTTATCACGACTGGCGAAATTGGATAGTGGATTATGTCAATGGCGAGCAGGTCCGCGATTTCCACCATTTCGTGCGGCTGCTGTCTGGCATCCAGGATGAGGATGTCATCTTTGGCAATCAAAACGGCTACCAGATGGTCATCAATCACCAGGAAGCCTTGGCCAGTGAGGCAGATATCCTGGCTCGCTATCGCATACCGGCAGCCTACTCAGCTGGTCTGATAGACAGTGGGTGCTCCCAGTCCTGCTAATGGATTTTTGGCTCGTCCATATCACGTAAACCCGTCAATATCCGCGGACACTTGGCTCCCCGTGTTAGAATGCTACGGATCGGGGCGATTATAAAAAGGGTTTCGTGTGGCGGAAATTTGCACAAACACATCCATTTCCGCGAGGTTAGCAGAACTGGCAAGGATACTTTGAGCCATGAACGAGCTGTTCAATAGCCTATGGTTCCTGCCAGTGTCGGCACTTCTGCTAATACTAATTGTGGGCCCTAGAATTATTCAGTACCTGCCCAGGGCACGCGCTCAGAAAGCCGACAACCTGATCGATACAATCGAGTTGCTATTACCCCAGACCCAATGCGGTCGATGCGGACATTCAGGCTGTTCACCCTATGCGGCCAGCATTGCTAATGGTGAACCCATCAACAGGTGCTCTCCAGGCGGTGATGTCACCATCAAACGCCTGGCAAAACTTCTCAAGCGACCAGTGGTGCCGCTGGACCCTGAATACGGCCAGTATTCTCCACCCACTGTCGTCTCCATACGAGAGAAAGAGTGCATAGGCTGCACCAAGTGCATCCAGGCCTGCCCTGTTGATGCCATCATTGGCGCTGCTAAACTGATGCATACCGTGTTTCAGACTGAGTGCACAGGCTGCAACCTTTGCATCGTTCCCTGCCCGGTGGACTGTATCGATATCCAACCCGCGAGGGAGGGACAACATGACTTACATGGAACATCGGTTTCAGCGCCATCGATTTTTGTGGCCGGGCGCTATCGGGAAGAGAACCTTCACGCTCACAGAAAGAAACGTTTCGAATCACGCAGAGAACGCCTTGCCAGAGACACTGTTCAACGCCGTGGTTCTCGTCGGCGCTCGGTGGCAAGGCCCGAGAATCCTGATATATCTGACTCCAGCCTGGCAGATTTTTCTCGTCAGCAGGCACGGATCGAAATTGCCAGCGCAGTAGCTCGCGTCAGGGCACGCAAGGCAACACGCGAAAAAAGCTGAGACCGCCATCTGGAATAAAATAGAGTGAAACCTTGGGATATTGCGCTAGCCTTCACCAATAGACATAGCCTGAATGAACAAACAAAAACGCACAGAAATATTCGGAAGACTGCAAAAGGCCAATCCTGCACCCACAACCGAACTGAATTATTCCTCCAACTTTGAGTTGTTGATTGCCGTAATTCTTTCTGCGCAGGCTACAGACATCAGCGTCAATAAGGCCACGGCCACGCTCTTCAAGGCCGCAAGCACTCCCAAGGAAATGCTCAAATTAGGCATTGATGGGGTCAGGACGCATATTAAAAGTATAGGCCTCTTCAATACCAAGGCTGCAAATGTTATCAAGACCTGCCGGGCACTGGTCGACCGACATCAATCGGAAGTACCTTCCAGTCGTACCGAACTAGAATCTTTACCCGGAGTCGGCCGCAAGACGGCCAATGTCGTGCTCAATACCGCATTCAGGGAAGCAACCATTGCGGTTGACACCCACATCTTTCGGGTTTCCAATCGGACCGGCATCGCACAGGGTAAAAATGTTTTGGAAGTCGAAAAGCGTCTGATGCGCCTGGTTCCTGAAGACTACCAGCTGGACGCACACCACTGGCTGATTCTTCACGGTCGCTACGTGTGCACGGCCCGCAGTCCGAAGTGTGTAGAGTGCATCATCAACGACCTGTGCGAGTACCGGCGTAAAAATCTGGCCTGAGCGAACTCTGGATTATTCGTTGCAAGTGACTTCCTGTAGTTTCAGGGTCTGCGGTCCAGATTTTTACCGCTACCACAATAAAAAGATCTCGACCTCAGACCCTCACCTGCTTTATACATTACGCTTCCGTTCCCCACCTACCCTCTTTGCAGGCTGCAACAAGAAAATCGAAGTCAGTAAAGATCAAAGCGTGTGATGACCAGAGCGGGAAAATATTTACGAGCTAGAGAGGAAAATATTAACGTGCCGGCTCCTTTTGCCTAACGAAGGAAAACCTTTAGCGTCCTCTTTTAGCAGCAATCCGAAGCCGCAATGAATTCAACTTGATGAATCCCTCGGCATCTTTTGGGTCGTAGGCACCCGCATCGTCCTCGAAAGTTGCTACCGCCTCGTCAAAGAGGGAATCGTCGGACTCCCGACCGACCACGATTGCATTGCCCTTATACAGCTTGAGACGCACCTTGCCGTTTACGTACTGCTGCGAGTAATCGATAAGTGCCTGCAGTGCCTCACGCTCCGGCGACCACCAGTAACCGTTGTACACAAGTTCTGCGTAGCGCGGCATCAGTTCATCCTTGAGGTGCGCCAGCTCTCTATCCATAGTTAGCGACTCTATAGCGCGGTGCGCCTTCAGCATCACAGTACCCCCAGGGGTTTCGTAACAACCCCTGGACTTCATTCCGACGTAACGGTTCTCTACGATATCCACCCGACCGATGCCATTAGCCCCAGCCACTTCATTCAGTCTGGTCAGTATGGCCGCTGGAGAAAGGCGTTCACCATCGATTGCAACAATGTCGCCATGCTCGTAATCCAGTTCAATGTAAGTTGGCTGGTCGGGAGCTGCTTCCGGAGAGACTGTCCATAACCACATAGACTCTTCCGGCTCAGCCCCGGGGTCTTCCAGAATGTCGCCTTCATAGGAAATATGCAACAGGTTGGCGTCCATGGAATAGGGCGACTTACTGCCGCGCTTTTTCTCCACACTTATTCCGTGCTGCTCGCAATAAGCAAGCAGGGTATCCCGGGAGGTGAGATTCCACTCCCGCCAGGGAGCAATCACCTGGATGCCAGGACTCAATGCATACGCGCCCAATTCGAATCGTACCTGATCATTGCCTTTACCAGTCGCGCCATGAGAAATCGCATCAGCGCCAGTTTCTGCCGCGATTTCCACCAACCGCTTGGCAATCAGCGGTCTGGCAATGGAAGTACCTAGCAGATACTCACCCTCATAAATGGCGTTGGCACGAAACATCGGGTAGACGAAGTCACGAACAAACTCTTCGCGCAGATCCTCAATATATATTTCTTTGATTCCCAACGCTTCAGCTTTGGCGCGAGCCGGCTCAACCTCATTGCCCTGCCCCAGGTCGGCAGTGAAAGTAACTACCTCACAGCCATAGGTTTCGCTTAACCACTTGGCAATTACGGAGGTATCCAGGCCACCCGAGTACGCCAAAACGACCTTGTTGATACTGGCCATGCTCAGTCTCCCCAAAGAGATGAAATAAATGCGCCGGGCATTCTGATTACCCGGCAAAAAGGGCGCGTATTGTAGCACTCAATGCAAGAAAAGAACGAGTCGCACAATTTCGCCGGCTATCACTAATCGGCTACAATAGCACCTCTCAGAAAGAACAGTGGCAATGAGCACAGATCGCATCACTATCACCCAACCCGACGACTGGCATCTTCACTTGCGTGACGAATCCTTGCTTGTCGAAACCGTGGCGCACAGCGCTAGAGTATTCAGGCGCGCCATCATAATGCCAAATCTGGTTCCGCCGGTAACAAGCCTCGCCGCCGCGCAAGCCTATTACCGCCGCATAATGAACGAGGTCCCGACTGGATGTGAATTCGAACCGCTGATGACCCTGTACCTGACAGACAGCCTTAAACCTGAGGAAATCCGCAAGGCCCATGCCAGCGGCCTCGTTCAGGCGGTCAAGTACTACCCATCAGGCGCGACCACTAATTCCGATGCTGGCGTCACAGCCATAGACAAAGTTTATCCTGCCATCGAAGCACTCGCCGAACTGGGAATGCCTCTGCTCTTTCATGGCGAGGTGACCGACTCCGCAATTGATATATTTGATCGTGAGTCGGTATTCATCGATTCTATCCTGATACCTCTGTTGCAGCGGTTCCCGTCATTAAGGATGGTATTGGAACACATCACTACCGGAGGTGCGGTGCAATTTGTGAGAGCCCAGTCAGAAAACGTTGCTGCTACTATCACTGCGCATCACCTTTTATTGAACAGAAACCACATGTTGGCAGGCGGTATCAGACCTCATTTGTACTGCCTTCCTGTTCTCAAACGGGATTCTCATCAGCAGGCATTGATTGAGGCAGCCACCAGTGGCGATCCGAAATTCTTCCTTGGTACCGACTCGGCGCCTCACCCGGTCGGGGACAAGCAATCTTCCTGCGGTTGCGCCGGTATCTTTACTGCACACGCTGCCCTGGAACTGTATGCGGAGGTATTCGACGCAGTCGACGCCTTGGACAAATTCGAGAGCTTCGCCAGCCACAACGGGCCAGACTTTTACCGCCTCCCGCGGAATACTGGAACAGTTACTCTAGAGCGCGACCCTTGGACGGTACCACTCACTTACGCACTGGGAAACACCTCGGTAATACCGATGCGCGCTGGACAGACAATCTGCTGGCGCATCACGGAGCGTTCTTGATGGCTGGAGATCAGGGCCCGGAAACCTCGGACTTCTTGCTGGCCAACCGTTTTCGGACCTACCTGCCTGTCGTAGTGGATGTTGAAACAGGTGGTTTTAACGCAAGTACTGATGCCATCCTGGAAATCTCTGCGGTTCTATTGGAAATGGACAAGTCTGGCAAACTCCAGATAGAGCAAACATTTTTCCACCGCGTGATCCCCTTCCCCGGTGCCAATATAGAAGAGGCAGCGCTGAAGTTCACTGGCATTGATCCTTATCATCCCTTACGGGTGGCGCGGGCCGAACAGGACGTATTCAAAGATATGTTCAATCTTATTCGCTCGGCCGTGAAGTCCCATCAGTGCAAGCGCGCCATACTGGTTGCGCACAACGCTCATTTTGACCACGGTTTTATTAACGCGGCGGCCGAACGTCACAACCTGAAACGCAATCCGTTTCACCCGTTTTCAAGTTTTGACACGGCCAGCTTGGGCGGTCTGGCATTTGGCCAGACCGTGCTTTCCCGCGCCTGCGAGGCGGCAAATATCGAATTCAGCAACGAAATGGCGCACTCGGCCCGCTATGATGCGGAGAAAACAGCCGAATTGTTCTGTTACATCGTCAACAGGTGGCAGGAGCTCGGTGGCTGGCCCCAGTAGAACAACACCGCAGTGAGGTCAGGCGTCAGGTACCGCCTCGTCGGCAGAACCGGCAGCGTCGATCAGAGTCTTTAATTCCCCCTTCTCATACATTTCCATCATGATATCGCTCCCACCCACCAGTTCGCCATCAACCCAGAGCTGAGGAAAAGTGGGCCAGTTGGCCACCCGGGGCAATGTGGAGCGAATGTCGGGGTTGCTCAAGATATCGACATAAGCAAACTTTTTACCGCAAGCCATCAGGAGTTGCGATGCCTGAGCTGAAAAACCACACTGGGGTTGCTCAGGACTGCCCTTCATGTACAGCAGGATGCTGTGGGAATTGATCTGGTCTTTAATGGTTTCTTCAACACTCATTGCTTGCTACCTATCAGTGGGACTCTACTCGGAGATCAAATTACTCATCGACTCTGGATGACGCTGCTGGGTGCAGAATATCGCCGAAAGCCTGAGAGTCGCCATTCTACACAGAGGACCGATTCGTGTCAGTACCGAAGCCCCCGCCGCCGGGGGTGGCTATTTCCAATCTATCACCAGGCCGTGCCTGAAAGGTACATTTAGCGCTCAGCTCGCTACCGTTGAGCAGATTGCGTCCCGCGGCGCCGCTACTGCCGCCAGCCAATCCCCAGGGTTGATGTCGACGGCGCTCGGTCAGCAAGCTTACAGTAGCTGCCTGAAGAAATTCATACTCCCTTATCAATCCGTCTCCCCCATCCCGAAGCCCCGCGCCTCCGCTTCTCGGGCGCAAAGCGTAGCGTCGCACCCGCAATGGATAATGCATTTCCAGGCTCTCAACCGGAGTATTGAGGGTGTTGGTCATGTGGCTGTGGACAGCGTGCAGTCCCGGAAAGTTAGGTCCGGCACCTGTGCCTCCGGCAAGGGTTTCATAATAATCCCAGCGCGCGCCGCTATTACGGTCGATATGACCCATTGCCACGTTATTCATACTGCCCTGACTTGCAGCAGGAATACGATTTGGTAAGGCCTGTGCAAGCGCGCCGAATATGACATCAACCAGGCGGGTTGAAGTTTCCACGTTACCAGCTGCGACTGCAGCGGGGCGCTGAGCGTTGAGCAAAGACCCTTCCCTGGTTAACAATTGCACGCGGCGAAAAGCACCATCACATGTCGGCATATGATCTGGCATTAAACAGCGAAATGCATAGAACGCTGCTGCTGCCGCTACCGATTCCGGGCAATTCAGATTACCACGCACCTGGTCGGCGGAATCAGAAAAGTCCACCACCACACTCTGAGCTTCAATCTTTAAAAGAACCGTTATGACAATGTCGTCATGGCCGGTTCCATCGTCATCCAAAAGGTCGCTGTAGCGATATTCTCCTGGCTGCAATTCAGTGAAAACCGACGCGGCAAGTCGGTCAGCGTAGTCATTAATCTCGATCAGTCCGCGCAGGTAGTCAAGCAGTCCGAGTTGATCGACCAGCTGTGTCAGACGACTTATGCCGGTTCGGTTAGCGCTGCACTGAGCGGCAAAATCGGTGTCGAGCCCAACGTTTCCCTCACCCCCGAGTAGTGATAAAGCCGACAACTGAAGTTCGCCACTGCGATAAAGGAAAGTTGGGGGTATTATTCGACCCTCTTCCTGCAGGCTGCGCGATACGGGCATCGAACCCGGAGAATCACAACCAATATCGGCATGATGGGCACGGTTAGCGACAAAGCCCACAAGTCGCTTACTACCCCGTTCAAATACGGGAGCGATCATTGTCACATCAGGCAAGTGGGTTCCGCCGAGAAATGGGTCATTGAGTACCAGCATGTCACCCGACTGCCAGGTCAGGTCATTAACAATATGCCGCATGGCGTATGCCATACTACCGAGATGCACTGGAATATGTGCAGCCTGCGCACAAAGATGCCCGCTGGGGTCGAATACGGCGCAGGAGAAGTCGAGCCGATCCTTGATGTTCGGAGAAAAAGCTGTGCGCCGCAGCACGGTGCCCATCTCATCGCAGACGGCGGTTATTCGGTTATAAAAAAGATTGAGCTCGATAGCATTCATGGGCTTCGCACTATAAACCTGAACGCCCGAGTGTGCCAATTGCCCCAGACAGCAATGTTACGGTAATATCCATTTTTAACAGGTAGCGACAGCTGCCTTTTTTGTTTTGTGGGCTGCAATTTCTACCAATTACTATGGCCGTGCGACATTTTTTAACGCTCAATGACTTGCCTGCCAACGAGGTACGCTCGATCGTACAGCGTGCCATCGAGTTAAAGCGGGACCATTCTGTGGCGAATTCGCTCAGTGGCCGCACTCTGGCATTGATCTTCGACAAATCTTCGACCAGAACCCGAGTGGCTTTCGAAGTGGCCATGACGCGACTCGGAGGAAACTCGCTGTTCCTGTCGAACAAGGATTCACAACTGGGTCGCGGTGAAACTCCGGAGGATAGCGCCAGAGTCCTGGCCCGAATGGTGGATGTCATCGCAGTTAGAACCTTCGATCATGGGTTGCTGGAGCGTTTTGCCAGACACTCAAGTGTGCCCGTGATCAATGCCCTGACTGACTCGTTTCATCCGTGTCAATTGCTGGCGGACGTGCAGACCTATATCGAGCACCGGGGCACCATCAGCGGCAAAACAGTGGCCTGGATAGGTGACGGCAACAATATGTGCCAATCTTACATAAATGCCTCAAAAGTTTTTGATTTCGAACTAAAAATTGCTGCACCGGAAGGGTATCTCCCTGACCGGGAGCTGCTAGCCAAACACCCGGATCGGGTAACGATCTGCCAATCTTCCCAAGACGCAGCGGCAAACGCCGATCTGGTAGTTACGGACGTATGGGCCTCTATGGGCCAGGAGTCTGAGCACAAGTCGCGCTTACAGATTTTCGAACCGTTTCAGGTCAATAGTGAATTGATGGCACTGGCTCATAATGACGCTCTGTTCATGCACTGTCTTCCCGCCCACCGCGGAGAGGAGGTCAGCGCCGACGTAATCGATGGCAAGCACAGTGTAGTTTGGGACGAGGCTGAAAATCGACTGCACTCTCAGCAGGCCCTGTTGGAGTATCTCTGCCAGGGATAGTAAAACGCGTAATTTACGTGCTCCTGGGCAATACTTGTATCATTTCGAACCACAATATATAGTGTAGAGGTCTTCGCCGATCTGGAGCCCTTCCCGACCCG
>Ga0181593_10000988_pt1 | contig 25634 bp, 26 predicted proteins | sample 071ome_19_FD_133756 | JGI IMG/M metagenome (GOLD analysis project Ga0181593, IMG submission 133756) | Coastal salt marsh microbial communities from the Groves Creek Marsh, Skidaway Island, Georgia - 071413AT metaG (megahit assembly) | ecosystem: Environmental > Aquatic > Marine > Intertidal...
CGAGCCGGCACTGCTTTCGTCCTGTTATCGCGAAAGCCTGCGACTCGCGGCGCGCCATGATCTGCGCACCATCGCATTTCCAGCCATCAGCACGGGCGTCTATGGCTACCCCGTTCAAGCCGCGAGCGAGATTGCCGTGGTGACCGTCCGAGACTCTCTGATTGAGGCGCCAACAGTCGAAAAAGTGGTGTTCTGTTGTTTCGGCGCCGAGGTGGCGGGGCTGTATCAAGCGATTTTGGAAGACTCTCCCCACATACGCTAGGCATTGACCTGGCGCGCGTTAAAGCGAACTCTGACGGGGTGCGAGATCCAATCGAGAAGCCGAAACCCGCATGTCCGAAGCGACGCCGATAAAAACCCCGACAAATGGTTCCATGAGAGCGGAACGCGACCGGTTCGTGGCGTTTTCCTTCGCCGCGGCGGATATTCTCCTGGAATTGGACGATGCGGGCGTGGTGTCCTTTGTGTCCGGCGCCAGCTCGAGACTGAACGGAGCCGGGTCGGGCGCGACCGCGGTTCTTAACCATCCGTTTCTTTCCCATGTCGCCGAAACCGATCATGCCTTCGTGACGACCCTGCTTGGCCGTATCCAGGTTGGTGGCAAGATGACGCCGGTCACGGTGCGCTTCAACGGCCCCGATGGGGAGCCCTTGCCCGCGATGCTCGGTGGTTGCCGATTGCCGACCAACCCCGGCGTGCTTTACCTGACCGTCACCTTCATCAGCCCAGGTCTCGGTGGTGGCGAGGAAAGCGATTCGCCTGTCTTGCCAGGCCGTCGTGACTTTGAGACCGTGGTGGAGCGTAAGCTGCATCAATCCATGTCGATCGGTCAGCCGGTCAGCCTGACCTATCTGTTGTTGGACGGCATGACAGCCTATCAGCGGCAGGGCGGCAATTCGGCGGACCAACTCCTGTCCACGCTCTCGAGTTATCTGCGCGCCAACTCCCTGGGCGGCGACGGCGTGGGCGCGATAAGCGATGACCGCTACGCGGTGATTCATGGCCGAGATGTCGAAACCGGGGCTTTGCGCGACGGGGTGTCGGAAATCACGCGAAAACACGCGGCCGACGCGATCGAGGTATCGGCGGAAAGCGTTGATCTGGACGACGGCGGCGTGGAGGAATCCGACGCGGTGCGGGCGCTGCTCTATTCCCTTCGACAGTTCGAATCGCAAGACGGCGCGGGCCTTAAGTTGCAATCGGTAATCGACGCCGCCCGACAAACCCTAAGGAAGACGGTTCCCAGGATCGCCGAGGCGCGCTCGGTTATCTCGGCGCGGGGATTCGAACTCGCCTTCCAGCCGATCGTCGAGATAGCCAGTGGCGAGATCAAGCATTTCGAAGCCCTGAACCGGGTCAAGGGCTTTCCCTCTGTCCAGGAATTTATCCTGTTCATCGAGGATACCGGCATGATCGAGGAATTCGACATGGCGGTATTGGACAGCACGCTTCGGACCCTGGCCTTGGAGGCTCGAGATGACTGGCGCCCGCATGTCGCGGTCAATATCTCGGCGCGATCCCTGGGCAGCGACTCATTCCTTCCGAGGCTCAATCAGGTACTGCGACCCTACAAGGATCTGCTTCCGCAGATTCTCTTTGAATTGACGGAAACCACCTTCATCAGGGACTTCGCCGCCGCCAACCGGCGCCTGCAGGAACTCCGAAGTTTCGGGAACAAGGTCTGCATGGACGATGTCGGCGCCGGTGGTACGTCCTTCGAGAGCCTTCGCTCCATCCAGGTCGATTACGCCAAGATCGACGGCGCCTTGGTGAAGGGCTCTCACACCAGCGCCCGGACCCGTCGGTTGCTGGAAAGCGTCATGCAGTACTGCGAACACGCGAATATTGACGTAATCGCGGAGTTCATCGAAACCGAGGACGACGAGGATCTCGTGCGTAGCTTTGGCGTTGGATACGGGCAAGGAAATCGCTACGGCAAGCCGCGCATGGATTTCAGGGAAAGCTATGGCGCGGGACGCCATTGAAGGATGGAGCGTCTCAATAGTTGGCGTTCGGGGTGGATACGTGTACAATTTGTCGCACCAATGATTGAGGAGGCTCCTCATGCGTAAGATTCTCACGACTTCCTTGGCTACCGCCGCCGTTTTCGCGTTCACCGCCGGAACCGCCATGGCGATGGGCGATTGCTCCGGTGGCAAGCATCAGCAATCCGTGAAAACCGATGCGCCGGTGACCACGGCGCAGACACCGATTCCCCAGACCGGGACTAAATCGGGCGGCTGATCAACCGAGCTGATTTTCAGGACTTGTGCAACGGGCCGTCCAGATGACGGCCCTTTCGCGTTTTTAGCCTGTTCGCGTCCTAGGCCTTGGCGCGTGAGATCTCCGGTTCTCGGACCGCGGCGACGCCGGCTTCCTCCAAGGCGCGCGCGGCCCGCAACGCGTCCGCCTCTCTCCAGGGCGCGGCGATGATCTGCAGACCGATTGGATGACGCTGGCCGGGGATCGGGACAGGAACAACGACAATGGGCAAACCGATCAGGGTCAGAGGTTGGGTGAATCGGCCCATGGTCGGACGAACCGGAAGTTCCTGGCCATCCAAGTTCATCATTTCTTGCCATAGGGGCTGCGGTACGCAGGGCGTGGCCGGCGCCAGGATGACGTCGCAATCCTCGAACAGAGCCAGGACCCGGTCCCGATACCAGCGCCGGAATCTCTGCGCGGCGGTGTACCAGGCGGCGGGCGCCATGGCGCCGGCGATCAGGCGGTCGCGGATCAACGGATCGAAATCATTCTTTCGGCTTCGCAGATTGGCCAAATGAACGGAAGCGCCCTCGATGGTGGTGATCACGAAAGCGGTGGCCCGGGCCTTGGCGGCTTCGGGTATCTCCACCACGTCACGGGCGCCCAGCGCTTGGGCGGCGGTGTCCAGAACGTCCAGCGCCTGTCCCTCGAGGGTCTCGCGGAAATATCCACCCGTGATCGCGATTCTAAGAGCGCTGGTTCCGCGTCCCGGGTCCTGGAGGAGCGCGTCACTGGGTTCGGTTCGGCAGATCGGATCGCGCGGATCAGGGCCACGCATCGCATCATAAGCGAGCGCCAAATCGGCGGTCGAGCGCGCAAGCGGGCCGGTGTGATCAAGGCTGGCCGCGAAGGGAAAAACCCCGGCGCGGGACAAGCGGCCATAGGTCGGCTTGAAACCATGGATACCACAGACCGAGGCGGGTACGCGGATTGAGCCATTGGTATCGGTGCCGAGCGCCAGGGGCACCAAGCCCGCCGCCACCGCCGCCGCCGATCCTCCGGATGAACCTCCCGCCGAACGCTCCAGATCGTGAGGATTCCGGGTCGCGCCATAATGGCTGTTCTCGGTCGTGAAGCCGTAGGCGTATTCATCCATGTTCAAGAGGCCGACCAGAACACCACCGGCGGATGACAGGCGCTCGACGACGGTGGCGTCTCGGCTCGCGGGTGGATTGTCGCGATTGATGATCGAGCCCGCCAGGGTCACCTCGCCCTCGACATCGTAAAGGTTCTTGACCCCGAAGGGGACGCCGGCGAGCGGACCCGGGTCCTCGCCGGACGCAACGCGTTCATCAACCTTTCGAGCTTCCGCTAGGGCGCGATCCTTGGTGAGCGTGTTGAAGGCGTTAATGGAGGGATTGACCGCCTCGATCCGGGCTAGCGTGATTTCCAGCAGGTCACTCGCGCGCGCCTCGCCACCACGAACCGCCGCCGCGATGGTCGTTGCCGTGGCGCCGAGAAGGCTTTCGGCGGTCATGGCTTAAAGACCGGCGCCGGTTCCAGGTCCTGTGGTGCCTCGAACTCCATCACCTGGGTCGCGAGATCGGCGGTGCGTTGCATCTGTAGAATCACCCCGGGACGTTCTTCCTCGCTTACCGGAATGTCGAGGGTTTCGGCCATGAGGGCGACATAGCGGTCCATGTCGAAACGCTGGTTCATGGCATGACCCCCAGCGCCTTTTCAAAGAAATCCGGCGCGCCGAAATTCCCGGATTTCAAAGCCAGGGCCATTGGTTGCTCCCCCATGGTCACGGTCCCGGGCACGCCGGGATCGATCTGCGCGCCGATAAGCAACCCCTTGACCCCGAGCGCGCCGACAACCGCGCCCGAGGTCTCGCCACCGGCCACGACCAGGCGTCGCACGCCGCCCTCCACCAGGGCCTCGGCGATCCGAGCCATCGCCCGCTCGACCAAGTCACCCGCTTCGTTGCGTCCCAATTTCTCCTGGACCGCCTTGACCGAATCCGGGGGCGCGCTTGCGTGAATCAGGGCAGGGCCATTGGCAAGCCTTCCCCTTGCCCATTCGATCGCGCGGTCGACGGTGGTTGGATCCTCGGCGATTTCCAGGGGGTCGAGCGGCAGGGTCGGGTGTGTCTTCGCGAATTCCGCGACTTGGCCAAGTGTCGCGGCGGAGCAGCTACCGGACAGGACCATGGCCGGCCCCTCGACCGCGGGAACTTGGTCGGCGGCCTTGTTCTCGCCCACCAGGCCGGCCTTGCGATAGTTCTCCGGGAGACCGAGCACGATGCCCGAGCCGCCGGTGATGAGCTTGAGGTCCTTCAATGCCTCGCCGACCGTAAAGAGCTGGGCGTCATCCACCGCGTCGACGATGGCGATCGGTTTGCCGTCGGCTTTCAGTGCCTCGATCGCCTCGCTGATCGCCGCCACGCCCTGTTCGATCTCGCGATGCTGGATGAGACCCACCGCGCGCTTGGTTTGCCGCCCCAGCACGGCAACGAGATTACTGTCCGTCATAGGCGTCAGCGGATGGTGACGCATATGGGTATCGGAGAGGAGCTGGTCGCCGACGAAGAGATGACCCTTGAAGATCGTCCGTCCAGTTTCCGGAAAGGCCGGGCAGGCGATGGTGAAATCCGCGCCCAGCGCGTCCATCAACGCGTCTGTAACCGGACCGATATTGCCTTCATCGGTGGAATCGAAGGTGGAGCAATACTTGAAAAAGAACTGCCTTGCCCCGGCGGCCTGAAGCCAGCTCAAGGTCGCCAGGGATTGGGACACCGCTTCGGCCGGTTCGATGGTCCGGGACTTGAGCGCCACGACGACTGCCTCGACATCCGGGACCGGATCGCCGGCCTCCGGGACGCCCAGAAGCTGAACCGTGCGCAACCCGCCGCGCACCAGCATATTGGCGAGATCGGTCGCGCCGGTGAAGTCATCGGCGATGCAGCCGAGAATGGGTGCCATGATCAGTTTCCTTCCAGCCGGGGGCGGCGGGGTTGACGAAGCGCTTGGTTGGCCGGGCGGGGATCGTGTAGTCTCCGCCCTAAACCATCACCCAATGATAAGCCAGGGACGGTCCGACGCCATGCCCAATTTCGCCGCCAATATCTCGATGATGTTCACCGAGCATGATTTCCTCGACCGAATTGGCGCCGCCGCGAAGGCGGGGTTCAAGGGGGTTGAGTTCCTGTTTCCCTATGACTACGCCGCCGAGGACATCAAGGCGCGCCTGGACGAACACAACATGGCCCAGGCGCTGTTCAATACCTATCCCGGCAACTGGGATGTCGAGCGAGGCCTTGCCGCGGTTCCCGGACGCGAGGCGGATTTCGAGGCGGCCATCGAACAGGCGCTCGGTTACGCCACCGTGCTCGGCAATACCTGCATCCACGTTATGAGTGGTCTGGTCCCCGAGGGTGCGTCCCGCGACGCGCATCGGGCGACAATGGTCGCCAACCTCAAGCGCGCGGCGCCGGTCGCGGCGGCCCAGGGCAAGACCCTGATCATCGAGCCGATCAACACCCGAGATATTCCCGGTTACTTCCTGAATTATCAGGCTCAGGCACGCTCGATCATCGATGATGTCGGGGCCGACAATGTGCGTCTTCAGTTCGATCTCTATCATTGCCAGATCATGGAAGGTGATCTCGCGGTGCATATGCGGGAGTACATGGACATCATCGCCCATATGCAGATCGCCGGTACACCCGGACGGCATGAGCCGGATGTGGGCGAGGTGAACTATCCGTTCCTGTTCGACCTGATGGATGAGCTGGGTTACGACGGCTGGGTGGGCTGTGAGTATCGTCCGAAGGGCGACACCGTGGCCGGACTTGGCTGGTTCGCGGGACGTGGTTGAGGGGGAAGATGACCATGAATGTAACGATTACCGGAGCCTCGGGCTTCATCGGCGGCAAGCTCGCGCATCGTCTGCTCGCGGCGAACTCCCTCATCGGCTCGAACGGCGAGGCGGCGCGGGTCGAGCGGCTGACCCTGCTGGACGTGATCGATCCCTCGGCCGAGCTCGCCGAGGATCCGAGGGTTACGGTGGTGACCGGAGACATCACCGACCGGGCCCTGCTGGAAAAGGCGATCCCCGCCGACACCGACAGCGTCTTTCATCTCGCCGCCGTGGTGAGCGCCGGAGCGGAGGAGGATTTCGATCTCGGCATGGCCGTGAACCTGGATGCCACGCGGGCGATCCTCGACATCTGTCGCGGCCACGGAACCAAGCCCAAGCTGGTTTTCGCCAGCTCCTGCGCGGCGTTCGGCGGCGACATGCCGGAGGTGATCGCCGACATGACCGCGCGCACGCCGCAAACCTCCTACGGGACTCAGAAAGTGATCGGCGAGTTGTTGGTTAACGACTACAGCCGCAAGGGCTATGTCGATGGCCGCGCGCTGCGTTTCCCAACGGTGGTGGTGCGGCCCGGCAAGCCGAACAAGGCGGCCTCGACCTTCGCCTCCTCGATCATCCGCGAGCCGCTGCAGGGCGACCGGGCGATCTGTCCGGTAAACCCGGACTCCCGCATGTTCCTGGCCTCGCCGCGCTCGATCATCGAGAATGTCGTGCGCGCCCATAACCTGACCGACGCCAAATGGGGCCCATCCCGCGAGGCGACCCTGCCGGGATTCTGCATGACCATTCAGGCCATGGCCGACGCGCTTGAAGCGGTGGCGGGAAAGACCGTCGCCGATCGGATCGATTGGGAACACGACCCTTTCATCCAGGGCATCGTCGATGGCTGGCCACCCGAGTTCGACACCCAAAAGGCGCTGTCGCTGGGTTTCGTTCAGGACAACTCCATGGAGGAGATCATCCGCGCCTTCATCGAGGACGAACTCGACGGCAAGATCGCGGCTTAGGGGAAGTTTTTCTCCGTCGCCCGGGCATCGGATTGCGCGGTTTCCGAGACCCTTCGAGACGGCGCATTCGCGCCTCCTCAGGGTGAGCCTGAATACCTGCAACTCACCCTGAGGAACGGCGAAGCCGTGTCTCGAAGGGTCTTTGTAAAACAGACCCCCTCAAGCGGCCTCGCCCCTCACCCCAATTCGGTCGTCACCGGCGCGTGATCGGAGGATTTTTCCCAGCCGCGGGCATCGCGCAGGGTGGACGAATCCTTGATCTTGTCCCCAAGCGCCGGCGTGACCCAGATATGGTCGAGGCGCCGACCCTTATCCGCCGCCGACCAGTCGCGGGAACGATAGCTCCACCAGGTGTAGAGCCGCTCCGGTTCCGGAGTAACGTGGCGCGCGGTGTCGATCCAGCCGAGACCGTCCCGCACGGCGCCCAGGCGCTCCACCTCAATAGGCGTGTGCGAGACCACCTTCAAAAGCTGTTTGTGCGACCAGACGTCGTTTTCCAGCGGCGCGATGTTGAGATCCCCGACCAGCACCATCGGATTGTCCGGCTTGCGGTTGGCGGCGAACCAGTCGCGCATCTCGTCCAGGAATTTCAGCTTATGGTCGAACTTATCGTTCTTGACGGGGTCGGGCTCGTCCCCGCCGGCGGGGACATAGAAATTGTGAACCTCAACATCGTTCTCGAAGCGCGCGGAGATGTGCCGGCAATCCTCCTTGCCGACCCAATCGAGGCTTTCGGTGGAGAAGAACGGTAGGCGCGAGATCAAGGCGACGCCGTTATAGCCCTTCATGCCCCGTATCGCGATATGCGGGTAACCGGCTTCAATGAAGGCCTCGTGAGGAAAGTGCTCGTCCGGGCATTTGGTCTCCTGCAGGCACAGCACGTCCGGCTTCGCCTCTTCCAACAGTTTGACCACAAGCGGCGCGCGCAGACGCACCGAATTGATGTTCCAGGTGGTGACGCGCATGACGCAACCTCAAGCGTAGATGATGGTAAGGTCGGTGAGGCCGTCGACATGGCCATGCAGCGTATCGCCGGAGCCGACCGCGGCAACCCCGTCCGGGGTGCCGGAATAGATCAGATCACCCGGCTTCAACTCCACCAGGGCGGAGAGATAGGCGATGGTTTCCGGAATCGACCAGATCAGGTGCGTGACGTTGGATTCCTGGCGGCGTTTGCCGTTCACGTCGAGCCAGATGGCGGCGTTCTCGATGATCCCGGTTTCCTCGACCCGGTGGATCGGTGAACAGGGCGCGGAATTGTCGAAGCCCTTGCCCATGTCCCAGGGCCGCCCGAGTTTCTTCGCCTCGCCCTGGACATCGCGTCGGGTCATGTCGAGCCCGACCGCGTAGCCGAAGATACAGGCATTGGCGTCGGCTTCGTCGATGTCGCGTCCGCCGGACTTCAAGGCCACGACCATCTCGATCTCGTGATGCAGATCCGAGGTCGCGGGCGGATAGGCGATGGTCGAGCCGGTGGGGACAATGGCGTCGAAGGGTTTCATGAAAAAGAACGGCGGCTCGCGATCCGGGTCATGGCCCATCTCGCGCGCGTGGGCGGCATAGTTGCGACCGACGCAATAGATGCGGCGCACGGGAAACGGATCGCCGCCGACCACGGGAATGGTGGTCGTTGGCCAGGAGGGAATCGCGGTGCTCATGGATAGGCCTTTTCTTCGCGCCGGTGGGCGCATGGCGTTTCGGATCGAACGCGCGCAGATTAGCAGCCCGCATTCCTTGGGTGAAGCAATTGAGGTGAATCGCCTGGGGTGAACCGCTTGTCGTTTCGCCCAAGCGGGTGGTGCTCACCTCCGCGTGCGATATGATGATAATGTGAGTTTTGTTGATCGAACCGCCGGATGGGATGTTCCTCTCAATGCGCGACCTCATGGTTCGTTTTCCCCATGCCAGTGTAATTGCCCTGATCCTGGTCACGTTGTCGGGGTTTGTCTGGGGAGTGCGATATTACGCCGAAGAGGCCCGCAGGCAGGCGTCCCATGATCAGGCCCGGACCTTTTTGGAGTCGATCATCGGGTTTCACAAATACTATTCCAAGGAGCTCGTCCCGCGGATCAAATCCAGCGGGGGCGCTTTCGCCCTGGATTTCAAGGAGAAGCCCGAAACCTTCCCGTTTCCCGCATCCGTGTCGATTGAGTTCGGCAACGCGCTGCAATCGGTAAATCCCAATCTCGACACCAAGCTTTAAAGCGCGTTTCCCTTTCCGGGCCGAAAGCGCGCTCTAGACGGGTTTGAACGGGGGTCACTCGCCTTCCTCATGAAGAACCCCGAACAGGACTTCGCGAAATTTGAAGCCCGAAACGGCGTCGAAACCATCCGATACGCCCGCGCGATGGTCATGGCCGCGGATTGCGTGGAGTGTCACAACCGACCGGAATTCGGCTTTCAGGGTAAGTGGAAAATCGGCGACATCCGAGGCGCCCGACAGGTTTCCCTTCCGGTCATCGACATGGCGCCAATCGTCGACGCCGCGACGGTGACGGCGTTGATCGTCGCGGCGGTGGCGTCGCTGGCCGGCGGTTTGCTCGTCCTGCCCGTGGTTTGGCGACTTCGGCGTACCGCCTTGGAAGCCGGTGAGTTGGCGCGTCAAAAGAATGATCTCGCCGACCAAGTGGAACAGCGGAACCGATCCCTTCAGGCCTCAATTGACGCAAAGCGGCGGTTTCTCGCCGGTGTAAGCCATGATCTTCGAACGCCCTTGAACGCCATCCTGGGTTTTTCCGACTTGCTGAGGTCCGGCTCCCTTGACACGGAAATTCACAAGAACCAGCAATCCTATGCGGGCTATGTCCACGAAAGCGGGTTGCATCTGAAAGGGGTGATCGATCAGGTTCTGGAGATCTCGGCTCTCGATGAGGGTGGGTGGCAACCGAACGATCAGCAAGTTGATCTGTCCGCGCTCATGTTGGCGCTTCGAGGTGTCCTGCAAGGCTCGCTTCACGCGGCCTCATTGGAGCTGCGGATCACGGGTTTTGACTCGCTTCCGTGGCTGCGCGCGGATGAACCGGCCATGCGTCGGCTGCTCACAAATCTTGTTGAAAACGCCGCGAAATACAGTGGTGGTACCCAGGTCGAAATAGAAGGCGAGCTGCGGGAAACCGGGGAGCTATCCCTTTCGGTATCCGATGATGGTCGAGGCGTCGACGCCAGCGAAATGCATGACCTCGTTCATTTCGGCGTCCGAAAGGACGAGACGCCGGAAGAAGACGGAAAGAGCCGGGGTATCGGTCTTTGGATGGTGGACACCCTGATGCAGGCTCATGGCGGACGCGTGGCCTTCAGCAAGCCGGAAGCCGGGCATGGCTTGCGGGTATCCTTGATTTTTCCGTCGGATCGGGTAATCGCAAAACCCGGCGCGGACACCTAAAACAGCGGCCTATCCGCGCTTTTCTCGCCAGAGGCCCAGTTTCTCCTGAACCACCCGGTCGGAGAAGCTGAACAACACGGCGTCGTCGCCCGTGACCTTATGGTGGTGCGCGGCCCAGCTGGGAACGACGAATGTATCTCGCGGGCCCCAGGTAAAGGTTTCGCCGTTGATCACCGTCTCGCCGGTTCCCTCGACACAAACATAGACCATCCCATCGGTCGATCGGTATGGCGTGCCCGCGAAACCCCTGGGCATGAGTTGCATGAAGGTCGCCATGGTCGGCATCGCGTAGTCGCCGGTGACCGGGTTCACGTATTTCATCTTGAGCCCGTGACATGGATCCCATTCGCCGGTCCGGCGCATGGTCTCCAGCGCCTCGCGGGTGCGGGCGTATGGATAGTTGAAGACCGGCGAGGAAAGAACGCCGGCTTCCTGATCCACCGGCAACAGACCTGCGCCAAACCGCGCGAGGCTGTCGCTCTCGGGCCGGGTCAGAGGCTGCTCATCCGCTTCGTAATGCTCGGCGAAGCTGGCATCGAACAGCTGTACGATCGGGATATCGAGCCCGTCGAGCCAGACCATCGGCGCGTCGCTGTCATTGCCGTGGTCATGCCAGCACCATTGAGGGGTAATGACGAAATCACCGGGCCGCATGATCGTCTTCTCGCCATCCACGGCTGTATAGGCGCCGGAGCCCTCGATCACGAAACGCAGCGCGGTTTGCATATGCCGGTGGCTTGGCGCCACCTCGCCCGGCAGGATCAGCTGCATGCCGGCATAGAGCGAGCGCGTGATCCGCGACTGACCCGGCATTCCCGGGTTCTCAAGCACCAGCACGCGGCGCTCCGCTTCCTTGGCGGTGATCAGGCCGCCGGCTTCCATGATGAAGGGCCGGATCTCGTCATAACGCCACAGCGCCGGCACGCAGGGGCTTGCCGGCTCCGGGGTCACCAGCCCGCACATGACCTCCCAAAGCGGGGTCATCGAGCGTTGTCCGATGCGCTCGTAGAAATCGGCGCGGGAGTTGCTGGTGGTGTTATGGCGAGCCTGGGTCATATCCGTTCTCCCAAAAACCGGCGTGACTACTCCAACCCCATCAACCCGCGCGCGAAGGCGCGGGCCTCGAAGGGGCGTAGGTCGTCGGGTTGCTCGCCGACGCCGACGGCGTGAACCGGCAGGGCGAAGTCCTGGGCCAGCGCCACCACCACGCCGCCCCTCGCCGAGCCGTCGAGCTTGGTGACGATCAGGCCGGTGACATCGACCATCTCGCGGAACACCTTGACCTGATTGTGGGCGTTCTGGCCGACCGTGCCGTCGAGCACCAGCAGGCAGTCATGCGGGGCGTCCGGCACCTGTTTCCTGATGACGCGCACGACCTTGGCCAACTCGTCCATCAGCTCGGCCCGGTTCTGCAGGCGCCCGGCGGTATCGATGATCAGCACGTCGGCGCCGCCGGCGGCGGCCTCAGACATGGCGTCGAAGGCCAACGCCGCGGGGTCGGAGCCCTGCGGACGCGCGACCACGGGCACCCCGGCCCGCTCGCCCCAGACCTGGAGCTGCTCGATCGCGGCGGCGCGGAAGGTATCGCCGGCGGCGAGCCAGACGGTCTTGCCCTCGGATTTCCATTGCCGGGCGAGCTTGCCGATGGTGGTGGTCTTGCCGCTGCCGTTCACGCCGCAGACCAGAACCACATGCGGCTGATTGGCCGGGTCGAGCACCAGGGGCTTGGCGACCGGCTCGAGTATGTCGGTGATATCCCCGGCGAAGGCCTCGCGGACTTCCTCGTTGGTGACTTCCTTGTCGAACTTTTCGGCCGCCAGATTGCCGGTCAGCCTGGCCGCGGTCGCGACCCCGAGGTCGGAGGTGATCAGGAGATCCTCGAGCTCCTGTAGCGTCGCGTCATCCAGCTTCTTCTTGATGAATAGCGCCGCGATACCGCCGACCAGCTTGTCGGAGGTGCGCGAGAGGCCGGATTTCAGGCGCTGAAACCAGCTCCCGCGTTCCGGCCGTTGTTCTTCCGCGCTCATGCCGCCACCTCGTCCCGCGTGGCGCCGCGCAATCCACCGTCACCATCAAGGTTCGCCGCGACCGTCTCGACAATGTCGCCGGGTTGGCATGGGCCGTCGACCACCATCGGGATGAAATGCTCGGTCAGACCGGCATTATCCTTTTCGATCAGCACATGTTCGGTTCGACCGATCCGTGTCTCGGCGAAACTCTTGGCCGCCGCCTCGCCCGCGGCGCGCAACAGCGCGGCTCGGCGCTTGCGGTCTGCCTTGGCGACCTGCGGCATGCGCGCCGCCGGGGTGCCCTCGCGCTCGGAATAGGGGAAGACATGCAGATGGATGAGACCAGCCTCCGCGACCAGATCGAGCGAGCGCTGAAACATCGTCTCGGTCTCGGTCGGAAATCCCGCGATGATATCGGCGCCAAGCACGATGTCTGGGCGCAAATCCCTGAGGCGCGCGGCCATCTGGATGACGTCGTCGCGTAAATGACGGCGCTTCATCCGCTTTAGGATGAGGTCATCGCCTGCCTGAACGCTCAAATGCAGATGCGGCATCAGTCGCGGTTCCTCGGCGACAAGCCTCAGTAGGTCATCGTCGATCTCCACCGGATCAACCGAGGAGAGGCGCAGCCGGGGAAGATCCGGGACCTGTGCCAACAGACGCCGGATAAGCTGACCGAGGCTTGGGCGTCCCGGCAGGTCGCCGCCATAGGAGGTGATATCGACACCCGTCAGCACCAGCTCGCGATAGCCGTTCTCGACCAGAAGTCTCGCTTGGCGCGCGATCTCGCCGATCGGAACCGAGCGGCTATTGCCGCGGCCGAAGGGGATGATGCAGAAGGTGCAGCGATGGTCGCAGCCCTGTTGGACTTGCACGAAGGCACGGGCCCGCCCCTCGAAACCCGGCACCAAATGCGACGCGGTCTCGTTGATGCTCATGATGTCGTTGACCAGAACACGCGGTTCCTCCGCGCCGGCGGGCGCCCAGGTCTCGGCGCGAAGCTTTTCCTCGTTGCCGACTACTCGATCAACCTCGGTCATGGCCACGTAGCCGTCGGGATCGATTTGCGCGGCGCAACCAGTCACGATGATCTCGGCGTCGGGATTCTCGCGCCGCGCCTTGCGGATGGATTGCCGCGCTTGGCGTTCGGCCTCGGCGGTCACCGCGCAGGTGTTGAAGACGATGCGCCGGCGATCCGACGATGTCTCCAAATGGCCACGCATCACCTCCGACTCGAAGGCGTTAAGCCGGCAGCCGAAAGTCTCTATCCGTGTCTGTGTGTCGGGACGCGCGTTCATGGCCGAGAGAGATGGCGGGAATCGCCGCCGAATGCAAGCGTTCAACCGCCGCGATCGGGCAAACGCAGGCTGCCCTCGAAACTCGTGGCGGTCGGGCCGGTCATCAGCACGCGCTCCTCTTCCGTCCATTCGATGGTCAGGATACCACCGTCGAGGATTACATCGGCGCGGCGCTCGGCGAGGCCTCGGCGAACAGCGGCCACGAGAACCGCGCAGGCGCCCGATCCGCAGGCCTGGGTGATGCCGGCGGCGCGCTCCCAGACTCGCATCCGGATCTCGGTGGGCGAGCGGACCGTCGCGAACTCGATATTGGCGCGTTCCGGGAACATCGGATGGTTCTCCAGGACCGGGCCTATCTCGGCCAGTGGGACGGTCTCGGCGTCGTCGACGAAAAACACCGAGTGCGGATTGCCCATGCCGACACAGCAGGCGCCGGTCATCGGCGCGTCCTCGAGAGCCACGCTCAGTGTATCGACCTCGCGCGCCAGGGGGAGATCGCGCCAATTCAGCCCGGCGGGACCCATGTCGACGGTTACCCGGCCGTCATCGGAACGGCCGCAGATCAGGAACCCGGCGACGGTCTCGACAACCGCCTCGTTCTTGCCGGTCTCGTCCATCAGAACCGCCGCGACACAGCGCGTGCCGTTGCCGCAAGCCTCGGCCTCGGAACCATCGGGATTGTGGATCTTCATGAAGGCGGTCCCGCCGTTTACCGGCGGCAGGATGGTCAGGAACTGATCAAAGCCGACCCCGCGCCGCCGATCGCCGATGGCGCGATAGGCGGCTTCGTCCAGTCCCGGGTCCTGGGCGCGCGCGTCGACAACGACGAAATCATTGCCGAGGCCGTGCATCTTGATGAAATCGATCCGCATCATGTCGCTGATATACGCTTCGATTCGCATCGCGCCAACGATTCTTGCGCGGGATCGTTAGATCCAGGTTTGTTTTCAGCGTCGGCATGCGGTATTTCCGGCGCAAATCAACTCGTTGGAATGGAGACGGCCAGTGGTCATCGTCGGTCATGAGGCATTGACGGATCTCGTCACGAAAATGATTCAAGGCGCGGGAAGCGAGCACGCCGAGGCGGTCGCGGTGGCCGAGAACCTAGTCGAGGCCAATCTGATGGGCCATGACAGCCACGGCGTCGGCCTGGCCCCGCGCTACATGCTGCACGCGGTGACCGGCACCATGAACCCGGGCGCCAAGGCCTCGCTGATCACCGATAACGGCGTCTACCTGCTGCTCGACGGCAATATGGGCTACGGCCAGACCGTCGGACGCGAGACGATGGAAATCGCCATCGACAAGACCAAGCGCAACGGCGCGGCGATCGTCGGTCTGCGCAACGTCCATCATCTCGGCCGGATCGGCGCCTGGGGCGAGATCTGCGCCAAGGCTGGGTTCATCTCCATCCATTATGTGAACGCCACCGGCCACAAGCCCTATGTGGCGCCCTATGGCGGCTATGAGGCGCGTTATTCCACCAATCCCTACTGCACCGCGATCCCGGCGACCGAAAAGACCCCGATGATGGTGTTGGACATGGCGACCAGCCGGGTGGCCCAGGGTAAGGTCCGGGTGGCCCACTATGCCGAAAAGCCGATGCCGATGGACGACGCCCTGGTCGGCCCGAACGGCAAGCCGACGACGGATCCGGGCGTGGTGTTCCGCGACCCGATGGGCGCGATGCTCTCCTTCGGTCAGCACAAGGGTTCGGGGCTGGCGATCCTCTGCGATCTCCTGGCCGGCGGTCTGCCCGGCGGCGGTACCGCGCGCCCCGAGCTGAATTCCGGCGATACGATCCGCAACAACATGCTGACCATCGTCATCGACCCCAAGCAGTTCAACTCCGGTGTCCCCTTCGCCGATGAGTTCGACAGCCTGGTCGACTATGTCAAATCCGGCCAGCCCGCCGAGGGCCACGAAAAGATCATGGTCGCCGGCGAGCCCGAGCAGATCTCCATGGCCAAGCGCAAGGCCGAGGGCATCCCCATCGACGACAACACTTGGGCCGAGATGACCAAGCTCGGCTGCGAGAACGGGATGACGAAGGAGCAGTTTGACGGGGTTGTGGGGTAGGATCAGCCTAACCACGGTCGTCACCCCGCTGAAGGGCGGGGCCCATTCCGACGGATTCGTTACCGTTTCGATAGTTGATCGAACTTGGATCAGATGGATTTTTGATCCTAAAATTCGAAGAACATATAGCGCGGCGGAATGGCTCCCGGCCTTCGCCGGGATGACGAATGGACTGATGGTATAACGAGCCCAAGAGCATTTCCGCCTTGGCGTTCCGTTTAGATGCCTTTTCGATCGGTCACGACGCGATTTCCCCCATCCTTGACACCCCCACCCCACCGCGCCTATAACCCGCGCCATCTCGACAGCACCCGCCGTTGAGACCTTCGCGGGTTCCGTCCGTCCTCGAGTTTCGAGCACGGGCGCGTTTCTCGTTTGGGCTCCGGCGTTGGCTGGAAAGAGGGAGAGAGTGGTTTGTTTGAAAGTCTGTCAGATCGTCTTGGCGAGGTTTTTGATCGCCTGAAGCGACGCGGAGCCCTCAAGGAGGGCGACGTGAACGCGGCCATGCGCGAGGTGCGGGTTGCCTTGCTCGAGGCCGACGTGGCGCTGGACGTGGTCAAGGACTTCATTGATCGGGTGCGCGAGCGCGCGGTCGGCCAAGAGGTGATCCGCTCGGTCACGCCGGGCCAGCAGGTAATCAAGATCGTCCACGACAATCTCGTGGAGATGCTGGGCACCGAGGCGGCCTGGATTGAGCTTAACGCGGTGCCGCCGGTACCGATCCTGATGGTCGGTCTGCAAGGCGGCGGCAAAACGACGAGTACGGCGAAGATCGCGGCGCGTCTCGCCAATCGAGACAAGAAGAAGGTCATGATGGCCTCGCTGGATGTCACCCGTCCGGCGGCGCGCGAGCAATTGCGGATACTGGGTGAGCAGACCGGCGTCGCCACCCTGCCGATGGCCGATGGCGAGAGCGCGGTCTCGATCGCCAAGCGGGCGATGACGGCGGCGCGGCTCCAAGGCTTCGACGTGGTCATGCTGGACACCGCCGGTCGGATCTCCATCGATCAGGGGTTGATGGACGAGGTCCGCCGGATCCGTGACGCGGTGAACCCGGTTGAAACCCTGCTGGTCGCCGACGCGATGACCGGTCAGGACGCGGTGAACACGGCGCGCAATTTCCAGGATCAGATCGGCCTCACCGGTATCGTGCTGACCCGGATGGACGGCGATGCGCGCGGTGGCGCGGCGCTGTCGTTGCGCGCGGTGACCGGGGTGCCGATCAAGGTTGTCGGCACCGGCGAGAAAATCGACGCGTTGGAAGATTTCCATCCCGAGCGGGTGGCGGGCCGGATCCTCGGCATGGGCGACGTGGTCAGCCTGGTCGAGAAAGCGGCGGAGACCATCGAGGTCGAGGAGGCCGAGCGCCTGGCGGCGCGCATGCAGAAGGGTCAGTTCGATCTCGACGACATGCTGAGCCAGTTGCAGCAGGTCTCGAAGATGGGCGGGCTTGGCGGCCTGATGGGCATGCTGCCGGGGGTGTCCAAGCTACAGAAACAGATGGACAACGCCGGGGTCGACGACAAGGCGATCAAGCGTCAGGCGGCGATCATTCAGTCGATGACCAAGAAGGAACGCAAGAATCCGAAACTGCTGAATGCCTCGCGCAAGCGGCGGGTCGCGGCGGGTTCCGGCACCTCGCCGGCGGAGATCAACCGGCTTCTCAAGCAGCACATGGAAATGGGCCGCATGATGAAGCAGATGGGCAAGATGGGCGGCATGAAGGGCCTCGGCGCCTTGCTCGGTGGTGGCGGCATGCCCTCGCCGGCGGACCTGGCCGGCGGTGCCCCCGGACAACAGATGCAACTTCCCCGTGGCTTGGGAGGCGGCCCTGGCGGCCTGCCCGGTCTCGGTGGACCTGGAGGATTTCCGCGCTTCCCGACGAAGCGCTGAGAGAAGACACGGTAAACTGGAGAATAGAAGAAAATGGCCTTGAAAATTCGTCTGGCGCGCGGTGGCGCCAAGAAGCGCCCGTTCTATCGCATCGTCGTGGCCGAGAATACCAGCCCGCGCGATGGCCTCTTCATCGAGAAGGTCGGCACCTACAACCCGATGGTCGCCAAGGATCACCCGCAGCGGCTGACGGTGAACGCCGAGCGGATCCAACATTGGCTGTCGGTTGGCGCCAAGCCAACGGACCGGGTGCATAAGTTCCTGGCGTCCGTTGATCTGATGCCGGCCTTCCAGCATCGGGATCAGCCGAAGAAGTCGGCTCCCGGCAAGAAGCGCGCCGAGCGCGAGGCCGAGGCCGCCGCCAAGGCCGCCGACGCGGCTGAAGCCGCCGCCGCCGAAGCCGCGGCCGAGGCGGAGGCTCCCGCCGAGGACGCCGGAGAAGAAGCCGCCGCCGAATAGCGGCGCTTCGGGGGCTTGTAGGCGAAGCGAGCGGGACCGACTGGCATGTCCGAGCGGGTCTGCATGGGAGTGATCGTCGGCGTGCATGGGGTGCGCGGCGTGGTGCGCCTGAAAAGCTTCGCCGAGAACCCCGGTGATATACTGACCTTCGACTCGCTCGTGGACGAGGCGGGCAAGCCCTATCGGCTCACCTCGCAGGGGCAAGCGAAGGGCGTGTTGCTGGCGCGGATCGAGGGCGTGACGGATCGGAACGCCGCCGAGGCGCTGAAGGGCACCATGCTCTACGTGCCGCGCGATGCCTTGCCGGAGGCCGAGGAGAACGAGTTCTATCACGCCGATCTAATCGGCCTTCGGGTTGATCGGATGGACGGGACGGAATTGGGAACGGTGGTCGCGGTGCATGATTTCGGGGCGGGTGATCTGATCGATGTGCGTCTCGTGGGCTCGAGCCGGACGGTGCTGCTGCCGTTCAACGAGGCGACCGTGCCGGTGGTGGATCTCGAGGCCGGGCGTTTGCAGGTCGATCCGATGCCCGGGCTGCTGGAAGACGACGAGGGAGAAGAAGACGCGCCGAACGGGGAGAGCGGAGAGAACGGTTGAGCCAGGCGACGGAAGCGACGGAGGGGGCGGACATGCCGGTGCCGTGGAGCGCCACGGTCCTCAGCCTGTTTCCCGAGATGTTTCCCGGCCCCCTGGGCCTGTCGCTGGCCGGAAAAGCGTTGAATAGCGGGGCTTGGACGCTGAAAGCGCTGGACATCCGGGACTTCGCGCGCGATAAGCACCGCTCCGTGGACGACACTCCCTTCGGGGGTGGCGCCGGAATGGTGTTGCGGCCCGATGTGGTGGACGCGGCGCTGGCCTCGATCGAGGCGGTTCCAGGACGGCGGATCTATCTTTCGCCCAGGGGCCGGCGCTTCGATCAGGCGATGGCGGCGGAGCTCGCGGCGGAACCTGGGGTGGTTTTGTTGTGTGGCCGCTACGAGGGTCTGGATCAAAGGGTGATCGAGGCTCGGGATCTGGAGGAAGTCAGCCTCGGCGACTTTGTCCTGTCCGGTGGCGAGACCGCGGCCCTGGCCGTTCTCGATGCCTGTGTCCGGTTGCTGCCGGGCGTGATGGGCGCGGCGGACGGGCTGGCCGAGGAAAGTTTCGTGGAGGGGCTGTTGGAATACCCCCTCTACACCCAGCCTCGGGAGTGGAACGGCATGGCCGTCCCCGAGGTGCTCTTGTCGGGACACCACGCACGGATCGATGCGTGGCGGCGCGAGCAGGCGGAGTTGATTACGCGGGAACGGCGCCCGGATCTCTGGGAGCGGTACCGTCAGGAGAACAAGACCCCGGGGCCCCGATAAGGCCGAGACCGGATAGGACGTGGAGCAGGACCGATGAACATCGTCGAACAGATTAGCCAGGAACAGGTCACCAAGATGAACGAGAGCCGGCCGGTTCCCGAGTTCGGGCCGGGCGACACGCTCAGGGTTCACGTGAAGGTGGTCGAGGGCACGCGCGAGCGTATCCAGGTCTTCGAGGGTGTCTGCATTGCCCGCAAGGCCGACTCGATCAATTCGAACTTCACGGTTCGCAAGATCTCCTACGGCGAGGGTGTGGAGCGGGTGTTCCCGCTGTTCTCGCCCCGGATCGCCGATATCGAGGTCGTGCGCCGCGGCCGGGTCCGTCGCGCCAAGCTGTATTACCTGCGCGGCCGCCGCGGCAAGTCCGCCCGGATCGCCGAAAAGGTGACTCGCCCGGCCAAGACGAAGGCGGCGCAGGCGTAAGCCAGCCGCTGAGTTGTGAAGGGCGCGGTTCTCCGATCGCGCCGTCAGGGCGCCAGTCGCCGGTCTCTCAAAATCGTCATGACGAATTTTCGCCGACGGGGCGACGTGGGTCCTTGTGCCCGATATGGCTGTGTGGGACCGATCGCCTTAGTCTAAACTGAAAATCAGAGCGGTTTCGGAGAACCAAGCGATGTCACCCATCGCCTTTGCCAAGCCGGCCTTTGATGTGGGCTTCGCGACGAACATGTTGGCGGAGCACGAGGAATTCTGGGGGTCGAAGGTCGGCCTTGCCTTCGACCACATGGCCAAACTCGGCGGCGGTTTTCGTCAGCATCGTTGGCGCCGGGGTGACTCCATCATCAAGGTCAACCATACGCGCGAGCCCCTTGCGGAGGTTCCGCCCGGCGGGTATCGGGCGCTGGGACTGAAGGTCGCCAAGGCCGGGGAGATCACGACGCCGGACGGCGTTACCGTTTATCTCCAGCCAGATGCGAGCGCCGATCTGACGCTTCACGTGGTGGCCCGCGACCTCGACGCCTTCGACCGCTTTTACGGCGAAACGTTGGGCCTCGCGCCGGACGGACCGCACGGATTTCGCCTCGGCCGCAGCCGCATCGTGGCGACCGCCGGTGACCCGCCCAGGATCGAGGGGTGGCGCGAGAAGGGTCTGCGCTACATGACGGTTCAGATTTTCAACTGCGACCAGGTCACGACGGCGATGGAGCGCGCGCGGGTCGAGATTGGCATGCCGCCGAGGACCATCGGACAGGTCCGCTACAGCTTAGCGCGCGACCCCGACGGTAACTGGATCGAACTGTCCGAGCGGGCGTCGTTGACGGGAAAGCCGATCGCCGCCGACCGATAGGGCCTATATGGGATCGAGGCATGTGCCTCGACTGTTAGCCCCGTCCTCGATAGGGCTGAACGCCTTGATCTGGCAACCAAATATTCTCGGACGCCGGACCGGATTGATAAAAAACGTCGATCGGGATGCCGCCACGCGGGAACCAATAGCCGCCGATCCTGAGCCAACGTGGTGACAGGGTCTCGATCAGCCTCTTGGCGATGTTGACGGTGCAGTCCTCATGGAAAGCCCCGTGATTGCGAAAAGAGGCGAGATACAGCTTGAGGGACTTGCTCTCCACGAGCCACTCGTCCGGAACATAATCGATGACGAGATGGGCGAAATCCGGCTGTCCGGTCATCGGACAAAGTGAGGTAAATTCCGGGCAGGTAAACCGCACGACATAGTCGACGTCGTTCTGGCTATTCGCGACTTTCTCAAGCTCCGCGCTTTCCGGCCCTTTGGGGATGCGGGTTTCCCCGCCGAGTTGGGTCAAACCGTCAAATCGATTTTCCGAGCTCGATGTCATCGCGTGCCTCTTTGTAGCGCGTTCCGGTTTATCGCGACGGCCAGTCGTCGCTTGGACGATGTGTTTGGCGGCGCGTTGGCCACCCCAAGGACACTTTATCATGCAATGATTGGGGCTGTTGAAGCCACAAGCCAAGGAAAGAGTGGGCTATATGGCTCGGGTCTCATTGGTGGGATCTAATCCCGTTGTCCGGTACCGTTCTACCGCCGGCTTCGCAGGCCCCTCAGAAAATCATTTCGCAATGGTCCGCCGCGTTGGATCGCGTTCGGGTCCACGCCCCGGCTGCGCAACTCGTTTCTTATGTGGCGGGAGTTGGTGGCTTCGTCGATTCCTCGTTCTCTGTTCATCGCGTAGGCCACTCCCGCGAGAAAAGTCCAGCGACCGGGCGTGTTTTGTTCATTGAGGTCCGGGTTGCGCCACGATCCCGTCGCCCGGCCCTGGTCCGGGTTGACCCAGGGTTGCGCCTGGTATCCCTGGCCGCGCGGTGTCGCCGCGCCGGGCCGGGTAAAGACTTCGTCGCCGAAGCGACGCGAGACGAATTCCCCGCGACAACCGGCGTCGACCCACATCTGGTCTTGGCGATAGATGCCGAAGGTTTCACCCTCGATGCAGCGGTCCTTGGACAGCCGTCGTTTAAGCGCGATCCCACGGATCGTAAGGATCTCACAGGTTTCCAACTGGCCCCCGAAGGACTCGCAGACCACGGATTTCGGCGCCTTCGCGACGGCGAGGGCGGGCGCCAGAACGCAGGCGCAAGCGATGGCGACGAGGAACCGGCGAAACAATATGGTCATCACCTCCACCCCGTGGAAAGCGAGAGAGCGTTGCTAGCCTACACGCAAAGCGTGTGCGGATAAATAAATATGTAGATCGCCGCCGAAGTGTTTCAACAATGGGAGGGCATCCGCTTGCCGAACGCGGTCTCTCGGCCTTTGGCCGACCCGCGAGGACACCAGCATGGTGATGGACGCGCCAACGTGTCGAATCAAGGCTGATTCAGTGGAAATACGGCTTTCTCCGGAGCGGTTGATCCACTATTGTCCCGCCGACCGTCGGCGGTGTTCGCTCGCGACATTCCGACACTGGAACCAAGTTCATGCTCAAGGGAGGTGACGCGGCGATGGCGAAGGCGCGCACATTGTTCGATAAGATCTGGGAATCGCACCTGGTCGACCAGCAGGATAACGGAACCTGCCTGATTTATATCGATCGGCATCTGGTGCACGAGGTGACCAGCCCGCAGGCCTTCGAGGGGTTGCGCAACGCCGGCCGCAAGGTGAGACGGCCTGATCTCACCCTCGCGGCGGCGGACCACAACACGCCGACCACCGATATCACCAAGGGTATCGCCGAGGAGGATTCGCGGATCCAGGTCGAAACCCTCGAGGAAAACGTCAAGGAGTTCGGCGTTCCGTATTTCGAGCTTACCGACGCGCGCCGCGGTATCGTTCACGTCATCGGCCCGGAGCAAGGCTTCACCCAGCCCGGCATGACCATCGTCTGCGGTGACAGCCACACCGCGACCCACGGCGCGTTCGGCGCGCTGGCCTTCGGCATCGGCACTTCCGAGGTCGAGCATGTGCTGGCGACCCAGACCCTGGTGCAGAGCCCGGCCAAGAACATGCGGGTGACGGTGGAGGGCGATCTGCCCGCCGGGGTGACCGGCAAGGATGTCATTCTCGCGATCATCGGCCAGATCGGCACCGCCGGCGGTACCGGTCATGTCATCGAGTTCGCCGGCGACGCCATCAAGGCGATGTCGATGGAAGCCCGGATGACGGTCTGCAACATGGCGATCGAGGCGGGCGCCCGGGCCGGCATGATCGCGCCGGACGAGACCACCTTCGAGTATATCAAGGGCCGTCCGATGGCGCCCAAGGCCGGGGCCTTCGAGCAGGCCGTGGCCTATTGGAAGACCCTGCCCTCGGACGAGGGCGCGGTCTACGATAAGGAAGTGGTCCTCAAGGCCGCGGATATCATCCCGCAGGTCACCTGGGGCACCAACCCGGAAGAGGTGATCCCGATCACCGGCACCATCCCCGATCCCGCTCAGATCGATGACCCGCTGCGCCGGGAAAAGATCGAGCGGTCGCTGGAATACATGGGCCTCACCGCCGGCGGCAAGATCTCCGAGGTGCCGGTCGACAAGGTCTTCATCGGCTCCTGCACCAACGGCCGGATCGAGGATCTGCGCGCCGTCGCCGAAATCGCCAAGGGCCGCAAGGTCGCCGACGGGGTGCACGCCATGATCGTCGCCGGCTCGGGCCTGGTGAAGGAACAGGCGGATGCCGAGGGTCTCGGTGAGATCTTCGAGGCCGCCGGCTTCGACTGGCGCAAGGAGCCGGGTTGCTCCATGTGTCTGGCGATGAACGCCGACCGGCTTGAGCCGGGACAGCGCTGCGCCTCGACCTCGAACCGCAACTTCGAGGGACGCCAGGGCTTTGGTGGTCGTACCCATTTGGTGAGCCCGGCCATGGCCGCCGCCGCCGCGATCGCCGGGCGTCTGGCCGATGTCCGTGAACTGACGAACAGCTAGGGAGAAGCGGAATGGAAAAGTTCAATACGCACCGCGGAGTCGCGGCTCCGCTCAACATGATCAATATCGACACCGACAAGGTGATCCCGAAGCAGTTCCTCAAGACCATCAAGCGGACCGGGCTCGGCAAGCATCTCTTCAACGAGATGCGCTACAACGAGGACGGCTCGGAAAAGCCGGATTTCGTGCTCAACAAGTCGGCCTATCGCAATGCCAGCATCCTGGTCGCCGGCGACAATTTCGGTTGTGGCTCCTCGCGCGAGCACGCGCCCTGGGCCTTGCTTGATTTCGGCGTGAAGTGCGTGATCTCCACCAGTTTCGCCGACATCTTTTTCAACAACTGCTTCAAGAACGGCATCCTGCCGATCAAGGTGACCCAGGAGCAGCTTGACCAGTTGATGGACGATGCTCAGAACGGCGCCAACTCGATTTTGGACGTGGATCTGGAGAACCAGGAAATCGGTCGCCCGAACGGCGAGAAGATCGCTTTCGAGATCGACCCGTTCCGCAAGCACTGCCTGATTAACGGTCTCGACGATATCGGCCTTACCATGGAAAAAGGCAAGAATATCGACGATTTCGAGGCCAAGCGGGCGGCCGAACAGCCCTGGGCCTAACACATGAATGAGGCGGTCCGCGGTCCTGGATGATCGCGGGCCGCTCCTTTTTTTAAACCACCAATACGAAAATGAACCCGTGGCGCTCCCTGTTTTCGACCAGGGCGGCGAGCGGGCAGGGAAATGGAAGACGTCATGGCCTCGAACAGGAAACTATTGGTCCTCCCCGGCGACGGCATCGGCCCGGAAGTTGTCAAGGAGGTGTTGCGGGTTGTCGATTGGCTCGCCAAGAAGCGCTCGGTCTCCTTTGATCTCCAGGAAGGCTTGGTCGGTGGCGCCGCCTATGACGCCCACGGCACCGCGCTCACCGATGAGACCATGGCCGACGCGGTAGAGGCCGACGCGGTCTTGTTCGGCTCGGTCGGTGGTCCGCAATATGATGATCTGCCGTTCGAGCTGAAACCCGAGCGCGGCTTGCTGCGCCTGCGCAAGGAAATGGACCTGTTCGCCAACCTGCGTCCGGCGATGGTGTTCGACGCGATGGCGGATTCCTCCAGCCTCAAGCCGGAATTGGTCTCCGGCCTCGACATTCTGATCCTGCGCGAGCTGACCGGTGGGATCTATTTCGCCGAGCCCCGGGGCATCGAGGAGCTGCCCGACGGTACCAAGAAGGGCTATGACACCAACCTTTACACCACTCCGGAGATCGAGCGGATTGGTCGGGTGGCGATGGATCTGGCCCGCAAGCGCAATAACAAGGTCACCTCGGTTGAAAAAGCCAATGTGATGATGTCCGGCGTGCTTTGGCGCGAGACCATGACCAAGCTCTTCGCCGCCGAGGGCGAGGGTCTCGAGACCGAGCACATGTACGCCGATAACTGCGGCATGCAGCTGGTGCGCAATCCGAAACAGTTCGACGTCATCGTCACCGACAATCTGTTCGGCGACATGCTCTCCGATTGCGCGGCGATGCTGACCGGCTCGCTCGGCATGCTACCGTCCGCCTCGCTCGGCGCGGTGGACGAGACCACCGGCAAGCGCCACGCCTTGTACGAGCCGGTGCACGGTTCGGCCCCGGATATCGCCGGCAAGAAGATGGCCAATCCGATCGCCGAGCTGCTTAGCTTCTCGATGGCGCTGCGCTATTCCTTCGACATGTCCGAGGATGCCGACATGATCGACACG
>Ga0181593_10000989_pt1 | contig 25604 bp, 19 predicted proteins | sample 071ome_19_FD_133756 | JGI IMG/M metagenome (GOLD analysis project Ga0181593, IMG submission 133756) | Coastal salt marsh microbial communities from the Groves Creek Marsh, Skidaway Island, Georgia - 071413AT metaG (megahit assembly) | ecosystem: Environmental > Aquatic > Marine > Intertidal...
AAAGTTTTAGAATTCATAATTCGATCTGTAGTAGTGATTTTTGACTCAACTCGATGAGTTTGTCATTGATCTTGCTACTGTAGAATCAAACTTGAATAATATTCAGGGCTAAATTCGATTTAAGCTTACCAAACCAAACTAATCCTTCGCTGGCTGGGACACATACACTGAATGAATCTGGATCAGGTGAAAGGTAGAAAACAGCATAACATTCTTGGTAGTAAATTACAGATGAAAAAAATTCATTTGAGAAGAAGAATTCAACCTCCTCCAAGCAATCATGATCAGAAATGGGAAAACTTTTACTGTCGCAATAATTACACGCAAAAGATGAATCGCTAGAACAATCGCATAGGCAATCAAGGAATGGAAGGGTAACTAAAATTGCTGTTAGTAGATGAGCAATTCTCATGCTCCAATCTTAACCCAATTTAGTCATTTATTTCAAGAAAAATGGCAACTCTTCATATTCATTATGCAGATCTAGCCTTCAAGAAGAATCGAGATTTCAACTAACAACTAGCTTGCAAGATAATAGGATTTTGTTCATTTTAAATCTTCGCTTTAATTTCCCCCACTCAATTATGTCAGACATCACAGACTCCTCATTACTAGTGCACCCAAGAGAACAACTCGGATCTAGTGCATCTAGCAAATTAAGATCTAAAGGCCATATACCTGTAGTTTTCTACGGCAAAGATATTCTCAAGCATTACTCGACAGATGACAGCCAGTTTCGCTCACTCATGAGGTCTTCTGGTGGCTCAATCTCATTGATCGAGCTTGATGATGGAACAGGGAACAAAGAACTTGCCCTTCTCAAGGACATGCAAGTTGACACTGTTAAGGATGCTATTTTGCATTTGGATTTTGTGCAAGTTACTCGAGGGCAAACTTTGGAGACTAAGGTTCCACTTGAGTTAACTGGAGAATCTCCTGGAGTTAAAAACATGGGGGGCATCTTGGAATTTCATCTGAGTGAAATCTTAGTTCGTTGCCGGCCTAGCCAATTACCCAAAAGCCTTAGCCTTGATATCAGCAATCTTGATCTTGGCGGAAGCTTACAAATTAAAGATATTCCAGTTACCGAGGGAATTGAGTTAATTGGCGATAGCGAAAGCAATGTAGTCACCTGCGTTGGAAGTGCAAGTGGTCGTGCAGGTGCAGAAGAAGAAACCGAGCAAGAAGGCGAGTCTTCAGAGGAATCGTCCGAGGATGATGCCTCCGCAGAAACTGATCAGTCTCAAGAACAGGCTGAGGGCAGTGAATAATTGGTTTTTCCAATTCGGTGAAACTGATTCTTCTCGGGCTTGGAAATCCGGGATTGGAATACAGGAACAACAGGCACAATCTAGGCCATAGATTTATTGACCAGTTTTCTGCTTCAAAAGAATTAACACCGCATTACTACCGAGATCTTGATGTTGTTTCTTTCGAATTTTTTAATTCGTATGTCTATCTTGTAAAATCCAAGCACTTTATGAATTCTAGCGGCAATGGAATTGTTGATTTTCTACAAAATGTATCTGGAGCAGATGATATTTTCATGATTGTTCACGATGAATTAAATCTTCCATTTGGAAGAGCAAAACTTTCTCAGGGAAAGTCTGCAGGGGGGCATAATGGTGTAGCCAGCGTTATTAACACATTGGGTTTCTCTCCTCCCAGGCTAAGACTTGGCATTAATTCCCATAGAAATGCTAAAAAACCATTGTCCGAATTTGTTTTATCTGATTTGTCTCAAGAGGAGCAAAAATCCTTTGATTGCTTCATACCTAAATTGATTTTCACCTTAAAGTTACTCATTCTTAGAGGATTTCCTCACGCAACCAACTTCATTAACCGTAATCCACTACCCAACAACTTTTAATTATGACTACACGAAATTATTCTGCAACTATAGTTATCGATCCTAGCGGAAGCGAAGGTTCGTCAAATGAGATGATCCCCAAACTTTCTGAGGTTATTGCCCAATCAGATGGCGAGGTGATAAAAGTTGAAGAACTTGGGCAGCATGATTTTTCATATCCTACTCGAAAGAATCTCCTCAGGGGATCTTATTTGCAATTTGAAATTACTGGTAGCCCGCAAACCCCCGAAAAAATTAAAGAAAAACTTAGACTAGAGAATAAAGTTGATCGCGTGTTAATCGAGTGCAGTAATTAAATTATTATATTCTTTCTTCAATGGCGTCTTTAAATAAAGTTTTACTCATAGGAAATCTGACAAGGGACCCTGAGGTCAGGATGATGTCCTCTGGCAGACCTGTTTGTAATTTCGGATTGGCTCTAAACAGAAATTACAAGGATTCTGAAGGTAACAAAAAAGAAGAAGTTACCTTTGTTGATGTGGAATGTTTCGGACCAAGGGCTGAGGCAGTTGCTAGATTTTTCTCCAAAGGCAGACCCATATTTATTGAAGGAAGACTGAAACTGGATCAGTGGGAATCCAAGGAGGGAGAAAAAAGAAGTGCAATTCGGGTTGTTTTAGATAATTTCGAATTCGTTGATTCTGGAAGGTCAGAATCTACATCACCCCCTTCTGGAACATCATTAACTGACGCCAATTTACAAACAAATTCATTAGACACTCAACCATCTCAGCAGTCGGACCTCGATGAAGATGTTCCTTTCTAATTATTAACAACATTCAATCATGGCTAATACAGAAATTTTATTACTCGAAAAGATAGACAAACTTGGGCTCGAGGGTGACATCGTAAAAGTCAAGGCAGGCTTTGCTCGCAACTTTCTTCTGCCCAGAAAAAAAGCTGTTCCGCTTAATCATTCAAACAAAAAGAGGCTGGACGCCCTCATGATTGCAAGAGCAGCCAGAGAGTCTGAGGAATTGCAAAATGCTCAAGAAGTGGCAAGTAAGCTTGAAAGCATCTCACTTGCCATTGCAGTTAAGACCGGATCGGGAGGAAAGTTATTCGGATCTGTTACTTCTCAGCAGATCGTCGATAAATTAAAAGAACAAGGTTTTATAGTTGATAAAAGGCACTTTAAAAATTTCAACCCCATTAAAGACCTCGGAAAAATGGAAGTACACCTGCAGCTACACCAAGAGGTAGTGGTGAATTTAACTGTTGAAGTAGTTTCCGAAAATCCGATTGAGGTAGCGTAGTTCTATCACCTTTTTGGGTCGAAAAGGAGTGGCAGTGTCTTCATTTTCAACCACATCAACATCCTCGGAATCTGATACGCGGCACTTTAGAGAGCACAAAGATAAAAAAATTGAAGGCCAGCCACTTCCAAGCAATCAAGACGCGGAACAGGGACTATTAGCTGCATGCATAGTTGATTCTTCGGGCGAAGTTATTTCGACTTGCATTGAAAAATCTCTTCGGAGTGAAGATTTTTATTTTCTTAAGCACCAGCTGATCTATGAAGCAATTCTTGATCTTCACAATAGTACCATTGAAGTCGATGAGATAGTATTGGTTGAAAAATTGCAATCAGATGGTCAATTAGAGCAAGCTGGTGGGAAAGAGGGAGTAATGTCTCTTTCTTCAAGAATTGATACCTCCGCACATGCTTCATTTTGGCTCGATATCGTGAAGCAAAAATCATTGCTTCGAAAGTGTATCTTTGTTGCTTACGATATTCTTGATGGAGCCAACCGCCAGCCAACTCAAGTTGAGGAATTTCTATCTAATTTGGAGCAAAGGGTATGCTCATTAGGGGATGACCAAAACATACGGGCATCAATCCCGTTTAGTGAGCCCATTAAACAGGCGATGGAGCAAATCCAACGAATGCTATCTCGCGAGGAAGTTGATGGAGTTTTATCTGGTTACAGTGATCTTGATGCCTTAACTAATGGATTCAAGCCTGGGGAGATGATTGTATTGGCGGCAAGACCTTCGGTGGGAAAGACTAGTTTGGCGATGAACATTGTTGAAAACATAGCATTTTCTACACTAAAAAATGCTAGAGAAAAGCATGCCTTGGTCTTTAGTCTTGAGATGAGTGCAACATCATTGGCAATGCGTTTAATTTGCGGAAGAGCTCGCGTAAATATGAATGATTTAAGAAAAGGCTTTGTGCCTAAATCAAAAGCTGAGAGTCTGCATAAAACGAGTAAAGAATTTCAGGATGCGTCGCTATGGGTTGACGATACTAGCGGGCTTACCATTAACCAAATCCGAGCCAAGGCTAGAAGGCTTAAGATGAGAAAAAAGCTGGATTTGGTAGTGGTTGATTATTTGCAACTTATCTCCGCAGATGGCCGACTACAATCTAGGGAAAACCAAATTTCTGATATCTCAAGAGGGCTAAAAGCAATGGCAAAAGAATTGGATGTTCCCGTGCTAGTGTTGAGTCAGTTGAATCGTGACTCTGAAAAGGAAAAGCGCGAGCCTCGATTGTCTGATTTAAGAGAGTCTGGCGCCATTGAACAAGATGCTGATGTAGTGATGTTGCTAGGAAAACATCGAAAAGGAGAGGATGTTAGAGAAATGGATGCAGGCAGTGAGGATGCTGATGAATCTGAAGATTTTGAGCCTATAGTACTTATTCTTGCAAAGCAACGAAATGGGCCAACTGGTAAAATCAATCTTGCATTCCGAAGGAAATTTACTCGTTTCGAAAGTATGCAGTCTGATCCTCGCCTAAATTAAGTTAATGATGCTCAAGCAAATTCAATCAGTCTCATCTTTCCTAATTTTTCTTTCTGTTTGGGCTTTTTCTTTTGGTGACACAAAGAAAATTCATTCCATCAATATCATATTGCAGGGACCGCGTACGGTTAGCGAATCTTTCATTAGGCAAAACCTTCAAGTCGAGGAAGGTGCCATTTTCCGAGAATCAGCGATAGATAAATCAATTCGTAACTTAATGGACTCCGGAACAATTCAAGATGTCAAGGTGTACTTAGATCCTGATGCAGAAAATGATGATAAAGTTGCTCTAGTTTTTAAGGTCAAAACGAGATCGAGGGTTGGCGAAATTTCCTTTAATGGAAATGATAAAATATCGGATAAGAAACTCTTTAAAAGCATTTCTACAAAACTTGGTCAAATGCTTGACCTTTCGAAGATCAATGCAGACCTAAAAGTGCTAGAAGACCTTTACTTGGAAAAAGGATACTGGAAGATTAAAATCAAGAGCCAGGTCACTCAGTCTTCAGAACAAGATGAAGCCAAATTAGTTTTTGAAATATTGGAAAATGAAAAGAGAAAAATCTCTAAAATCAGCTTCCTTGGAAACACAAATCTGAAAAAAGACAAATTATTAGATGTGATGGAGACTGCAGAATGGCGCTTTTGGCGCTTTTGGTCTGCTCGTTCGAAATATCGCCCAAGAATTTTAGAAGATGATTTGGAAAAACTAAAAGAAGTCTACAGAAATGAGGGATTTTTAGGAGTTAGATTAGAGCAGAATAATGTACGGATTATTCCTTATGCTTCGAAAAGTTTGGAATTACAAATCGAGCTAATTGAGGGAAACCGTTCTTTCTTTGGAGATAATAAGATTACTGGGAATGTCGTCATTGATACTGAGGAATTGATCAATGAATCCATGATCATTCAAGGGAAGCCTTATTCCCCGGAAGTTTTGTCCAAAGAAAGGAGTAGAATTAAAAGAATTTATGGCGAGAAAGGGTACCTCGATGCCTATGTTCGTGTGATCCGCAGTCCCAATTTGAATACAAATCAAATTGATCTTCGATTTGAAATTACGGAGAATAATAAATTTTCTGTTAATTCCATTAAAGTTAGAGGCAATGAAAAAACTAAAACGGTTGTTCTTCTAAGGGAACTAGCCCTTGCTCCTGGGGAAACATTTGATCTGACAAGAATGGATATAGACGAGGGGCGATTGTTAAATACCAAACTTTTTGAAAAAGTCAGCGTAACTGATGAGCCAATTGACACGATGGACCCGGAGCTAAGGAGTTCACGTCGAAATATGGTAGTTGATGTTGAAGAAGGAAAAACGGGACACTTAGGGTTTGGAATTGGATTTAGTACGCTCGAGAAAGCCATGATGTTTGCGGAAATCAGGCAGGGAGATTTTGACATTATGCGATGGCGGGCTCCCAATTTTTTGCAGGGTGACGGGCAAAAATTTCGTCTCCGCCTCAAGCTTGGGTCGAGGAGCAACGAAGCCCGATTGGCATTAGAAGAGCCATGGTTTTTAAATCGTAGACTTGCCGCAGGCTTTGAATTATTCAGAGAAAAATCGGATTTTCAAAGCTCTTACTACGATGAGTTAAGAGCGGGCTTTGAGATTTATTTTCGTAAAAGATTATTTGAACTTGTCGAGGGACGACTGTTTTACAGTTACGAAGATGTTTTAATAGATGATGTAAGCTTAATGGCCCCCAAATTTATTAAAGAACAGGATTTGGTTATATCCAAAGTTGGACTCACATTAAGTCGAGATACCCGCGATGCTTTACTTTTTCCCACCATGGGCAGCGTCATCTCCATGCGGAAAGAATTTGTTGGAGGGATTTTCGGTGGAGATGCTGACTATGGCCGCTTTGAAATTCAGGGGACACGTTTTTTTCAAACCTATGATGCTATGGAGCAAGTACTTACAATTTCTGGAAAATTTGGAACTCTTGGAAAATTTGAAAATGGCCAAGACGCGGATGTACCTTTTTTTGACAGGTTCTTTATGGGCGGTCCGTATAATTTAAGAGGATGGGATTACAGGGAGGCGGGCCCTCTTTTTGCGGGCTCTGACGAGCCTGAAGGGGGCAATTCTTTGTCTTATGCAACCCTTGAATATACTTTTAAATTGGCTGATCCTTTACGATTTGCATTTTTTTATGACGGGGGCTTTCTTCGTCGTAAAGATTTCAAGTTCACACCTGGAAAACGTGATGAAGATTGGCATGACAACTGGGGTTTAGGACTACGAATTATGGTTATGGGGATGCCGTTACGTCTTGATCTTGGTTTCCCTATGACCGATCCAAGTGGTAATGGAGCGTCTACTCAATTTCATTTTTCGGGTGGCACTCGATTTTAAAGTATTGTTGCCAATTATCACTCTATTTCTTCTTATATACTCATATGAAATCTTTTATTCGTCTTTTGCTAGTTTGTCTGTACGCGGCGACTGCATTTGTTCATGCCCAAAAAATTGGGGTTGTTGATGTACAGAAGGTATTTGATGGCTATCACAAGGTAAAAGATGCAAGAGAGAGGCTAGATAAGTCCAAGAAGGTTGCGATGGAAGAACTCGAAATTTTCAGGGATGAACTGGAAAAAATCGTTGAAGAACTCAGAGAAATGGAGGAAAAACTCAAAAATCCAAATATCGAATCTTCCTCACTGAAATCTGAGTATCAAGAGAAAGTAAAAGTTGCTAAAGAGAAGCAAGATGACATGGTTGCTTATGACAAGCGGGCAAAAGCTACGATCGCTCAGCGGCAAAGGAATCTACTGGTTGAGCATTTGGAAGACATTCGTGGAGCAATAAAAAAAGTTTCTGCCTCTAAAGGATTAGATTTAGTGTTAAATTCTTCTGAGACGCAACTCGGTGTGTTTTATTCTTCTGACAGTACTGACTACACAGAAGAGGTAATTGTTACCCTGAACGCTGAAAAAAAGTAGTTTGTAAAATTGCTGAGCTAAGCAAATTCAGTGAGTCTTAGCCTGAAAGTATCAGAGTTGCTTGGGTTGTTCCCAGATGCAAATTTCGCTGGTACTCTTGATCTAGAAAATCTTTCAGGAATTGCAAATCTTCAAAGCGCATCAATTGGAGATTTGTCCTTTTTGGGTAATCAAAAATATAAAAGCTTGGTCAAGAATTCTAATGCCAGTGTTTTACTCCTTCCGAGAGATTACCTTGGGGAACCTAAGCCAAACCAACTTTTTATTAAGTTAGAAAACCCATCTTTAGCGTTGGCAGATGTTTGTAAAATTTTGGAAGAAAAACTATTCCCGCCTTTAAAACCTGGCGTCCATCCATCAGCAGTTATAGAAGATAATGCTGTAATTGATAGCAGCGTTTCAATAGGTGCGTTTTGTTACATAGGTACAAATGCTCAGATTGGGCCGCATTGCCAGATTGGAACGCATTGTCATGTAGGAGCTGATTGTGTTGTCGGCGAAAAGACCCTTTTTCATCCTGGAGTCAAGCTTCTTGCACGATGCGAGATAGGGAGAAGGGTAATTTTAAACGCCGGTGTGGTAATAGGCTCTGAAGGATACGGGTTTGATCAAAGCGAGGGAAGTCACCGAAAAACTCCACATCTTGGAAAAGTCATTATCGAAGATGATGTAGAAATAGGCTCTAATACCTGTATCGATCGTGCCAGGTTTGAAGAAACAAGAATTGGTCAAGGATCTAAGCTGGATAATTTAGTACAAGTTGGACATAATGTGCGTATTGGTAAAAATTGCCTAATTGTTGCCCAAGTTGGAATAAGTGGAAGCGTAATCATGGAAGATGCTGTTATGGTAGGCGGGCAGGCGGGCTTTGCTGGTCATTTAACGGTTGGTCGCGGAGCTAAAATTGCCGGCCAGTCTGGAATAACCAAGGATGTTGAGGCAGGTGCATTTCTGAAAGGTAACCCTGCACTTCCCTTTCATCTTGCCCAAAGAATTGCAGTGTTACAGAGAAAATTACCTGAATTTTTCAATAGGTTTGCCGAAAAAAAATCCTAAGTGTAAATAGTAATTAGTAATGATGCAAAACGCTACTAGCCTCAGGATTTTTAGTGGAAACTCCAACCTTCCTCTTGCCAAAGAAATTTGTACATATCTTGATATTGAATTGGGCGATGCGTTAGTCACATCCTTTCCTGATAGCGAAAGCTTTGTGAGATATAATGAAAACATCCGTGGTATGGATGTGTTTCTTTTACAATCCACAAATTCTCCTGCAAACCATAATATTATGGAGTTGCTGATTATGGTAGATGCAGCGAGGCGTGCCTCTGCAGCAAGAATATCTGTTGTGATTCCTTTTTTTGGATACGCGAGGCAAGATCGCAAGGATCAGCCTCGCGTGCCAATTACTTCAAAGTTGATTGCTAATCTCTTAGTTGCGGCAGGTGCTAACAGAGTTTTAACGATGGATCTACACGCCCAGCAAATACAAGGTTTTTTTGATATCCCGGTTGATCATCTTTACGCATCGCCCGTTTTCTTTGAATATATGCGAAACCGCAATACTGAAAACATGACCATTTTTACCCCAGATGTTGGTGGCATGAAGATGGCGAATGCTTATGCTGAAGTCCTTGGTTGCCCTCTTGGTTTTGTGGCTAAAAGAAGAACAGGTGCGAGTACCGTTGAAGCAACCAACTTAGTTGGCGAAGTGGAGGGCCGAGAAGTTTTGATTATTGACGACATGACTGAAACAGCAGGAACCCTAACAGCTGCGGCAAAACTTCTGAAAGATCGGGGAGCAAAGAGAGTTTCTGCCGTTATCAGCCACTGCGTTCTGAATGAAACAGGAAAGGAACGGTTGCAACAAGGGCATCTTGATGAACTGATCACTACCAATTCGGTGAATTTAAATTTAGAAAATTTGCCAATCACTCAATTAAGTGTTGCCCCTTTGTTAGGCGAAGCCATCCATCGCACTCATACCGACCGAAGCATCTCTAGTTTGTTTGAAGTTAAGGGTTTTTAAAGAAATTGTTCTTCAATAAACTTTCGAAGACAATATTCGGACTCATATTCGCTTAATATAGCAGTGAATAAATTAAGACATAGGTTAGTTGGTTTGAATTATTGCCTATTTTTTTTAGCAATCTGTAGCTATGTGATTGGCCAACCAAATAGTTTTTCTCTTCAGGTAGACAACTCCGAAATAGATCGATCCTTTTCAAATCCAGTACAAAGTTACTCCTCTATTTTGGACCTGTCTACCCCTGCGGTGGTTGCGGTTACAACTCAACAACTCGTGAGGAGATTATACCCAGGAGGTGGAAATTCTGCAGAGGATTGGTTAAGTCGATATTACGGACTTCCGCGTATTAACTCACCAAGAATAGAGGAAGAAAAAGTACCCGCCGGAATTGGTTCCGGGGTAATTGTATCTCCGCAAGGGCATGTCGTCACTAATGCACATGTAATAACTGATCCATACTCGGGAGAATTAATGGAAGAAGTGATTGTTCAACTGGACGAGGGTACAGAATTCCCTGCGGAGATCGTTGGCTATGATCATTCAACTGACATAGCGGTCCTGAAAATAAATACAGATAGGAAATTGGCATTCGCAACTCTTGCAAATAGTGACAACCTTAAAGTGGGTGATATTGTATTTGCTGTTGGAAACCCTCTTGGGGTTGGGATGACAGTTACAATGGGAATTGTGTCGGCAACCCGAAAATCCGAACTTGGGATCTTGCGAGAAAAAGGGGCTTACGAAAACTTCATTCAGACTGATGCATCAATCAACAGAGGAAACTCAGGAGGTGCACTTCTAGATGCAAAAGGTAGGCTAATCGGCATAAATACTGCGATCATATCACAAACTGGTGCAAATATTGGAATTGGTTTAGCGATACCTGTAAATATGGTGAGGCGGGCGCTAACCGACTTTTTGGAGGAAGGTAAAATACGTCGTGGATTTTTGGGGGTTTCCCTTCATGCTGACGAAAATGGAAAGTCTGCCATTGTAGCTAGCGTTGCTTCGAATAGTCCTGCCAAAAGAGCCGGTTTTTTAAAAGATGATCAAATTGTAAAAGTTGGCGAAAAGGCAGTTTATTCAGTCAATCAGGCTAGGGTTGCTATTTCACAATCCTTACCTGGGTCAGAGGTGAGAATTGAGGTCATTAGGGGGGGGGAGGCATACGAACTTACCGCAGTTCTTGGATCACTGTCTGAAGAAATGGCACCTATCCCTGGAATTGAACTTTCTAATTTAACCCATCAAAACCGTGAAAAATTTGGTGTACCTAATGCAGTTCGTGGGGTATTAGTTTCATCTTCAACCGGAGAAACAGAGACTTTCAAAAAAGGCGTGATTCTCGTAGAAATTAATGGTGCCCAAATTTTGGATGTAAATGATGTCTCCCAAAATCTCTATCCCGGTATCAACCGCTTTTATGTTTGGTACCGAGGTAAATACCGATTTTTGGCTTACAGGATACCTTAAACTATCAAAATCCAAGCTACACTAACTACCGGGCTTGATTGCGGGCATATTTTTAAGATGTTCTGGAAGGTGGTCAGCCTCAAAGGTGGGAAAATTCATCTTTAAAAGGGACATAAAAGGAACACCAAAATCAACTTTAACTTCACTGCGATCAACCAAACTAACAGCACCTAAAAATTCGCAGGGATGCTGTTGGATTATATCTATTGCCTCCCTAACTCGTCCTCCTTTAGTAACGACATCTTCCACTAAAAGTACTCGATCGGTTGGATTGATAGAAAAGTTTCTTCTCAGGGCAAGCTGGTCATTGATTTTCTCCAGAAAAATGAAACGAGCTCCAAGCTGTCTAGAGACTTCCTGACCAATAACGAGACCTCCCATAGCGGGAGCAATAACCAAATTAACTTTCTTAGGAGAGAGCTTAGCGATGAGAAGTTCAGCTAGTCGCTGAACTTTGTCTAAATATTGGCAGACTTGAGCACATTGGAAAAAAAATTCGCTTCGCAAGCCAGAGCGTAAAATGAAATGCCCCTTGAGCAGGGCTTTTGTATCCTCAAAAATAGAAATTACTTCTTTATCAATTTCATTCATTATGATGACCAAAAAACAAGCTTTGCGATGAAGCAAATCAAATTAACTGAAATCTTTTGAAAATAGTAATAGATGCGATGATCGCTTGCAGTCCCTGATCCTTAAGGTAGGATTTACTTTTTTATGATTAATTGGTCAAAGGAACTTTGGTTTGCTCTTCTATTTTTAACGATAGGGTGCACTATTTGGCCGCTTATGATCTACTACATAGCTCTCGGGCTCAAATTAGAATTCATGATGGAAACATCTCTCAGAGTTTGGGCAGAACAAATCATTTATGGTCCTTTGGCACAAATAAACATTCTTACTTTGCGCAGTATATTAGTCCTTACTTTTCCATATATAATATTTTGTATGATCAGGTTTCTAATCTACAAAAGCAGGTTGGAAGCTTAACTTAGAAAATCATTATCTGTAATCACATTAGGCTTTCTTGAAGATTACAGAAATTCATGTAAGAACCGCGAAGCTCAAGTAATTTTTGGTGAGTTCCTCTTTCTATTATTTTGCCCTTTTCGAGGAAGATGATTTCATCTGCTTCTCGGATTGTGCTTAGTCGATGTGCGATGATTAAAGTGGTTTTATTATTTGTTAAGGCATAAAGTGCCTTTTGTATTTCTCTCTCGGTTTCTACATCCACGCTTGAAGTAGCTTCATCCATGATCAAAATTGGAGATGATTTTAGCATGGCTCGAGCGATTGTGATGCGTTGTTTCTCGCCCATACTTAATCGGACGCCTCTTTCTCCAATCAAAGTATTTATACCGTTGGGCAATGAACTAACAAAACCCCAGGCATAGGCAGCACAGAGAGCTTCACGCATTTCCTCATCACTGGCCTGAGGATTTGCCAAAAGTAAGTTTTCTTTCACCGAAGCATCAAAAAGAAATGGGTCTTGAGAAACCAACCCAATGTGCTCCCTCAAATCTTCTAAACAAAAACGGTTAATGTTTTTGCCGCCAATTAAGATACTGCCTTTTTCCAAGTTATAATATCGAAGCAATAAGTTTGCGATCGTACTTTTACCAGCCCCAGTTGGACCAACAAGAGCGGTTGTTTTGCCGTGTTTCAGGGTAAAGGAAAGATTATTTACTACTGGGGATCTTTCTGCGTATGAAAAAGAAACATTTGAAAATTGAACCTCGTGATTATTTTGGGGTATGCGAATAGGTTGCGTGGGATTCTTAACATCAATTGGAGCATCAAGTATTTCAAATACTCTTTCTCCAGATGCTTTCCCGGCAGCGATGAGATTATTAATACTAACCAATTGACGAATTGGCTCGTAGAACATGTTTGCATAAAGCAAAAATGCAAAAAACTGTCCGGTGGAGAAAGATGGGTCAGTTTCCAGTAAATATGCACCCATGCCAATTACGCCAAGAATGCCCAATGAGGAGGTAAAGTTTGCACCGGGACCCTGAATTGACCATCGGTACATTGCCCGAAGTGATACGGCTTCAAGCTCTTTGGCGATTTGGGAAAATCTCTTACGCTCCCGAGACATGAGAGCGAAAGATTGAATAAGGCGGTTTCCTTGAATATCTTCGACAAGTAATGAATTCAGCTCTCCTGACTTATCCCTAACGGCACGCCAGTTTTTTTTTGATACACGAGCATAACGAAATGCCATCCATCCAAGAAGAGGAATAGGCAGAAAAACAATTGTAGCAAGTGCTGGCTCTTGCCAAAACATCATACCTGAGACTCCAGCCAAAGTTAGAACTGCAATCACACCCTGCTCTGTTCCATCCAAAATTGCCCTTTCCACATTTTGAACATCCTCTAAAACTCGAGAAGAAATATCACCACTTTTGCGTTGGTCGTAAAAATTAACAGGCAATAGCAGTAATTTATCGTGCAAATCTTGCCTTAAACAAAAGATTACTTTTTGTTCTAGCCGATTATTGATTCGAATTCGTAGACAGTTGAGCAGTTCTTTTGCGAAAAAAATAATGGCGATGAGCAGAATTCCCTTAATGAGCAAATTTCCACTCCCTACTCCCTCCGCAAAAACATTATCAAGGACCCGTTGAATTACTGAAGGTGCTATGACTGAAAGTATAGTCATAAGACAAGCAAGTGCCAGGGTACCACCGAAAAGAAGCTTGTGAGCAAAGATATAGGTACTAACTCTAGAAATTACTTTCGTCTTTTTGGTTTGTCCCATTGATTAGCTTTAAGATACTAATCGTTTATAACCCAATTACAAACTTGGACTCAAACATCACCCACGGACCTTCTGGCACTACTTTACTTGACCTGCCTTCGCCTTATGAGCCTCATGCTACCGGATTGTTACATTTGCCACGTTTTTTGGGAAAAATCAGAAAACATTTACAGGGCACTCTTCCCAAGAGTTACCAGAGAAACTTTACAAAAGGCTTTGATGCCTTCCTTTGTTTGCATCTCGGTGTTGAGCCCAAACAAATCATCGAGTGTGTAAAAGCAGCAAATACTGATGATGAACTTAACGCGAATCTTGCTAAACTATTTCCACAAGACCTTCGGGTGCACGAGTGGAATCGCAGAGTAGTTCAAATTGGAATGTCAGATATGGCATTGGAAAAACTTCAAGAAATTAAAGCGGGTTTAGGTGCTGCTAACCGTGATGATTTGCGCTCTTTTGCTGATGTGATTGATTTTGATGAGAGAAAAATTATTTGATCTTACGAGCGATTTTTTTAAAGCCGTCTAACTGTTAAAATAGTTAAATCATCACGATCATTATTCTGATTACAAAATTTATTTAAACTATTAATAATTTGCTGATTAAATGTCTCAGGTGAAACATTGCTGCTTTTCATGAGCTCATTCTGCAGACGAGAAACCCCAAATTCTTCCCCTTCTGAATTGGTAGTTTCAGTGAGTCCGTCAGTAAAGAGGCAAAGCAAATCACCGGCAGAAAAGGCAACTTCTTTATCCTCGATTAAACCTGAAAATAAGCTTGGCTCAACCATTCCCAATGCCATGCCATTCCCTTTTAACTCGATAATTCCATCTTGCTGTATTTCTTTTTTAGCTAATAAAGCTGCCTCATGCCCTGCCCTGGCGTAGGTAATTTTGTCTTGTTTGGTATCCAAAACGGCAAGAAAAAGAGTAATAAACATATCTTTGCGAATCCTTGGAAAAAGCTCTTCATTTAGAAGAATCAAAATTTCAGAAGGGGATCGATTTTTCCGCACCAAATGCTTTAAGTGGGTTTGACAAAGAGCCATGAGTAAGGATGCTGGAACTCCTTTGCCAGAGACATCTGCAATGCAAAGACAGAATTGATGGGAAGAAATTTTGTGAAAATCATAAAAATCTCCTCCAACCTGAGCAGATGGAATATATTTTGCATCAATTTCCAGTCCTTTACTTGGGGGAAAGACGCGGGTTAAAAATAATTCCTGCACATCATGTGCAAGTCTAAGATCAGAATCCATGCGGGTTTTTTCAAACCTAAGATTCATTGCATCTGAGTTTTTTATAGCCAAAGCTGCCTGTTCACCGAGAGAATTAATCATCGAAAAATCAGTCTCCGAAAAAGGCATTTCGTTTGCAGGATTTGCCACAGCAAGAACACCAAGGGTTTGATCGTCATGAATTAAGGGAGAATATACGATTGATCGTACGGACAAAGATGAATCTTGATGCTTGATTATTCTGGGGTCTTCAAGTGCGTTGGGTATGAAAACAGGTTTCCCAGTTTTGGCAACTTGCCCAACGACACCTTCCTCAGCTTCTAAAATTTCTGAATTTAAAACTTTCTCTATGAATCTAGCTCTTGGAGTGGTTTTCCCTTCCGTATCCAACTTGATTATCCGTTGTGGTGGGAAAAGTCCTTCAACCGCAACTCCCTTCAGTCGTCCATTAGAAAGTTTTTCATAAATGCAGGCACTCATTGCACCGGTAGTTTTAACTGCCGTGTGAACAATTCTATGGTAAAGAACTTTTTTTTCCACTCCCTCCCCAATGGCTTCTGCCAGGTTATGCATGAAATCTACTGCAATTTTTTTTTCCTGAGCCAGTTGATTATTTTGCTCGAGTAAATCTTTGTGAAATTTAGTCCACTTTTTTCGGGCAAAACTAGTACGATTGTACCAATGATTAAACCGCCAAAAAACCAAGCAAACGATTGCATTAATTTATGAAATTGAAGCTAGTCGTCATTTTTTTGCTCAAGATAACTTACAACATCTGAAAAAACCCTTAGGTTTTTTTCATTCAGGCTCATAAGAGCTTTGTGCGCCTTGTATATAGTTTGTGAATTGGCATTGAGATTAGAGGACTTCGAAGAAAGGTTTTCAAGGTCTTCAACATCATTTACTTCATCTGAACTAATATCGGCAATTTGATGTATTCCTAAATTACAGACAGTTTCTAGATTTCTGCCTCGAAGATTTAGCAAAGTGAAAGAACCGCCTTCTGAAGACTTTCTGACTTTAAGGGCCACGCTTACGAGAATGCCCAAGAAAGTGCTGTCCATGCTTGAGCAACTTTGAAAATCTATGACGAAATTGTTGCAATTTTTTTCATTTTGTTCGTCAAAAAATTTTCGAATGGGTTCGCAATTAAGATAAGATGCTTTGTTGAGAACCTTTACAAAGGCTCTGTTGGGAGTAACATGAACTCTGTAATTTGTGTCCATGACCTACAAGGTCATCCTATAAATTTTCAAGATGAACAATTCGGTGTAATTAAGAAATCTCAAATTAAAGAGTTTGTTTAATTAGATCAAAATCAGGAAGTTGCTTCGGGTCATCTGAGGACCATGAAAAAACAATCTTCCCTTCCTTCGAGATTACGAATGCAGACCGTTTGGAAACTCCTTTAAAGCCAATGAAATCCTCATATAGAACCCCATATTTACTAGATACTGACTTATTAAAGTCGCTCAGGATAGGAAAATTTAATTCTTCTTTCAGTGCCATTGCCTCTTGAGCAAATGGACTATCCACACTTATTCCGTAAACTTTTGCATTTAATGCCTCAAACGCTTTCAAGTCATCCCTAACCGAGCAAGCCTCAGCCATGCATACACTGGTGAAAGCAAAGGGAAAAAAGAGCAAAACAACATTGGACTCTCCAAAATGCTCGCTAAGAGTGATATCTTTAAGGCCATCACTTGCCTTGGTTTTAAGGGTGAAGTCAGGGGCGTCCGTGCCAATTTCTAATGTCATAATATGTCTTTGTTAAATGGGGTTTATGTGTATTATTTAAATTAGGTAATACTACTAATCCAACTTGCAAGCTGAATCACATTAGCTCAAGGCAGGTTAGGTTTGATTCTTCGCTCGTAGAAAAAGGTAATTTTATTTATAAGGGATAAATTCGTGATGATTTCAGATAAACTCTTGGAAAATACAGATGTAGTGATCGGTAAGGATGAGTTAATGGAAAGCCTATCCAATGGACGAAAGTTAAAAGTTAAATTTGGAGTTGATCCCACTAGACCCGATCTAACTTTTGGGCATTTGGTTGTATTTAACAAATTAAGGCAATTTCAGGATGCAGGACATCAAGCAATCTTATTGATTGGAGATTATACAGCCAGAATTGGTGATCCGAGCGGACGTTCCGAGTTGAGGCCAGAATTAACGGAGAAGGAAGTAGAGCAAAATGCCTCAACTTACCTTGATCAAGCTTTCAAGATAATCGATAAAAGTAAAACCATTGTTAGAAGAAATAGTGAATGGTTTGGCAAAATGAGTTTTGCTGATGCGCTTACGCTAAGCAGAAGCATGACTGTGGCACGCATGCTCGAAAGAGATGATTTTGAAAAACGATTTAAGTCCAATCAAGCTATATCAATGGTTGAATTCATGTATCCCTTGATTCAGGGTTATGATTCTATCGTTCTCGAATCTGATGTCGAATTAGGGGGGAGTGATCAGTTGTTTAATATGTTGGTAGGAAGAAACTTGCAGAAAGAGAAAGGGGGGTTGCCTCAAGCAGTCATTACACTGCCTTTACTGGTCGGGCTAGATGGTGCAAAAAAAATGTCTAAAAGCTACGACAACTATATTGCATTTAATGACTCCTCAAAAGATATTTTTGGTAAAACCATGTCGATATCTGATGAGGTAATGTGGGATTATTACCGCCTTCTATTACTCAAGGACCAGACTGAAATTAATATGCTGAAGCGATCACACCCCATGGAGAGCAAAAAGATATTGGCCCGTGAATTAACTGCGCTTTTTTATGGAAAAGAGGTTGCAGAAAACGAGCACTCTTCTTTTTCCCAAGTCTTTTCCCAGGGTGAAAATCCGGACGAAATGCCCGAGTTCTCGGTTGAAAGTATGAATCTTTGCTCTCCTACTCTGTTGAATATTTTGGCACAAACAGAATTATTTGAATCAAAGGGTGAAATTAGGAGATTGCTTAAGCAAGGGGCGATTAAACTTGATGGTTCAAAAGTTGAAAACCCTGATATTGATTTGAGTAATTTGACCCAAGGGTCTCATATCATAAAGGCAGGTAAAAAAATCTTCATTCGCCTGAATCCATAGAAGATGTATTTTTATTTTACGGATACCACTTTATTTAAAAATTTTGCTGTTGGACTCGATCTTTTTTTCAACAAAGAAGATACACTTCCTTGGTGAATTAGTTTGCCCCCGTCGATACCTCCTTTGGGGCCCAATTCGACTATATAATCTGCTTCCGAGATTAACTCTACATCATGCTCTATGACCACGATCGTGTGGCCTTTATCAACTAACCGGTGCAGCATGTGAATTAATCTTTCGCAATCTTTTTGGTGTAGGCCGATAGTGGGTTCCTCTAAAACATAAAAATTATTTTTTCTTTTCCTTGCGGATTTTGTTTTTAACTCAATGCCGCAAATCAGTTCTGATGCGAGCTTTAGCCTTTGGGCCTCCCCGCCTGAAAGCGTGGGCGAAGTCTGTCCTAACCGAATATACCCAAGCCCAGTTTCTTTCATGAGCAGGAAAGTCTCTTTAAGCATTTCATCAAAGGAGAAGAAGGTGCATGCGTCTTCGAAACTAAGGTCTAAGATTTCAGCAATGTTTTTACCTCGCCATTTAAGATCCAATACATGGTTCTGATATCTCATGCCCTTGCACTCATCGCATTCCGCATAGGAATCCGGAAGAAAATTCATTTCTAATTTTATTCTTCCTGCTCCTTTACAAACTTCGCACCTGCCCCCTTTAACATTGAAGGAGAAATCACTGGGATTGAGGCCGCGTGCCTTTGCCTCGGGTAAAGCTGAGATAAGCTCCCTTATGCGGGTCCAAACACCGAGGTAAGTTACCGGTGTGGAGCGAGATGTTTTCCCAATCGGGCTTTGTGAGACTTCAATTGCTTTTGCAAATTGGTTGCCGTTTCTTACTTCATAATTTTCGGTCTTGATGTGATTAGTTTTATTTTGGATCGATTTTTTAACGCCTTTGTAGATTGGCCCGCGAACCAAACTGGACTTACCTGCTCCAGATACTCCACAGCATACGATTAACCTACCAAGGGGGAGACTAATATTTAAATTACGAAGGTTTCTGAAATTTACACTTTTTAATTCCAAAAAAGCGTCTGAGGAATTAAGTTTGCGTGATGGCAGTTTTCGCCATTTACCCCTTAATGGGTGCTTTAGGCTGTTGAATGAATGATGGCCTGTTTTTGAATGGCATTGCCTAGATGATGGCAACGAACTCTTGGCCTTGACAAGATGGCCACCCAATTCACCAGCTAGTGGTCCTATTTCAATAATGAAATCTGCTTGGTTGATGGTCTCCCAGTCGTGCTCAACCACAAGAAGTGAATTTCCTTTCAATTGAAGCCTTCTCAGTGCATTGATTAGCTTCTGATTATCAGATGGGTGTAGACCAATTGAAGGCTCATCTAAAATGTATAGGACGCCAGAAAGATTAGATCCTAACTGACTGGCCAATCGTATTCTTTGAGATTCTCCTCCAGATAATGAGGCGGTTTCTCGGTTAAGTGCGATGTAGTCTAATCCAACATTTTCCATAAATTTCAAGCGCTCAAAAACTTCTGGTAAAATAGCCTCAAGGACAGGTTTCTTTCCTTTTTCTACCGATAGATTCTTGAGGAATCCCATAATTTCAATGGATCGAAGTTCAAGTAACTGAGGAAGAGACAGCGATTTACCCGAATTGGTGTTCAAGAAGACATTTTGACCAATGGGGCCAAGTCTTTGCCCCTGACAGCTAGGACAAATATCCCCGTTTGAAAATTTCCACCAGTCACCTGAAGCAGGGAGGTCTTCTTTCATCCAATCATAAATCTTTCCATAACCTCGACAGGAGTTGCACCAACCACGAGGAGAGTTCCAGGACAGTAATGATGGCTCTAGCTCCGGGAATGCTTCTCCGGTCAAAGGATCTGATCTTTTGGTTGAAAACCAAAAAGACTGATCATTGGGGAGCAAAAGTAAACAACGCCCTCTCCCAATCTCCAGTGCATAATTTACCTCTTGGTTTAATTCATGATTCTTGGGTGAGGAAATCCATTTTTTGGTAACTACTTCAATATCGTGTAATTTGTATCGATCTAGCCCCTCGAAGGAGTTTGTCGAAGTAATCTCCCTGTCACAGCGAACTTCCTCAAAGCCTTGCTCCTTTGCCCAGTTTACCAATGGTTTGTGGTGCCCTTTTCGGTTGGTAATAAGAGGGGCAAGGATACGAATTTCTCTCAGACCATTTATTTTTTTCGAAATGATTCTAGAGATCTCCTGTGGAGTTGATGCAGTCAACGCATTGCCATTTTCGGGACTAAATTGCTTACCCAGCCGAGAGTATAGCAATCTTAGGTACTGGGCTACTTCAGTAATAGATCCTACCGTGGACTTTTTGGAACCCCGCGTTACCCTTTGTGCGATCGCAACTGTCGGAGGCATTCCTTGAATTAAATCCACCTTAGGCTTTCCAATTTGTTCAACAAATTGACGAGCATAAGAAGACATTGACTCGAGGAAGCGCCGTTGCCCTTCTGCGAATATAACATCAAATGCTAAAGAAGACTTTCCTGAACCCGAAGGCCCAGTGACTACAACAAACTTATTGGAAGGAACACTAAGATTGAATCCCTTGAGATTATTTTCCCATGCCCCTTCAATTTTCAGGTATCTTTTTTTAACCCCAATTTTACTATTATGCTTTCTTTTGTGAATGCCTGATCGATGAACAGCAGGATTCCTCGAATGGCTTTTCAGGAGCCTGCCAGTGGGGGTATCTAAAGAAGTGAATGAGCCTGGAGAGCCTTGGGCAATAATTTTTCCTCCCTTTTTTCCCGCACCCGGACCGAGTTCTACAATCCAATCGGATTGAGCCAATAAAGATGCATTGTGCTCAATTACAAAGAGAGAGTGTCCACCATCAGTAACTTTCCTCAGGCAATTAATCAAGCATTGTACATCACTGAGGTGTAGACCGGTCGTGGGTTCATCGAGGAAAAGAATAGCTGGTTTGGAGTTTTTATGATGAGGAATCATATACTTTGCCAGTTTAAGTCTTTGCGCTTCCCCGCCTGATAATGTTCCCAAGGGTTGACCCAATTTCAAATAACCTAAGCCAAGTTCAGCAAGAAATCCGAGTTTTTTAAAAGTTTTGGGAAGATGTGCAAATCTTGGTAAAGCAGCAGAAATGGTTAGGTCTAAGGTTTCAGCAACATTTAAACCATTAAGCTTAATTTCAAGGAGCTCTTCTTTAAAGCGCTTACCTTCACAAAGGGGGCAAGGAATCGATATGTCTGGTAAAAATTGCATCTCCACAGTTTCATAGCCGAGACCCAAGCAGGACTCACATCTACCTAGACCAGCGTTGAACGAGAAATCAGATGCAGAAAAACCTGATATTTTCGCTGCAGGTGTTCGACCAAAAGCTTCTTTTACAGGACCCCATGCATCTGAGTATAACACGGGGTTCGAACGGGAAAACCGTGGTACAGATCCTTGGTCAATCATAACCACGTCACAAAAATCTTCCTCGGATTTAACCCACCCATTTGGAGATCCCTCAGATAGCTCGTTGTAAATGATGTCGTTAATTAGGGTAGATTTCCCGGAACCAGAAAGCCCGGCAACAGCAGTTAATGACCCAAGTGGTAAATCTGCACTAAAATCTCTGAAGTTGTGTAAGTTAGCTTTGCGAACTTTTAGAAATTTAGAGTTGGGAAGAGGCGAATTTTGGAAAGATGAAAATTTATTTGTGGTTTTGCCAGAAAGCCATTTTCCGGTTTCCGATTTTTGGGAACGCAAAAGCTGAGGAACTGTACCGTTAAATGTAATATAACCACCATTGAGCCCAGGTTCAGGACCAATCTCAATAACTCGATCTGCTGCCCGAATGACTTGATCGTCATGTTCAACTACACAAACGAAATTTCCACCATCTGCCAGATCACGAAGAATCTTAATCAAACGTTTTACATCCTGATGATGTAAGCCAATAGTTGGCTCATCTAGGGCAAAGAGTGTGTCCGTTAAGCCGGCTCCTAGGCAAGCGGTTAAATTTATCCTTTGTGTTTCTCCGCCACTCAAAGTTCTGGATGTGCGATTAAGGCTTAAATAATCAAGGCCTACATTCTGAAGATAACCTAAACGAGTACATATTGCTTGGAGGGGTAAATCGGTTTTGGGATTGTTTGAGAGTGGCAAGTTACTCAATTTTTTTAAGAGTTCAGAAATAGGTAGGGAGTAGAGCTCAGGAAGTGAGTATCCTTTCCATTTCCAACACTGAGATGTTTTGCGAAACCTTGTACCGTTACATTCCTCGCATGTGAAGTATCCTCGGTATTTAGAAAGAAATACCCGAACATGCATCTTATATGTTTTCTTTTCCAACCATTTGAAAAACGACTTAATGCCATACCAACGATCGTCTCCTTCGGCGTGATTTGGATCCCCGTCCCAAATAAAATCTTTGCTTTCCTGCGAGAGTTGGTTCCATGGTAAATCTTTTTCTAGTCCTATTAAATCGCAAGCAGTTAATAGGTCCTGCAAACAATGCCCATAAACCTTTCCTTCAAATGGTTTAATGGCTCCGTTTAGTAAAGAAAGATTAGGGTTGGGAATTACGAGATTTGGATTGATTTCGATGACGCGCCCAAATCCTTTACACACCGGGCAAGCTCCTAAGGGAGAATTAAATGAAAATCCGTTTTGTTCCAGTCTTGAGTAAATTTTGCCAGAGATCTTGGAACGCAACCCCTCACTAAATGTAAAAAGTAATTTTCCTTCATGTGATCTTGCCTCTGCATGGCCCTTGCCGTCTTTCAGGGACAGTGAAATTGCCTCTGTGATACGGGCTTTATTTCTTGGTGAAGCAACAATTCGATCCACTGCAACAAACGCACAAGCTTCATTCCATTTACTTTTTAAAAGTTCTTCAATGCGTCGGTATTCTTTTCGATGTAATATCTTTGTGTGGCCAGCAGAAAGTAAAAAAGTTAGAAAGTCATTACTTGGCAAACTTCCCCTGTGGATGTGAAACCCGATGGTAATTTGAGTGCCGTTTAAGATAGAAATGCAGTTCTTTGCCTGAGTGTGAGAGCTCTCTTCCTTGATAATTTTGTCATTATCTTCAGGGTCGTGAAGTGTAGAAACTTGAGAAAACCATACCTTGAAGTAATCACAGAGCTCCGTCATTGTGCCAACTGTTGATCTTGAATTTCTAATTGTATTTTTCTGTTCAACTGCGATGGATGGGCGGGCGTTGGCCATCGATTTTATTTTTGGCCTAGGTAATGATTCCATAAATTGCCGAACATAAGGACTGAAAGTTTCGACATACCTCCTTTGACCTTCTGCATGCAAAACATCGAACAATAAGGTCGATTTTCCCGTTCCACTCAGGCCAGTTATGACAGTTAGTTGACCGGGTGCTAAGTCGAGATCGATATTCTTAAGATTGTTCTCAAGGGCACCCCGAAGTTTAATGGGAAGTGATTTCAATGGCATTGGTCTTTCCTATGCAAATGTAGTAATCGGACAAGACGCGATTGATAAATGGCGTCCCGTAGGGGATTCGAACCCCTGTTGCCGGGATGAAAACCCGGTGTCCTAACCTGGCTAGACGAACGGGACCAAATCACCTATCATACAAAAACTAATTAGCATCGCAAGACGAATCTATTTCTCATTGAGCCAATACTCTAGGAGTTTGACATTGGGAAACCAAATCTGTATTTTCTATCTTTTGTCATGCAATCTACCTACAACCCTTCAAAACTTCGCCGTGCGAGAAAATTTGGTTTTCGCAAGCGTAACCAAACAAGCGCTGGGCGCAAAGTACTGCAAAATCGCCGTCGCAAGGGCAGAGCTAAGCTAACTGCATCTGTTCTCCCAAGATTTAGATAACCCCCAAGTTTTCATACGCGTGAGCCAATGTTTTTCACGCACCAACAGGCTTGTTAAGCGCTCAGAATTTCTCAAAGTTAGAAAGAGTGGATGTTCAATAAAAACAGCCCCATTTTGGATTCAATGCCAAATAGAGTCTGACGGAAATCCCAAACTTGGTATTATTGCGACTAAGCGACTCGGTAATGCAGTACTCAGAAATAGAGCCAAAAGAATGATACGCGAATGCTTCAGGTATGAAATTGATCAAATCTCTCAATCAATCCGTGTTGTTGTTTTACCCAGAAAGCACATTTTCAAAACACCTTTTTCCGAGCTTAAATCCTTATTTAGTGATGCTTTAAACGAAGCGTTAAACCGCATATGAAAAATTATCTTATTGGAACTTGCTTTCTCATTCTTGCCTTTTTTTTAATATGGCATCAGGGAACTGAACAAATCGAGTATGCCGACAAACAAAAGGATGCTAGATCTTTACGACCAAGTCCCAAGGATTCATTTGATGATAATTTATCCCTAATTAAAGAAACTCTTAATCGAGAGACTTCTAACCCGAATACTGATTCTTTTCTTTTTAAGTCAGCTATCCAATTAGGAGAGGAAAGCTTACATGATGGATTGGATACAAAACTCTCTTCAATCTCTTTCTCGAACCATACTGGTGCAATTCGATCTATACGACTTCACCAATCTAAAAGATTGAGCAAAGCCTATGAAATGGAGTTCCCTGATGAACCTCTTCTTGGCATCGCATTTGAGGATGACTCTGGGAATTTGCTTGGAGAGCAATTGCCTAATCCAAGAGAATTTCGTCTGCTGGAGAATTCCCCCAACAAAGTTGTGTATCGATGGGAATCTGCAGGCAATCTACAAATTGATCGGATTTATGAACGGGCAAATGCAGATGGTTATGGACTCACCCACCGGACAGTTTTTAAAAGCCTTCGAGAAACTCCCATGGCAATTGAGCGGATCAGGCTCTGTTTGGGGTCGAGCTTTCAAATACCCAGAATGTACAACCCTTTTGACCAGGCAACTACTTATCTAAGTGTTGGTTATTTCAACGAAGGTGCACCATTACCCGAGGGTTGTTCATGTGCAACATGCAGTGGGAGAATTGATGGTGAGAAAGAAGAATTTTTCCAACTTAATGAAATGGGGCCGACTGGGAAAATTGAACCAAGGAGGTTGTCTCAGGCTAAGTGGGCGTGTTTGAATAACCAATTTTTTGTTAATTTAATTCGTCCGGAATCAAATCTCAATGATTTCCGGGTTTGGGGAGAATCCGTTCAATCCAAGACTAATGATACTGAACAGGAAGTTCTTGGAATTAATGGTGCAGTATCTTTTCCTCTGGGAATCCTCAAACCCGGTCAAAGCAAAGAATTTTCGTTTCAAGTTTATTCCGGACCCAAGGATTACTTAGAACTTTCAAAACTTGCCCATGAGCAAAATAAAGTGATGCAGTTTGGAATTTTCTGGTGGATTTCTGAGCCTCTCAGCTGGAGTCTGAATAAACTGAGTTCTTTATTCGGGAGTTATGGGCTTGGGATTATTGTTTTAACCATTTTGGTTAAGCTAATTCTTTGGCCACTAACCGCTCAAGCAACCCGCTC